>Ga0209573_1002928_pt1 | contig 20177 bp, 15 predicted proteins | sample TNRBio252014_DNA_FD_185870 | JGI IMG/M metagenome (GOLD analysis project Ga0209573, IMG submission 185870) | Wastewater treatment Type I Accumulibacter community from EBPR Bioreactor in Madison, WI, USA - TNR Reactor_6/25/2014_ DNA (SPAdes)... | ecosystem: Engineered > Bioreactor > EBPR >...
GGTCGGCGGCCATCGCTGTAGCTGCCATCGCTGCGGAAGGTGGCCACTTCGACGTGCTCATGGTTCAAGCGCACGATGACGACGCCGAAATGCGCGCCCACCGTTTGGGCGCCGGGAAAGAGCTTGATGACCTGCTCCGGCGTGGCGCTGGTGGCGACGTCGTAGTCCTTCGGTTCGCGCCCCAGCAGCATGTCCCGCACGCAACCGCCCGCCAGCAGAGCGGTGTGGCCTGCTTGGGTGAGTTTTTCGATGATCTGGACTGCGGTTTGGCGCATACGGGCGATGTTTCATCGCTCCCAGCTCAAAGTGCAAGGTTCCTTCGGGTTTCCGCTGTTCAAACCACGCTCTCGCGTTACAATCGCGGCCCTTATCATGGACCCGCTCATCGAACTGCTTCGCAACAACTCCAACCGCACTCCCAAGGAGATCGCCCTCGCCATGGGTATCTCGGAAGCCGACGTCGTCGCGCAGATCGCGGCAGCGGAGGCCGACGGCACGATTTTGGGTTACAGCGCGGTGGTGGATCGTCTGAAGGCGGGGGACCGTCGGGTGACGGCCTTGATCGAAGTGCGCATCTCTCCAGAACGCGATGGCGGCTTTGACCGTCTGGCCCGTCGCATCTCGAAATTCGATCAGGTGCGCGACTGCTACCTGATGAGCGGCGGTTATGACCTCGCGGTGATCGTGGAGGGCAAGGACCTGCTCGATGTGGCGACCTTTGTGGCCGAAAAGCTCAGCACCCTCGGTGGCGTGCTGTCCACGGCCACGCGCTTTCAATTGAAGGCGTACAAAGAAAACGGGTTCCTGTCGAATGATGGCGGCGACGAGGAGCGCCTGCCGGTGAGTCCGTGAGTGGAGAGGAACCTGAGGTCATGGAATACGACAACAAAATTTCGCATATCATTCGCGACCTGCCGCGCTCCGGCATCCGCGATTTCTTTGAACTGGTCATCGGCCGCAGCGATGTCATCTCGCTCGGTGTTGGTGAACCGGACAAACCGACCCCGTGGCCGATCCGCGAGGCAGTGATCCGCTCGCTGGAGAAAGGCCAGACGAGCTACACCTCGAACCTTGGCCTCGAATCGCTGCGCATCTTGATCAGCGAGTACGTCACCAAGCATTTCCGCACCACCTACGATCCGAAAACCGAGATTCTCGTTACCGTCGGCGTGTCAGAGGCGCTCGACATCGCCTTCCGTGCGGTGCTGAATCCAGGCGATGAAGTCATCTATCATGAGCCGTGCTATGTGAGCTACTCGCCCAGCATCAAGATGGCCTACGGCGTGCCCGTCGTGGTGCAGACGCGTGAGGAAAATGAATTCGCGCTCATGGCGGCCGATGTGGAAGCGGCAATCACGCCGAAGACGAAAGTCATTGCGATGAACTTCCCCACGAACCCGACGGGCGGCATCATGCCGGAGGAAGAGTTGGCAAAAATCGCCGCACTGGCTGTGAAGCACGACCTGCTCGTCTTCACCGATGAGATTTACAGCGAACTGCTGTACGACGGACGCAAGCACAAGAGCATCGTCGAATATCCCGGCATGCGTGAGCGCACCGTGCTGCTGCACGGCTTCAGCAAGGCCTTTGCCATGACCGGCTGGCGCCTCGGCTACGCCTGTGCGCCTGCGCCGCTGCGTGAGGCGATGATGAAGATTCATCAATACTGCATGCTCTGCGCTCCCATCATGAGCCAGGTGGCCGGCATCGAGGCGCTAAAGATGGGCGAGACCGCCTACGAGGACATGCGCCAGAGCTACGAGCAGCGGCGCAATCTCATCGTCAGCCGCCTCAACGGCATGGGCCTTCACTGCTTCAATCCCGGCGGCGCGTTCTACGTCTTCCCGGATATCCGCAGCACCGGACTCAGCAGCAAAGACTTCGCCATTCAGCTCTTGGAGAAGAAAAGCGTGGCCGTCGTCCCCGGCAGCGCCTTCAGCAGCGCTGGTGAAGGCTTTGTGCGTTGCTGTTACGCGACTGCGCCCGAACTCATCGCGAAGGCGATGGATTTGATGGAGGAGTTCGTGAACGAGGTGCGCGGAAAGTAACACGCGCCGCCCCCCTTCCCGACCATTGACGCAACTCATCACGCTTGCCATTCTCGCCCCTATGAAATCCACCCTGCTCGCCGTTCTCGCCCTCGTTTTCACCATGACCACCGCCACTCTCGCCGCCGACGCCCCCTACCGCCACGTTGTGTTCTTCAAGTTCAAGGACAGCGCCACAGCGGAGCAGGTACAAGGCTTGGAGCAGGCCTTCATCGAGCTGGCCAAGAAGATCAACACCGTCAAAGCCTTCGAGTGGGGCACCAATGTCAGCCCCGAAGGCCTGAACGATGGCTTCACGCATTGCTTCTTCGTGACCTTTGCCGACAAGGCCGGGCTCGACGCCTATCTGCCGCACGCCGCGCATCAGGAGTTCGTCTCCAAGCTCAAGCCGCAGCTCGACAAGGTCTGCGTGCTCGACTACGTCGCGAAATAATCAGCCGCAAACGGCACAGTCATCACGACGAGGCAGAAGCACCTTGCGGAACTGCATCGTCGCGAGATTCATCGACAGCATCTCGCCCTGCAAGGTCGTGCCGAGGCCGGTGATCAGTTTGATCACCTCCATCGCTCCCACACAGGCGGCTGTGCCAGACACCGCGCCGAAGACCGGAAACTGTCTCTTCCAAGTCGGCGGCACCTCGGGCACATAGCAGGCGAGGCAGCCGGTCTTTCCAGGCACAAAGGTCGTCACGCTAGCCTCCAACGTGTGCATGGCGCACTCGATCATCGGCTTGCGGGCACGGAAGGCAGCCGCGTTCAGCGCCAGCCTCTCCTGAAACATGGGCGCGGCGTCCACCACCAGATCCGCCTGCGCCACCAAAGCATCCGCATTGGCCGTGCTGACATTTTCCGGCACACCGACGATGTCGCAGCGGGGATTCAGTTCCCGCAGACGACGCACGATGGATTCGATGCGCGGCTTGCCGATGTGATCGTGGGTTTGCAGAAGCTGGCGGTTCAGATCCGAGGGCTGCAACTCCCCGCCATGCGCCAGGATAAGCCTGCCGACACCTGCGGCAGCCAGTTCAAGCGCCACCAGGCCACCCAGACCACCCACGCGTGAGATGAGCACCGACGTGGCCTTGAGCTTGCGCTGTCCTGCCTCCCCCATGCCGGGCACCCACATCTGCCATTCGTAAACGGCTTGTTCTTCAGAAGTGAGCGCAGGGAGATCGGACATGGAATTCAGCCAGGACAAACGGAGGGAAGAAGTTTTTCTCAACATTTTTCAACGTTCGTCCAACGATGCGCACTAACAGGCATGAACAGTTCGTGCGGGGCTCTTAACCGCCCTCCATAGACTGGGTCTTGAGAGTGATTGGTTGTTAACTGAAACCCTGCCTCACCGCAGGATTAAGTTGAGGTTGATCAAACCAGGGGCCGGACGGAATCGGGAGCCGTCCGGCCCCAATTTTTTTAACGGATCAACCGGCGGTCGTGGTGGTCTGCACCCAGGCGGTCTCCCCGCACCATTCGCGGGCCTTTTCGGCCATCTCAGCAGCCTGCGTCGGCGTCTCGGTCACGGCAAACATCGTGCTGCCAGAACCGGACATCAGCGCGGCCCGAACCTGGCCATGCTCCAGCAGCCAGCTTTTAAGCGTGGGCAGCAGCAGGTACTTTTCAAACACCGGACGCTCCAGGTCGTTCACCATCGCGCCCCAGGGGCAGAGCTGTGGCGTGTAAAGCACGCCGGGAATTTCTTTCGAGGCCGCCCAGCGTTTGTAAGCCCAGGGCGTGGGAATGGGAAACGGCGGCTTGATCAGCACCAGCGGCAGTTGCCAGGGAAACTCCGCCGGAGTCACCTGCTCGCCGCGTCCAGCTCCATCCGCCGCCGGAGTGTCGAGCAGAAAGCACGGCACATCCGAGCCGATCTGCGCCCCCAGCTCGATCAATTGCGCCAGCGAAAGCGGATTTCCGGTCAGTTCGTTGCAGGCCTTCAGCACGGTGGCCGCGTTGCCGCTGCCACCGCCGAGACCGGCCCCGGCAGGGATTTTCTTCTCCAAATGAATGCGCCAGGAGGATTGTTTGCCAGTTCGACTCTCGAAGGCACGGAGAGCTTTCATGGCGAGGTTCGACTCATCCAGCGGCACGCTCGGCTCCGAGCAGGTCAGGCGCACGTCCGTGCCCGCACCGCGATGCTCGACTTCGACGAGATCCCCCAGCGCGAGTCGGCACAGGCGGGTCTGCACCTCATGGAAGCCGTCCGGGCGTTTGCCCAGGACACGCAGCCAGAGATTGATTTTGGCGGGAGAATGAAAAGTCATCGCGGATCAGTTTGACGGCCCAGCAGCGCGAGCATGCGCCCGGTGCGGCCCTTTTCCATGCGGTAGGAATAAAACCGACGCAAATCCGAAGACGTGCAAACGCCTGAGTCATGCACCTGCCCGGCGGGCACGCCTGAATCGAGCGCCTGCTGCCGGATCTGCGCCGCGAAGTCGATCTCGTAGGCCGGAGGCCGGATGCACGGGCTGAGTTGGACGACCAAGTCAGCCGGATTCGTGCCGTAGTGCTGCTGCATCAAATCAATGGCCCTCGCCGTGATGCCGAGTTCGGAGCCTTTTTTGCCCGAATGCACCACACCAAACGCCCCGGTGCGCGCATCCGCCAGATACACCGCGCAGCAGTCCGCCACATAGATGCCGATCACGAGGCCGGGAGTGTTGGAGACGATCCCGTCGGCGCCAGCCGCCATCTCGCTTTGCGGGCCATTCACCACCGCTACCTCGCAGCCATGCACCTGCTCGGCAATGCACAATGCGGAGCCTTGGAAGCCCATCTCCTCCACCTGCTCCCGATGCCAGGCCCACAACCGCTCCACCACCACCGCACGCTCCGCGTCCACATCGATCTCCGCATGACGCAGCGTAAAACGGTGCGCAAAACCGGGCAGCGCCTCAAGGGCGGAAAAGGTCATCCAGGACATGGCTCATCCAAGCCGGGGATGACGCCGGAGGCAAGGCTGTTGAGGCAAGAGACTCGATTGCAGATGCCATTCGGCTCTCTGGGCAGTTTCCCCCAGCACATTCACTTGCACGGCTTCAGGGCTTGATCAGCTCGACGGCCGCCGGATGCTGCTTGAGCCAGCGCTGCGCCGCCGTGGCCTCACGTTCCTTCCAATCGTAAAAGTGCTGCGTCAGACTCTGCTGGAGGCGTGCCTTGTTTTGCAGCGAAAGGAGCATGTCCAGGGCCGCAGGTGGGTCGGTGGCGGCCAGCATGCTGGCCACCTGCTCGGTGCCCAGGTCTTTTTCCAGACCGGCCGGCTGCTGTTTCACCCACAGCTTGGCGTTGTCCAAGTCCGTCCGGCACCAAGTCTCGAAGAGGCTCTCCAGCGTGATGCTGCGCTCATTCTCAGCCTTGATCTTTCGGGTCCAGGCCAGTGCTTCCAGCGGGTAATCCGAGCCCCAGATTTCCATCACTTGTCCCAGGGCGACTTCGAGCTCATCACCCTTCAGATTTGCCTGCGTCCACTCCAGCGCGGCTTTTGGGTTGTAGGCAGCCCATTCACTGACGATGGCCAGCTTGGCCTCCCGGACGAGTGATTCATCACGGACCTGCTGCAGCCAAGCGGCAGCAGCCACCGGATCCTGCCGCCCCCACCTCGCGACAGCGCGCGGCAGCAGCCAGATGTTTTCAGCATGGCTTATCAGCCACTCGGCGGCCGGCTGGTGGGCATCATCCGCCCACTTCAAGACGGCCTTGGACAAAGTGAGGTCGCGGAGGTTTCCTTTCGGCAGCTTGACGGCCCATTCGGCGGCGTCACGGGCGTGATTTCCCGCCCAGGATTCGATGACTTCCGTGAGGGCAAAAATTTTGTCAGACTCATTGGAATGCCCCAACGCCCACTTCGCCGCCATGAGAGGCTCCGAACGAGCCCAGACCTTGCCGATTCGGGCGATAGCAGCACGGCGGTAGGCACCGAAGAGATTCTGGACGGCCCAATCTCCGGCGGACTTGGGCGCTTCCCTCGTCCAGCCTTCGAGAGCCTCCGCATAAGCCGACGCACGGTCTTCCCCCTCGGGAATGTCCTGACAGGCCGCAAGAGCCCCCTGCGGGGCTTTTCGGCCCCAGGCGCGGAGCAAGGACATGCCAAAGGCTTGTTTGTCCGGCTGGAAGTCGAAGATTTCGAGATGAAGCTGCCAGCCGCGTTGAGGATCACTGAGGCCCATCTCCCGGCCCAGTTCCGCCAGGCGCAGGTGGCGGAGTTCCATATCGTCCTCCTTTAACAAAGGGGTGATGCGGGCGGTCCACTCATCTTTAGCAGTTACCTCTCCTTTGCTCCCGGCCGGAAGGGGCGTGCGCGAGGTGGGAGCGGAAGGTTTGATCGTCTTCTGAACATCCACGGCAAAACCCAGCCCCACCAGGAGAGCAAGACAAAAGACCTCGCGCCAGATCGGGTGAGCGCGGGCGGATCGCAGGATGGAATTCGTGTTCATGATGGCAGGGGGATGGATGTCATTAGACCGAAACCGAGAGGTCGGAAATTGAACCATCGTTCAACACGGCTGGGGGAGAGCCTGCGAATGTCTGCGTCCGGCTGCGCAGGATGGCTCCCAGCAGCGGGGCCGCAGGCACGGGCTTGAGCAGATAGGCGCAGGCACCCAGGGCCTTGACGCGCTCGCAATTCCCCGCCTCGTCATGGCCGGTGATGATGATCACAGGCGGATGCACGGGCCGTGTGCCAAGCGCTTTGAGCATGTCAAAGCCATCAAGCCCCGGCATGTGGAGGTCCATGATGATGCAGTGAAACTCGCTGCCCTTTTCAGCGGCGAGCAGGGACTCCCCGGTTTGAAAGGCGGCGACGGCAAAGCCCTGGCTGCGCAGCAAACGCCCGAGGGCGGTCAGCATCTGGGCTTCGTCATCAAGCAGAGCAATGAGAGGCGGAGGACTCGAGATCACATACGATCATCCACCGGCCCGGACGGCGGCGAAATTGAACGAAGGTATTAGATGATCGCGCTGCGGCGCAGCCTCTCTCATCAGGCGCAGATAGGGGCGCAAAAGGCACATTCCTCATCGCCAACATTGCTGGGATAATTGGCTCTTCTTTGGCTCTTGGGGCATCCGCAGCTTGTTCCCGTGCCTTGAGCGCTTTTCCGCTTCAAAGTTCATAACGCGCTCTAGAGCTAACGATGTTCCATTTCGGGGTCCGTGCTCGGGTAGATCTCGCAGCTTTCCAAAAAGATCAGATGGCAGTTCATGCTCTGCCCAGTGCTGCCTGCAAAAGAAAACTCAACACGCTTGGTTGAGTGGCGCACCCGTCAGGATTCGAACCTGAAACCTTCTGATCCGTAGTCAGATGCTCTAATCCGTTGAGCTACGGGTGCGTTTGGCTTTCGCCAGTCCCGCTGCTCGGAAGCAGCGGGCCACGAGATTAGACCAGTGATGCGTTTTGTCAAACAGTCGGACGCATTTATTCTCGCCAGCCGGGCAAGGATCGGGAATAGCTCGGAGCACCCACTCATTCATGCCTGAATCAAAACCCATGTCCCCTGCGGAAGTCGCCCAAAGCTATGACGTGCTCGCGCCGCAATGGGCCGGTCCTGACTTTCACCGTGACAATGGCATGTCCCAGCACCTCAGGGCACTGCAATTTGTCTCAAAGCCGGGCAAGGCGCTTGATGTGGGATGCGGCAGCAGCGGAAGGTTCATCGACATGCTGATCGAGCATGTCTTTGAGGTCGAAGGAATCGACATCTCCGCCGAAATGATCCGCCTGGCCCGCCAGCGGCATCCGCAGATCGTTTTCCACCACGCCGACCTCGTCAAATGGACGCCACCCCGTGCCTACGACTTCATCAGCGCCTGGGACAGCGTCTGGCATGTGCCGCTGGCCTCGCAGGAGACCGTTTGGACGAAACTCATGCATGCCCTCGCTCCCGGCGGCGTGATGATCCTCAGCACTGGCGGCCTTGATGAACCCGGCGAGGTGCAAAACGCCCACATGGGCGTGCCCATGTATCACGCCACGCCCGGCCTGCCTGCGATGTCCCGCCTCATCGCCGAAGCTGGCTGTGTGATTCGCCATCTGGAGTATGACCAGTGGCCGGAGAAGCATCTGGTCGTGGTGGTGCAGCGGGTTTGATCAAGAAAAAGGGCGGGAATGATTTCCCGCCCTCCGAAGTGCAGTTGCGACGCAACGGCACAACTTTTACTTCGCCAGCTTCTCCATGAGCTTCTGGGTGCGCTCAATGATGCGTTGAGGCTCGTCGAGAAGACCGGCTGACAGCAGTGCATTGTCCAAAATCTGCTCGGAGATGAGTCCTGCCGTTTCGGGGTCACTTTGGTGGAGTTTGGAGAGGCCTTTGACGAGGTTGTGGCGCGGGTTGATCTCAAAGATGACTTTGCTGCCGGGCATGTCGCCGTCTTTGCCCATGGCTTTCATCATCTGACGAATCTGCGGACTCATTTCGCCTTCGGGAGTCAAAACGAGGGCCGGGGAACCGACGAGGCGTTTGCCAGTGCGAACGGTTTCTACCTGGGCAGTGAGGCGTTCTTTGATCCAGTCGCACAGGGTGGTGGCTTCGGCTTCGGGGAGGCTTTCCCCCTCTCCTGTGGCGTCGCCGAGATCGATGTCGGGGGCGTTGACAGACTTGAGATCTTTCTCCTCGAACTTGCTGAGGCTGGAGATGACGTACTCGTCGATGTGCTCGAACATGTAGAGCACCTCGAAGCCTTTTTCTTTAAAGGCGGCGACGTAAGGGCCGGTTTCGATGCTGCTGCGCGAAGTGGCGACTTGATAGTAGATCGCGGTCTGGCCTTCCTTCATGCGCTTCACATAGTCGGTGAGGCTGACTGTCTCGCCCACCTCGGTCATGCTGGACTCAAAGCGCAGCAACTTGGCAATGGCGTCGCGGTTCGTGTGATCGGTGGCAATCCCTTCTTTGAAGAAGCGGCTGAAGTCTTTGTAGAAGTCGTTGTACTTCTTCGGGTCTTCGAGAGCTTCTTTGTCGAGGTGCTTGAGCAGACGCTTGGCGACGACATCGCCGAGTTTGCGCACGAGGGCGCTGTCCTGCATGGATTCGCGGGAGATGTTCAGCGGCAGATCTTCGCTGTCGATGACGCCACGGACGAAGCGCATCCACTCCGGCATCAGTTTGCGTGGTTTCGGGTCGATGAGGACTTTTTTGCAGTAGAGGCCGACATTCGGCTCCATCTGGCCCATGCCGTAGGCTTCCATGTTCTGCGTGGGCGTGAACAGCAGCGCGTTGATGGCGATTGGGGACTCGGCCTGGAAATGCAGGCGGTAGCTGGGGTCATCAAAAGCGTGGGCGGTGAACTTATAGAACTCCTTGTACTGCTCGTCGGTGATGCCGTCCTTCGATTTCAGCCAGAGAGCTTCCACCGTGTTGACGCGCTCGCCATTGAGCAAAAGCGGGAAACTGACGAAGTTCGAGTGCTTCTCGATGATTTGCTTCACCGTGTGCTGCTTGGTGAAGTCGGCTGCGTCTTCTTTGAGGTGCAGCACGATTTTGCAGCCGCGCGCCTGATCGGCGGATTCATCAATCGTGTAGCTGGTGCTGCCATCGCTGGTCCAGACGAGGTGCTCGCCGTCGTTACGCCATGAATGCGTGTGGACCTCCACTTTGTCGGCCACCATGAAGGCGGAGTAGAAGCCGACGCCGAACTGGCCGATGAGCTGCGCGTCGTTTTGCTTGCCCGCGTTCTTCAAAGCGGCGGCAAAGGCCTTCGAGCCGCTGTGGGCGATGGTGCCAAGGTTTTCGACCAACTCCGCACGCGTCATGCCGATGCCGGCATCAGCGATGGTGAGGGTGCGTGCGGCTTCATCTGTGGTGATGCTGATTTGCAGCTCGGCGGAGGCGTCGAAGATGTCTTTCTCCGTGAGCTGGGTGAGGCGCATCTTTTCCATCGCGTCGGCGGCGTTGGACACCAGCTCGCGGATAAAAATCTCGCGGTCGGTGTAGAGGCTGTGGATGACGATATCGAGGACTTGTTTGACTTCGGCCTGGAATTCGTGGGTTTGGCTCATGGTGGGTGGTTAGATTGGGTTTGGGGGCGTGGAGAGTAGCGGTTCGTGATGCGTGGTCAAGGCGGCTGCGCCGTCAAAGGTCAAGGAATCGTCAAGTGTCGTGATCACTGTGGCTGACACTTGACCACCTTAACCATGCTTGACGGCGCAGCCTTGACTTTGCCCTCCCCTCCCCCACACTCCGCCACTCATGGGCCTCTTTGATTCACTTGCCAAAAACGCGCTGGGCGGCTTGCTCGGCGGCTCCTCCAAACAAGACCCCGCCGCGATGCTTTCCGGCCTGCTGAACGACGCGGGCGGGCTGCAAGGGCTGATGGGTCAGTTTCAAAAGGCCGGATTCGGCGAGCAATTCGCCTCCTGGGTGGGCACGGGAGAAAACAAGTCCATCGAGGCGGAACAATTGCAAAACGCCGTGGGTTTGGATGAGATTCAGCGGCTGGCCGACAAGGTTGGCATGAAGACGCAGACGGTGCTTCCGCTGCTGGCGCAGTTCCTGCCGCAGGTGATCGACAAACTGACCCCCAAGGGCCAGATCGACGACAACAACCCCAGCGGCGGTCAGATTCAAAGCGTGCTCACAGGCCTGATCAGCAGCAGTTTTGGCGGCTTGTTCGGCGGCGGAAAACGTTAAAACCGTGCGCCGCATGGCGCGCTTTCAGCGTAACTCTTTCCCGCATGCTCCGCCTCGCTCTCAAAATGCTGTTTGGTGACACGGCGAAGTACCTCATGCTCGTCGCGGGGCTGGCGGTGGCGACATTTTTGATGGCGCAGCAGACGGCGGTGTTCTGCGGACTGATGAGCTGGACGAAATCCACGCTGAAAAATGTCCCCGCGCCCATCTGGGTGGTGGAGGAGAAGGTGGAGCAGGCCAATGAGACCAATCCGCTGCTGGACACCGATGTGGCGCGCGTCCGCAGCGTCAGCAGCGTGGCCTGGGCCTCGCCGATCTACTCCGGCATCCAGCGTGTGCGGCTGGAGAACGGGAACTTCAAGATCATTCAGCTCATCGGCATCGACGCGAACACGCTGGCCGGTGCGCCGGCCAAGATGCTGCAAGGCGACCTCATGAAGCTGCGCTTGCCACATTCGGTGATCATCGACGACCTCGGCGTGCAGCGGCTGGCGAAGAAACGCGGGGACAAGGTCAAAATCGGCGACGCGTTTGAGATCAACGACCAGGAGGCGCGTGTGGTGGGCATCGCGGACGCGGTGAACTCCTTCACCGGCGGCCCGTATGTATGGACGACGTATGAGCGGGCGCTGCAATACGTCCCGGCGCAGCGCAAGATGCTCCAGGCGGTGATCTGCGCCCCACGCGAGGGCGTGAGCCTGGAGCAGGCCATCGCGGACATCCGCAAGGAAACGGGATTGAAGGCCTTCATCAATCGCGAGGCCAGCTTTGAGGAGTTCATGAGCCAAACGCCCGAAAAGCCGACGACAAACTTCAATGTCTCCACGGTATGGTGGTATGTGAAGAACACCGGCATTCCGATTTCCTTCGGCACCACGGTGATCATCGGCCTGCTGGTGGGCATGGCGGTGAGCTGCCAGACGTTTTACTCCTTCGTGCTGGAGAACATGCGGCATCTCGGTGCCTTGAAGGCCATGGGTGCCTCAAATGGCACGCTCTGCCTGATGCTGATCGTGCAGGCCTTCACCGTGGGCCTCATCGGTTACGGTATCGGCCTGCTGGGCACGGCGGGGTTTGCGTTTGGAGCGCTGAAAAACGAGCAGCCGCCGTTTTACATGCCGGAGTTCGTGCCCTTCGCCGTGCTGGCGGTCGTTTTAGGCATCTGCATGCTCGCAGCACTGATGGGCATCTGGCGTGTCAGCCGGTTGGAGCCTGCGATGGTGTTCAGGAGTTAATGACGAATTCAGCACAAAACCATGGAACGCGAATTTCCACGAATGATCACGAATGGCCGCGAATATTCCGTCTGGGGAAGATTCGTGCGCATTCGCGGTCATTGGCGGCCATTCGCGTTGAATGATTCCGAACACAGCCCGTAATGCATGACGAATGACGAATCCAAACAGCTCGCGGCGCGAGTGCGCGGCATCTCCAAGAGCTTTGGAGATGGCGAGTCGCGGATCAAGGTGCTCAAGGGCATTGATCTCGATGTGCGGCGCGGGGACATCACCATGCTCGTGGGGCCGTCCGGCTGCGGCAAGACGACGCTCATCAGCATCATCGCAGGCACGCTGGCGGCGGATGAGGGCGAGCTGGACGTGTTCGGCCATGATCTGCGGAAGATGAGCAAGGCGGCCATCACGCGTTTCCGGGCGCATCACATCGGCTTCATCTTCCAAGCTTTCAATCTCATCCCCACACTGACCTGCGCGGAGAATGTGAGCGTACCGCTCTTGATTCAGGGCGTTTCAACGCACAAGGCGGAGAAGCGCGCACGGGAAGTGCTCGCCCAGGTGGGATTGGGTGACCGCATCAAGCACCGGCCCTCGCAATTGTCCGGCGGGCAGCAACAGCGCGTCGCCATCGCTCGTGCGCTAGTGCATGAGCCGAAGCTGATCATCTGCGACGAACCGACCGCCGCGCTGGACGCGAAAAACGGCCATGTGGTGATGGAACTCTTCGAGCATGTGGCGCGGGGCCAGGACCGGGCCGTTTTGATCGTCACGCACGACAACCGCATCTTTCACCACGCCAACCGCATCGCCGGCATGGACGACGGGCAGATTCTGGAGGTGCATGACGTGGACGCGGACCATCCGCCGCCAGAGCATTTGCATGCGCCAGAGCGGTTGTGAGCAGGATTCGCGAAGCGGTTCACGGCACCACTTCCACCGGAGTGCCTTGCGGGCAGGCATAATAAAATTTCTCCGCCATGTGGCCGGGAAGGCGGATGCAGCCGTGGGAGGCGGGATAGCCGGGCAGATAGCCCTGGTGCATGCCGACACCGCCGTAGATGCGCATGAAGTAATACATCTTCGCCCCCTCGAAGCGCGTGCCGGGTGGACGCGGATCTTTGCGGTTGTCGATGTTCTGCATGATGACATTGGCCTGCATGTCCTCGTAGTCGCCGTAGATGGAGGATTTGTGGTCGATGTCCTTCTCGATGACACTGTATCGACCAGGGCGGGTGTCATAACCCTCGGAGCCGGAGGAAATCGGCGAGCCCCCGGCCAGTTCACCGTCCTTGAAGAGATACACCATCTGCTCGCCCAGATTGATGACGATGCTGGGCCTGCCCTGCATCTCATCGGCATACCAGAAGGAGCCATCACTCTGGCCGAAGCCAAAAAGACGCCGCACCTGGCCGTTCACGAAGCGGGCAGCGCGAGGGATCTCACCAGTGATGACCCGTCTGCCAAAGTGAAAGCCGTTCGTGCCGACGCTTTTGACCGTGGTGCAACTGCTCAGTAAAACGAAGAGAAGAAGGAGGTGGCGCGTGACCATGGGCGAGATTTGGCGGTTCAGAGGGCGATGTTCAAGGTTCAATGTGCAAAGATCGAGGCCGGGCATTCCAAGCGGGTGCTGGATGATGCGATTACATGACCGCAGCGCTGACAATCGCTCGGCCCGGCATCCATGCCTCTCCAGCTAGACGCGGTCATTTTCAGGCCCTACGATCCGTCCACGGTACCTCGACCGATATTATGGTTGCCTGAATGCGGCACAGATGGCGAAAAAAATACGGGTGAGGCTCCAAGCCGCTGATATTCTCACCAATCGGCTGCAAAAGCGTTGCCCCCAACAAAACTGTTGATGAACCACTTCTCCGTCACTGCACATGAGTCATTCCACAAGAAGATACCAGATTTGCCGTTGGGCCGTGGTTTTTGTCCTGAGCGCGCCAGCGTTGTTGATTGGCGCATCCCTTCTCGGTTTTTTCCCGTGGTCGCCCATCAACTGCTCTCACCGCGACGTGGACATACGCAGCGGTCGGGTGCGATTCACTCGTTATATTCTCTGGCTTTGCGTTCACGAATCAGTGGAGGATTCGGTACTCACAAGAGCGCTGCAACCAGACGACTTTGCGGCCACCACTCCCGCGTGGCGGCACGCAGTCACGCTCTCACCAGGTCTGAGCAATTCACCACACTATATTTTCCATTCAGCGATAACTCAGATTCGAGAGTTGGAGTTGGTATGGAAGCACGCCGAGTTCACACTGGCAGCGCGTAGGGCGAGTGCGCAGCGAATTCTTCAGTTGTGGCAGCAGGGCGGTTGTGACGACGATGCCAGGCCCTATTTACAGGCTCTTTGGGAGTTGGCTTTGGACGGCGACAGCAAGCAGAGGACGATTGATGAAAGAGATTTGCCCAGGCTTTAGAGAAGCGCTTCCTAATTGTGCGCTGCTGAAAGCACTGAATCGCATCGCGGTTGCAATCGTCACGCCTTGTGGCCTCTGTCGATGAACTGGGGGCGGTTTGAGGCCTTGTCCTCGCGATGCGTGGATCATTTCACGAGGAAGTATGCGTGGAAGGCGTCGAAGGCGGGCTGGGTGGTGATGTCGATGCCGGTGGTCTCGTCGATCCAGCGGGACTGGTCGTTGAGGAGGTAGTTGTGATAGGCGGCGGTGGCGGGGTCGGCATCGCCGCTCCAGAGGCGGAGACGTGAGCCGGTGGTGTGCGGCTGCGAGCCGGGAGCGAGCGGCAGGGCGAGGCCGGTGCCGATGAAACGTGTGCCTGCGGCCTGCGGCAGCGCGAGCGGCGCAGCGCGCACCTCACCGAGGAAGGCGAGAGTGACGGCGGTGGTGCGGATCTGGACGAACAAGCCCTCCTGCGGCGGCACGACGCGGGTGGCGGTGGCTTCATCCGCCAGCGGATGGGTTTGGAAGCTGTTGGTGACGGAGTCGAAGGTAAGAGCGCGGTCGGCTTCTTCAGGCGTGCTGCCAGGCTCGAAGGCGGAGGCAGGGAGCAATGTGGCAAGCGTCCAATGCGGACGAATGGCGACGCGCGCACCGGCAACCGCAGCGACCGAGGCGAGCTTCAAGTCAGAACCGATGTCGAAGGTCTGGCCTGCGAGAGGACCGTCGAGCACTTCGAGGTAATGCGCGGTTTCCGGTGGCAAGGTCACGGCAACGGGCAGGCTGATCTGCGTGTCATTGACACTGGAAACGCGGCCGATGAAGACCGCCGGCTTCAGCAGCGGCATGGAGAGCGTCTGACGGCCGACGGTGAAGGTGCGGCGTGACCAGCCCTGCGCCGGAGTGACGGCGGCGGCCTCGGCGGTGCCGTTGAGGTCGGCATCGAGCTGAACTTTGAGGCGGACGAAACCTTGTTCGAGCACGGTGACGGCCTCCAGGTCGGCGAAGCGCAGAGTTTCCGTCTGATCCGCGCCAATGGTGGTGGCTGGAGTGATGGAAAGCGGCGTCCATGTCTTGAGATCAGCGCTGGATTCAAGGATGTAGCGCAGGTCGCGATGCTCACCGGCCGGACGTGTGAGAAGAGCCTCGATGAGGCCGGTGGTCGTGCTGGTGACGAGGCGGAAGCGGGAAAGCTGCGCACCGCTGGCCGGAGAGGTGCCGAGGGCGTATTCGAGCAGGTTGGTGTGACCGTCGGCGTCTGGATCGTCCTCAGGATCACTGAGACCGGCGAGGCTGTGCTGCGACTGCCAGGAGGTGAAGGTGGCGGGCGCGTTGGCGCTTTCCGTGGTGCCGGAGGCGAGATCACGGGTCATGCGCTGACCGAGCGGCTGACCGGCAGGCGCGGCAAAGCCGAAGTCGATGGTCATGATGCCGGAGGAGTCCGCCACATCGTCCATGAAGGATTCGTAGCCGTTTTCACCGGTGCTGGCGGTGGGGCTGGAGTTCACCGGCATGGAGCCGTAGGCGAGGTTGATGATGCCGGAAGAGACGCCGCTGACATCCGGCGCGGAGGGGTCGGTGCCGTTCTCATCGAAGCGGTCATCTTTGGCAGTGTCAGCCGTCGTGGTGAGAGAGACGTTGCCGAGGCCGGCCACGGCCACCAGGCCATTGAGCGGCGCGCCGCTGGCAAACATGGAGGCCGGGATGTGGACGTAATAAGCGGCCGGGGAGGTGGCCTGAAGCAGGTAGGTGCCGTTGGCGGCGGTGACGGCCTCGGAGACCGGCATGTCAGTCACAGCCTGCGTCTGCTGGAAAAGGCGCACGGTGACGTTTGGCACGGGCAGGTCGATGCCGGACTCGAAGGTGCCGTTGTCGTTCACATCCCGGAAGATCAGATTGCCCACCATGATGGCCTTGGGTTTGAGGCCGATGTCGAGGGTGAGGTCGTTGTCCGAGTCGAAGGCGTTGTCGCTGGTCTTGTCAAAGCCGGTCTCGCGGCCATCCGCGTCGGTGGGCATCGCACCGGACACCGGTGTGAAGACGGTGGTGGTCACGCCGGTGCTCTCCGGCTGCGCCGCAGGCTGGGCGTTTTGATTCACGTTGTCGTCATTGCCGCTGGAGCTGAGCACGGTGGGCACGAGGAAGTTCAGCGGACCGGCGGCGGCGAACTGCGCGGCAGGGATGCGCACCTTGTAACCATGCGGGGCGGCGACCGGCGGCCCATAGAGAATGAAGGCCCCATTGGCATCTGTGCTGGTGGAGCCGATCACGGATTCCGCGCTGCTGACGCCGTCCACATGCACCAACTCAAGCGTGATGCCTGTGAGACCCGTGTCGATGCCAGTCTGGAACTTGCCGTCCGCATTCACATCACGGAAGACGAGGTTGCCAAAGCCGAGGCGGGTGGCGAAGCCAAAGTCGATGCTGAGATTGACGTTGCCGTCGGTGCTGTCATCGCTCGTGCCCTGGAAGCCGAGCTCATCCGTGCCTGAAGGCGCGGCACCCGCCACCAGCGTGACGGGAGGCGCGGTGATACCGACCTGCTCAGGATGCTGCGCGTCGATGCCGTCCTCGCCGATGTTATCATCCGCCATGGCGGTCTGATGACCGCGCATGGAAATGCAGCGGAAGAGAGGCCCAGGGCCGACAGGGCCGTTGTTGATGCTGATGGACTCCTTGAAGTTGTCCGCGGCGACGTGAACGGTGTAGGTACCGGGGCTGAGATTGGAGAAGAGGTAACGTCCGTTCGCATCCGTGTGGGTGCTGCGGATGGCGGTGGTGGAGTTGGTGCCTGCGTAGAGCAGCATCCAGACGCCGGGCACGCCCTCGCCGAGATCCGCCACGCCGTTTTGATTGATGTCATCAAAGACGAGGTTGCCGATGCTCATGAGGTTCGGCAGATCACCGCCGCTGAAGCCAAAGTCGATGGTGAGGTCGGCGTCGGTGTCATTGAACGAGTCCTGGGCGGCCAGATAGCCGGTCTCAGTGCCCGCATCTTCAGGCTCGGTGCCGTAGGCGAGTTCAAAGACGATGGAGGTGACACCTGTGAGCGCCGGAGCGGCGGCATCGAGGCCGTCTTCACCCGCTTCATCATCGGCACCGTCGTCATTCCCAAAGCCAGGTGAGGAAGAGGCTCCCACCAGAAGTCCGCCAGCAGCGAACTCGGACGCAGGCACATGGATGAAGTACTGGCCGACCGTGTAGGCGCTGAGAAGATAGGAGCCGTCGAGGGCGCTGGTCGTCTCCATGACGGGGACGGTGTTGGCATCGTTCGGATCATCCCCAAAGCGGAAGAGGCGCAGCTTGACGCCAGCCACACCGAAGTCGCTGCCATCATAGATGCCGTTGCTGTTGAGGTCGCGGAAGACAAGGTTGCCCACGCTGAGCGGTTTCGGCGAGAAGCCGAGATCGACGGTCAGATCGGCGTCGGCGTCGGCATAGTCATCGCTTTCGGAGAGATAACCGGTCTCCGTGTCATTCAACGTCGGCGCATTGCCGAGCAGGACGGTGAAGAGCGCGGTGCGCACACCTTCGGTGAGAGCGGAGCCGGTGGTGTAGCCATCCTGGGCGGTGTCATCATCACCTGACGTGGTGGACGGCGCGTTGGCAGCCACAGGCAGCGAGGGCACGCTGCCCGCGAGGGCGGCGCCTTCGGCGAAGTTGCTGGCAGGCACGCGGACGTAATAGCTGCCCGGCGCCACATTGAAGCTGTAGAGACCGCCGCCTGAGGTCGTGGTGGTCGCGATGGCGGTGGTGGAGCCAGGAAGGTTCGACCACAGCTCAACGGTGACGCCATCGACGCCCGGTTCGGTGTTTGGATCGAAGATGCCGTCGTTGTTCGCGTCGCTGAAGATCAGGTTGCCGATGGTGACCTGCGGCACGAAGCCGAAGTCGAGCGTGAGATTCGTGGAGGCGTCATCGAGATCGTCACTCGATCCGAGATGGCCGCCTTCCTGGCTGCCCACCGGCGCATTGGCAGAGGAGAGCTCGAAGACAGCGGTCTGGATGCCATTGGCCGACGGGTTGCCATCGTCGATGCCGTCCTCACCGAGAAGGTCATCACCGCTCTGCACGCCGAAGGAGCTGGCATGGAAGTAAAGCGGCATGCCAAAGTCGAACTGCCACGAAGGCACGCGGAGGAAGTACCGGCCCGGGGCAAGATCGCTGAAGAGGTAAGTGCCGTCCGTGGCAGAAGCCGTGGTGGCGACCGGAGCGTCGAAAGGAATGACGCTGTTCTCAGTGTAGATTTCGACCGTGACACCGCTCACGCCTTCACCCGAGTCGGCACGGCCGTTGTAGTTCGCGTCAATGAAGACCAGATTGCCGACGCCCACCGAGCGGAAGAAGCCAAAGTCGATGGTGAGGTCGTTGTTGTCGTCGTTCACATCGTCGGAGAATGAATCCGCGCCGAACTCACCGAGGGAGTTGGTGGGCTCCAGATCAGGAGCGAGGCTGAAGGAAGCGGAGGCGATGCCGGTGGTCGTGGGATCCACTGAGTCGATGCCGTTTTCATCGAGATTGTCGTCGATGCCATTGTCCGCGCCGTCACCCGGAATCGAGCGCCAGCCGGAAAGCGGCTTGCCTGCGGCAAACTCGGACGGCGGGATGAAGACGAAGTAATCTCCCTCGGCCAGATTGCCGAACACATAGTGGCCGCCGTTGTTGGTGTGAGTGGAGGCCAGCGGCACAGCGGAAAGAGGATCTGCCGCCGCGGCGAAGAGCTGCACTTTGACTCCGTCGATGCCCTCGCCCGCGTCGAAGACGCCATTGCCGTTGAGATCGACAAACACGAGGTTGCCGACGCCAACCGCGTTGGGATTCGACGGCGCAAAGCCGAAGTCGAGCGTGAGGTTGAAGTTGTCATCGTCAAAAGCGTCGATGTCCGCGGCGATGCCGGTCTCACCACTGGCCGCGATGGGCTGCGCATCGACCGCCAGACTGAAGACCGCGCTGCTGATGCCGTTGAGGAACGGGGTGGGGTCGTCGATGCCGTTTTCATTGTCGGGCGTGTCATCATCGACCACAGCGGTGACGTTGCCGGCCCCAGCGGCGGATTCGAGGCTGAAGAGCGGACGGCCTGGCTCAAACTCCGAGGACGGGATGTGCAGGCGATAGTCACCGGCAGGCAGCGAGTCGAAGAAGTAGCGTCCGCCGTTCGAGGTGACACGGGCGAAGATTGGCAGGCCAAATCCGGGGGTCTGATCGGCGCGATAGAGTTCCACGGTGACACCATCGACACCTTCCCCGACATCCGCGAAGCCGTTTTCATTGCTGTCGATGTAAACCAGATTGCCGACGCCCACAGGCGTCTGGAAACCAAAGTCGATGGTCAGATCGACAGCGGCGTCGATTTGATTGTCCCCCGTGCTTTCAAAACCGGTCTCACCGCTGTCGTCGGTGGGCGCGTTGCCGGGGAAGAGGCTGATGACGAGGGAGGACACACCGTTGGTGGCTGGATCGCCGTTGTTGACGCCGTCCTCGCCGACATCGTCATCTCCCACGAGACCTTCGAGGATGCTGATGCGCTGGAAGAGCGGAGCGCCGGACTGGAACTGCGAGGCGGGGACATGAACGACGTAGTTGCCAGGGCGGAGGAAGTTGAAGCCGTAACGTCCCTGCGCGTCAGTCGTCACGAACGAGAGCGGATTGTCCAGACCTGGGAACTGGGTGTCTGCGTAAAGCTCGACGCGGACGCCGGACAGGCCCTCGCTGGCATCGAAGTGGCCGTTGGAGTTGTTGTCGGCAAAGACGAGGTTGCCGAGCGCCACCGGACGGAACAGGCCGATATCGACGGTGAGGTTGATGTTGAAGTCATCGAGGTCGGTGGCGGAGTCATGGCCGGTCTCGCTGCCGCTGTCGGTGGGAGCTTCCTCA
>Ga0209573_1002929_pt1 | contig 20166 bp, 18 predicted proteins | sample TNRBio252014_DNA_FD_185870 | JGI IMG/M metagenome (GOLD analysis project Ga0209573, IMG submission 185870) | Wastewater treatment Type I Accumulibacter community from EBPR Bioreactor in Madison, WI, USA - TNR Reactor_6/25/2014_ DNA (SPAdes)... | ecosystem: Engineered > Bioreactor > EBPR >...
CCGTTCGTCAGGCCCGTGTCGGTGAAGGTGGTCAGGCTCCCCACGTAGACGACGGTGCTGGTTCCGATTGTGTTTCCTGCCGTGTATGTAGCCCCTTCCGCCGGGACGTTCGCCACAGCCGCGCCGGCCCGGCGGAGGATGACCACCTGGCTGAAGTCGGCGTCGATCGGGTTGAACCAGTTCAACGTCACCTGCCCATTGCATGGCGTGCCCGTCACGCCGTTGGGGTTGTCGGGCGAGAGGTTGTCGATGGTGACCGTGGCGCTGGTGGTGTCGTTGTAGGCGTTGACGGAGCTGTTAGTGACGGCGGTGACCGTTCCCGTCACCGTGTAGGTCGCCCCCTGAGGCACGGGCATGTTCGCGTGCGACCGCGGCGTGACCCGCACCTTGTACTGGGTCGGCGTCGTCGTGACCGCGATGTTCGTGGTGAGCGTTACCGCCACCGTGTCCGACCCGGGGTTAGCGGCCGAACCGTAGACCGTGGTACCGGCATCGTTCGTGATCTCGACCAGGGAGAGGCCAGCCGCGGTTCCCGCCGCGAGAGTTACCGTCACAGCGGTGACCGTGTCGGTACCCGAGCTGGTTTGGAGGGTGAACGCGTCGAGCATCGCGGCGGTACCGCCGGGGCAGAGGGCCGCGTTGGCGGGGTCCGTGCCGTTGCCGACGGTAATGGTGCGTGCCTTGAGGCTTCCCGCCGTCATCGAATCCCAGGTGCTTCCGTTGTTTGCCGTGTGTTGAGAGCCGTCGTTCGCAGCGGTGAGCACGTTCCTGTCGCGGATATACATGGTCGCGGTCGGGCTGTTGTTCGTCTCTCTTTCCAGAGGACCAATGCCAACCGTGGTCCAACCCGACGCCCAGGTCGTGATACTGCGTGCGTTGTTTCCCAGGTCCCCGCGCGCAAGATTGACGATCTCGATCGCCTGGTCGTTCGCGTTGATCGTGAGGGTCGGGCTGAACGGGCCAACAGTAGCATTGGCGGTTGCGCTGTTGTGGTTTCTCGCATCGGTGAATGGAGTCGACTGGTCTACGCCCGCGTAGACGGCTGCATAGACCCATGTGTAATAGCCCGTGCCGCCGGTGATTGTGACGTTGAGGCTCGAGCCGACCGCGGCGGAAATGCCAGCGTCGTTCAGGTAGAAAAGATAAGAGTGGTTCCAGGTTGCTGCTGAAGTACCGTCACCCGCCGCCAGCGTAAGGGCCTGCCCGCCGTACGTGACGGCAACCGTCTGTGATCCTACGTTCGTCCTCGTGGAGGCGATCGCGACGACGAGAACGCGGCCCGATCCGGCGGCGATCGAATAGGTCGCAACCGCCCCGGCCGGATACGCGATCTGGGAGTACTGCAGGGCCCACGGCGACTGCGCCGAGATGTCAGCCTGGGCCGTTCCAGCCGCCAAGGAGAGGAGGACGAGGAGCCCGATCGCAAGGGGCCTTGAAACCACCGCGAGAGAAGCCCGGGATTCCCCGAGTCTCGTCTTGCGCAACATCATCTCAATTTGCACCTGGACCTCCCACCCGCGCCTCGCATGCACCCGCCTGAGCCGGGGCCGACTCCAATGGCCTCAGACTCGCGGTCAAAGACCGGAGCGAGCTGGACCAAGCTCCAGCATATCGCACGCCAACGGCGTCATCGTTTCCCGGACGGCGCCCTCCCGAGAACGGCGCGCACGGCGTCCGGGCCGGGCGAGAACGCGAAGCTCGAGCAGGGGACTCTTGCTACGAGGGAGTCCAGGAGGGCCAGCGTCGCCTCGAGCGGCCCTGCGCTGTGGAAGATGGGGAAGCTGCGAGCCAGGAGGCCGGTGACTGCCTCGGCAGCGGAAAGCTCTGAGAACACGTTCCGCTCACCCCGGCCCAGGATGAACATCCCGTCGAGGGGAGCGCGCGCATTCAGGGCCAGCTCGGCTTCACCGTGCCAGGGCGTTCCGTGCATCCACCAGGAACCGTCCGTTTCCTGTCTCACGACGATCCGGTCGTCGCTGAGGATCGAGGCGCCTGGGAGCCTCTCCCAGAGCCTTGCCGTCGTCGTCTTCCCGTCGCCCGACTGGCCGGCGAAGAGAAACCCCTGGCCCGTGGGCGCCACGATGCCACACGCATGGAGCTCGACCCCGCCTCGCGCGGCAAGGACCTGCAGGAAGAGGAGCTCGTCGAGCGGGAACTCGAGCGGGTCGACGGGCAGATTAGGCGAATGGAGCTCCGGGTTGAGGAGGATCTCGCCTTCGGATCCCCCAGGGGTCAGCCATGCTTCTTTGTACGGGGTCGTTCCGGCCCGTCGGTCGAAGAACCGGTAGCAGTGACGCCCGTCCTTTTCAAAGAGCTGCCACACGCCTCCGGAGTCGAAAACCAGCCTGCCCTCGGGTATCGGGTCGAGCGGTCGGAGACCCACGACGAGGCATAGGTCAGGCGTCCCGGTGTGGCTCACGAACGCCCGCGAGGCGCCCTGCGCCGCGAGGGAAAGCGACGGTGAGTCGGACACGACCCGGACGCCGAGGCCAGCGACGCCTAGTGTGTAGCCTGTCGTTCCCGCCGCGCCCTCCGCGGCATCTCCCGCCACCAGGGGTCAGCTGCCTGCCGTCGAGCAAACCCCGACGGCCTTGCAGTTACCACCCCGGGGACCCGCGGTCACGTTGTTCTTGCAGAAGCCGAGCACGGCCTCTTCGGGCCTCAGCGGCACTTTCGTCACCGACGGAGGCGCGTAGGCTCTCTTCGCCTTCAGGGGTCCCGTGTTGCAGTCGCGCGTCTCTTCCGTCATTCGTGTCTCCAGCTTTCGCATCGTCAACCCGGAGCGTCCCCGCCGCAAGGGCGAACCCCGGGATCCCGCCGGCCGCCGCTGGCGAGGACGGGGAGGAGCACCCGCGGGGCGGCGGGAGCGGCCAGGGAAGCCAGGGGGGTCGGTGTGCCCAGGCCGGCGCCGACCACGGTGCGGAGCCGTGCCGCCGCCTCGACCAGCCCGGCGTGCCGCACCCCGGCGGGGCAGTACTCGCACTCCCCGTGCGGTTCCACGGGCCAGCCCATCGCCAGGGCGCGCAGGTGCGCCACGTGGCAGAGGAACTCGACCGGCGCCTCGGGGTCGTCCGCCTCGAGCTCGGCGTTGGCGGGGCACATCCCGCAGACGCTCTTGAGGTGGCAGGCCGTGCACTTGGTGACCCTCGTGATCTTTTTCTCTCGAACCCGCGCCAGGAAGTGCCGCCACCCCTCTTCGAGCGACCCGGTCCTCAGGTCGTACGTGTCCCGATGCGAAAGGACGCAGAGGCTCATCAGCCCGGTGGGGCCCACCGAGAACGAGTTGACGCCGCCGCCGCAGTGGTAGACGTCGTCCTCGTGGCCCGCCGCCTGCTGCGGGCCGACGAACTCGCAGGAGAACTGCTGCCACTCCTTCAACCGCTCGGGGTCGAGCAGGTCGAGTGCGACGATCTCCTCCGGGGCCAGCCGCACCTCGAGAGGGCTCTGGGAGCAGTCGATGCGGGGGCTCATCATCGCGTCGAAGCGGAAGGGGATGCCGAGCTCCTTCTCGACGAACTCCTTCATCTCGCCGATCTCGTGCCGGTTCAGGGACACGGCGACCGTCTTCACGGTCAATGGCAGCCCGCGTTCCTTCAGGAGCCGGATGCCGTCGAGGCAGCGGTCGTACGAGCCCGGGACGCCGGTGAGCCTCTCGTACGTCTCGCGCGTCCGCCCGTAGAGGGTGATCTCGATGCTGAACGGCCGGTACGCGACGAGGGCGTCGGCGATCCGCGGCGTGATCGTCGTGCCGTTCGTGAAGAGCGTGACGATGAAGCCCTTGCGCTTGGCGTACGTGTAGATGTCGAGGAAATCGCGCCGCGCGAAGACCTCGCCCCCGGTGTAGAGGAGCCAGAGGCAGCCGGCGGCGGCGAGCTCGTCGAGGAGGCGGTGGTGCTCGGCAGTCGTCAGCTCGGAGCTGCGGGCCGCGGCGTCCGTCATCGGGAGGTTGTTGTAGCAGTGGGCGCAGGCGAGCGGGCAGCGCCGGGTGATCTCCACGGTCACGTTGACCGGAATCCGGTTCGCTCGAACCGTGTCGTGAAGCCGGGAGCTGAAAGCAGAGTAGGTGCCCGTTTCCATTGCGCCCCTCAGACGGCCCGCGGCTCCACGAGCCCCTCGTCTTCAAGGACGGCCAGGAGCCGGCGAACGTCGGCGAGCGCGGTCTCTTCAGCGACGTCGAACTCGTCCGCGAGCGACCGGGCGATGTCGGAGACGCTCCGCTCGCCGTCGAGGCGCTCCCAGATCGCGCTCCCGACCTCGTTGAAGGTGTAGATCGACTCCAGGTCCGCCACGTGAGCCCGGACCGGGACGACGATCGTCTCGTCCCCTATCCTGCGGGTGGCGTGGTCGCCCGCGACCTGGAACCGGGCTGACGGGGGGGCGGGCTCGACCGACACGACAAATCATGCTAGCACGCGCTCGCCGACCCTCCAGGCACCCCACGCCATCCCGCGGCTGTACGAAAGGAGGAGGGCTTTCTCCGGGGCGCTCAGCGCCTGCGTTCCCTGAGCGCCAGCAGCGCGCCCGGAACGAATCTCCGCGCGTGCCCCCGCAAGCGATTCAGGCGTCGCACCACTCCGGCGCGCACCAGCGCCGCGAACGGCCGCCGCATGCTTCCCGGCGCCTGGCGCACGAGCCGTCCGTTCCGCTCGACCCTGACGACGACGCCGATCACCGCCACCTCGGGCACGACGCCGTCCGCGTGCGTGGCGTTGTCGCCCCGGAGGAGGAGGCCGGCCGCCGACCGTCCGACGACGCGGTGAACGACGAGACCGCCTCGCTCCGGGGCCTCCGCCGCGACGATGGAGCCGATCGGGACGGGGCACGTGCCGATGGGCGCCACCGTCACGACGTCTCCGCTGCGGAGGGCGGGATGCATGCTCGATCCCTTCACCGCGAGCGTCACGGAGACTCCGCGCGTCGTCAGGTCGCGGAGGAGGTCCGCGCTCTCGCGCCGAGTAAGGGAGACCTGCCGCCGGCCGAGCGTCACGGCCGGCATGCTAGCAAGGCACCCCGCTGGCCCGCTGCGGTAGCCTCCCGGCGATGCCAGGCGAAAGCCCTCGACGCGGCCCCCGGAGCATCGGCACGTTGGCCGACGGCCTGCTCGTGTCGACCGAGCTGAATTGGGCCCTCGTCCGCGCCTTCGGCGAGCCAACGGAGCCCTGGGGGCCCCCGCTCGACGGTCACCGGGCCGTGTCAATGGCCGGTGGCCTCGGCCTCCTCCCACGGATCGTCCACAGGCTCGGTCCCTCCCGCCTCGCCGCCGAGGTCGGACAGGAGGCGACGAAGGAGGCTCTTTCGGGGTATCGGGAATCCGTGCTCGCGTCCGCGAAGCTCGTCGCCCTCGCCCGCCTCGTCGGCCGCGTGGCATCCGGGCAGGGCATTCGCGTCGTCGCCCTCAAGCACGTCGCTCTCTGCCTCGCGGGGATCTCATCGACGGCCGAGCGGGGTGCGGCCGACGCGGACATCCTCGTGTCCGATGACGACGCGCCGCGCCTCACGGAAGCGCTCGTCGGCGCCGGGATCCTCACTTCGAGCGCACCCGGATACGACCATCAGCACAGCCCGCTCCTTCACCCGAGAGCCGGGATGCTCGAGCTGCACCGGACCATCCCGGGGGTCCGCCCGAGACCGGGCGACCCGGAGATGACGCTCGAGGCCCTCGTCGCCCTCGGACTGGCCACGCCGCTCGATTCGGCCGAGCCGTGCTTCCTCGTTCCCCGGCCGCACGTCCTCCTCGCGCACGCGCTCGCGCACACCCTCTACCAGCATGGGCTCGACCCGGGCGCTTACCCGCCGTTCAAGCTCCTCGCCGACGTCGCCGATCTTCACCTGTCCGCCGGCGAAGACCTCCTTCGCGATGCGCTCCCGCTCATCGCCGCCGAGGTCGCGGAGGAAGACGCCCGCGCCGCCTGGACGCTTTCGTCGGCGCTTGCGACCGGGGGTGTCGCAACCGTGCTCGCGAGCCCGGAGAGCGCAGAGGCGCGGCTTCTCGCCCACTTCGTCCGGGCCGCGCTCGAGCCGGAGTACGGCGAGGCCCTGAAGATCCGCTCCGCCCTGTCCCTCCCGTCGGATAGAAGAGGTCCGGCGGGGCTCCTTCGCTGGGCATGGCACACGCTCGCCATCAGCCGTGCCCAGGCGCGGGTCCTCTACGGCGCGAACACGCCTGCGAAGTACGCCCTCGCCCTCGCCGCCCGGCCGTTCCACCTCGCGTGGAAGCTGGCCCGCTACGTCACGGCCGCCGCACGGGGAGGAGCGGGCCGGTCCTGAAGGCCTCTTCCACCGCCTCTCTCCGCGCCGTCGTCCCGGGCGCAAGCTCGAACGGGCTGCCGGTCTGGGCCCACGCGGCGCCCGGGCAGAACCCCGACTTCACTGCCCCTTCGCCGAGAGCCGCCAGCCGGCCCGGGACCTCGAGCGTCGTCTCCCGGACCTGGGCGAGAGCCGTCGACCCGCGCCAGATCTCCGCGATCGAGGAGTCGTGCAGGTTCCCCGAACGGACCCTCCAGGCGACGCACGGGTAGACGTTGCCGTACGGGTCGATCGCGGCGGTCGACGACCCCGCCCCGCAGTGCTTGCCGTCCCCGGGAACAGGGAGACCGTCGTCGGCCGCCGGCCGCACGGGAATGGACCGCTCGCGAAGGACTCGAAAGAGCCGGCGAAGCCCCTCCGGAGACGGAGCCAGATCCAGCGGGCTCCGGTCCCCGTCGTCACGAATCGACAGGTCCGGGTCGAAGGAGAGCAGGACGCCCAGGCCGTCGGCGAGGGCGAACATCCGCTCCACCTCGTCCTCGTTCCAGCGGGTCAGGGTCGAGTTCAGCCGCAGGCGGAGACCCTCTTCCAACGCGTCGGCCACGTTCTCGAGGAGCGTCTCGAAGCTGCCCGGCACCCTCGTCTGTCGCTCGTGCGTCGCTGCCGTGGCCCCGTGAAGGCTCACCTCCACGAGGAACGGGTCGACTTCTTTCCGAAGCCGGTGCGCCGCCTCTCGGTCCAGGGCGTGGCCGTTCGTCTTCAGGCGCACGACGAACCCCTTCGCGCGCGCCTCGGCCCCGATGGCGAAGAAGTCCGGGTGGGCCAGAGGCTCGCCGCCGGACAGGACGACCTGGAAGACCCCCATCCTCTCGAGGTCCGCGAGGAGCCGGACGTAGTGGTCGAAGGAGAGCGGCCGCCCCCGCAGCGCCAGATCGTTGTAGCAGAAGACGCAGTCGAGGTTGCAGCGGTACGTCAGCTCGACGAGGACCGAGAAGAGACGGTTCTCCCTCCACGTCCGCTTCGCGACCGCGGCGAGGCTCAACCGCGCACCTCGACGAGGACGCCGGCCGCCACGAGTTCTCCGACGAATCGGTCCACGTCCTCCACGAGGAGAGCCCGCTCCACGTCGAACTCCTCGAGGAGCCTCTCGACGATGCCGCCGAGACCGGTCCTGCCGTCGACGAGCTCGAGGAAGCGGATACCCACCGCGCTCACCCCGAGGATCTCGTTGTTCTCCTGGACGAGGACGACCCCTTCGTCCTCGACCCTGCGGAAGCGGACGTCGCTTCGCAGCCGGTAGACGGGAGAGGACACGTCGCTCACGGCTCGCCTCCCTCCAGCACGCTCCAGACGGGTCCCCGGAGCGAGAACGCGACCCGGCCCCGGCGAACGCTCGACGAAAGGCGCGCCATCGACTCCATGAGCCTCTCCTGGCATCCGGGGTCGCCGTTGATGCCGGAAGCGGCGCAGAGCAGGAGCGCCAGCGCCTCCGCACCCTTGAGAGGCGAGACGACGGCAGGGGCTTCGGCCTCCTCGAGGTGCGCGAGCCCGAACACGCCCGCCAGCGGCGCGTCGCCCAGCGGCCCCTCGGGCAGCTTCATTCCGAGCTCGCCCGCGAACGGCACCTGGCGCACCCGCAACTCTCCCCGTTCGAGGACGACGGCATTCAGGTCGTCCGAAAGCACCTCGCGACCCTCGGCAAGGCTTCGGCGGGCGAACGTCGTCTTCCCCGCTCCCGATCGGCCGACGAAGAGGTAGGCGCGCCCCTTCGAGACGACACCTGCCGAATGGAGAAGCAGGCCTCCCTGCTCGAAGAGTCGATAGGCGGCCATCACGCGGAGGCTGTTCTCGAGGATCGCGACGAAGTCGTCCGGCACCGCCACGGGTGTGAAGAGCTCCGCCCGAAGGGGCGCCGCGGTCTCGACCCGCCCGATCCATCCCCGGCCCGTCAGCCGCACGGCTCCGGGCGCGTGATCGACCGCGAGCTCGTAGACGCCGCTCGGCGGCTCCGGCGCGGAGGGGAGATCACCCGGCCTCGCACGAAGGAACCGAACCCGGGCGGCCCCTGACCCGGTCGCCGCCTCGCCTGGGGAACAGAGCGAACCGTAGCGTTCCATGACGACGGCCGCTCCCCGCGGGTCGATACCCTCGACGACGTAGGGCCCGCCGGGGAAGCCGAGCGTCAGCCGTTCATCGCCCCAGTGCTCCCCGGCGCCAGACGCCACTCAGGCGGCTCCCCGTCGCCTCGAGGCGTGCCGGACGTAATCGACGACGGCACCCCAGCGCTCCCGGACCCGCACCTGTGCCGCGAGGCGTCCGACGACGGCTCCCGGCTCCACCCCCTCGTCAGGGCCTGGCGCCGCATCGCCCTTCAGGAGGAGCCGGAGCCGCCCCTGGCGCAGGTAGGGCCCCAGGAAGCGGTGTGCGACGAGCCGCCCCTGCCGGTCGGAGAAGACGAGTATGTCTCCGGGCAGGTGGACCCGCGAGCGCGCGAGCGCCGCGCGCGCGCCGTCCTCGACGCCGGGCAGCATCGACCCTCCACGCACAGTGACCGTCACGGGCGAATCCTCGAGAAGGGCGCGCAACGCCGCAGAGGAGTCCATGTTCAGGACGTGGCGATGATGCAACCGCCCACTCCCGCGATCGCCTTGCCGGGATTCCCGGGACCCGTCGTGCAGACGACCGCGAGAGTCTCGAGCGGCTCCCGGAACGTGATCCCGGGCGGAACGTACGGGCGCTTCGTCACAGGCTGGCTCCGGCCCGCACCGGCCCTCGCCTCGCCTGCCGCGTCTCCTGGAATCTGGGACATCGAGCCTCCTGGATGACGGGCGCCCGTCATCGGCGGATCCGAAGGGAAGGATCCCCGAGCAGCGAGTAGACGAGCGCCATGTCCACCGTCCCTCCCCGGACGCGGAATTCGGCGAGCGCCAGTCGGATGGCGTCGCCCAGGACCGGCTCGGATCCTACCCACGCGCGGCTCACGAACGCCTCCCCGAGGACTGGTGCGAGGTAAGAGATCGAGTAGCCCGTGGGCGCCCAGGACGCGATCGCGCCCTTTCCTGCGGCTCTCACGAGCTCGTCCCCGAGCGAGGAGTACCCCGGGATCGCCCAGAGGTTGATGACGCAGGTGAGGCTCGACACGATCGGCGTCGCGCCCGGCGTGAGCGACCCGACGTCCCCCGACGTCAGGAGCCCTTCGGCCGCCAGGCGGTCGACTCCGCCATGGCCGACGAAGTTCACGAAGCCGGGGTTCGTGGCCCACGCCTGGAATAGGGAGTCGCGGGCGGGGGCGATGCCGACGGAGTCGAGGTAGACCCTCTGCGCCGGGTACCCGCCTCCGAGCGCCCCTGCCACCTGCTCGCTGTCGGCCGAGAAGTCGAGCCCGCCCTCCGCGTTGTCGGCGAGGAGCAGAGACGTTCCACGGCTCGGAGCCGCCTCGTAGGAGATCAGCTTGCCGACGTAGGCATCCATCTCCGCGGCGGTCCGGGCCGTCACCCTCCCGACCGGCACCTCGGGAACGCCGTCGCCGTCGAAGTCGCCGAAGGCGGTGTCCGAAGGAAAGAGGCCCCCCGACAGCGCGACCATCCTCGGAGGGACCCGGTTGCCGCCGAGACCCAGGAGGTCCCTGTAGTCCCACGTCCCGCTGCCCGCCAGGAGCGCCCACTTCGCGCCGGCGTTGCGGTATCCGTCCTCGAGGAACGCGCTCACCGCATGGGGAGTCGGCAGGCCGTCGCCGTAGGCGTCGAAGACGTCCTCGACCGGGACGACGACCGCCGTCGTGCCCGCGGCACGCCGGTGCGCGGCGAGCCTCCCGGACGCAGCCTCCAGTCCCGGGCCGGCCACGATCAGGAGGCTCCCTCTCCCCGACGCCTTGTCGAGGAGCTTCACCGCGGGCCGGAACACGCTGCGGGAAGGAGCGAGGAGGCCGGCGGCCGAGGCCGCGGCGTACCGGCGGAAAGGAGCCGCGGGCACGAAGCGAACCCGGTACGCGCCTGCATCCGGTTCCACGACCGCTCCGGAGACCCGCTTCGGCGCAACCGGGTCCGTCACGTCCCAGAGCTCGACGTCCGGTGCGCCGAAACCGGTGACGGCAATCGATCCGGTGCCGCTGGTGGTGAAGAGGAGCCGCGAAGAGACGGCCGAGTACGTCCGCCGCACGTCGACGTCGATGGCGTCCACGAAGACGTAGCTGTACGGCGTTCCCGGGTCGAGGACCCCTTCCACCTCCACCGCGTTGTCGCCCGCGACGAGGACGCCCGCCGCGACCTCGAAGGTCGCAATCCGGTCCGTCAGCCCCTCGAACTGCTCCTCGCCCGAAAGAACGCCGTTCACGCGGAAGCGGAGGTGGTGCTCCCCCGCGACGCCCGTCGTCGCAACCGGCATGAGGCCGACCCTCACCCTCGCCGGTCCGGCGGCAGGGACGAGCTCGGGCAGCGTGAAGTGGAACACCCGGCGGCCGCGAGCCGCGTCGCCGGCCTGCACGTAATCCCAGCCCCAGTAGTCCCCGTCGGGGTCTCGGGGCTGGCCCGTGAGAGCCGTCGCGTCCTGTTCGGCGTGGATGGTGTCGGGGAAGCCGTCCGCGTCCGGGGCTGACCCCGGAGCGCCCGCAGACACGGCCGCCGCGACGGTGCCCCGGCGGGCACGGATGAAGTAGGCATTCGCGTTCGTGTAGGGGCTGTCGATCGCCTCCGCGAAGAAGAGAAGCCCTCCGAGGTCGCCGCTCGGCGCCCACGCGACGCTCCGCCCTCGGTTCGTGAGAGAGAACGTCCCACCGCTCAGCGACGCGGTCACGGCGCTCGGCGCGAGGCCGAGGGTCGAGGAGAGAGTCGACGCCGGAACGAGTACGAGGCCGGGGCCGACCACTTCGACCTTGAGCGCCCCCGAGGCGTTTGCGGCCCTGGCCACCAGCGCCGGGGATTCGCCCGTCTCGAGGGGCGCCGCCACCCTCTGGTGAGCGATCGCTTCGAGCCCACCGCTGGCTGCGGCGCCGGACGGATCCCACGCGCCACGCCTGAGCGTCTCCCGTTCCGCCATCACCGGGAACGGGCCGTGCGCGCGCCGCGTGCCGTCCGCCTCGATCCCGGTGATGAGGTACCTCGCCGGCCCCGCCGGGGCACCCGGGTCCAGCAGCCGGTAGGCGCCCCCCTGCGGCTCGCCATGCAGCGCCGGGACCAGCCCGCCCGATACGATCTCCGGGCCGGAGGGTCCGTCGAGCCGCTCGACCTTGAACCCGGCCATCGAAGTCTCCGCCGCCGTCCGCCACTCCAGGAACGTCCCCTCCCGCGTCGCGATCGAGCGCACCGAGTGGACCACCACCGGGGTCGGGGCACCGGGCGAGATGTCGAGCGCGTAGTCCTCCGTCTCGCCGTTCACGGCGAGCCCGGCCGGCTTCGTCGCATCGAGCCCGCTTCCGGTCCCGCCGACGTTTGAATCGGCCGTCAGCCGGAACCGCGCGTACGTTCGGCCCGCGGAGAGACCGGGGAGGCTCGCCCACGTGACGTTGACGATCCCGTTCGTCCCGGTCGGAACGCTCAGCGAGGTCGAGGCCTCGGCCGCGGCGAAGACGCCGTCCCGGTTGAAGTCGATCCACGCGACGAGCGTCGCCGCCCCCCCCGTCTGGTTCACGACCGTGATCGGAACCGTGTAGGGCGGCGTGCTCAGAGTGCCGAGGGCGGGCATCGGCAGCGTCCGTCCGTCGTCGAACGTGTCGCCGAAACCGTCGAGCGCGACCGGGTTCCCCCTTGCGTCCGTCTCGGCAGACACCGCGGCGCCAATGCGCAGGACTGCGTAGTCGTAAGGTGCGGCCGGGCTCGAGACACCGTGCCGCGGGCCGTTCGAGGCCTGCGTCGTCAGGTAGCTGTCCGGGGCGTCGCCGTAGTCGACCCCCTGGACCGGGAAGTTCGGCCCGAACTCCGAGGTGTTGCCGCCCGTGGCGGCGTCGGCCGAGGTCGCCGTCAGGAGCGACCCGACCGAAACGCCCGTGACTGCCAGCGTCACCCGGAACGTTCCGGTGGCCCCCGTCGTGAAGGTGCCGAGATACGTCCGCCCTTCGCCGTGGGGAACGGTACGTCCGTCTGCCAGGATGACGGGACCATTCTGGTCGTTCCCGGTCGCGTCGGCGAGGAACAGCTCGACCCTCGAGCTCCCGAACGTGGCCTGCCCCGGCGCGCTCCCGACGTACCCGATCAGGTGGAGGTTGCCTCCCTCGAGGAGCGCCCCGGTGAGGATCGGGTAGTCCATCAGGCTGTTCGGCGCGGTCGCCGACGCCGAAGGCTTGGCGCCGTCGTTCGGCGTCACGCCCTGGGCAGCTCCATAGCCGTTGGGGTCACGAGACGTCGGGTCCAGCTCGATGCCGAGCCCGGCCCCGCCGGCCACCGCCGGCCCGTTCCCGAAGAAGCTGTTCTGGGAGACGTCGATGTTCGAGGAGTCCATCACGACGAGACCGGGGCCGGAGCTCCGTGTCACCACGTTCTGCCGGATGCGGAAGTTCGTGGCCGTCACCTGGTACGCGGCGATCCCCATGCCCTCGGTCGACGCAGTCGTCCCGCCGGGAGCCGTGAATCCGCAGCTGCGCACCGTGTTCTCGACGACGTCGACGTTCGTCTGCACGCGGGATCCAGCAATGAATCCGAACTCGAGCCCGCCCCCGCGCTGGTTCAGGGTGAGGTTGCGGGTGACCGTGGCACCCGTTCCGCTGCCGATCAGGAGAATCGCGTCGAACGTGTTCGTGTGGTATCCGGCGGACAAGGGCGGCGAGTCGACTTCGTTCAGCTCGATCAGGAGCCCTGTCGTGAACCCGTCCGCCCGGATGCCGGAGTTGTTCACGCGGACGTAGTTGTGCCGGATGGTCACGTTCGTCGCGGAAGGCCCGATCGTGATGCCGTAGTTCGCGGCCCCGGCGGCCGTGCCGATAGAGCCGTCGGCCCGCATTCCGACGAGGTTGTCCCGGACGGTCGTGGAGTTGCCCGTTGCGCTCAGGACGATGCGGTGAAACGCGATGCTCGCGACGACGCTCCCGGCTCCCGAAGCCGTCAGTACCTGCTCCGTGCCGCCGCGATCGATCTCCACTTCGGGGCGATCGAAAAGGGGCAGGGGGAAGAGGAGAGTCCCTACCGTTCCTCCGGTGCCGAGCGTTCCCGCGTTCGTGTTCCCGACATTGGTCGTCTGCGTCGAGCCGTCGAGGCTCGTGTTCGCGTCGGTCAGGCCGGGAAGGTCCGAGGCCAGCGTGATCACGGCGCGGCCGGCCGTGAGCTGGTTCGGGGTCCCGGCCCTGAGGCCCGGGTGCGCGGCCCCGTCCGAGATCATGAAGATCGAGACTTCCTGCCCGGGTACCTGGCCGACCTGGGCAAGGGCCCCGTTCGGCGTCAGCGTGTTCGCGTTCGTCAGGAACTGCCGAAGCGACCCCTGTCCGGCGTTGTTCGTGTTGACGATCGTGTCGAAGTTGAAGCCGAAGTCGACGCCGGTGACGGCAGTGGCATCTGCGGCGAGGGCCACGGTCGTCACCGACTGCGCGTTCGCGATCGTCGCCGCCGCCGGGTCGACGAGCGTCGGGTTCTCACCTCCGACCCGATCCGTCACCGCGGCGGCTGTCCCCGTGCTGGCATCCGTTCGAAACGTCTGCACGGAGCGGAGCCCCGCTACGGCACCGGAACGCGACGACGTCACCGTGGAGTTGACGACCCGGACGCGGCGGTTCCGCGGGAACGCCCCTCCGGTATCCGTGAACGTGTAGGCGCCGAGCCCGTCTGTCGTCGTCGTCGCGACGAGCGTCGCGGCAACGCCGTCCCACAGCTCGACCGTCACCGCTCCTCGCACGGCGCAGCCGGCACAGCCGATCGCCCGCCCCACCCCGCCGCCGTAATTCACGTCCTCGAACACGCGTCCGCTGATCGTCGCCGCCTCGGACCTCGAAGCTGCCGCCGCGGTCACGAGCGCCAGGAGGGCGAGAAGGGCGAGCGGTCTCCCGCGCCCGGTCTCGCCAAACGGCTTCGCGCCTGCGGTCGTCGTTCTCACACGGCAAATCCCGAACACGACTTCCCCCTCGCCGCCCCACCTGGATCCGGGGCGGCAGACCCGTTCATTCTGCTCCAGCCAGGGGCCTCAGCCCCCCAGCCCCTCGCGGATCTCCTTGACGAATCGGGTGACGTCGGCCTCGATCACGTCGAGCGGGGCGTCGAACTCGGCGGCGACCGCGGCGACGAGCGCGGGGATCTCCGTCTCGCCCGCGGCTATCCGCGCGTAGACGAACGCCGCGACCGGGTTCAGGACGGCGCCCGCGAGAGACTCGTCGTCGACGACGACGGCCCCGCCATCGCAGAGAGGTACGACCGTCGTCGGCACTCCGTCACTCGGCCCGCTGCGGCCCCTTCGTGACGACGAAGTGCGACCGGCGGTTCGACTGCCAGGCTCCCTGCGACCTGCCTTCTTCGAACGGCCGGCTCTTGCCGAAGGAGATCGTCTGGAGGCGGTCCGCGGCGATCCCCTTGCCGACGAGCCAGGCCTTCGTCGAGGTGGCGCGCCTCTCGCCGAGGCGGATGTTGTAGCCCGAGGAGCCGCGCTCGTCGCAGTGCCCCTCGATGGTCATCGTCGCCTCCGGGTACTTCTCGAGCCAGGCGAGGACGATCCCGATCGACTCCAGCTGGTCGTTCCGGATGTCCCACTTGTCGTAGTCGAAGAAGATGTCGGGGAACGTCTCGGCCACCGCCGCGGGCGCCGGCGCGGGCACGGCGGCGGGCGGCGGGGGGAGCACCCGCTCCACGGTCTTCGGGTCGAGGCTGACGTGCTCGTAGGCGATGACGACGGCCTCGCCGCGCTTTTCCCAGATCGCGCTGTGCCAGCCGGTGATCATCGTCTCCTTCCCCGACTTCGAGACGGCGTTGGCCGTGAAGTGGCGCGTCGTCCAGACGCGCTCCGACGTCCGGTCGACCTCCGCGTCGGGGGCCCACTCGATCTTCAGCGACTCGAGGCCGGAGAAAAGCCCCAGGAGAAGGCTGCGGTGATCCGCGGCGCCGGAATCGAAGGCCCACGTCTGGTCGAACGAGAGGGAGTAGGTGTCCTGCGCGTAGAGACCCATGAGCTTCTCGACGTCCCGCGTCTCGAAGATCCGCGAGAGGTTGTCGAGCTTCTCGAGGTACTCCGGGTCGTTCTTTGCCGACCGGGCCACTTCGTTCGTGGTCACGCAGCCGGACGCCGCGAGGGCGACGAGGACGCAGGCGGCCAGAAGGCCCGACAGCCGACCGTCGCCCGTCCCGGGGAAAGTACTCCGCCTCGAGGACCTCATGATGGACTCCTGCCTGCGTTTCGAGAGTAGCGGCCGCGCCGCGATGGGGTCAAACCGAAGGAACGGCCTACGGCGCCGGCGGCCGCTTCGCGCGCCTCTGCTCCTCCGTCTCGACGAGGCGCGAGAGGCCCGGCGTCGAGAGGAGCACGCCCGGCGGGAGCCGCCGCGAGAGGAGCCCGTCGAACTCCTTGCGCGACTCCGCCGGCAGGACGATCCGGGCGTACCCCCCGAAGCGCTTCTCGGCCTCCAGGAAGCGGCGCAACGTCGCGTCGACCTCGGCAGCCCGGCCGAGCCGGTCCTGCGCGATACCGAGCCAGACGATCGCCTCCGAGTAGAGCGGGGGGTTGTCCATCAACCCGAAGCAGGCGACGCGGAGCTGATCGACCGCCTCGGCCGGCCGGCCCGTCTGGAGCGCGATCCGCCCCTCCTGGAGGCGCGCCTGGTAGAAGTCGTCGACGGGACCCGCCTCGGCTCCGAGCCCGGCGGCGGCGACGATCAGGGCGGCGACCGTATGTTTCATCCGCGATCAGCGGACGGGCGATGCCGGAGCGCTCGAAGGGGAGACCGGAGGAGGAGGAGGAGGCCCCGAGGGCGGTTCCCCGGGATCCGACCAGATGATGACCCCCGCCGTCGCTGCCGCGGTGCCCGCGGCCACCCAGAGCGCCGCCGGGATGACGACGGTCCGGCAGACCTCGTTCGGCTTCAGCTCGCCGCGGACGTTGATGGAGCTGACGATGCCGATGCACTCGAACCCCTCGGGCATCAGCGGCGCATTGGCGTCCGTCACGCCGATGACGAGGTTTCGCGCGTACCGCATCTCGGCCTCGGACGGCGGCTCCTTCACGGAGCCCTTCACCGGGACCGTCTCGGGGCGCGTCTGCGAAGGCCGGCCCTGGCCGTCGCTGAAGACGATCCGGTACTGGACGTTCTTCGTTTCCGACTTCGGCACCGGCAGCATCGCCCAGAAGAAGCCGCTGTCGCCGCGGACCATCTCGAGGTAGTACTCGGGCTTCTTTCCCTCGGCGTTGAAGTAGACCCGCGCGGCCGAGACGGTCGACCCGGGCGGCACGGACGCCGTGATCCTGACGTTCCCTTCCGCCGGAATCGCCGTCGGGGGCACCGACGAAACGACCAGCGGCGCGGCACGAAGTGCCTGCGAGAGAAACAGCAGCCCGAGCAAACTGAGACCAGGTCTTTGATACACAGCTACTTACGGCCGAAACACGTTCTCGGCCACCCTCTAACATATCCCGCACCACGCCCGACCGTCAACCCGCTCGAATGCCGGCCTCTGCGATGCGGCTACACTGCCGTCGCGCCCATGAGGACAGAATCGCCGGGCGGTCTCCGCCGCCTCGTTTCCGACGCCTTCTCGGGCTCGTGGACCCGCCGGCTCGCCTTCGGGCTCCTTCTCCTCTACGTCCTCGCCGCACCCTTCCCGTGGGGGAGCGTCCAGCCGGGCGCCACAGGCACCGGGAAGATCACCGCCGGGGCATTCCTCGTCGCACTCCTCGCTCTCGCCGCACCGGACACCCGCCTTCGCCTCGACGGCGTCAGGCTCCCGCTCGTCGCCTTCTCCAGCCTCGCCTTTCTCGGCCTCCTCCAGCTCGCCCCTCTCCCCGCCGGCCTGGTCCGGGCCATCTCGCCCCACAGCGCCGAGGCGTGGGAAGGGGCCGCGCGGGTCCTCGCGGCGTTCGGGCGACCCGCTCCTCCCGTCCGGATCAGCCTCGTCCCGTGGGAGACGGCCGGCGTAGCCCTCCTCGTCCTCGCTTTCGCCGCGCTCTTTCTCGCCGCGTCGGTGCTCCTTTCAGGGCGCGCCGCCCGCCGCCTCTTCGGAGCCGTCGTCCTGGCCGCGGGACTCGTCCAGGTCGCCGTCGCCGTCTCGCGCGACGACCGGACGCTCCGTCTCCACGCCTCCTTCGTCAACCCGAACCACCTCGCCGGGTACCTCGAGATCGCCCTCGCCTTTGCCCTCGGCCTCATCTGGTATCGGGCCCGCACCGGCCTCTCGGAGCTGGAGAAGGCCCACTCGGCCGAGGAGAGGTCCGAGCGGATCGTCTCCGTCCTCCCGGCCATCGCCCTCGCCGTGGTCCTCTTCGGCGTCCTGGGCGCCGGCATCGTCATGGCCCAGTCGCGCGGCGGCATCCTGGCCGGCGCGGGCGGCTCGCTCATCCTCGTCGCCCTCGCCTTCGGGCTCCGCCGCGACGCCTCCCGCGCGCGCCGCGTCGCGGGCGGCCTCCTCGCGATCCTCGTCGTCCTCGGCACCGCCTTCGCCATCGCGGGCGCCGGCACCGTCGCCTTCCTCCGCTTCCTCCTGCCCGACGCGGCGGACCTCGCGGGGGACTTCCGGATCCTCATCTGGAAGGACTCCCTCGACGCCTTCGCCCGCTTCCCCGTCCTCGGCTCGGGGCTCGGTACGTTCCGCGAGTCGATCCGCGCCGTCCAGTCCCCCCTCGTCACGGGACTCGTCGACCAGGCGCACGACGAGTACCTCCAGATTCTCGTCACCGGCGGCCTCGTGGGAGCCCTCCTCGGCGCCGTCGCCCTCGTCTCCGGCCTCCGCGCGCTCCTCCGGGCCCTTCAGCGGCAGAAGCACCGGGAGGAGAGCGCCTTCGGCCTCGCCGGTGCCGGAGCGCTCGTCCTGCTCCTCCTCCACGGCGTGTCCGAGTTCAACTTCTCCATCCCCGCCATTCCGGCGACCCTCGCGGCCTGCCTCGGCGGCGCGTGGGCGGCCCTCTCGTGGCACCGCTCCGACGAGCCGGGGACCGGGGTCATTCCGATGGAGGAGAGGACGTCGCGGCGGCCGCGATCCAGGCGCGCGCCGGCCTGACCCGGGCGCCGGCGACGGGCCCGAGCGCGAACGTCCGCAGGCCGTGGAGCCCGGCGAGCGCGAACGAAAGCTCCGTCTCGCCCGCCCCCTCGATCCGCACCACGTCCTCGCGTCCGCCGTCCCAGCCCCACCAGGCGAGCGCCGGCCCTTCGGTCCGCACCGCCAGGTGGAGCCGCGCGTCCGCTCCCGCCCCGGGGTCGACGCAGAGCTCGATCCTCCCGGGGCCCGCGTCGGGCCAGGCCGCGAAGCCGGGGAGCGGATACGCCGCGAGGCGTTCCGCGTCGAGGGCCGCCGCCTCGGCGCCCTGCTGCCGCGCCCGGGCCACGTCGCGCCTCACGAGCAGCGCGTCGCACCCCGCGAGGTCGAAGCGCGACACCCGGGCGAGCGCCCCTTCCGCGTCGGGAACGGCCCCGGCCAGGAGCTCCCGGCGCGCCCGCTCGATCCAGTACGGAGTCCACTCCGAGGAGCCCTGCGTGTCCGTCCGCCGCTCGACGTGCCGCGCGGCGAGCTCGTCGCCCGCGGTGAGGTGCAGCAGCGCCTGCACCCCGTCGGGCACGCGCGTCAGCCCCCGCACCGCCTTCGCCGGGTCGATCCCCTCTCCCGCGCGAAGCGGGTTCGCAAGCAGCCACTGCACCAGGGTGGCGCGCGCATCCGTCGGCCAGACGCCGGGACGGCCGTCGCCGATCGCCCTCAGCACGGTCCGCGCCTGCTGACGCCCCTCCCCGTCGTCGAAGAGGTCGAGCGGGTGCCTGCGGAGGAACTCGTACGCGGCCGCGACCGCCCGGTCGGCCCGCGAGGCGTCCAGGCTCGCGGCGATCTCTGCCGCCTCCCGCCGCCGCGCCTCGCGCTCCGCCGCCCGCCAGCGCGCGTCGAGGGCGGCCGCCTCCTCGAACGTCGCCGCCTCTCCGAGCGCCCGGCTCGCCGCCGCGAGCGCCTCCGGCGTGTCCGGGAGCAGGGCGAGCCCTTCGGCCGTCCCGAGCGTGCGCAGCACCGCGCCGAGCGCCCGGCTCCGGAAGCCCTCATCCTCGAGCGCCCGTCGCAGCACCGCGTGCGCGTCGCGCCGCTGGGCCTGGGGCAGCAGCGGCCAGCGCCTCAGGGCCGCCGCGCCCCAGGTCGTGTACGGCGCCGGCAGGCCGGGCGCCCACGCCGCCGCGAGCCGCACCGGGGCCAGCCACTTCTCCGGCTGGCGCTCCGGCTCGGGCTGCCGCCACTCGTCGGCGAGGACGAGACCTGCCAGGGCCAGCGCGTGGAACGCCCACGCCGGGCGCGCGGCCAGCGCCTCGAGGGCCAGCACGCGCGCGGCGTCGACCTCTTCCGGGAGCTCCCGCACCGAGCGCAGCCACGTTTCGCGCAGCGACGGGGAGAGCTGCGCCAGGGGCGTCTGCCCGGCCACGTCGAGCGTCGCCGCCCGCACGGCGACCTGCATCGCCAGGTCGGCCGCGACCTCCACCCGCGCCGTCGCGAGCATCTCGGGCCGGCGGACGTCGAGCGTGAAAGCCGTGAAGAACCGCTCCACCGCGGCCCGGCCCCGGGCGTCGTGGAGCTGGTGGAGAGTCGAAGCGGCGAGGAGGATTCCCGCTGCCGCCGCCAGTGCGAGGCGCGGCGCCGCGGAGGGCGGCCGGGCCTCCCCGGTCACGCCTTCCGGCTCGACGCCCCGGCCACCGCCGGGGGCTTCTTTGCCGCCGGCGCGCCGTCCGGCGCCGGCTCCGCCTCGGGCCCGTCACCGTAGCCGTACCCGTAACCGTATTCGTACTTCCCGTACGACCCGTACCCGCCGAACGACTTGCCGCCGATCCTCAGGTCGTTGATG
>Ga0209573_1002930_pt1 | contig 20164 bp, 18 predicted proteins | sample TNRBio252014_DNA_FD_185870 | JGI IMG/M metagenome (GOLD analysis project Ga0209573, IMG submission 185870) | Wastewater treatment Type I Accumulibacter community from EBPR Bioreactor in Madison, WI, USA - TNR Reactor_6/25/2014_ DNA (SPAdes)... | ecosystem: Engineered > Bioreactor > EBPR >...
CGGGTGGATGTGCCACTGGCGATGATCATCAGGTCCGTGAAGCTGGCGATGCTGCGCACGTCCAGAATGCGGATGTCCTGAGCCTTCAATTCTTCCAGGGCGTCCACTACGGTTTTTTGTAAAACTTCAAGTTGCATGAATCCGGTTCATCCTCGTCAAGTCGCAGGGTGGGGAGCAGACAGTGATCGGTACAGCGCTCCATCATGGATATAAGCCAGCGCCGCTTCCGGCAGCAGATAACGGGGCGACTGGCCATGCGCCAACAAGGCGCGAATTTGGGTGGCGGAAATGTCCAATTGCGTCACCGACTGGAACAGGATGCCGCCTGCCGGTTGCTGGCGCAACGCCAGGGCGTCGTCAATCAGCCGTGGGTTGATGAACGTTTCCAGCACCGACGGCAAGGGCTGCCGGACGCCGGGCCGTTGCATCACCACAATATGCGCCCAATGTGTCAATTCCCGCCAGCGACGCCAGGTGTGCAACTCCCGGAAGGCGTCGGCGCCAACAATCAGGCATAGCGGCGTCTCCGGGCCAACATCTTCACGCAATGACGCCAGCGTATCCACCATATAGGAGGTTCCCTCGCGGCGCAGTTCCCGGTCATCGGCCACGAAACCGGGTTGATCGTCCAGCGCCAGCCGCACCAGCGCCAGCCGCTGCTCCGCCGTGACCTGCGGCGAACCGCGATGCGCCGGAATCCGGCAGGGAATGAACCGCACCTCGGCCAGTTCAAGCGTCTCCAGCAATTCCAGCGCCGTGCGTAAATGACCGTGGTGAATCGGGTCGAACGTACCGCCGAGAATGCCAATGGGGTAGGGCGTCATGACCAAATCTATTGGCGAATATGACCGTCGCCCAGCACGACAAATTTCAAGGTGGTCAATCCTTCCACGCCGACCGGCCCGCGAGCGTGCAATTTATCCGTGCTGATGCCGATTTCCGCGCCCAACCCGTATTCGCCGCCATCGGCAAACCGGGTCGAAGCGTTGACCATCACCGAACTGGAATCCACCTCGCGCAGGAAACGCCGCGCCCGGCTGTAATCCTCGGTCACAATGGCGTCGGTATGGGCGGAACCGTAAGTCGCGATATGCGCCATTGCGTCGTCCATGTCCTTGACCACGCGAATGGCGAGAATCGGCGCCAGATATTCCGCGTACCAGTCGTCCTCGGCGGCCTGAATGATGCCCGGCAACCATTCGCAAGTCCGGGGACAGCCGCGCAGCTCCACGCCCGCGTCCTGATACATTTTGCCCAGCACCGGTAAAATCTGTGCGGCGACGCCTTCCGCGACGAGCAGCGTTTCCAGAGTGTTGCAGGTGCCGTAGCGCTGGGTTTTTGCGTTGTAGGCGACGGTGACCGCCTTGTCGAGATCGGCGCGGTCGTCGATATAGACATGGCAGACGCCATCAAGGTGCTTGATGACCGGCACCCGCGCTTCCTGGCTGATGCGCTCGATCAGGCCCTTGCCGCCGCGCGGCACGATGACGTCGACATATTCGGACATGCGGATCAATGCGCCCACGGCCGCCCGATCAGCCGTGTCGATCACCTGCACGGCGTCTCCCGGCAAACCGGCGGCGGCCAGCCCCTGCTGAATGCAGCCAGCAATGGCCCGATTGGAATGCAGCGCCTCGGAGCCGCCGCGCAGAATGGCGGCGTTGCCGGCTTTTAAACACAGGGCGGCGGCGTCCGCTGTCACGTTCGGGCGGGATTCGTAAATGATGCCGATCACGCCCAGCGGAACGCGCATTTTGCCGACCTGAATCCCCGAGGGGCGATATTTGAGATCGGTGATTTCACCAATGGGATCGAACTGGGCGGCGACTTCCCGCAAGCCCTGAGCCATGGCTTTGACGCCCTTGGAGGTGATTTCCAGCCGATCCAGCAGGGCCGGCTCCAGACCGGAAGCGCGTCCGGCGTCCATATCCTTGCGATTTTCCGCCAGCAGTGATTCCTCAGCCGTTTCCAGCGCTGCCGCAATCGCCAGCAGCGCCGCGTCCTTAGCTCTCGTTTCGGCGCGACCGACGATCCGGGAGGCGGCGCGGGCGCGTTGGCCCACTGCCGTCATGTAGCTGTCAATGGCGCTGGCCGTTGTCGTATTGGTGTGATTCATCATGTTTCATCCTGTCGTTCCCGCCGCGAGACCCTCATACCATGCGGCGCAACTTCAAATCGCTCCGGGCAACCCGGCCAGGCCCGCCAGTCGCAATCCCGCCGTTAGCAACTCATCCCACGGCGATCCGGGTCCAGCGCCCTTAATGGCGTGGTCGATTCGGACACAGGACTTCAGCAGGCTCCGACAGTCAGCGAGCGTCAGGCGTTGCAGGGTTTGTTGCAAAAGCGGCTTGCGCTTGTCCCAGACCTTATGGGCGGAAAATACGGCCTCCTGCGGTTGCCGCTGATGACGGGCAAAGGCCAGGGCCGTTAATACCCGAACCTCGCGATGCAACGCCCAGTTGACCAGCACCGGCTCGATCCCTTCGCCGCGCAGCCCGTCCAAAATCCGGGCGACTCGCTCCGGCTGGCCAAGGAGGGCGGCATCGACAAAATCATAGATGCTGTAACGGGCGCTGTCGCCCACCGCCGATAAAACGTTTTCAGCGGTCAAGGGTTGATCAGCGACGGTCAAAGCCAGCTTTTCAATTTCCTGGGCGGCGGCCAGCAGGTTGCCTTCCACCCGTTCGCTGAATACCGTGACCGCCTCTGGCGTGGGATTCAGACCGCGATCCCGCAGGCGACGTTCGATCCAGCCGGGCCATTGCCGCGCTTCGACGGGCATGGCCGCTATGACCATGCCTGCTCCATCCAGAGCCGCGAACCAGCGGCCTTTCTGGGTTTGCCAGTCCAGCTTGCCTGCGGTAATGAGCAGCACGGCGTCATCGGCGGGTCGGGCGGCGTATTCACTGAGGGCTTTTGATCCCGCATCGCCGGGCTTGGCGTCGCCCAGCCGCAGTTCCAGCAAGCGCCGGCTGGCGAACAGGGAAGGGCTAGCGGCCAGTTGCCGTAGCGTATGCCAGTCAAAGCCGGTCTCCACCGTCAGGCATTCCCGCTCGCCATAGCCCTGTTGGCGGGCGGCGGCGCGAATGGCGTCGGCGGCTTCCTGAGCCAGCAGGGTTTCCTCGCCGAACACCAGATACAGCGGCGCCAGATTTTTACGCAAATGCGCAGCGAGTTTGTCGGGGAACAGACGCAAGGGAGAATCTCAGGAACCGGCGACGGCTTGCAGGCGGCGGACGATCTGCCAGGCCAAATCTTCGGCCATGCTCTCGATCAATGCTTCCTGAGCGGACTCGAAACCGAGCACCCGGTTTTCATCGAACAGCAGCGTGCGGCTGGCGTTCATGCCTTCTTCAGGAATCAGGATTTGGCCGTTGGCCAGCGTGACCTGGTAGGCGACATCGTAAGCCAGAAAATATTGCCGTCGGATATCGAAGCGGTCAGCGGCCACCGTGCGCCGGCCACTGGTTTCACGCAGGATGGTAATCGTCGCGGTCGCCTGGGCGGGATCGCGGGTGAGGGTGACGCCATTGCTGGCCAGCAATGACGGCAATTTCCGACTGACCGAACCGGGCGGCGTCAGGCCGGAAGGAGTTTGTACATAGGTCACGCGCATTTCTGGCGGCAATGAGGCTTGACCGCGTAATTGGAAGCCGCAACCCGTCAACAACAGGATCAGGAGGATAACCGGAAAACCGATGCGCAGCCCTTCACCTCCCCTGCCCCAGCTCTCCCCCGCCAGCGGGGAGGGCGCCTTTATCGGTTCCTTCCCTCGGAAGGGAATTGGGAGGTGAACGTTTAAATTACCCATAAACACCTTCAGCAGACCACATTGACCAGTTTGCCGGGTACGACCACGATTTTGCGGATCGGTCGGCCTTCCACGAAGCGCTGCACATTCGGCTCGTTCTGCGCGGCCTGCTCAATCGCGTTCCGGTCGGCGTCCACAGGAACCTCGATTTGCCCGCGCAGCTTGCCGTTGACCTGCACGACCAGGGTAATCAGTGAACGAGCCAGCGCCGCCTCATCCGGCGTCGGCCAAACGGCGTTCAGCACATCATCGCCATAGCCCAGTTCCCGCCACAGTTCGTGAGCGATGTGCGGCGTGATCGGCGATAACAACCGCAGCAGAATGCCCAAACCTTCGCGGCGCACAGCGGCGGCGCCTTCACCCGCCTCAATCCGGCCCAGCGCATTCAGAATTTTCATGCCGCCGGAAACTACCGTGTTGAACTGATGGCGGCTAAAGTCGAACAGCGCCTGGCGCAACGCCTCATGCACCTCGCGGCGCGCCACTCGCAAGGGTTCCGGCAGGGCGGCGGCGTCCACTTCGCCCACGGCGCGGATGGCGTCCTGATGTTCAGCGGCGTGAACCCAGAGCCGGCGCAGGAAGCGGTAAGCGCCCGCCACGCCGGAATCTGACCATTCCAGCGCCTGATCGGGCGGCGCGGCGAACATCATGAACAACCGGGCGGTATCGGCCCCGTATTGTTCAACCAGCGATTGCGGATCGACGCCGTTATTCTTGGATTTCGCCATCTTCTCGACGCCGCCAATCGCTACCGGTTGACCATCCTGGTTCAGGGTCGCTGCGACAGGCCGACCCTTGTCGTCGGTCTGCACCTTGACCTCGGCGGGATTGATCCACTGCTTGCGGCCTTCCGCACTCTCCCGGTAGAAGGTCGGCGCGATCACCATCCCCTGCGTCAACAGGTGAGCAAACGGTTCAGACACGGTGGTCAGGCCCAGATCACGCATGACCTTGGTCCAGAACCGGGAATAGAGCAGGTGCAAAATGGCGTGTTCGATGCCGCCAATATATTGATCGACCGGCATCCAGTAATCAGCGCGGGCGTCGGTCATGCGGGTTGCGCCCGGCGTGCAGTAGCGGAAGAAGTACCAGGACGAATCGACAAAGGTGTCCATGGTGTCCGTTTCGCGCCGTGCGGGCTGGCCGCATTTCGGGCAGGCGCACTGGAAAAATTCCGTATATTTATTGAGCGGGTTGCCGGAGCCGTCCGGGATGAGATGATCCGGCAACACCACCGGCAGTTGCTCTTCCGGTACGGGAACGGCCCCGCAGGATGCGCAGTGAATAATGGGAATGGGCGTTCCCCAATAGCGTTGCCGAGAGACGCCCCAGTCGCGCAACCGCCAGGTGACTTTTTTCTCGCCCAGACCCCTGGCGCGCAAATCGGCGGCAATAGCGTCCACCGCCTGCGCGAAGTCCAGACCGTCGTATTTCCCGGAATTGATGCAAATTCCGTAATCCGCGTAAGCTTCCCGCCACGGCGCAGGCGTATCATCGCCCGCGCTGGTGCGAATGACCGGCTTGATCGGCAGGCCCATTTGATGGGCAAAAGCGAAATCGCGCTCGTCGTGGGCGGGTACGGCCATGACCGCGCCTTCGCCGTAACCCATCAACACATAATTGGCCACCCACAGCGGCAACGGCTCACCGGTCAAAGGATGCGTCACGGTCAGCCCGGTGGACATGCCCTTTTTTTCCTGAGTCGCCAGTTCGGCTTCCGTGACCCCGCCCTGTCGGCATTCGTCAATGAAGGCGGCGAGTTCCGGGTTGGTTTGCGCGGCGTGCAAAGCCAGCGGATGCTCTGCCGCCACGGCGACGTAAGTTGCGCCCATCAAAGTATCGGCGCGGGTGGTGAACACCTGGAGGACGCCGGAATCGCCAATCGTATGCGGAAATCCGATCCGCACCCCGTGGCTCTTGCCGATCCAGTTTTTCTGCATCAACTTGACCTGCTCCGGCCAATCCGGGAGCTGATCCAGTTCCGCCAGCAGTTCCTCGGCGTATTGCGTGATCGCCAGGTAATACATGGGAATTTCGCGCTTTTCGACGACTGCGCCGGTGCGCCAGCCGCGCCCGTCAATGACCTGTTCATTGGCGAGCACGGTTTGATCGACCGGGTCCCAGTTGACCACCCCGGTTTTCAGATAGGCGACGCCCTTTTCCAGCATCCGCAGAAACAGCCATTGATTCCAGCGGTAATATTCCGGCGTGCAGGTCGCCACTTCGCGCTCCCAATCCAGCGCAAAGCCCAGCGAACGGAGTTGCCGCTTCATATAAGCGATGTTGTCGAACGTCCACTGGGCCGGCGCGACCTTCGACGCCATGGCCGCATTCTCCGCCGGCAGGCCAAAAGCGTCCCAACCCATCGGTTGCAAGACGTTTTTACCCAACATGCGCTGATAGCGGGCCATCACGTCGCCAATGGTGTAGTTGCGCACATGGCCCATGTGCAGCCGCCCGCTGGGATAGGGAAACATCGACAGACAGTAGAATTTCTCGCGGCCCGGTTCCTCGCGCACGGCAAAGGCCCGTTGCTCATCCCAATAACGTTGCGCTTCCGCTTCAATAACTTGCGGCTGGTAAGACTCGGCGATCACGGTGATTCCCTGACGGTGGCTGGCTGGCGAAAGAGGTGGGTTAAAATAGCATAATCGAAGTCGACTTCCAGCCTGACCGGCGTGCGGCGGCCGGTCCCGAGAAACCCGCTTCACAGAGAATATCGAAGATACCCAAACTCAACGCCGATCCAGCAATGACTCCAGAGTGATCAACTCGGCAATCGGCTGCGGGCTGAGCACAAACACCTGAAACGGGCTGCGCTGCAAATACGCTGCTGTAAAGCTGATGGAAATTGCTGAGGCGTAAATCAGCAGCGCCATTGACTGCGTTCGCCAATTGTCCAAATGCACCAGGGCAATCGTCAGCATGGTCAACGCCCCCAGGCAGGCCACCGCAAACCATTTCAATGGATCACCGTGCTTCTGACTCTGCGCCAACCGCTGATGACGGGCGATTTGCACCCGGTCCACCTCCTGCAACATCACCGTATGCACGCTGTTGGGTAATCCCCGCGCCACCGGCTCGGCCAGCACTGAACCCAATAACCGTCGCCAGCCATCCAGCACCTGCACGCTGGTTTGCCCATAGGCCAGTAGCGGCCATTCCACCTCTGTGGTCAATTGCGCATAGTCGCGGATCGCAGCCAGAACCGGTTTACCCACGGCTGGTGGTTGCTGTTCGGCCAACCGGAACAAGCCGCGCAATGCCTGCGCTTCCTGCACAATCGCCGTCTGCGCCCGGTCGCGCACGTTCCAGATGTCGCTGGCAAAAAAAGTGATGTACAGGGCGAACAGGATGCCCACCACCGCCACCACCTGCGGCGAAAAATTGCTCAACGAGCGGAACCAGGGCGCGAATCGGGAAAAACTGCTCAACCAGAGCAGCAAGCCGGCCGTGGCGAAAGTGGCCAGAATGCCGAGAAACAACAGGCTGACGTAGAGAAATTCGTGAGTAAAGATCATGGGTTTTGGTGGGCCGGATTCCGATTAAAGTCCAATACACAAAATTCATCCTGACCGGTTCGGCAAGGTCTTTTTTGGACATTATCCAAGACTAAAAACAGCACATCGCTATTGTGCGAAAAACGCCTGCACCCGTTCCAGCAGGCGGGTGCGGGGCATCGGCGGCAGACTGTCCAGAAACGCCTGACCGTAGGATTTGCCCAACAATCGGGGATCGCCCAGCACCAGAACGCCCCGGTCGCTGACATCGCGGATCAGTCGGCCTACGCCCTGTTTGAGGGTGATCACGGCCTGGGGTAATTGATAAGTCATGAACGGATTCTCGCCGCGCTGACGCAGCGACTCGATGCGCGCCTGCAATACCGGATCGTTCGGCGCGGCGAAGGGCAGCCGATCAATCACGACGCAGGACAGCGCCTCGCCGCGCACATCCACTCCTTCCCAGAAACTGGCGGTGCCCAGCAACACCGCGTTGCCCAAGCTCCGAAACTGTTCGAGTAACGCCGCTTTCGGCAACGCGCCCTGCGCCAGCAGAGGATAGGGCAGACGCCCCGCCAGCCAGGCCTCGGCTTCGCGCAGCGCCCGGTAACTGGTGAACAGCAGAAACGCACGTCCCTGGCTGGCGTTCAGCACCGGCAAGACCGCTTCCAGCAGCGCCGTCGTGTAATGCGCCGCACCGGGTTCGGGCAATTCCGCCGGGTGATACAACAGCGCGTTGCGGGCGAAATCGAACGGACTGTCCAGCCGCAGCGCGGCGTAATCCGTCAACCCCAACCGCGCCGCAAAATGCTCGAAGCTCGGCCCTACCGCCAGCGTGGCTGAAGTGAAAATCCAGGCGCCCGGCTGCGCCGCCATCCGTTCCTGAAAAGTCGGCGCCACATCCAACGGGGTGGAGGTGAGGATGAAGCCGCGTCCCCGGGTCTCGAACCAGCGCACCTGTTCGGGAGCATCTTGCCCTGCCGCCAGCAGATTCCAGCGCTGCATAAAATCTTCGCAGCGCCGGCAGCAGCTTTCCAGGCCCTTACCGCGCTGCGCCCCCTCCTGCAACGCTTTCTGCAAGGCGTCCAGCGTCAGGGTCAGGTTCGCCACGGCATTCAACACCGGCGGTTGTTCAGCCGCTTCCCGCCACTGGGCGCGGCGATCCCCGGGACCCAGCGCCTCGCGCATGACTGCCGCCGCCGTGTCCAACGCCGCTGCCCGATGACGCAAATCCGGGAAATCCGGCGCATCCCGGGCCTGTTCCACGATCGTATCCCGCGCCAGTTCCAGTAACTGCCAGTGGCTCAGCGATTTGCCGAAAAAGAAGCTGGCGATTTCCGGCAACTGATGCGCTTCGTCGAGGATAATCGCCTCGGCGCTGGGCAACAGCTCGGCAAAGCCGGTTTCCCGAATCGCCATATCCGCGAAAAACAGATGATGGTTGATCACCAGCAATTGAGCTTCCTGGGCTTCGCGCCGCGCCTTGGCGAAAAAACAGTCCTCGAAATCCGGGCAGTCCGATCCCAGGCAGTTATCCACGGTGGACGTGACGTGGGGCCAGATCGACGAATTTTCCGGCACGTCAGTCACTTCGGCAATGTCGCCGCGCCGGGTGCGTTTCACCCAAACGCGGATGCGCCGCAGTTCGGCCACCTGCTCCAGGGAGGGCAACCGCCCGTCCACAGCAGTCAGACGCAGGCGGTATCGACAAAGATAGTTGCTGCGTCCTTTCAACAAAGCGATTCTCACCGGGCTTTTCAGCGCCCGGCGCACTACCGGCAAATCGCGATGGTAAAGCTGATCTTGCAAATGACGGGTGCCGGTGGAAATGATGACCCGCGCTCCAGACCGTAGCGCAGGAATCAGATAGGCGTAGGTTTTGCCGGTGCCGGTGCCGGCTTCGACGATCAGCGTCCCGCCCTCCTGGAAAATGGCGTCGATCGCCGCCGCCATTTGTTGTTGCTGAAGGCGCGGCGCAAAGCCGGGCTGCTTCGCCAGCGGGCCTTTGGGTCCCAGCAGATCAGCAACATCCATAGCGGCGTTCCAGCCGGCGTCAGCGCGACAGCAACGAGGCTTGCGCCTCCGCTTCTTCCGCGCCAGCGGTATTGCCGCCAGCCTTGCGGGCGACGGAGATCAATTTCCAGTTGCGGGACTGCAAGGCTCGATTGCCGCTGGCCAGATTGTTGGACTTGCTGGCCAGCGATTCAGCCTGCTGATACTGGCCTTGATGCAGGCGGATTTGCGCCAGATCGTGCCAGATGCCGGCGTTGCGCGGCTCGATCCGCAGCGCCCGCTCCAGGGCTGCGCCTGCCTTGTCCAGCTCCCCGCCCTTGACGTACTTGTCGGCGCTGTCCAGCAGCGCCACGACGGCTTGGTTGCCATCGCGGGTAATTTCCGCCGGCGGCAGATCGGCTGGCCGGGGAGGCGGATCAACAGGACGCGGCGCAACCGATGGCGTGGCGGGCGCCAGCAGCTCGGTTTCGACGGGCGGCGCCAGGGCAACGGTCTCTTCCTCCGGCTCTGGGTCTACCGGGCGCGGCGGGCGCGGCGCAACGGGTTGCCTTGGCGGCGTTGGCGCAACGGGGGGATAGGTCGGCTGCGGGTAGGCGGCGCCGGGCGGATAGTCTGGCGACTGATAAGCGCCGCTCGGCGCCGGCGCATACGGGTCTCGATAGGCGGGCGCGGCAGGCGCCGTCGGATAGCGCTCGGCAGGGTACGGCGTTCCCGGATAGGCAGGCGCATATTCACGCGGCGTCAGTGGATCTTCGCGCGGCAACTGCCCTACCTCCACTGGAGAGGGCTGAGCGTACCCCGATGGCGGCGCGGGATAGGCGGGCGGTTGCCGGGCGCTGCGATCCACGATAGGCGCTCTGGCGGCGGGCTTGGCCGTTTTAGCCGGTGGTGAAAAAGGCGACGTTGCGCACCCAGCGATGCCTAACGTCAGCATCAAGAGACCTGCACTGGGCTTTAAAAATCGGTTCATGGCTTTCTCCTGGGTTCGGCGACCTGAATGGACGCGGCCGAACCACAATGCAATCGGTTATGAGGTTGAACTTTAACCCATTCACCGCTACTGTTGCCATGCAAAATCAGCTCAAACACAGTGGTTATATAGTTTTCTACTCCATTAACCGCTGGAAAAAATCGCTCATCCCATCGGATTCGCTGGCGTCGCCAGGAGCGCTGGGTGGTTTCTTGGCCGGGCGCGCAACGGGCGCGCTACAGGAAGTTGATCTTTGCGGTCCAGAACCCACCAGAAACGGCACTGCTTGACCGCGCCCGCAACCGGCGCCCGCCCGTAATCCGCTGCGTGGATCAACCCGGATTTCCTCGACACCGGCGGGCGGCGGCGTATCCAGCGGCTCTAGGGACAATCCCGCCATCAAGTCGATCCAGACGCGCAACGCACCGCTGGAGCCGCTGAATCCGGTGGGTTTATTGTCGTCACGCCCCAGCCAAACCACGGCGACCCGATTGCCGCTGAATCCGGCAAACCAACTGTCGCGATAGTCATCAGTCGTACCCGTTTTGCCCGCCAACTTCAGGTCGGGCGACAGCCTGCTTTTCACGGCGCTGGCGGTCCCGGCTTTCACGACCTGCTGCATGGCGTGGGTGATTAAATACGCCGGCCCCGACTCAACCGCTTTTTTCACATCCAGACTATAGTGTTGCAACGATTGGCCTTTGGCATCAGTGACTTCGCGAATGGCGCGTAATGGAATGCGGAAACCACCGCTGGCAATGCTCGCGTAGATCTGAGCGATCTCAAATGGCGAAGCTTCAAACGCGCCCAACAACAACGAGGGATAGGGTTGCAGATCCTGTTCAAACCCCAGTCGCCGCAACATTTCCACTACATTGATCACGTCCATGTCCAGACCCACCCGTACCGCTGGAATGTTGTAGGAACGCGCCAGGGCATCGCGTAATAACACCCGGCCATGATAGCGCTTGTCGTAATTGGCTGGCGTCCAACGCCGACCGCCGGAGGTATACACCAGTGGGCTGTCGTTCAGGCGGGTCATCAACGTATAGCGTTCGGGCTGCTCCAGCGCCGTCAGATAAACCACTGGTTTAACCAGCGAACCCGCTAACCGCTTGGCGTCCAGCGCCCGGTTGAAACCGAGCGCCTTGGGTTCGCGGTCCCCCACGATGGCCAGCACCTCGCCGCTCTGGGTATCGGCCACCACGGCGGCGCCCTGCAAAGGCCGCGCCCGACGCTGACTTTTTTCCAGTTCAGGCAACTGGCTGGCGATAGTGTTTTCCACGACCGCCTGGGTGCGGGGATCGAGGGTCGTGAACACCCGCAGACCTTCCGACAATAAATCTTCGGCTTTGTAATATTGCCGTAATTGCCGTTGCACCAGTTCCAGAAAGGCCGGATAGGCGGTGATGCCGCTGGCGGTTTTGGGCATCACGTCCAGCGCCATATCCTTGGCGATGGCGGCGTCCTCCGCGCTGATCAGGTTCTGTTCAGCCATAACATCCAGCACCAAAGTGCGGCGTTCTTTCGCCCGCTCTGGATGCTTGCGCGGGTCATACACCGAGGGACCTTTGATCATGCCGATCAGCAGGGCGACCTGATGCAGGTCCAGTTCCTCTAGCGACTTGCCGAAATAGAACTGACTGGCCAGACCGAATCCGTGAATCGCCCGGCTGCCGTCCTGGCCGAGATAGATGGCGTTGGTGTACGCCTCCAGAATCTCCTGCTTGCCGTAGCGTGAGTCGATCAGAATGGCCATCAGCACTTCGTTAATCTTGCGCTTCAGGGTCCGCTCGTTGCTGAGAAAAAGATTCTTCACCAACTGTTGGGTCAGTGTGCTTCCGCCTTGCACGGTCCGTCCGGCGCGCAAATTGGCCAACATCGCCCGGAAAATACCCTTGGGATTGATCCCCGCATGTTCGTAGAACGACCGGTCTTCGACCGCCAGCAGGGTATCCACCAGCGCCGGCGGCAAGTCATCGCCCTTGAGCAGGACGCGATCTTCGTAGTGGGAGGGATAGATGCCAGCGATTTCCGGCGGGTCCAGCCGCAGCAGGCCCGGCGTTTCCTGACCGTCCAAGCTGGCGATCTCGACCAGGATGTTGCCGGCGAAGGTCAGCCGAACCCTGCGGGTCGGTTCAACGCCATCCCAGAAGGTGAAATCGCGGGTCGCCACTTCAAAGGTTTCGCCCTGGCGCGCATAGCTGCCAGGCTTGGTCGGCGACTCACCCCCACTGGGCGGCGGCGCGCAGACGGGTGGGGGCGGGGCCTTACGCTTGATGCGGCGCTTGTTGTTGGCGGGCGGGGGCGCCTCGGGACAGTTCACATCGCGGTAATGCAACAGCTTGAGTTCCTCAGCGAAGACATTGGCGCTCAACGACATGCTTTCGAACAGCTCCAGCGGCCGAGCGTAGACCTTGGCGGGCATGGCCCAACGCTTCTGGTCGAATTCAGCGCGGATCACCGCATCCAGGTACAGCATATAGATGCCGAGACCGAGCGCGCTCAACAGCGCTCCGCCCAGCAGCAACGAAAAGATCAGAGAAAATAGCGAGCGCACCATGTTCAGCGGCCACGGTACGGATTTATGCGCCCATCGACTTTTTACCATTTCAATTCCCATCTAAACCTGTGGCGACAGTCATAGTGTCTTACTCTAACGCAACCCAAATTCACAACCCTGCTTGGGAGGCGGTGAATGTCATCCTCCGATGAATCCTTCGATCAATCTGTGTTGATCGCTGCTTTGCTGCGCCCGGATCGCTACCCGCATCCAGTCGCTACGGTTGAACATCTGCAAACGCATATTTCGCATATCCTGCTGGCTGGCGACTATGCCTACAAGATTAAAAGGCCCGTGAATCTGGGATTTCTGGATTTTACCAGCCTGGCGCAGCGTCATGGCTATTGCGAACAGGAACTGCGTCTGAATCGCCGGTTGGCGCCGGATCTCTACCTGGACTGCCTCCCGATTGGCGGCAGCCGGGCTCAACCGGCGCTGGGCGGCGCGCCGGCTATCGAGTACGCCGTGCGAATGCGCCGCTTTCCCCAGGAAGCGCTGCTGGATCGGGCGCTGGCTGCGGGACATCTGGAGTCCCGCCATTTCGAGGCGCTGGCCCGCCAGTTGGCGAACTTTCATCGCGCCATTCCGGTGGCCGATCCCGCCGCGCCGTTTGGCGAACCGGAGCAGGTTCGACAACCCATGCTGGATGATTTCACCTATACCCGGCCCCGCTTGAGCGATCCCGCCGATCTCGCCGTCCTGGCCGAAGTGGAGCATTGGACGCTGGAGACCTCTGCGCAACTGCGGCCCCGCTTGATGGAACGCAAGGTTGGCGGCTGGATTCGTGAAGGCCATGGCGATCTGCATCTCGGTAATATGATTCTGAATGATGATGGCTCAATCACGATCTTTGATTGTATCGAATTTAGCGATGCGCTTCGCTGGATCGACGTGGTGAATGATCTGGCTTTTCTGACCATGGACCTGCATTCACGCGGCGCTGGGCGTTTCGCCCAGCGCTTGCTCAATGCCTGGCTGGAATTCAGCGGTGATTTTGCCGGGATGGCGCTATTGGCTTATTACCAGGTGTACCGGGCCATGGTGCGGGCCAAGGTCAACGCGATTCAGTCCTGTCAGGAGGGAGTTACCGATGCGGATCGCGCCGCCGCCCGTGAGCAGCGCCGGGACTATTTGCGCCTGGCGCTGGCGCTCACTCAGCAACCTGCGCCATTTTTATTGATCACCCATGGGGTTTCCGGTTCCGGTAAATCGCGCCGGACCGGCCAGTTGCTGGAAGTCTTGCCCGGCGCAATCCGCATCCGCGCTGATGTGGAGCGCAAGCGGCTATTTGGCCTCGGCCCGCTGGACGATAGCCGATCCGCTTTCGGTCAGGGGCTGTACACCGCAGAAGCCAGCGCCCGAACCTATCAGCGCCTGTTTGAATTGACCGACCAACTGCTGGCGGCGGGTCATCCGGCGCTGGTGGACGCCACCTTCATGAAACGCGCTCATCGGGAACCATTCCGGGAACTTGCGGCTCGGCATGGCGTACCGTTCATTTTGCTGGAATGTGGGGCGGATGCGGACATCTTGCGGGAACGGGTAGCGGCGCGGCAGAAACGCGGCGACGACGCCACCGAAGCGGATGTCGCCGTGCTGGAGTGGCAACTACAGTGTGTTGAACCACCCGCGTCCGATGAGCATTCCCTGAAAACCGATAGCGATGAGGATCTGGAACGGTTGCGGACGGCGATTTTGGCGGTGAAGGAAATCTAAATCAGTTCAGGCAATCCGGTTCAAGGAATTGTTCTTCCGATATAGGCGATGACTCGATTGGAAGCGTTTGTGCTATAGCGCACAGAATCGCTAATGAATGCGTAGTATGCTTATGTCTACGGGTAAAGAAATGACTATATAGTCTGCCAAAAGGAGGTTTCAATGATCGTTACCTTTCGTAGTAAAGCCCATGCCGACATCATTTTTTTTGGTGATATCGCTGTTAAATTGCTGAAGCTGATGGGACATAGCGGAACTGTGCCAGGCGCGCTTGTCGCCAGCGAAGTCCCTGCAGCGCTGGACCATTTAAGAGAAGCCATTTCAGCGCATAAAACAGTGGTCGTTGAGGGAGCAGATCCGGTTCAAAAAGACGACTCCAGCGAGTACGCAGTCAACTTAACGCATCGAGCGCTACCCTTGATCGAGTTGCTTGCCTCCGCTGCAGCGGCGAAATGCGATGTGATGTGGAATCCATAACCATAGGTGACGAAGTTGCACCCTGTTCAGGCTGTAACCGTGTCGTTTGGAAAGGTGGAGTGCGCCCAACAAAAACCCCGTCATCTGACGGGGTTTTGGGTCATCTTGACCGAATGAAAGGGATCAATGCGCCAGTTCTACCCGGCTAGCTGTTTGCCCCTTTGGGCCTTTTTGCGATTCAAACTCCACGCTTTGCCCTTCGCTCAGACTTTTGAAGCCCGCGCCTTGTATCGAAGAATGATGCACGAACACGTCTTCGCTGCCATCCTGCGGGGCAATGAAGCCGAATCCTTTAGCATCGCTAAACCATTTTACTGTACCAGTGCGCATAAAAATCAACCACTTAAAAAAGACAGGGACAACCGAGTGAAACTCCACGCATTTTATTATCCGTTCTTTGGATAACATCAAGGACGAACAACAGATTTTTCGTCTTATTCCACACTTGTGAAAAAGTATTTTCTTTCTCGTAGTTGAGAGTAGGTTTAATCAGAAAGGTTCCGTGTGGTTAATAATGAATATGGGGCTTGAACTGAAGAGTCTGGTAAAATAAAAATCTTCGTCTAAAAATCATGCCATTGCTATAAAATTGCCTCCAGTGATTTATTTCTATGATAACTGCAGAGTTGCGGCGTCGGCCAACCCGAACCCTTCAAACAATCAACTGATTTTTTCCTCCTGTAAATTTTCCTGTGATGGGGATTTTCCGCTACTATCTGTGGCAGGTTTCGATTGCCTCTACCACAACCAGGTTGTGAGCGCTAACTGCGCACCACGGAAAAATTTACAGAAAGGTATTTCATCATTCTTCAGTGTTGATAGTGATGTTAAAATCGGTTGGTTTTAATCCCATCCAATAAGCTAACCACTGACAAGCATAGGATTTGACATTTTCAACAGAAGACCCTTTCACTGTTGTATTAATGACAAAAAGCCTATTGGTCCGACTCAAAAATTCAACTTGGTAGATATTCATGATCATTTTCCTTTATTAACACGGTGAATATTGTGATCAAACAGAGTGGGATTGTGCGAGAACCCTTGCAGTAAGAATGCCGAAGCTTCTCGCACGATTATTTAATTCATGAAGAGATAAATAATCACTAGCACAATCACGGGGACACCCATTAGCCATCCAATAAAATATTTACCCATGACACTCATCCTCTCTCACTAGCCTCAGATCAGTCGCATCGCTTCAGTGAACGACTCATTTTGCTCAGTTCCATTAGAAAACCTTTCAATCTTTTTATCCAGTTGTCGACATAAAGCCCTTCCGAAATTCCAATTCCCTTCATTAGACTTTTCATGAACAAATTCTGGGTACTGAAGTACTAAATGATGTTGACGATAGCTATAAATGGCCCGGCGTTTCTCTATCAAGCCCTCCTTAATGATATCCAGGAGTATATCGCCCTTGACATATCCGGCGTGTTTACAGCCAACGATTTCACGACCTTCGTCGATAGATGGACAAGTGTACGGGCTTAAAAACCGGGTATCTATTAAAAACGCTTTGTTCTGCATGGCCATCTCCAATATTTTTTACAACTCCCTTAATTCTGGGTAGTGGTAATATCGTCATCATCAATAAATCTACTCAAACTGACAAGTACATATCACCGAGGTAAAGACTCTGTAGTACGACCTGATGATGAAAGGTTAGCTGAAAAAATAAATGCCATCTGTACGATATCGCACATAAGTTGTAATTAGTGGTCGTCTATTGGGAATAGACGACTGGAGCCAAAAAAGGCGCATTGCGTGCGGTAAACCCGGAAATCTTCGGCTACTCCCCCAGCAACTCCGCGACCGGCTGCAAGGGTTCAACATGTTCAGACACGACCTTGATGATGAAGATGATCGGAACACTGAGCAACATGCCCCAGACGCCCCAGAGCCAACCCCAAAACAGCAGCGAGATGAAAACAGCCGCTGAATTCATTTTGGCGATTCTCCCGGTCATCCAGGTCATGACAAAAGTGCCAACGAATGTAGCGATCATCAGCCATGATCCAGAGACCAATAGCATCATTGAGAGCGAGTCAAACTGTATAAAGGCCACCATCCCGGTAGCGATAGCGATGAGGCCCGGCCCTAGGTAAGGAATGATATGAAGCAAACCCGCAGCGACCGCCCATGCTCCGGCGTTGTCCAACCCAATCCAGTGGAACGTCATCCAGGCAAGCAGCCCGACAAGTACGTTGGTAATCAACAACATGAACATGTAGCGTTGTATAGAGTAGTTAATATCGCTGAGGATTTGCACGGTGATTTTCTTGTTCGATAGCGACGGCCCGGTGAGTCGCACCAGCTTTCGTTTATAGGTATCGCCCGATAGCAAGATAAAGAACACCAGAAAGAGCACCATGGTTGCTTGAACAATATAACCCACGACTCCCATGGAACCCGCCCAGAGGAAGTTGCCGGTTTTGAAGGCGAATGGATCGTCGATGATGACGTGCGTCGCGGTTTTTTTGGGTGTAGAGGGAATACCTGTCGCTTGGCTGGCCGCCTGTTCGAGCTGGCTTGCGGCGGTTTGTACTTTCTGCATCGCACCGAGCTGACCTTTCCCCAATTTGGCGAGATTTGTGGACAACTGACTGGCGACTTCGGGCAACTGCTCGATAACGTTCAGTATCTGCCCGCGCAATAAATAGGTTCCGAACACGAGCGCACAGCCAACAGCCACGATCACCAGGCTGGCGCCCACTACTCGATGAATCCTGATCTGCTCCAACCACTCGACGAGGGGATTCAGCGTATAAGACAAGAGAATCCCGAGCAATACAGGAATAAAAAAGCTCTGCGCCCACTCCAGTGCGAAGACCACCGCGATCGTAGCCAGGATGGCCAGCGCCCAACCCTGCGTATCCGCAGGTATTAGGATCGGGGGTAAAGGAAGGTTCGCCGTGTCTGGCTGCATCACCGCACTCTCCGGTTGGGCGGTGACTGGCGAACCCTGTACGATTACTGAGATGGCCATACCTTTACTGGTTCGGGTGTGAAAATCCCCAACTCTATAGGTGAGGAATATGTGAGCCGTTCGAGTGAATTCGGCATTGAGACCCTAGGTGGCAGCGGAATCCAGTAGGATCCAACTGCCAGCGCGATGGACAACCCCAACGTGATGAGTTGTTTTGGCTGAATTTGTGGGTTCATTAAAACCTGCCATGAGTTTCTAATCTGTGTAGCGAGTAGTCACCCCTCCAGAGCGCAGCCCGCCTACAACATCGACCACGGTCACTCAATTCTTGCCGTGACCGCCTCCTGGCTTTTGCAGAGCTCGCCATGATCAATGTCTAGCTCTATTTCTATTCCGGTCATCGTCGGTGTTGACCTGGTTGCCAATAACGCCGCCGACCACAGCCCCACCCACGGCTCCAATTGGGCTGCCATCTGTCAGGACGGCGCCCGCGACGCCACCGATGCCAGCGCCGACTGCTGTATTCTGGTCTCGTTGTGACATCCCACTACAGGCGCCCAAACCGATTAACACGGTCAAGGTCATTGAATTAACTAAAAATCTTTGGATCTTTTTCATTAGAATACCTCTCGGTTAAAAACGGAGATGGGCATGATGTACCCATCTATTAGCCAGTTGGTTACTTGTTGTACTTGGCTTCGCCTTGGGTTTGCCTACACAACAATTTCTTGGCGTCCGTTTTTCCTTTCAGTGATGATGAAGTCATCGGAATTTTGTAAGAATTCCAATCTGTTCAGGCTGCGATGCTGAGGTTTTGAAGTTCATAATGAACAGAATTCTTACACCGCATTGAAACCTTAAAAGCAGCTTATTCAATAAGCTCAGCATGGTCTGTACGCTAGAACACATAAGACGACTCAATCGTTTCTGTGTGCTAGCGTACAGAACACATCAATTTTTATGTTTATTCTTATCTGCAGTGAGCGTTAGATATCGAGTATGGCGCTCCAGGTCACATCAAAACTCGTTGTCAGGAGAGCATCATGAACAAAGATCAAGTTAAAGGCCGCTTTGAAAAAGCGAAAGGCAAAGTCAAAGAAATCGCTGGCAATCTAGTCGGCAATGAAGAATTGGAACAAGAAGGCAAAATTCAAAATGCCAAAGGTAAAGTCCAATCGAATTATGGCGATCTGAAGGAGGACGTTAAGGATGCTATCTAAAGCGAGTCATCGCTGAGGTTTTGGCTTGAGCCTTAATGCATTGGCCGGATGGACAGCCTGGCCGCAAAGTATTTCTCGAACACTTTTTGACCGGAGCAAGACATTGAATTACGAAAATCGAAATACCGATAGCACCCACCACAGCGATAGTCCTAGCCCCATGCTAATAAGCGCTAACACACTCATTGGCAATGAGGTCTATAACCAGAAGGAAGAGGATCTCGGCAACATTAAGGAGATCATGCTGGACACGCAAAGCGGCAATGTGTGTTACGCCGTGTTGTCATCTGGAGGCATCCTCGGTATAGGCGAAAAGCTGTTTGCGGTGCCATGGAGCGCATTAACTCTCGACACTGAGAATAAACGCTTCATTCTTAACGTGGAAGCGGATCGCCTTGCAAATGCGCCGGGATTCGATAAGGATCAATGGCCAGATATGGCGGATGCCTCTTTTGCACAGAGCACTCATTCCTATTACGGGACTTCATCGGACACCACGACGAAACCGAGTGTCCCGTATGTATAACTGATCAGTATCCCTCCAACCTGTTAGTGTAGATGAAGCCCTCACTGTAAAGTGAGGGCTTTTGATTAACACCTTCAGTAAGTTGAACGGAACAGCCGAAGTATCTGAACCACTCGCAAGATACAGAAAGGAGATTTTTAGCGTCGGTGTTATAGCACATATAGCCCAGTAAACCAGGTATGGCTATCTATCGTGTGAACCCAATATCTGGTCATAGAGGAGTTCCGCAGTTCCGTAACAGCCACAGGCGGCGGCTTGCAAACCTATACGGTCAATGATCTTAATATTTCCACGGCTATAGTGAATCAGTTCACGTTGTTGCAGAGCGCTTGCCGCCTTGGTGACGCCGACGCGACGTACTCCCAGCATGAAAGCCAGGAATTCATGAGTAATATGAAAGTAGTCGGAATGCGCCCGATCCTGGGTCATTAACAACCAACGG
>Ga0209573_1002931_pt1 | contig 20162 bp, 18 predicted proteins | sample TNRBio252014_DNA_FD_185870 | JGI IMG/M metagenome (GOLD analysis project Ga0209573, IMG submission 185870) | Wastewater treatment Type I Accumulibacter community from EBPR Bioreactor in Madison, WI, USA - TNR Reactor_6/25/2014_ DNA (SPAdes)... | ecosystem: Engineered > Bioreactor > EBPR >...
CGAGGCGCGCGACCACCTGCTGGCGATGACGCCGGCGAGCTACGTCGGCAAGGCGGCGGAGCTGGCGCGCCGCATCTGAGCGCGGACCGTGCGGGGCCGAAAAGTGTCCCGCGCGGCTCTCCACCCGTGGGAGCGGGCTTGCCCGCGAACAGTGTCGGCCAGGCGGGCACCTTCGCGGGCAAGCCCGCTCCCACGGCTATCGTTTTCCGTTATTGACGCCCGAACTTCGGGCCTCCTCCTGGGACATCGATCATGGCCTTCGCCGACAACCTCAAGACCCTGCCCGGCATCTCCCACCTCGCCGCGCTGAACCTGATCGACGCCGCCGACGCGGTCGTCGCCACCATCGAGAACAAGCCCGGTCAGGCCGGCTCGCTGGCGGTTTACAACCACCTCGCCCAGCTTTATGGGGCGATCTCGCCCGACGCGGCAAAGAAGGGCCTGGAGCTCTACGGCGAGCACACCGAGGACGCCCGCAGCAACCCCGGCAAGCATCCCAGTATCGACCGTTTGATCGGCCTGATTGAGCGCGGCGAGACGCTGCGGGTGAAGCAGGTGTTTGCGATTTGATGTGTGGGGGGGCGTGATCGTTTGCGTCCCGCCGATCCGGCTGCGGTTTGGTGGGTCGTGGAATACCGGAGCCGGCATGTTGCGTGCTCGCCCGGTGTCGTGATCGCGCCGCTGTCGAGGAGGGGCTTGGGGAGGTGATGGTGCGGCTGCGATCCGGCCGCGGGGCCGGGGCGGCGCTCGCCGCCTGCACTCGCGGCCCTTCGCTTCGCTTCGGGCTGCCCTCGGTGGAGAACGCCGCGGGGGCGGCGACGCAAACTCGTCGCTGCGCTCCTCAAACATGCGTCGCCTTGTTCCCCCGCGACGCCCTCCACCTCGGCGCTCCTGAAGTTGGCGAGCGTCGCCCCGGCCCCGCGGCCTCACGTTGGAGCTTCCTGGTCGGCCGATTCCGCTGCCGGGCGTTGATGCCTCCGGGCGGCTGCGTCGGTGCCGATCACGTTTTTCGCGCCACGAACACCGCCGTGTCGACGGTGAAACTGCCGTCCGCCTCCATCTCGAAATAGTCCCTCACCGCCGAGGCGGCCCTTGCCTGGAGCATTCGTATCGCCGTGATCTGCGGCTCGGGCGTGTTCATGCGTGCGACCCAGGTCGCGAAGTCGAGGCGAAGCCGAAAATGCTCGATCCGCTCGATCGCCAATCCGGCGGCCGAGAGTGCGGCATTCCACTCAGTCGTCGAGCCGTCGCGCACATGGGAGGGGTCCCGCAGCAGTTCGAGCGTTTGCAGCCAGGTGTCGAGAAGGGAGACCACGGGCGACACCACATCGGACATCAGCGCGAGCCCGCCCGGCTTGAGGACGCGCGCCATCTCCGCAATGCCCTCGGCGAAGGCGTGCCAGTGGTGCGCGCTGAATCGCGTCGCGACCACGTCGAAAGTCGCGGTCTCGAAAGGAAGGGATTCGGCCGCGGCCTTGCGCGTGGCGATGTTGGACTGCCCGCGCAGCTTGGCCTGTTCGACGACCACCCCGAGCATGGATTCGGTCAGGTCGCAGGCCACGACCTGGCTAACGAGCGGGGCGAGGCGGTATGCGAGGTGTCCCCCACCGCAACCGACATCGAGCGCAATTGCGCCCCGCTGGTTGGCGGCGATCTGAGCGATGAGGTCGAGTTCCTGTCCTGCGGCGTGCACAGCGCTGTTCACATAGGCGCTGGCGCGGGTGGCGTATTGGTCCAGGACAACTGAGTTGTGGCTGGCGGTTCGCATGGCGGGCTCCTGAATTGAGGGCCTTCAGTCTTTTCCATGAGCGCTAGGGGTACAAGATGCCTGGTTATCCTGGTATAAAACTTGCCATGAACCCCACTGAACCCCGTCGCCTGCTCGGTGCGTTCATCCGCGCCCATCGCGAACGCCTGTCTCCACCGGCCAAAGCCGTCGGCCGCCGCCGCACGCCGGGTTGGCGCCGCGAAGAGTTGGCGGATGCTGCAGAGCTGGGCGTGACCTGGATTACCTGGCTCGAGCAGGGGCGTCCCGTAAACGCCTCTGTGCCCGCGCTGTGCCGGTTGGCCGAGGCGCTGCAGCTCACCCCGGCCGAGCGTGCGTCGCTCTTCGACCTTGCCGGAAAGCGCGATCCATTGGCGAACCACGCGCCGTCGACGGACCTGCCGGCCGAACTCCTGTCCTTGCCCGCCCAGGTTTGCGCACCTGCGTACCTGCTGGACGCAAGCTATGCCGCGATCGCCTGGAGCGATCGCGCTGCCGAGCTATTCGTGGGCTGGCTGGACACGGGCGCCGCGCAGCCGAACCTGCTCGAGTTCGTGTTTCTTTCCGAACGTGCGCGCGAGCTTCTCGTCGACTGGCCCGAGCGCGCCCGGCGCCTGGTCGCGGAGTTCAGGGCGGATTTCAACCGCGATCCAGGAGACGTCCGTCTGCAAGCGCTTGCCGAATCCCTCGCCGAGCGTAGCCGCGATTTCGAGCGCATCTGGCGAAGCCAGGATGTGCTCAACAGGGACGGTGGCGTGCGTACCTTCAGTCATCCTGAACGCGGAGAGCTGCAGTTTTTCCAGACGACATTTCACCTGGCCTCGCATGCGGGGGTGAAGCTGGTTTGCCTGCTCCCCCTCTGCCGCGATGCCGGCCAGGAAATTGGAGACGATGCGGACCAGGCGTGAGGCGTTACGGGCCGCAGTGGATGGACGCGCCGTGATCGCTGCCCAATAGGTGGCGTCAAGTCCGAGGTCGAGGAGACGATGGGGCGAGGCAGTGGGGCCGGGCTGGCGGTCGCCGCCCCCGCGACGTCCTCCGCCGAGGGTAGCCCGGAGCGCAGCTCAGGGCCGCGAGTGCAGGCGGCGACCGCCAGCCCGGCCCCACTGCCGGATCGGAGACGCGCCGGCCTTCTGCGCATTCAGCACCCCACGCCAACAAACGAGCGCCGCCGTAGTCACGGGCCTGTGTCGAGGTCGTCGTGCTTGAAAACGGAGCGCACGTTTCTGGAGCGCCTGATTCGCGGCTGTCGCCGCTCCTGCCGGCACGAAAAAGGCGCCACGCGGGCGCCTTTTTCGTGTCGGGAAGCGCGGCCTCAGACCACCGCCTCTTCCTTCTCCTTCTTCGGCTTGATGAACTGCTCGCGCGACACGCCCAGCCACATCACCAGCGGACTCGCCACCAGCACCGATGAGTAGATGCCGAACAGGATGCCGATCGTCAGTGCGAGCGCGAAGTAATACAGCGTCTCACCGCCAAAGATCAGCATCGACAGCACCATCACCTGCGTGCTGCCGTGGGTGATCACCGTGCGCGAGATCGTGCTCGTGATCGCATGGTCCAGCACCTGGGGCGTTGCCATCTGGCGCTTCTTCTTGAAGGTCTCGCGCACGCGGTCGAACACCACCACCGACTCGTTCACCGAGTAACCCAGCACCGCCAGCACCGCCGCCAGCACCGGCAGCGAGAACTCCCACTGGAAGAAGGCGAAGAAGCCCAGGATGATGATCACGTCGTGCAGGTTGGCGATGATCGCCGACACCGCGAAGCGCCACTCGAAGCGCAGCGCCAGGTAGATCATGATGCCGACGATCACCAGCAGCAGCGCCATCGCGCCGTCGGTGGCGAGCTCCTTGCCCACCTGCGGACCGACGAACTCCACCCGGCGCAGTTCGGGCGGCGAGCCAGACACCTGCTTGAGCGTGTTCATCACCGTTGCGGATACGGCCGAGGTGTCCAGGTCCTCGCGGTTGGGCAGGCGGATCAGCAGGTCGCGCGCGCTGCCGAAGTTCTGCACCTGCGCGTCCGGGTAACCGCTGCTCGCCAGCGCCTCGCGGATCGGCTCGAGCGGCGGCGCCTCGGCGTAGCTCACCTCGACCAGCGTGCCGCCGGTGAATTCCACCGACAGATGCAGGCCGCGGGTGGTGAGGAAGAACACCGCGAGCAGGAAGGTAATCAACGAGATGACGTTGAACACCAGCGCGTGGCGCATGAAGGGGATGTCTTTCTTGATGCGGAAGAATTCCATGATCGTGTGTCCTGTTCGTTCGTCCGCTTACTTGCCCTGCGGCTTCCACACCTGGCCAATCGACAGGCTGTCGATCTTGCGGCGGCGGCCGTAGATGAAGTTCACCAGCATCCGCGACACCAGGATGGCGCTAAACATCGAGGTCAGGATGCCGAGGCAGTGCACCACGGCAAAGCCGCGCACCGGACCGGAGCCGAACACCAGCAGCGCCACACCCGCGATCAGGGTGGTGATGTTGGAGTCGAGGATGGTGTCCCAGGCGCGGTCGTAGCCGGCCGCGATCGCCGCCTGCGGGCTGGCGCCGTTGCGCAGCTCTTCGCGGATGCGCTCGTTGATCAGCACGTTGGAGTCGATCGCCATGCCGAGCGTGAGCGCCATCGCGGCGATGCCGGGCAGGGTCAGCGTGGCCTGCAGCAGCGAAAGCAGCGCCACCAGCAGCAGCAGGTTGGCGGCGAGCGCGATCGACGACACCAGGCCGACCAGCATGTAGTAGGCGCACATGAACACGACGATCGCGAGGAAGCCCCACAGCGTCGAGTTGAAGCCCTTCTGGATGTTCTCGGCGCCCAGGCTGGGGCCGACGGTGCGCTCTTCGATGATTTCCATCGGCGCCGCGAGCGAGCCGGCGCGCAGCAGCAGCGCCACGTCGTTGGCCTCGACCGTGGTCATGCGGCCCGAAATCTGCACACGGCCGCCGCCGATCTCGCTGCGGATCACAGGCGCGGTCACGACCTCGCCCTTGCCCTTTTCGAACAGCAGGATGGCCATGCGCTTGCCGACGCTCTCGCGCGTGACGTCGCGGAAGATGCGTGCGCCGGCGGCGTCCAGGGTGAGGTGCACCGCGGGTTCGTTGGTCTGGCCGTCGAAGCCGGGCTGGGCGTCGGTGAGGCGGTCGCCGGTGAGCACGACCTGCTTCTTCACCAGCAGCGGCGAGCCGCCGCGCTCGGTGTACAGCTCGGTGCCGAAGGGCACGCTGCCGGCGAGCGCCTGCTCGATCGCACCCGGGGTGTCGTCCACCATGCGCACTTCCAGGGTCGCGGTGCGGCCGAGGATGTCCTTGGCCTTGGCCACGTCCTGCACGCCGGGCAACTGCACCACGATGCGCTCGGCGCCCTGCTGCTGGATCACCGGCTCGGCGACGCCCAGTTCGTTGATGCGGTTGTGCAGGGTGGTGATGTTCTGTTTGATGGCGAAGTCGCGCATGGTCTGCTGCGCGAGCGGGGTCAGCGTGGCGACCAGCTTGAGGTCGTCGCTGGCGTCGTCGCGCCCGGTGAGCTGCAGATCGGCGGTGCTGTCCTGGATGGCGCGGCGGCCGGCTTCGCGCTGGGCGGCGTCGCGGAAGCGGATCACCACGGTGTTGCCTTCGCGGGTAATGCCGGCGTGGCGCACGCTCTTGTCGCGCATCAGGGTGCGCAGGTCGCCGGTGGTGGCGTCGAGGCGTTTGACCAGGGCCCCCGGCATGTCGACTTCGAGCAGGAAGTGCACCCCGCCACGCAGGTCGAGGCCGAGGTACATCGGCAGCGCCTGGATCGAGGTCAGCCAGCTCGGTGAGGCCGACAGCAGGTTGAGCGCAACCACGTAGGCGGGGTCGGCGGCGTCGGGGTTGAAGGCCTGCTCGATCACGTCCTTGGCGCGCAGCTGGGTTTCGGTGTCCTTGAAGCGGGCACGCACGCTGGTCGCGTCGGAGAAGATGCCGGTGTTCTCTATGCCGACGCCCTTGAGCGCGTTCGCGATGCGGTCGGTCGTGGCTGCGGTGTCGAGCTTGATCGTGGCCTTGGCGCTGGACACCTGCACCGCCGGCACCTCGCCGTAGAAATTGGGCAGGGTGTAGATCAGACCCCAGAGCAGCACGAGGCCGATCAGGAGGTTCTTCCAGAGAGGGTAGCGGTTCATCGTCGGCGGGAAAGTGGAGGGAGCAAAGCCTGTGGCGGCACGGCCCCGTAGCGTCGTGCGCGAGCGCTCGTGTCCGGGTGGCGGCGCCGGAGCGCGGCCATGGGCATGGCGGTCCGCAGGGAGACTGCGGCAGGCGGGCGGTTCGTCACCACGACCTGCCGCGTCAGGGGGTGCCGGGTTACAGCGCCTTCAACGTGCCCTTGGGCAGCACGGTGGCGACAGCCTGCTTCTGCACGGCGGCCACGGTGTTGGGGGCGATCTCGATCTGTACGAAGCTGTCGCCGACGTCGACCACGCGGCCAGCAATGCCGCCGCCGGTGACGACCTCGTCCCCCTTGGCGAGCGCTTCGACCATGGCCTTGTGTTCCTTCGCGCGTTTCATCTGCGGGCGGATCATCAGGAACCACAGCACCACGAACATCAGGATCAGCGGCAGCAGGCCCATCAGGCCGCCAGTGGGGTCGGCGGCGCCTGCGGCCTGGGCATAGGCATTCGAAATCAGCACGTTGAAACTCCAGTTGAACAAAAAAGCGGTGAAGTATAGCAGCAGCAGGGACGACGTCCGGGACGGGTGAGACGTCGACGGCGGTGAAGGGTTCAGGTGGCGCCGGTCGCACGCTCGTTGCGGAAGCGCTGCACATAGGCGGCGAATCGACCCGCGGCGATGGCCGTGCGCAGCTCGGCGGTCAGGGTCTGGTAGTAGCGCAGGTTGTGCACGGTGTTGAGCATGCTGCCGAGGATCTCGTCGCTGCGGTGCAGGTGGTGCAGGTAGGCGCGGCTGAAGTTGCGGCAGGTGTAGCAGTCGCAGGATGGGTCGAGCGGCCGGGTGTCGGCCTTGTGCACCGCGTTCTTGATCTTGATGTCGCCGTAACGGGTGAACAGCCAGCCGTTGCGGGCGTTGCGGGTCGGCATCACGCAGTCGAACATGTCGATGCCGGCGGCCACGCCCGCGACGATGTCCTCGGGCGTGCCCACGCCCATCAGGTAGCGCGGCTTGCCCTGCGGCAGGCGCGGGGCGGTGTGGGCGAGGATGCGCGCCATGTCTTCCTTGGGCTCGCCCACCGAGAGGCCGCCGATGGCGAAGCCGTGGAAGTCGATCTCTTCCAGTGCGGCCTGCGACTCGTCGCGCAGGTCCTCGTACATGCCGCCCTGGACGATGCCGAAGAGTGCGTTGGTGTTGCCCAGTTTGTCGAACTCGTCGCGCGAGCGCTTGGCCCAGCGCTGCGACAGCCGCATCGACTTCGCCGCCTCGTCGCGGGTGGCGGGGTAGGGCGTGCATTCGTCGAAGATCATCACGATGTCCGAGTTGAGCACGGTCTGGATCTGCATCGAGATCTCCGGGGTGAGGAAGAGCTTCGCGCCGTCGATCGGGCTGGCGAACTTCACCCCTTCTTCGGTGATCTTGCGCAGCGCGCCGAGACTGAACACCTGGAAGCCGCCCGAGTCGGTGAGGATGGGCTTGTCCCAGGCCATGAAGCGGTGAAGGCCTTCGTGCGCGGCGATGATGTCCAGCCCCGGGCGCAGCCATAGGTGGAAGGTGTTGCCCAGGCAGATCTGCGCGCCGATGTCGGCGAGCATCGCCGGCGTCATCGCCTTGACCGTGCCATAGGTGCCGACCGGCATGAAGACCGGGGTCTCGACCACGCCGTGGGCGAGCGTCAGGCGGCCGCGGCGGGCGCCGCCGTCGGTGGTGAGGAGTTCAAACAGCATCGTTTTCGGAGTCGTTCTTGCGGGTGATGAACATCGCGTCGCCATAGCTGAAGAAGCGGTAGCGCTGCTCGACAGCGTGGACGTAGGCGCGGCGGGTGCTGCTCACGCCGGCGAAGGCGGAGACCAGCATCAGCAGCGTGGATCTGGGCAGGTGGAAGTTGGTGATCAGTGCGTCCACCACCTGGAAGTGGAAGCCGGGGAGGATGAAGATTTCGGTTTCGCCGCTGCCGGCCTCGAGCGTACCCTCCTGGGCGGCGGCCTCGAGCGCGCGCATGCTGGTGGTGCCGACCGCGATCACGCGGCCGCCGGCGGCGCGCGTGGCGGCGATCGCATCAACCGTTTCCTGCGGAATCACGTAGCGTTCGCGGTGCATGCGGTGCTCACCGAGATCGTCGACGCGCACTGGCTGGAAGGTGCCGGCGCCCACATGCAGGGTGAGCCAGGCACTCTTCGCGCCGCGCTCGGCGATGCGCGCGAGCAAGGCCTCGTCGAAGTGCAGGCCGGCGGTGGGCGCGGCGACCGAGCCCGGTTCGCGCGCATAGACGGTCTGATAGCGTTTTTCGTCGGCCTCGCCCGCGGCACGCTGGATGTAGGGTGGCAGCGGCAGCTTGCCGTTGCGCTCCAGCAACGCGAACAGGTCTTCGTCGGCCGGGAAGCGCAGGTGATAGAACTCGCCGACGCGGCCGAGCACCTCGACCTCGAAGGCGTCCGCGAGGCGCAGTCGGCTGCCGGTCTTCGGCGACTTGCTCGCGCGCACCTGGGCGAGCGCCTCGTGCGGGCCGACCGGACGCTCGATCAGCACCTCGACCTGGCCGCCGCTTTCCTTGACGCCGTGCAGGCGGGCATGGATCACGCGCGTGTCGTTGAACACCAGCAGGTCGTTCGCCCCGACCAGCCCGGCGAGGTCGGCAAAGCCACCATCGCCCAGTTGCGGGGCCGCGCCCGCCTGGGGGGTGAGCACCAGCAGGCGGCTGGCGCTGCGCTCGGGCAGCGGTGCCTGCGCGATCAGTTCGGTGGGCAGCGTGTAATCGAAATCGGCGAGGGTCAGGGGCATCGTGTCTGTTTTCCGGTGGTCGACCGGTGAGGCGGGTTGTGGCGGTGGATGCGGTTCGCTTGCCGGCTCGCCGTCTGTTCAGGGATAATGCGCGGCTCGTGCCGGGATGGCGGAATCGGTAGACGCAGCGGACTCAAAATCCGCCGCCGCAAGGTGTGTGGGTTCGAGTCCCACTCCCGGCACCAGTACTTCAATGAACAGGCCTCTCGAGGCCTGCCATCGGCGTCGGTAAGGTGGCCACGCGTCGCGTTCCCGATCTCCGGGTTCGACCACTACCGATTTTTCCGCGCTGCGCTTCCGGCCAGCGATTCTGTAGCGCTCCCGGCCGAAAATCAAATCACGCGAAATTTTGCTTGGCACGTGCGCCGTCGCTGATCGCACGCACCGCCGGGTGCGTCAGCCTGCGCTCGACCGAGATCGCGTAGTAGGTTTCGGTCACCCCTTTCGCGTCGCCCAGATGCACCAGCCCGCCCTGGCGGCAGAGCTGTTCGCCGACCAGCGAGGCGCTCGGGAAGATGCCTGCTCCCGCTTCGGCGAAGGCGCGCATCAGCGCGCTGTCGTCGAATTCACCGACGATGCGTGGGCGCAGGCTGGCAGCCTCGATCCAGCGCAGCAGCGGACCGCGCACGCTCGCTTCCACCCCCGGCAACAGCAGCGGCGCGCCGTCGAGGCGGGCTGGAAAGTCGCCCTTGAGGCGCTCCGCGAGGGCGGGCGACGCATAGAAACCGATCGTCGACTCGCCGAGCGCATGGCTGAAACCGCGCACGTCCATGTTCGGCGGCAGCGGGCTGTCGGCGAGCACCACGTCCAGCTTGTGGATCGCCAGTTCGCCGAGCAGGGCGTCGAACTTGCCTTCGCGGCAGACGATGCGCATCGGTTCGGGCAGGTCCATCGATGGCGCCAGCAGCAGCCAGGCGATCGCCTTCGGCACGACGTCGGCGATGCCGACACGGAACGGCACGGTGCGGCCGGTTGCGCGGCTCTGCAAGGCCTCCTCAAGCTCGTTGCCGAGGCGGAAGATCTCCTCGGCGTAGTCCAGCACCATGCGACCGGTCTCGGTCAGCACCAGGCCGCGGCCCTGGCGCTTGAACAGATTGACGCCGAGATCGGTCTCCAGCGTGGCGATCTGGCCCGAGAGGGTCTGCGGCGCCAGCCCGGAACGTTCGGCCGCGCGGACGATCCCACCGGCACGGGCAACGGTCCAGAAGTGGTGGAGCTGCTTGTAGTTCAGCATGGGGTCGCCTCTGGCGGCTTGATTGAACACTTCGGAAAAATCAGATAAACATTCTGTTGAACTGAGATTTTATCGAACAGTCTGAGCGTTAGTATCCGTCGAGGTACATCGCCCGGCGGCGACTGTGCAATAACAGAAGGAGACTGGACATGCGTATCGACCTGCAATGCGATGGTGTTGAGGCCGCCCCCGGGCTGCGCGACTATGTGGCGCAGCGCATGCGTTCCGCGATCGGCCGCTTCCGCGACCACATCCAGTGGGCGCGGGTCAAGGTGGCCGACGTGAATGGCGCGGAAGGCGGTGCGGACAAGCGTTGTGTGGTGCAGCTCAAGTTGCGCAACCTCCCCGACGTGGTGTTCGCGATTACCCAGCTCGAAGTGCGTGCCGCGGTCGACCAGGCCGCCGATCGTGTCGCCCGCGTGCTCGCGCAGCGCTTGCGCCGCCACCAGCGCCCGACCCGCGGTGCGGCGATGACCGCGCTGCCGGCCTGAACGGCAACGTTTTTTCGAGGTAGTCGCCGGACCCCGCAGGTGCGCGGGGACGGCACCAAAACAAATCGACAATTCCCTACCGGAGGATTTCCACCATGGAACAACGCATTACCACTCTCGGACGTGCCGAAGCCTCGGTGCTGCAGACCAACAAGGTCATCCGCAACACCTACATGCTGCTGTCGCTGACGCTGGCCTTCTCGGCACTCACCGCCGGCCTGTCGATGGCGATGGGCGCGCCGCGCCTGGGCATCATCGTGACCCTGCTCGGCTACTTCGGCCTGCTGTTCGCGACCACCAAGTTCCGCGACAGCAGCCTGGGGATCGTGTTCGTGTTCGCGCTGACCGGCTTCATGGGGTTCACGCTCGGCCCGATCATCTCGTCCTATCTGGCGCTCCCCAACGGCGCCAGCATCGTGATGCAGGCGATGGCCGGCACCGCGGCGATCTTCCTCGGCCTGTCGGCCTACGCGGTGACGAGCAAGAAGGATTTCTCCTTCATGGGCGGTTTCCTGATGGTCGGCATCCTGGTTGCCTTCCTGGCCGGCCTGGGTGCGATCTTCTTCGAGATTCCGGCGCTTTCGCTGACCGTGTCGGCCGCCTTCGTGCTGCTGATGTCGGGCCTGATCCTGTTCGAGACCAGCAACATCATCCACGGCGGCGAGACCAACTACATCATGGCCACGGTGTCGCTGTTCGTGTCGATCTTCAACCTCTTCACCAGCCTGCTGCACCTGCTCGGCTTCGCCAACAACGACTGAGCGACGGCCCGCAGAGCGGGCCTGCAGTGCGATCGGGGCGGTGGCCGCAAGGCGCCGCCCCGCGTTTTTTCGGGCCGGGTGCCGCGCGTGCAGGAAATCAAGCGGCTGGCGTTACAATGGCGCACATTTTTGACTGGAACAGGCCGGGATGAAGACCACCTTTCTTGATTTCGAAACGGCGATCTCCGAACTCGAGGAAAAGATCGACCAGCTTCGCTTCGTCCAGGACGACCCCGCGGTCGATATTTCCGACGAGATCAAGCGGCTCGAGGCCAAGAGCCAGTCGCTGACCAAGGACCTCTACGGCAAGCTGAGCCCGTGGCAGATCGCCCAGGTCGCGCGCCACCCGCAGCGCCCGTACACGCTCGACTATGCGGAGCTGATCTTCACCGACTTCCATGAATTGCACGGCGACCGCAACTACGCCGACGACAAGGCGATCGTCGGTGGGCTGGCGCGCTTCAACGGCCAGCCCTGCGTCGTCATCGGCCACCAGAAGGGGCGTGACACCAGGGAAAAGATCGCGCGCAATTTCGGCATGCCGCGTCCCGAGGGCTATCGCAAGGCGATGCGCCTGATGAAGCTGGCGGAGAAGTTCGCGCTGCCGGTGTTCACCTTCGTGGACACCCCGGGCGCCTATCCCGGCATCGGCGCCGAGGAGCGTGGCCAGTCCGAGGCGATCGGCCACAGCATTTACCTGATGTCCGAGCTCAAGACGCCGATCATCAGCACCATCATCGGCGAGGGCGGTTCGGGCGGTGCGCTCGCGATCGCGGTCGCCGACCAGGTGCTGATGCTGCAGTACTCCACCTACTCGGTGATCTCGCCCGAAGGTTGCGCCTCCATCCTGTGGAAGAGCGCCGAGAAGGCAGCGGATGCGGCCGAGACCATGGGCATCACCGCCCCGCGACTCAAGTCGCTCAACCTGATCGACAAGGTGGTGGACGAGCCGATCGGCGGCGCCCACCGCGACTACCGCGCGATGGCGGCCACGCTCAAGCGCGCGCTCGGTGACGCGCTGCGCGAGCTCGAGGTACTGTCGCCGTCCGAACTGGTCGCGCAGCGCTACGAGAAGCTGATGAGCTACGGCCGCTACAAGGAAAAGACGGCCTGATTCCCGCTGGGTCGGTCGCGTGATCCTCGGTGTGACAGGCTCGCGGCTGGCGTCGCTTCCGCCCGTTCGATGACCCTCCCGCACGACGATGCGCTGCTCGAATCCGCTGCCGCGGTCCTCGCCTCGGCCGGCGTCGCTGCGCACAGCCGGGTATGCTGCGCGCTTTCCGGTGGCATCGATTCGGTGGTGCTGTTCGAAGTTCTGCTTCGCCTGCAGCCGCGCTTCGGCTTTGGCCTGAGCGCCGCCCACGTCGATCACGGCCTCAGCCCCAACGCCGATGCTTGGGCGCAGGCCTGTGCTCGGCGCTGCGCACAGGCCGGCATCCCGCTGCAGATCTTTCGGGTCGAGGTCGATCGCGACCATGCGGACGGACTCGAAGCTGCCGCGCGCACTGCGCGCCGGGCCGCGCTAGAACGCGTCACGTGCGACTGGCTCGCGTTTGGCCACCACCAGGACGACCAGGCCGAGACCCTGCTGTTCCGCCTGCTGCGTGGTAGTGGCGTGCGTGGTGTAGCGGCGATGCGGCCGGTCGTGCCCGGTGCGGGCGGGCTGCCGGGCCGCCTGCGTCCGCTGCTTGCAGTGCGGCGTGCGCGGGTCCGCGCCTGGGCGCATGCGCATGCGCTCGAATGGGTGGAGGACGAGAGCAACGCCGACCTGCGCTTCACCCGCAATGCGATCCGTCACCGCCTGCTGCCGGTTGCAGAAGACCTGTTTCCTGCCGCCGTGCCGGCGCTGGCACGCGCGGCGACGCATTTCGGCGCGGCCGACGAGCTGCTTGGTGAGCTTGCTGCGCTCGATCTGCTGGCTTGCGGCGGTGAGCCGCTGCGGCGCGCGGCGCTGCTCGCGCTCAGCCTGTCGCGCCAGGCCAACCTGCTGCGCTGGCTGCTGCTGCGACAGGGCGTGCCGCTGCCGTCGACCGCCCGCATCGGCGAGGCGCTACGCCAATTGCGTACCTGCGATGCCGGGCATCCGCTGCGCCTCGTGCTCGGCGCCTGGGCGTGCTGTGCCTATCGTGACCAGGTGTGGCTGGAGCCCGCCCTGCCGCCCGCTCTGGCGGCGCAGCGCTGGCAGGGCGAGCCGGTGCTGCGCTGGGGGGCGGGCGAGGTTCGCTTCACGGACACGCGTGGGGCTGGGCTGGACCGCGCTCGGCTCGATCGGGTGGTGGATTTCGTTGTGGCGCCGCGCGTGGCGGGCATGCGTCTGCGCCTGCATCCGGCGCGGCCGCGGCGTGCGTTACGCAAGCTCTGCCAGGAGGCGGAGATCCCGGAATGGCTGCGCGACCGCCTCCCGGTGCTGTGGGCAGACGGCGAGCCGGTGTGGGTCGGCGGCATCGGCGTGGTGGCCGAATTTGCGTGCGCGACAGATGCGTCCGGCGTGCTGCCGGCGTGGCGTCCGGGTGCTCCGGCGTGGCCGTCGGCTGCTTCGCCGGGCTGAGCCCGAACGACGTCGGGGTCGCACGCGCGCGCGCGAGTTCAGCTGCGCAGCGTGGTCAGCAGCTGCGCGAGTTCCACGGCTGAACGCACCTCCATCTTCTCGAAGATACGCGAGCGGTGCGCCTCGACGGTGCGCATCGAGATCGACAGGTCGTCGGCGATCACCTTGTTGTACTTGCCTTCCAGGATCAGCTCCATGACCTCGCGCTCGCGCTGGGTCAGCGTGCCCAGCCGTGCCTCGACCGTCTCGCGGCTGGCGGCGGCGCGCTGGCGTTCGCTGTCGGTGGCGAGCGCCTTTTCGACCAGGTCGACCAGGTCGTGGTCGTTGAACGGCTTCTCGATGAAGTGGAAGGCGCCCTTCTTGAGCGCAGCGACCGCCATCGGCACGTCGCCGTGGCCGGTGATGAAGATCACCGGCAACTGACTGCCGCGCGCCAGCAGCGCGTCGAAGCATTCCAGCCCACTCATGCCGTGCATGCGGATGTCGAGCACGATGCAGCCGCGCCAGTCGCCGCGCCATTCGGCGAGGAAGGATTCGGCCGAGGGCCAGCTCCGGCAGGCGACGCCGCGCGTCTTGAACAGCCACTCGAGGGCGTCGCGGATGGCGTCGTCGTCGTCGATGATGTGCGTGCAGGCGGGGTTCATGCGATGTCGGCGTCCACCGGGAGTGACAGGATGAAGATGGTACCGCCGCCCGGGCGGGATTCGAAAGCCAGGCGGCCGTGGTGCAGCTCGGCGATCGAGCGGCAGATGTTGAGCCCCATGCCCATGCCTTCCTGCTTGGTGGTGAAGAAGGGCTCGAACAGGCGGGCGGCGGTCTCGGCGGGGATGCCGGTGCCACGGTCGGCGACGGTGACGGTCACCTGGCGCCCCTCGCGCGCGCTCTGCACGTCGATCACGCGTGCCTCGGCCGCGGTGTCGCGCATCGAGTCCATTGCGTTGCGCACCAGGTTGACCGCGATCTGCTCGATCATCACTGCGTCGGCGACCACCGGGGGCAGATCGGTGGCGAGCGCGCTGCGGATCTGCATGCGGCGCTTGCGGGCGTCGGCCTCGATCAGCCCGATCGCGTCGCGGATCACCGCGTTGAGGTCGAGCGGCACGCGCTTGGGCTCGGAGCGACGCACGAAGTCGTGCACCCGGCGGATGATCTCGCCGGCACGTTTTGCCTGGCGGGCGATGCGCTGGTGGATGTCGAGCAGTTCGCCGCGGTCGAGTGTGTCCTCGCCCTGCAGGCGGTTGACGCAGCCGGAGGTGTAGCTGGCGATCGCCGCCAGCGGCTGGTTGAGCTCGTGGGCGAGCGTGGACGCCATCTCGCCCATCGTGATCAGGCGCGAACTTTGCTGCAGGCGTTCCTCCTGCTGGCGGGCCTGCTCGCGGGCACGCTTCTGCTCGGTGATGTCGAGCACCGAGCCCATCCAGCCGGTGTGGTGGCCGGTGGCGTCGATCAGCGGCGCCTCGAACACCAGTACGTCCAGGGTCTCGCCGTTCTTGCGCCGCAGGCGTACCTCGGTGCCCTCGGTGGCGCTGCCTGCCGCCATGATCTGGCGGTGCAGCTCGAAGGTCTGCTCAAGGTGTTCCGGGTCCCAGTAAGGCATCGGCGCCTTCTTGCCGAGCAGTTCGTCTGCCGTGAAACCGGTCATGCGGCAGAAGGCGGAGTTGACGTAGGTGAGCCGGCCTTCGAGATCGCGTGCGCGCATCCCGGTGAGCATCGAGTCCTCCATCGCCTTGCGGAACACCGACTCGGCACGCAGCGCCACCTCGGCCTGCTGGCGGCGGGCGAGCTGGCGGCGCAGTTGCATCACGCTCCACACGATGATGCCGGCGAGCAGCACGATCGAGGCGCCGAGCAGCACCGGGATCCAGCGCGGCTGGCTGCGGTAGGCGCTGATCTGCAGCGTCAGGCCGTAGCCGGGGGGATCGAAAGGGATCGAGTACGACAGCCGTGGCGATAGTGGCGCCACCTTGGACTTGGCTGCGAGCTCGCGTCCGTCGCGATCGAGCACCGAGAGGTGATAGCGCTCCGAGAACCACCATGGCAGCTCGCGCATCACCAGGTCGGATAGCGAATACACGCCGACCACCACGCCGACCTGTGCGTCGTCCGACCACGCGGGCGCGTGCACCTCGAAGTGATGGACGCCGCCTGGGGCCGGATACGCTTGTCCGTACACCGCGCGGCCGATGCCGCGTGCGAGGCGGAAGCTCGAGGCGTCCACCGGCGACGACGCGGCGTCGTCCGTCGCGTCGGCCGCGAAAGGTGTGGCGGTCAGCGGCGGCATCGCGCCCAGCACGCGACCGTCCGGGGCCAGCCAGAGGATGCGCACCAGGCCGCGCTCTGCGCTCAACAGGCTGGCGACGCGCGCTTCGGTCTGCGGCGCGAGCGGGCCAGCGCGGAACAGCTCGGGGCCGATCTCCTGCAGGTGGATCGCGTTGCGGTCGAGGTTGAAGCGCAGGTTCTGCTCCATCCACAGCACGTCGCTGATCAGGGTCGCACGCTGCGCCTCGTCGTCGTACTCGCGGGTCAGCCACACCAGTGCGGCGATCGCGATCAGGAACAGCGTCAGGCTCAGGTAGGGCAGGTGCTGCAGCCAGCGCCGGCGCGCGGGCTGGGCGGTGGGCTGCGGAGTGTAGGCGGGGCTCATCGAAGGCGGCCGGTCGCGCCGGCCCGGCCGGCTGCGGTTGTCACGAATGCGGACATCCACAATAGCAGGCCCCTCGAGCCGAAACGATACTGATGCCAGACACAGCGAAACTTATCGCCGGTCGGACGAGTTGCCCGGCACCGACCGGGTGGCCGCAATTCACCCTGATGCAGTTCTCTCGGAGGAGATATCTTCATGAAGATTCGTGCGCTTCTGGTCGGTCTGGTTGCCGTCGGTCTGTCTGCCGCTGCGGTTGCAGCGGACCCCATCGTGATCAAGTTCAGCCACGTCGTGGCCCAGGACACGCCCAAGGGCAAAGCCGCGGAAAAATTCAAGCAGCTGGCGGAGCAATACACCAGCGGCGCGGTCAAGGTCGAGGTGTACGCCAACAGCACGCTGTACAAGGACAAGGAAGAGATGGAAGCGCTGCAGCTCGGCGCCGTCCAGCTCCTCGCCCCCTCGCTGGCCAAGTTCGGCCCGCTCGGTGTGCGCGAGTTCGAGGTCTTCGACCTGCCCTACATCTTCGACGGCTATGACGCGCTGAACAAGGTCACCCAGGGCGCGGTCGGCCAGCAAATGCTCGCCAAGCTCGAGCCCAAGGGCATCAAGGGTCTGGCGTTCTGGGACAACGGCTTCAAGTCGTTCTCGGCCAACACGCCGATCCACAAGCCGGAGGACCTGAAGGGCAAGAAGATGCGCATCCAGTCATCCAAGGTGCTCGAAGAGCAGATGCGCGAGGTCAAGTCGCTGCCGCAGGTGATGGCCTTCTCCGAGGTCTACCAGGCGCTGCAGACCGGCGTGGTCGATGGCACCGAGAACCCGCACTCCAACCTCTACACCCAGAAGATGCACGAGGTGCAGAAGCACATGACCCTGACCGACCACGGCTACCTCGGCTACGCGGTCATCACCAACAAGAAGTTCTGGGACGGCCTGCCGGCCGAGGTGCGCACGCAGCTCGACAAGGCGATGAAGGAATCCACCGTCTACGCCAACCAGATCGCCAAGGAAGAGAACGACAAGTCGCTGGCGGCGGTGCGCGCCTCGGGCAAGACCGAGATCCACACCCCGACCGCCGAGGAAAAGGCCGCGTTCAAGAAGGCGTTCGCGCCGGTTCACAAGAAGATGGAGTCGCGCATCGGGGCCGAACTGATCCAGTCAATCTACAAGGAAACGGGTTTCGATCCAGCCAAGCTGTAATCCGATCTTCTCTACACCCAACAGCGCCCGTCAGGCCACGCAGACCCGACGGGCGTTTTTTCGGGGGAAAACAATCGTGAACAAGCTGCTCGACCGCCTCGAGGAGTTCATCATCGCCGCCCTGATGGCCGTGGCGACCGTGGTGATCTTCATCTCGGTGGTGCATCGCTACGCGTCCGGGTACGAAATCCCGGGGCTTCAGGACTGGCTGCTCGAGCTGAACTTCGGCTGGGCGCAGGAGTTCTGCATCATCCTCTTCGTGTGGATGGCCAAGTTCGGCGCCGCCTATGGTGTGCGCACCGGCATCCACGTCGGCGTCGATATCCTCATCAACAAGCTCTCGGGCACCTCGCGCGCGGCGCTGATCAACATCGGCCTGGTGTGCGGCGCGCTCTTCACCGGCCTCATCGGCCTCTTCGGCGCGTTGTTCGTGTGGGAGAACGGCATGGCCTACGAGACCTTGTCGCTGTTCGGTGGCGACATCGGCGACTTTTACGAGGGTCCGACCACGCCCGACCTCGAGTGGCCGACCTGGATGGTGTACTCGGCCGTGCCGCTGGGCTCCTTCCTGATGTGCTACCGCTTCCTGCAGGTGATGGTGAGCTTCGCCCGTACCGGCGAGCTGCCTACCCACGACCATGGCCACGTCGAAGGCCTGGACGACGAGGACGACGAGAACGTGCTGCTCGAGGGCGAGGCGTTCTCGATCGCCGAAGACATCGAGCACGCCCGCCGCGAGGCCGAGGCCAAGCGCCCGGGCTCGGGAAAGTGAGGGAGACGACATCATGACCAACACGATTGCAATCTTCGGTCTGCTCATCGTCCTCATGGCGATCGGCATGCCGGTGGGCGTGGCGCTCGGCCTCACGGTACTGAGCTTCATGTTCATCTTCACCGACGTGCCGCTCGAATCCGTGGCGCTCAAGATGTTCACCGGCATCGAGAAGTTCGAGATCATGGCGATCCCCTTCTTCATCCTCGCCGGCAACTTCCTGACCCACGGCGGGGTGGCGCGACGGATGATCAACTTCGCCACCTCCATGGTCGGCCACCTGCGCGGCGGCCTGGGTATGTCGGCGGTGCTGGCGTGCGCGCTGTTCGCCGCGGTGTCGGGCTCGAGCCCGGCGACGGTGGTGGCGATCGGCTCGATCCTGATCCCGGCGATGATCAAGCAGGGCTATCCGCTGCGCTTCGGCGCCGGCGTGGTGGCCTCGGCCGGCGGCCTGGGCATCCTGATCCCGCCCTCGATCGTCATGGTGATGTACTCGGTGACGACCAACACCTCGGTCGGTGCGCTGTTCATGGCGGGCGTCATCCCGGGCCTGCTGCTGGCCTTCATGCTCGGCCTGTGCACCTGGTACGTGGCGCGCAAGAACAACTACCCGACGCTGCCGCGCACGAGCTGGACCAAGCGCGTCAAGCACTTCCGCAAGGCCTTCTGGGGGCTGATGCTGATCGTCGTAGTGATGGGCGGCATCTACTCGGGCATGTTCACGCCGACCGAGGCGGCGGCGATGAGCGCGGTGTACGCGTTCTTCATCGCGGTGTTCGTGTACAAGGACCTGAGCTTCAAGCAGATCCCGCGCGTGCTGCTCGATTCGGCCAACATGAGCGCGATGCTGCTGTTCATCATCGCCAGCGCGGTGCTGTTCTCCTTCATCCTCACCAGCGAGCAGATCCCGCAGCGCATGGCGGACGCGATCGTCGCCAGCGGCATGGGCCCGATCGGCTTCCTGATCGTGGTGAACCTGCTGCTGCTGGTGGCCGGTGCGCTGATGGAGCCGTCGTCGATCATCCTCATCCTGGCGCCGATCCTGTTCCCGGTGGCGGTGGCGCTGGGCATCGATCCGATCCACTTCGGCGTCATGATCGTGGTGAACATGGAGATCGGCATGATCACGCCGCCGGTGGGCCTGAACCTCTTCGTGGCGAGCGGCATCACCAAGGCAGGCCTCACCGAGATGAGCAAGGCGGTGATGCCCTGGCTGTACACGATGCTGGTGTTCCTGATGATGATCACCTACATCCCGAGCATCTCGACCTTCCTGCCCAGGGTGATGGGCATGATGTAAGTGCCGGAGCGCCCGCTGCGGCAAGCGAGCGCTGAGACCGTCCCCAGCAATCCCCGCAGGGCGGTAACGCCGGGCGGGGATTGCCCATTTGGGCCCGGCTGCTTGCGTCGCCTTACATCCGCGAGCCTGCCAGGCGCGTCGGTGGCACGCGAAACCTGTTAAAATTTCGCGCTTTTTTCCTAACCTTACGCTTCGCACAAGCGCAGTCCCGGAGTTTTCCATGGCAATCGAACGCACCCTGTCCATCATCAAGCCCGACGCCGTCGCCAAGAACGTGATCGGCCAGATCTACGCCCGTTTCGAAGGCGCCGGCCTCAAGGTCATCGCCGCGAAGATGGCGTACCTCTCCGAGCGTGAGGCCGGCGAGTTCTACGCCGTGCACAAGGCGCGTCCGTTCTTCAAGGACCTGGTCTCGTTCATGACCTCCGGCCCGGTGATGATCCAGTGCCTGGAAGGCGAGAACGCCATCGCCAAGAACCGCGAGCTGATGGGCGCCACCGACCCGAAGAAGGCCGACAAGGGCACCATCCGCGCCGACTTCG
>Ga0209573_1002932_pt1 | contig 20159 bp, 7 predicted proteins | sample TNRBio252014_DNA_FD_185870 | JGI IMG/M metagenome (GOLD analysis project Ga0209573, IMG submission 185870) | Wastewater treatment Type I Accumulibacter community from EBPR Bioreactor in Madison, WI, USA - TNR Reactor_6/25/2014_ DNA (SPAdes)... | ecosystem: Engineered > Bioreactor > EBPR >...
GCGCCGCCGATTTTTGCGGTGGCTCCCTGCACCACGGTGCCGGTGATCATGCCTGCGGTGGCAAGGCTGCTGTTGAAGATGGCCCCGCCGCCCTCATGACCCGTGCCGCTGATCGAGGTGAAGTTGCGGTCGGTGCTCTGGCCGTTGAGATCGACACTGGCACCCGCGCTGATCGTCACCCCGCTTGTTGTGCCCAGCGCCCCCGAGCTGCCCAGCTTCAGAATGCCCGCGCTCACGACGGTGGCTCCGGTGTGGGTGGCAGACAAGGGGGCCAACGTCAGCGTGCCAAGTCCGTTTTTGGTCAGAGCCAGCGTGCCGGCGCCATTGCTCAGCGTCCCGGTGAAAGTGGTGCTCAGCGCCGTGCTGCTGTTGGCGTTGCCCACGGTTAAAATGAAGGCACCACTCGCCGTCACGGTGCCATTGCCCGAAAGTGATCCAATCGTCTGTGCCGCGCCGATGTTGAAGGTGCTGTTTCCGTTCACCGTCACCTGGGCCAGCGTGCCCAAGGCTGTGGCAACGCCCAGATTCAAAGTGACTCCGCCATTGGTGCCGCCGTGGATGTTCACCACGGTTCCGTCCACGAGGCTGGCCATGGCTGTGCCAAGGTTCACAACAGCGTTGGTCGTCGCCTCGCCGGTGTTGGCAAAGGTGATCGTTTTGGCCACGCCTTGATCGTTCAAAGCTCCGAGGGTCAGTGTTGTGGTGCCGCTGGTGGCCGCAGTCGGGCTTTGGATGTCAAACGTCGCGTTGCCGAGCAGTGTGGTGGCCCCGAAAGCGATGCCCGCGTTGGTGCTGGCGGTGGTGACATTGGCCCCGGCCTTGATCGTCAAGGTCTGAGCACCGATGGCAAGCACGCCGAGCGTGTGAGTGAGCCCGGCCCCTGGCGTGAAGACATCGGAAACAATGCTGGAACTGGCGGTCACAGACACGGGGTAGGCCACCACAGATGCAGTGCTGCCGAGACTCAAAGCGCCGCCGTTGAGAATCACCGCTGAAGTTGCCGCTCCAATGGCGGAGGTGGAGTTGCTGATGCGCAAGGTGCCGGCGTCGATTCGGACGGCTCCGCTGCGGGCGCTCGCCAACGCCGTGCCTGCGTTGTCGCCCACCGTCAAAACACCCGCGCCCACTTTGACGAGCATGCTGTTGCCCAAAAGCACACCGGTGGAGGCAATATCGCCCGTGCCGCCAATGCTGGCCCCGATTCCGCCGGTGCCGTTGCCAAATCCGATGCTCAGGGCTCCGATCGCAGCGGCGGTGCCGCTGTTGTTGACCAATGCACCGCTGTTGCTGATGCCTGTGCCGTTCAGTGTGGCCGAGTTGGTGATGGTCAGTCCGTTGAGGTCCAGCACGCCGCCGACCTGCACCGTCGCCGCTGAGGCACTCAAGGCAGCAGCGTTGCCAAGAACCAGTGTGCCTGCATTGATGAAGGTGGCACCGCTGTAAGCATTCGCGGAGGACAATCTCAGCGTGCCGAGACCGTTTTTGGTCAGTCCGCCCGTGGTGGTGCTGGTGATGGGTGTCTGGATGTCCAGGCTGTCGCTGGAGGCATCGGTGCGAATCACCAAGTCCCCGCCGCCTTCCGTGGTCAGCCCGGTGGCGGCACCTTCATTAGCGATGATGGCAGACACCGCTCCAGCGACCAGGATGCCGCCCGCTGTGTTCGCGCCGTTGTTGATCGTGAGCAGGATGCCATTGCTGATGGTGAAGGTGTGGTTGCTGGCGAATTTCAGGCCGGCATTGACGGTGATGGAACTCGTCTGGGCAAAGGAACCGCTGATCAGATAGGGAGCGGTGTTCCCGGCGGTCAGACTGCTGGTCGCCGTGGTGGTGGCCGAAGCGCCGATGACACCCGCGGTGGAAGCCGCGAAGTCGGTGCCGTTGTAAGTCAGGCGGGCATCGACAATGCCGTTCGTGTCTGCGGTGCCGCTGATGGTCACGTCAGTGTTGCCCGGTGAGACGATGTCCAAGCCGGTGCCAAGGGCAGGCACGGCGAGAGAGGTGAATGTGAGGCTGTTGGTGCCGGAGCCAGGGGCGTCCACCCGCAGCGTGCCGCCGCCAGAGGTGAGAGTGAGCACGCCGAGCGCCTGCGTGCTGGCCGCCGTGGAGCCGCCGAATTCAAACGTGCCACTGCCGGTATAGGTCAGGCCGGGGGCGGAACTCCAGCGTCCGGTGGTGCCGTCACCGAGCTTCAAGATGCCCGCATGGATCGTGATGGCGCCCGTGCTGGCATTGACTCCTTTCAGCGTCCAGGTGCCCGTGCCGTTCTTGCTGACGCCGGTCACCGCCGCACCGATGATGCTGGTGATGCTGCCATCCCCCGCGCCTGCCAGCACAAGACCGAAGGCTCCGCCGATGGTGCCTGCGTGGGTCAGATTCAAAATGCCGCTGTCGGAGGAGATGGTGACGGCAGAAACGCCGAGCGTCACCAAGCCCGCGTAGTTGTTCGTGCCGCTGACGTTGACCAGCGCGCCGGTTTGAATGTTGATGCCGTTTGAACCGGCAAAACCCGAGCCACCGTTGAGTGTCAGAGCTTCTGCCAGCGTGGTGATGTCTCCCTGCAGTTGCAGGGTGGCCCCGCTGGTCACCGAAGTGCCGCTCAGGACCGTTCCCAGGGCCGAGACATGGCGGATGTTCAAAACACCGGAGCTGACCGTGGTGGTGCCGAGATAGGAGTTGTTGCCGGACAAGATTAAAGTGCCGAGCGCGGTCTGGGTGGCGTTGCCAGCCACGATCGCTCCATTGCTGACCCCCTGGGTCACATTCCCGCTGATGGTCAGCCGGTCATTCACATTCGTCATCGCCATCGTGCGAGTGGCCGCGACGCCTGTGCCGGTCAACTGGAGGGTGCTGTTGATGGAATTAACGCCGGTGAAGGTCATGGTGCCGCCGGTTTGATTCACCACCAGGCTGCCGGGGCCGGTGACCGTGGCTCCAAAGGCGGTGGAGAAGGTGAGCACCGTCATGTTGAAGCCATTCAGATTCAGGGTCGATCCGGCGTTCATGGTCAGCGCCGTGGTGCTGCCCAGTTGGTCGCTCGCCTCCAGGCGCACAGTCGCGTTGCCTGCGGTGCCGGCAGCTGCGGCCCCGATGGCCAGACTCCCACTCACCGCGATGGCTCCACCCGTTTTGGCCAGCACCAGTGTGCCTGCATTGACCGTTGTCGTGCCGGTGTAAGTGTTGGAAGTGCTTCCATCCAAAGTCAGCGTGCTCTTTCCAGCCTTGGTCAGTGCCAAAGGCCCGGCTCCATTGGCCAGCACACCGCTGAAGCTGGTGTTGAAGTTCGTGCTGTTGAGCGCATTGCCAATCGTGAGCGTGAATCCGGCTCCGCTCGCGTTCACGGTGCCGCCGCCAGCCAGAGAGCCGATTGTTTGAGCCGCGCCGACGGACAAAGTGTTGCCACTGCCCACGGACACTTGCGCCAGTGTTCCCAGCGCTGATGCGATGTTCAAATTCAAGGTGAGCGGGCCACCGGTGGAGGCGAGATTCACCAGCGTGCCGTTCACCAGGCTGGTGGCAGCGGTGCCGAGTGTCACCGTGCTTGCTGCCGTGCCGCTGTTTTGAAAGGTGATCGTGCGCGGGGCGATGGCTTGATCGCTCAACGCGCCGAGTGTCAGTGTCATGGCCGCATTGGCGGAGCTCTGCACATCGAAGATCGGATTGCCCGGCTTCATGGAGACTCCGCCAATATTGACCGCTCCCAATGTCAGTCCAATCGTGCCGCTGGTCACATTGTCGCCTGCTTTCAAGGTCAGAGTGTTCCCGCCGATGGTGAGCGTGCTCAAAGTAAGCAGGGTGCCGCCTGCGCCCGAACTCGCGCGATCCGCGATGATCGTGCTGTTGCTGAGCACATTCACCACATTGGTCATGAGATAGGTCGCGTCGAATCCCAGGCTCAAGGTGCCGCCGTTCAGCGCGTAGGTGCCGGTTCCAACGGGTGATATGGCTGTCGCGGCCTGGACTCTCAGCGTGCCCGCGTCGATCTGGTTCGTTCCTGTGCGCGCACTGGTCGTGGTGGAGTTGATCACGGTCAGCGTTCCGCTGCCGATCTTCGTCAGCAGCACGTTGCCGGTCAGACCTGTTGCGTTGCTGATGATGATGTCACCCGAGCCACCGATGTTGGTGGCTCCTGCCAGCGCCGCCGTGCCAGTGATGGTCGATGGCGTGAGGCTGCTGTTGATGAGCGCCCCGCCGCTGCCGACACCCGTGCCATTCATCGAGATGAAGCTGCGTGTGGTGCTCTGGCCGTTGAGATCCACGGTGCCCCCCACGGTGATGACCACGCCGCTGGTCGCACCCAGGGCAGCGGCGCTGCCCAGCCTCAAAGTTCCCGCGTTGACCGTCGTCGAGCCAGTGTATGTGTTGGTGCCGTTCAAAGTCAGCAAGCCATTGCCGGTCTTCGTGATGCTGCCGGCGCCGGGAAGGACCGAATTGACATGGATGGTTCCTGCTCCGCCAAAGGTGAGCATGGAGCTGTAGGTGATGGTGCCCGGGGGCTGGATCGTCAGAGTGGACCCGGCATCGGCGGCGATGAGAAACATGGCGTTCTGAGTGATGGTGCCGGAGATCACATTGCTGCCGCTGAGACTGCGGATGGCTCCCTGGTTGCCATCGCCAAAACCGCCAATGGCCGCCAGCGCCCGGCTGATGGTCACGCCGCCGGAAAGCGCCAGCGTGGCTCCGTCCACCACGGTGACTGTGCCCGAGGTGCCAAGCGCGCCGTTGCTGCGGACTTCGAGGATGCCGCTTGAAACCTGGGTTCCACCCGTGTGGGCATTGGTGCCGTTCAAGATCGTGCGCGAGCCTGGCGCTCCGTTGATGACCAATGTCACGACTCCCGTGCCGTTGTTGGCGAGGTTGGAGTTCACTGTGAGTGACGAGGCGGACGAGTGATTGCTGAGAAACAACTGGCCCGCCGTATTGGTGACCGTTCCTCCTGCCGACAAGGTGCTGGTAAAACCTGAGGTGCCCACGGTCAGATTTCGTGCGCCTGCAAGGAGCTGGATGCCGCTTTGCGTGCCAAGCCGCAGCGTCTGACCAGTGCCAGCCTGTATCAAACGATCCTGCCGGGAGTCGGCCATGGAGAGCGTGTTTAGATGGGTGATGCCCGTGCCGAGAACAAGCGCGCTGGTGGAATCTCCGCCGATGCGCAGGTTCGTGGTCGCCGAGTATGGAGCTGCGCTCAGATCCTGCCCGGTGGCGTATGCGAGCGTGCCTGCGAAGCCGTTGCCCAGCACACCATCTGCCACCTGCGCCCAACTGCGAGTTCCATTGGCGGCGGCGTAGCTTGCCCAAGGACCAAGCCAGCCGGCCGCCTGGGTCGTGGTGATGCTTCCCGCCGATGGCCCTTTGATTTCCAGTGTCGCACCGATGTCTGTGCGGCTGAAAGTGCCCAGGCTGACATTCATCGTGCCTCCGGTGCCAGGCAGCAGCTCCAAGGCATTGTGCGTGCCGTTGACCAGCACATTGCCAAGCCGCTGGCTATGTGTCTCCCCGCTTTTGCCCACCAATCGCAGAACACTGACTGAGTTGCCGCCGATGAAGCTCAAATTTCCAGGCGCGACCAGTCCGTTGTAAAGGATGTCATTCTGCGGTGCGGTGACTGCGGTGAAATCCAGCAGGGTGATGCCGCCAGAATATGCGCCGCCCAGTCCAGAGCGTCCCAGAACGGTCGCTCCGCCATAGGTGTTGGCCGCTGAGAGAGTCAGCGTGCCATCGCCACGGGTGAAGGCGAAACGATGGAAGGCATAGTTGTTCCCTCCATCGGTGATCGCGGAGTTGATGACGATGCCGGTGGTTCCATTGGCGCCGCTGAAGTTGGTATGAACACCCGCGTCTGCGGTGAGCAGAATGCCGCCGGAAATCGTGGTGTTGTTTGAGACAAAACGGATGGCCCCGTAAGATGTGCTGCTGAAGCTCAGACTGTTGCCAAAGCCTGCGAGAGAGAAAGGCTGGGTATAGATGGGGTTGGTCCCACTCAGCGGCGCCGAACCACCTGCCTCCACGATCACACGACTGACGAATTGGATCGTGGTAGGCGCTGTAATCGTCGCATAAATACTCCCGGCAATGGTGAGCGTGCCCGTGAGATCGGGGTTCGCGGTCATCCCCAGCGTGATGTATTGAAAGGTGTTCCCCGTCAGCTTCTGGATGCGCAGGTTTGCACCCTTCAGCCGCAGGTTGGCACCCAGTGTCACAAACTGAGAGCCACCGGAGGAACGTTCATCCATCTGAATGAGGCCTCCCGTGCCAAAGTCCAGTATGCGTCCGGCCACATCACCGTTGAGGGTGTATTGATTGGCTGTCGCGACCGCGCCCGTGGCCACCAGCGGCATGAATCGAAGCTCCTTGAGCTGGATGTCGTTCGCCACGGTGATGACACTGGGAGTCACCTGCCCGATGACGCCAATATTGGCGATGGCATCTATCGAGTTCACCCAGGAGACATTCGCCGCCCCGTCCCACCAGTTGGTGTTGATCGTGTTCCAGGTGCCGCTGCCATTCACCTGGCCAGCAGTGCCGCCGTTCGCATCCCAGGTCAGCGTTTGTGCGGAGGCTGTCATGGGAAATATCCACAGCATCGCGGCAAGCATCCAACACGCTGGATGGAAGGATGTGATGCGTTTGGTGGGCGGCCCCTTGGCAGAGCTGCCTCCTGAACGGGGGCAACGTGAGAGTGTGAGATTCGGCGTCAGTGCTCCGATCGGTTGCGTTCGAGTTCTAAAGCCGGGATTCCAATGACAAATGAACGAGGGGTTTTTCATGCGTGGGCTGTTTTCAGCACCCCGTTGCTAAGCACCTGCGAGACCATCCATTCGTCTGCGCAGTCCCCAAATCGCGCAAAGAAGACTCCATTTGTGCATGTCATGAAATCATGGGGTCTGCTTGTGGCATGAAGCATTCGTGCCTGCTTGAGCAAGCAATTCATTTTCCCATGAAGAACGGGCTGATTTAACGTCCGCGCCTGATGATCAGCATGGTCAGGGAGAGGCTGAGCAGCAGCATGCGCGAAGGCTCTGGCACCACGACAATCAGCGCGATGCTGCCGTTGGTGGTGAAGTTGCTGATGTCCCAGGCGTAGCCGGAACCTGAGATGTCCGGGAGATCAAGCCCGCTGGCTTCATCACCGTTGCCAAAGAGCAGTCCGGTGTGGCTGTAACGGCTGGCAAAAGCCGGGGCGCTTGCGAGCCCGGACCAGTTGATGAGATCGAAAACTTCTGTTGTCGTTGGCACGAAGGCGTTGGCGGCGATCTTGAGGTTGCCGTTGAACAGAAGCGAGTTCGTTCCTGTTCCCACGAAGTTGATCAAATCAGAAGTGCCGCCGGGGTTGATGCCGAGGATGAGGGAGCTGCCGCTTTGAAAGTCGAAACTGCCGGAACCTGACACGGGGGTAAAAATCAGCGTGCCGTAACTGCCCTGATCAACGCCATCGCCCGCATGCACCGTGGAGCCGCTGGCGGCAGTGAAACTGGAGCCTTGGATGACACCCGTGCCCACGAGGACAGCGCCGTTTTGTACGCTGACTGTGCCAACGCCGGTGGTGCCGCCTGCGCTGATTTGAAGCGTGCCTGCGTTGACGATCGTCGCCCCCGTGTAGGTGTTGGTGCCACCGAGCACTTGTGTGCCCGCACCGCTCTTGGTGAGCGCGAGCGTGCCGTCCGTGCCTGTGCCATCACCGTTGCGGAGGATGCCGCTGAAGTTCTGTGAGCCGGAGGCGACATTCACGTTGAGCGTGCTCGTGGCCGCGCTGCCAGATTCGTTTTCCACAATGCCTGCGCCGCCAGTGCTGCTGAGGCCGCCGAGTGTTTCTTTTTTGTTGTTCAGTCGGAAGATGCCGGCGCTGGCACCGCTGCCGTTGAAGGTGATGACGCTGCTGTCGGCGATCTGGTCACTGTTGATGAGCTTCATCACGGCAGGAGCGGCGCCGTTGCCAAGTGTGATGTCACCGGCAATGGCCGTGATGCCTGCGGTTTTGGACAAGCTAAGCTCTCCTGCGGTGATCGTTGTTGTGCCGGTAAAAGTGTTCGCCGAGGCGCCTGAGAGTGTCAGCGTGCCAGCGCCTGTTTTGGTGAGTCCGCCGGAAGTGTTGGCCGCTGTGGCAGCGGTGCCGACCGTCGCTCCACTGCCACCGCCCCCGAGCAGATTGATCGTGGGGGCGGAGGTGTAGCCGACTCCCGGATTGGTGACGAGAACGCTCAGAAGTTGGCCGTAAGTAGCGCTGGAGGGATCGAGATCTACCACTGCTGATGCGGTGGCTCCTGATCCGCCGCCGCCGCTGATTTCGACGTATGGCGCGCCCATGTAACCGCTGCCGCCAGCCGTGACCGGAATGCTGGAGACGCCTTCTCCTGTGGGAGCCAGCAAGGCGGTGGGCAGAGTGACGTTGAAGCTGTTGGAGTCGATCATCGCGCCACCGGCAAAGCTGCCAAAGGCACCGTTGACATAAGTGTTGATTGATCCCGTGCCAGCGCTGCCGCTCGTTGCAATCAAGCTGGTGCTGACAGAGGCCTTCAGCAGGCCGCCGTTGAAATTGACCCGCGCCTGCATGGCCGTGCCGGTGCCGTTGTAATGGGTGATCTGGTTGGTGATGAGGGTTCCTGCGTTGAGATTGACATGCGCTGCGCCGAGCGCTGAGGCGTCGTTCTGCTGCCCCAGGGTGATCGTGAATCCGGTGTTGTTCACGAGTCCTCCCGCGACGGTCATCACGCCCTGGGCCGTGGTGGTGGCGGAGGCTGCGTTGGCCCCGCTGCGGAAGCCCAGCGCGATGTGCTCGCCCGTTCTGAGCACTTGTCCGCCGGTCACGGTGAACTCCCAGCGCTCGTTGCGGAACATGATGTATCTCGCGGTGTTCAGCGTGCCGCCGCTGACCTGCAAAATGGAGATTGAGGCAGCCGTGGTGCCGTCGCCTGAGTCCACACGGTTGGTGTTGATCGTTCCGCCGGACAGGAACAGTCCGCCATAACCCGTGCCGCCAAGCGCCACACCCGCTTGACTACTCGTGGTGGTGATCGTCAAAGCCCCGCCGTTGATGACCAGCGCGCCTTTGTAACTGGCCGCAGCCGCCACTGCCAGAGTGGTGGTGCTCAGATTGGCACCCGAGACGAGCCGCAAAACGCCGGGTGTGGACGCGGAGCCCACCGCCGTGGTCGCGACTCCGTTGCTGAGGGTGCCCGCGAGCTCAAGAACGCCGCCGCTGAGCGATAATGTGCCGCCGACTGTCACATTGCCGCTTAGCCGCAATGTGCCCGCGCCTGTTTTTGTCAGGCCAAAAGCGCCGCCTGTCGAAGTGATGTCCGAGGCGATGCTGAGATCGGCGATGGCGTTGCCGCTGTCGGCGATGGCGAAGGTGCGCGTGGCCGCGCCGAGATCCAGGGTGCCGCCGGTGATCTGAGCGCTGAGAGGTTGGTTGTCGTTGTTCACCGTGACATTGCTGCCGAGCGTGAGCAGTCCGCCGGAGCCGATGTTGATCACGCCCTGACTGCCGGAGGTCGAGGTGGCGTTGTAAAAGGTGACCGACCCGGCGTTCCACGCGTGTCCGTTCAAATCGAAGGTGGCCGGGGTGGCTCCTGCGGCGGCAATGATGAGATTGCTTGTGGACTGGATCACATGGTCCGCACCGAATTGCAGCGTGCCCGCGTTGATCGTGGTGGTGCCGGTGTAAGTGCTGGCTCCGCTGAGAATCTGCGTGCCTGCGCCGTTTTTAGCCAGGGAGAGCGTTCCCGCCAGCGTGCCATTGCGCAGCACGCCGCTGAAGGTTTGCGTGCTGCTGTTGTTGAGGGTCAGCGTGGCGCTGGTGGCGCTTTCATTTTCCACGAAACCCGCGCCGCCTGCGCTGCTGAGTCCGCCGACGGTTTCCGCCTTGCCATTGAGGCGAAAGACGCCCGCATTAATACCCGTGCCGTTTAAGGTGATGACGCTGGTGTCGGCGAGCTGATCGGCATTAATGAGTCTTAGCAACGCGCTGGTGGTGCCATCGCCAATCGTGATGTTCCCGGCGATGGCGTTGACGCCTGCGGTTTTGGACAAATCCAGCCCGCCTGCGTTGATGAGTGTTGTGCCATTGAAGGTGTTCGCATCTGTGCCTGTGAGTGTCAGGGTGCCGAGGCCGAGCTTGGTCAGGCCGCCGTCGATGGCGCTGTCCCCTTCGATGCTCGAATGCGTGAGGCTTTTGGCGATGCTGATGTTGAAGCCGTTGGTGTCGAAGATGCCACCGCCGTCGCGGACATTGACGGTGGTGAGGCTGGTGGCCAGGGTCACGGCAGTGCCGTTGGCCTTCAACGTGCCGCCGTTGAGGTTGATGATGGAAGCACCGACAGTGCCGCCTGTGATCATGCGCAGGGTCGCCAGGGTGCCGCCGTTGAGGTTGAGCGTGCCGGTGCTGGTTGTGTTGCCCGCGAGATTGGAGCCGAGCAGGATGGTGCCTGCGGTGAGGCCGGTCTCAAACAATCCGGTGCCGGAAAGCGTCATCACACTGGCTCCACTGCTTTCTCCATCCGAATAACCTGCTCCGATGCGCACCAACGTGCTGCCGGTGACGATGAACTGGCCGCCGGAGATGTGCAGCAGCCCCTTGCCCGCGATGTTACTGCGTCCGACCACCAGTCCCGCCGACGACGTACCAAGGGTCAGTGTGCCGGCTGTCACATTGAAAGTGGCGGCGGTGCCCTCGCCGATGCGGAACGTGGAGCTGGCTCCGCTGAAGAAACCGATGCCCGAAAAGTTCGTCACGCTGTTGCCGGAGAAGCCCGACTGGCCGGTGGGATTCGCGGCGGAAGTGCCCAGCGTGCCGGTGATGTTGAGCGTGCCGCCGGTGACGTTGAATCCTGCGGAGCTGTTGTAAATGTCACGCGTCACGCTGCCGGAGAGCGTGAGCACACCGGCGGTCACGTTGAGACTGCCCGTGTTGGTGATCGAACCGTCCAGAATCGTTGTGCCCGCGTCGTTTTTGGTGATGGCAAAGCCTGCGGTCAGCGCGGTGGTACCAGTGCCGCCGCCTGCGATGCTGCTAGTGGCTTCGAATGTCAGGTTTCCAGCGCCAGCAAAGCTCGTGGCTGCGGACAGGGTCATGGCAGCGTCAATCGAGACCGAAGTGCCGGCATTGGTCACGGTGATGGGACCGCCGAACGTCAGCGCCTGGCCGTTTCCTTCCAGCGCGTAGCCAGTGGTGTTGAAAGTCATCCCCACAACCGTGACCGGACTGCCCAGCGTCACCGTGCCCGCCGTGCCGCCGAAGAGCGCGAGATTGTTTACGGCATTGTTCCACGCCTGCATGGTCCCCGCGTTGTTCCAGAGCAGAGCGCTCGTGCTCCATGTTCCCGTCCCGCCCGTGGCGCCTCCGGCGGTGCCGTCGGCATCCCAGGTCAGTGTGGCGGCGCTCAGAGGGAGGAATGGCAGCAGCACCAGCATCATCATCAGTGTGACGCGGGAAACAGAGCCATGCGACCCTTGGGGGAAAGGGCAGGGGCGTTTCATGAGGGGGATGCTCTCTGCTAAGCATCCCAGGGGCCACATAACTGCCTCAGGCAGTCCCTAAATCACGCAAAGCAGACGCTTTTTGTGCAGTGCATTTTTCAGGCACGGCCTCAGGAAGGCTGGCGATCTCTCTTTCGATAGGCCAGAGGAGCGCACTGCCGCAGTTCTTTAAACTGGCGCTGGAAATGAGCCGGTGACACAAAGCCGCAGTCGTAAGCGATCTGGCTGACCGTCAGATCGGTCTCGGCAAGCATCTGGGAGGCGCGGGCGATGCGCAGTTCATTCACATACTCAGGGACGGTGCGCCCGGTGCTGTTCTTGAACAGGCGGCTGAAGGCACTCCTGCCCAGGCCTGCCATCGCGGCGAGATCTGCGACGTAAAAAGGCTCCGCGAGATGATTGGTCAGGTGTTCGCAAACCTTGCCGATGCGGTCGGTGGAGCCTGTCCTGGGTTGGGTGCTCAGAGAGGGGCAAATTTCTTGCAGATCCTCCGAATTCGCGAGGAGGTCGAGCAGTTGCAGCAGCAGAATGACGCGTTTCATGCCCTGCACCTCCCGCATTTGTCGAATCATGCGCGTGGCCGTCAGCCGGGTGATCCCGGTGACTTCCAGACCTTGGCTGGCGCGTTTGAAGAGCCGTCTGGTGGGCAGCATGGACGAGTGGTGCAGCCAGTCCTCCAGACCGGGCAGTTGTGGCAGGAACTGCACGACAATGGCCTCCACCGGTGCCGCAGGCGTGCCTGATCCGGGCTGATTGCGGTAATCATGCGGCACATTGGGACCGAGGAACACCAGGTCTCCTGGCAGAAGAGGCGTGGTCTGGTCACCCACGAGCCGCTCAGTTCCTCCTTTCAACACGAGCGTGATCTCGCACTCGGGGTGGTGATGCAGCACACAGCCAAAATCATCTCCCCGCACCATCTCGCACACCACAGGCTCGGCGGCGGCGGTGGGGGAGGGTTTTTCAACGATCGGCTTCATCGGCGTTGGATGGTAAGAACGGCAAGTCGCACATGCATGCCCGCGCAAACGAGTGGCGCGTGTGACCGTTCCTTGAGCTGATACGAATCAGAGCGGCGTTTAGAAATGCCTATCCAAGACGGCAGCATGGAAGGCAAAGTCGATTATCCTTGTCACAGGGGGCTTGTGGTAAAGGGCAGGGGGTATGTATCGTCACGTTAGTGTGCTGATTTTTAACGTCTTAATCGCAGCATGCGTGCCACCTTTGGAGCGTTGGGGCACTGGTCGCACAGATGCATGTTCATCTGCGATTTTCGTATCACTCACCCGTGCGCAATGAAAATTTTCGTTTCACACCAGGCTCGAAATCACACACACATCTGAGGCGGCTTATTGTCCCCATGCCTTTGATCCCGTCACTGGCAGCAGCGCGTCTGCCGCCGCACGCCACTCCGGCGTTCCGGCTTTCTTGAAGAGATCGTAAATCAGCTTCTTGCTGTGCGGATCAGCGACGGAGTTCGGCGCATTGCGCCACAATCCCAGCCGCAGGCCGCCTTCATGGGCATGATCGACATGACGATGGTAGATGAAGGCATCGACGGTGGGCAGGGTTTGAATTTTCTCCCATGCATAAGCATATGCGGCGGCCTGGAGCGTTTCTCCATCGGGCGTGAGCAGCGTGTGGAATCCCTGCTCGCTGAGAATGATCCGGCGCGGTTTGCCTTGATAAAGCAATTCGGGCTTGGCGAGGTGTTGGACGAGGACTTGCAGGTTCTTGAAGGTGACCTTGTTGCTGTTGTCATCGGTGGTGATGGATTTGTCCGCCCAGGCACGCGGATTGCCCAGGTCTTCGGGATAGGGATGCCAGGCGACGTTCCAGTCGAAGTCACCGCGTTCGCGCACGAGTCGCGCGAAGGTGTCGAGGAAGTCGCGTCCGGGCGTGGCTTCCTGTGCGCTGACGTTGTGCATGCTGCTGGCCCAGTGATGATCGAACGAGGCATAGGTGCGGGCGTGCTGCGAATGCCTGCGGATCGCATTGTGGGCGATGCGGTAGGCCTTTTCATACTCGCTGGCGGCCGTTTCGAGTGGGACAAGCCCCAGGTTGTTCCAAAGGAAGTGCGAGTTGACCTCGTTGCCGATGATCCAGCCCCAGACGCGGCCATGCTCGGCATGCGCTCCGCTCCAGCGCTCCGCCAGCAGGCTGATGACGGCATCAAGGAAGCGATTCGTGGTGTTGACTGCCCCAACGCTGAACTTGTGGTCCTTCCGATGTCCCGGATGCAGCACGATGGCATCGCGTGCCGGGTCTTTGGATGGATAGGCGATGAGGATGGTGTAAACGAGCACTCCCTGGTCCGAGAGCGGCTTGATCTGGTGGTCGAGGGACACGAGGTAGTTTTGATTGAAGACGAACTCGCCCGTTCCGGGCTTCGATTTCATGTCTAGCAAGGCCGTGAGGTTGATATTGACCCCGGCGTGATGAATACCCAGAGCCAGGGCATCATCGACCATCTGCACCTGAAGCCCTTTCTGGTTCGGCGGTGTGGGAAAAGGATCGGTGCTTTGGGCGCTGGCAAAATCAGCAAAAGCGAGGCAAAGAAGCAGAAGATGACGCATGAGTGACCCATCCCATCCACCCACACCCGTCGTGGAGCAACCCGAACCTGCCTGTGAACGCTGCGGCAAGCCGGGCGCGTCCAAATTCGGCGACGAGTTCATCTGCGATGATTGCTATGTCGTCTGCGGCTCGTGTTGTGCGGGTGAGGACGCGGCATAAGGAGTGGCTCCAGCGTTCAATCTCTCTTCAGGAACGTCCAAACTTGAATCCGGCCTGGAGGGCAGGGGCTATCGCGTTGCCGCCGTGAGTTTTATGCCTTGGGATGAAGGCGGCACTTGACGTGGTGCGACTCTGTCCGCGAAGGTACCCTCTCAACCTCCGACCGCCCCAACGCGATCATGCCCGCCCCCAGCTCTCAGCCCGCCGCAAACCACTCCATCCCAGCCATCCAGGCCGCGCTCGCGGCGGTGGAGGCGCTGCGTGTGGCGGTGAAGGAGTATCCGGGCAAGGCACCGGGCCTGGTACGCGCCTTGCAGACGCTGGCGGACGCACAGCGCGACGCCGGGGATGTGGCGGGGGCCGAGGCGTCCTATCGTGAGGCGCTGGAGGTCGCGGAGAAGCTAGAAGCGCCTCCAGACGCGGTGGCGGATGTGCGCACCAGTCTGGCGACGCTGCTGGACTTCAGCGGACGTGAGGAGGAGTCGCTTTCATTCTATGAGGAGGCGATCACGAACCACGAGGCGCTGGGAGGCGAAAACATGGAGGTGGCGGCCCAACTGCGCAACAATGTGGCGATGACCTACAAGGGCATGGGCAAGCTTGCGCTGGCGGAGCAGCATTACCTGCGCTCCCTGGAGACGCTGGAGAACAAGCGCGGTCGTGAGTCGGAGTCGGTGGCCTGTGTGTACAACAACCTGGGCAGCCTGTATTACGCGGCGGGTTTTCCTGATCAGGCGAAGGAGATGTTTGAAGATGGTCTGAAAATTCGCCTCGCCGTGCTGGGTGAAAAGCATCGCGACGTGGCGCAGTCGTACTGCAATCTGGCCACGGCCTGCCATGAATTGAAGGACAACGAGGGTTCCAAAAAGCATTTTGAGACCTGCCTGGCCATTTTGGAGGCGCAACTGCCAGCCGAGGCGGCGAGCTATGAGGCGGCGGGGCTCGATTACATGGCGATGTTGGACATCATCGGCGAGGAGAACAAGGCTGCGGCCTTCAAAAAGCGCCTCGACAAGGCTTTGTCGGCGGTTTGAATGCACCCTGCATTTGCCAAACGGCTACTCCGCAATGTAAGGTGGCCCACATGTCCGAATCGCCCTTCACCGTAGAAAAAATCTGGACCGGTGCTCCTGTGTCCGACGGGGTGGCGCATGCGGTGGTGCATGTGTTGAAGGATCACTTCGACGAGCCGGACGAGGACAGCATCACACCGGAAATGGTGGCCGGCGAAATGGCGCGGCTGCACGCGGCGCTGGATGTGACGCGGCAGGAGATCGAGGAACTGCAACGGGTGATGGGCGGGGAGCTGGGCAGCGCGGAGAGCGAGATCTTCGAGACGCATCTGCTGATCCTGCAGGACTCGACGATTTTGAAGCAGACGGAGAAGACGGTGCGGGAGCAGCGGGTGTGCGTGGACTGGGCCTACTACAAGCTGATGTGCAAGCACATGAACGCGCTGCGCGGACTGGACGACGCCTATCTGCGGGAGCGCTTTCTGGACGTGAAGGATGTGACGCAGCGGGTGATGCGGCACCTGCGTGGCGAGCTGCTGCAGCATCCGATGTTTGACGAGCCGGTGATCGTGGTGGCGCATGACCTGACGCCCTCGGACACGGTGCAGCTCGACCGCAGCAGGGTGCTGGGATTTGCGGTGGAGACGGGCAGCGCCGTCTCGCACGCGGCGATCATCGCGCGGTCGCTGGCGATCCCCGCCGTGGTGAAGCTGCATGGCATCTGCGAGGAGCTGCACAGTGGCGACACGGTGCTGCTGGATGGCGAGGGCGGGTTGCTGATCCTGAACCCGACGGCTGAAACGCTGGCACGCTATCGCAGCCGTGAGGAGCAGGCGGAGCGGCGCGAGGATGTGTTTCAACTGGAGCGCCATGCGCCTGCGCAGACGCTTTGCGGCAGCATGATTTGTGTGGGGGTGAACGCGGAGTTTGTGGAGGAGGCGGAGATCGTGCAGGACAGCGGCGCGGAGGAGGTGGGCCTCTTCCGCACGGAGTTTCTGCACATGGAGAATCCAAACGCCACTGAGGACGAGCTGGCGGATGCCTATTCCCGCGTGGTGCGCTCGCTGGCGCCGAAGCGCGTGGTGTTTCGCACGCTGGACCTCGGCGGGGACAAGGTGGACGAGCGTCTGGCCGTGGAGCCGGAGCCGAACCCTTTCCTGGGCTGGCGCGGCATCCGGCTCTCCCTGGGCCTGCGGGATTTGTTCAAGCGTCAGCTCCGCGCGCTGCTGCGCGCGGGAGTGCATGGACGCGTGGGCATCATGTTTCCGATGGTGTCGGGCGTGCAGGAGGTGCGGGAGGCCAAGGGCATCCTCAGCGAGTGCGCGGACGAGCTCACGGCGGAAGGCGTGGACGTGCCGGATGAGATCGAGGTCGGCGCGATGATCGAAATCCCCAGCGCGGCGCTGTCGGCGGACTTGATCGCGGCGGAGGTGGATTTCCTCAGCCTCGGCACCAATGACCTGATTCAATACACCATCGCGGTGGACCGGCTCAACGACCGTGTGGCGGGGCTTTACCAGCCCACGCATCCGGCCGTGCTGCGACTGATTAAAATGTCCGTGCAGGCGGCACGCGGGGCGGGCATTCGCATCGGCATGTGCGGGGAGATGGCCTCGAATCTCACGCTCACGCCGCTGATGATCGGCCTGGGTTTGAACGAGTTGAGCGTGGCCTCGACTCAGGTCGCTCGTGTGAAGCATGCCGTGCGCCGCTTGTCGGTGCCGGTGTGCGAGGAACTCGCGGACCTGGCCGGCAAACAAAACAGCCCGGCTGAGATTTTAAGCCTCAGCCGGGCGTTGGCGGAACGCTGCTACCCGGAATTGTTCGAGTAGCCGCGTGGTTTCAAGGGGGATCAAGCGGCCAGTTTGCTGCGCGACTTGCGGACGGTTTTAACCGGTTTTGGCGCCATGGTGGGGCGGAAGGCATCGCTAAAGAGATACTGGCGGGCGCTGTCCACCTGGCCCATGACTCGGCGGTGCCATTTGGTGTATTCTTTGCCCAGGCGCTCCTCGGCATCGCCGTATTGAAGCGCGCAGTCCAGGCTCATGTGCTCCGTGCTGAGTTCCAGTTGGAAGGTGATCTCTGGAATGTGCAGTTCCACGGCCTCGAACATGTCCATCACACGCGCGGCGTAGCTCGTGTCCCAGACCTTGTCGTCCTCGTCGTAGCAACTCGTCACCAAATGGGCGATGAGGTACTCCGCATTGTCGGAGAACACCTCCGCAGCCTCGGTCACCGAGTCAAAGCTCTCACGGTCTGCCGTGACAGGCAGCACCACTGACAAGGCAATCCCGGCTTCCTGAAGGATCTGGTCCATCTCAGTGCCGTGGTAGAATTTGTTGAAAAATTCGCCCAAGCCCGTGCCGACGTCCAAGATCGTCAGCGGCGAGGCATCGACATGAGCGAAGAACTTGTTCGGCGTCAGCGTGCTGGCGTCGAGCGGGATGGAGCCTGCGGGGGCAGGCGTGTCCTCTTCGGTGAGGGAGAGGAGTTGATGGGAGACACCATACTGCTGGAGGTAGCGGTGGAAGCAGAGCGCCAGAGTGCTCTTGCCGGTGCCGGGATAGTCGTTCTGGATAAGGATGAGCTTCTTCATAGTATTAATGCGAATTGCACGATCATTCTGCAAATTATGGAAAATATTGCAAGCGTAAATATTTTATATTTCCATAATTTCAATACATGAGAGGTGGCGACCCATTGGATGTACGCAGGGAAATCAGGGTTTGGGGCGATTGGTTGAGCGGGAGTAAAAAAATGTGTGTTTGGGTTCAAAACATCGCCTCATGCAGGCCAATTCGGGCCGAAGCCGCCCTTGCGCAGCCGCATTCAGGCACTACAATCCGCGCTCACAGCACCTTCTACCCCGTGGTGTAATGGTAACACAGGAGATTTTGATTCTCTCGTTCAAGGTTCGAATCCTTGCGGGGTAACCACCCAGTCGGTTTCAGCGTGTGGCAGTGTTTGCCGCTCCGTTTTGGACGAAGGACTCGTCCGTGAGCGACTTCAAAAAGGCCACCAAATCGGCTTTTTCCTGCACGGTGAGCTGAATTCCGGCCTCGGGATGCTTGGCGAGGTTCGGATCGAGCGTTGCTGACCGTTGCACGCTGCCGCTGTAGTGCTCAACCACCTCCGCCAGCGTGCCAAACCGTCCGTCATGCATGTAGGGCGCGGTCAGGGCGATATTGCGCAGGCTGGGAACCTTGAATTTGCCGCGGTCGGCCTCGTTTTGGGTCACTTTCATCTGTCCAACATCCTCGGCTGCTAGTTCTAGGCCGTTGTTCGCAAAAGTCTGGCTCACGAACAACGTGCCGCCATGACAGTGAAAGCAGTCCGCGCCGCGCAGGCCGCGTTTCGGGTCAAACTCGGTCACAAAGAGCTGCAAACCGCGTTTTTCGCTCTCTGTGAGCTCCTCCACTTTTCGAGCCGCCTGATCAAAGCGTGACTCCTGCGAGATCAGCGTCAGCAAAAACTGCTCCAGCGCCAGCGCGACCCGCTCTGGGCTGATTTCTGGCGATCCAAACGCCTGCGCGAAGGCTTGAACAGATTCCTCGTCCGCCCGCAGCTTCGTCACGACGTTTTCGAGCTTCTCATTCATCTCCTGGTGGTCCTGGATCGGCATCAGCACCTGCTGCCGCAGTGTCGGGGCACGTCCGTCCCAGAAGAACGCCTGGCTCCAGGCCAGATTGAACAATGGCATTGCGTTGCGGCTGCCGGTTTGTCCTTCCGCCCCCAGGCTGAAGCGGCGCACGTCGGCAAAGGCGCGTGTTTGATCATGGCACGAGGCGCAGGACTGCGTGTGGTTGATGGAAAGGCGCGTGTCATGAAACAACTGGCGGCCTAGAGCCACGCCTTCCCGCGTGAGGGGATTGTCCTGCGGAAACTTCACCTGCGGAAATCGTTGGGTGATCGCTGGTTTGAGCGGATGCGTGCCCGGCGGGGCCGGGGCGGCTGCTTCAGCGAAGGCGGGAGCCTGATACACATCGTAATTCACGCCACGAACCCGAAACGCCTGCTCAATGTTCTGCTTCAGCTTAGCCGCAAGTGGGTCGCCCTCGCGCGAGTGGGTGGAGGTGCCGTCCTTGACGAAATCCACGCCCTTCAGCACTCGATTCAGGTCAAACTCCACCGCCAGCGTCAGCGGTCTGCCGCCGCGAAACTCCACCGGCAGTTCCACCGTCATCAACTGCGGCGCGTTGGCGACGTGAAACGAGAATCCATCCGCTTTCTCGTTGTGTTGCCAGCGGCCTTCCAGCGCCAGAAAGATGTAGCCGCCCATCCAGCCCCAGTGCAGCCCGTTCACCTGCGGATTCAGGGCATGACCGGGCGGAAACGTGCTGGGATCGGCCTTGTTCGTCGCCTCATCCACACCGATGCGGAATCGCAGCCCGGTGTATTCGCCTTCCGGTGTCCCCCAGCCCTCCGCCGTCATCGACTTGCCCGGAGCCGCGCTCAGAAACGCAAACCAGTCCCGCGACTCCGCCCAGGAACCGTCTTTTTTCCGCAACGCGAGTCCCGAAAGCAGAAAATCCAGCCGCGCCACCTTCACCGCAGGCTTGCCGTGCAACGGCTGGTTCATGATCAGATCCTCGCTGCCGTCCTTGGGCAGAATCTGCAAACGAAACGCCTGTCCCTGCGCCTCGATGCCCATCAGCATGACCGCCAGCCAGACCAGCAGAAGCGCTGGTCTCGGAAAACGGGCTGGCTGACGGAAAGACATTCAAAAATGTCATGTCCTCTGCCGGAAGCGGCAAGTGATTCCATTGTAAACCGCTTTACTTCTGCGCATCCAGGAAGTCACAAACCGCCGCTGCCATCGCCGCCACGCCGGTTTTGATGCTCTCCTCGTCGCAGTCGTACATCGGCGTGTGGCCGCCGTAGGTCATGCCTTTGGCCTCGTTGGCGACTCCCAGGCGAAAATAGAAGCCGGGGACGACTTGC
>Ga0209573_1002933_pt1 | contig 20147 bp, 12 predicted proteins | sample TNRBio252014_DNA_FD_185870 | JGI IMG/M metagenome (GOLD analysis project Ga0209573, IMG submission 185870) | Wastewater treatment Type I Accumulibacter community from EBPR Bioreactor in Madison, WI, USA - TNR Reactor_6/25/2014_ DNA (SPAdes)... | ecosystem: Engineered > Bioreactor > EBPR >...
GGCTCGAACAGAAGCCGTTGGCGTTTCATCGCTTCGACCAGCCCCTGCACCGCCTGAACGGCGGGGTGATCGATGCGGCAAGGCGTCAGGCCGCGGCTGCCGCCGCCGCCGATACACGTCACCACCAGATGCCGCAACAGCCGGCCAAGCTTTGCCTCCCAGCCGAACTCCTGGCCGCGCGTTGCCTCGTTCCAAGCCTGCTCGCCCAGACCTTCGAGCACGGTGGAAAGGCTGATCTCCGGCTCGGCGTCAACCTCTGCGCCCTCGACCCAGATCTTTTTAGGCTCGGCCAGTTGCCGCTTCAACTCGGCCATCAGCACGGACACAAGCGGCAGGATCGGCGCCGAATCCCCCCCTTTGCTTAGCCACGTATTGGCTTCACCCACAACTTTTGCGATGTAGTCCTGCGGCAGGCGGAAGCGCTTGAAAGAATTTGTGACGATAACTTTAAGGTCGCCCACGACCGACGGCAGCTCCTGAACCGACAGGTCCAACCCCGGCACCACCGTTTTCAGCCGGTCCACCTGATTGGTCGCTATGCTCGCCACGCACCAGGCCAACTTTTTTTCAACAAGGCGGCTTGCCACAGCCAGAAGTGTCGCAAGGTTTTTCTTGAGGCCAGCTTGGTCTTCCGCCGCGAACACGGCGTCATCAAGCTGATCGAAGGCGAGGAACATCCGCGCATTGTGCTCGCCGATAATCGGTCTCCCAGCCAGCACATCGCGCAACGCTTCGACCAGTCTTTCCAGCCGCACGTCCTCGCGAAAGTCCTCAAGCGAACCATCTGGAAACAACGGTTCGCCCAACGCGACCCTGATCTGCTCGGCAAGCGCCAGAATTGGATCGGTCCTGATCAGGTCGAGTACCCTTGCATCGACCGAATAGACCTTACCGGTACGAGCGGCATAATTTTTTTGCCGAGGCGCCCTGCGAGACCGGCCCGCAGAACCGAGGATTTTCCCTCGCCGCTTCGCCCGGTCAGAAGCACCGGATGAGACTCATGCGCCAGAAAGTCGATCATGCTGTCGATAAACGGGTCACGCCCGAACAGGATATCCGCATCCCCAGGCTCATAGGAAAACAGCCCCTTGGGATCGCGCTCGGGCAGATCCACCTCGACACCCAGCAATTTCGGCAGCTGAACATCGAGCAGGAGACTCAGTTCGCGCTGGCAATTCTCTGCCGTGCCGCTGCCAAAAGTCTTCGAACGTCGCGCCCCATTTCGGAAGAGGGCCTTTACGAAGGCGTCGAGATCGTTCAGTTGAGAATAATAGTCCTTCTCCACATTGGACGGAGGCCATCGGTGATCGCCGCAAAGTTTATTGTATTCGTGCAGGAAGCCATAATACCTGCGTCTGACCTCTTGCACATGCTTGTCCGCTAGGTTTTTTTCGTCCATCTTGAACAGGCACAGGATCTTCCGTTCCGACTCACTGTTCTTGGGACCTAACAGTCTGTCGATAACTTCATACACAGTGCCCGTCACCGGCACCTTGCCAGCCTCGCGGTGGGGCCAGCTTGCCCACTCTGGCAAGGTGAGATCCTGAGGCCAAGGAAAAAAGTCCGGCAGCATCTCGCCCAGCCGTTCTCCGAACAGGCAGATCACCAATGGACAGTTCGGATCGCTCGTGCGCGGAATGTCCTCCTGCCATGTGCGGTCAGCGGTCCAGACCTTTTCTGAATCCGAGTTCGTCCAGTGATAGAAATCATAGTGCGCGCCCTTCGGCAGGTGCTGGTTCAGCCGGTAGACCGCTGCCTCTACAGTTGGCACAAAGTCCATCATATCCCGGGAACAGGACATAAAAATCGTTCGTCTTGAAAATTTTTTGAATGACATTTGCCAACAACCATCTGTGAGGCATGTCTCAACCGCTCTTGAACAGATGCGCCACGCCCCACACGAGGCAATGACTATCGCGTGGCATCACGGGGATGTAAACTGGCACAATGCCGCGCTCCGAAGCAGAAGAGCGGTTGCCTGTCTCTGAGACTTGTCTTCAGTCATGCCGGCTGGCAGGGCGCGACCTGAGTGTTGCACGGACAATCCCGCACGATGCCACTATCCACCTGGCTTGCCTTCCTGACGATTGCGGCAACCATCACCGTCAGCCCCGGCCCCGGCAGCATGTTGACGCTGACGCTGGGCGCCTCGCAGGGGTGGAGGGCGGCGATGACCTCCGCTTGCGGGCTGGTGGCGGCCAATCTGATCTATGTGTTCGCCGCCGCCATGGGGCTTGGATACCTGCTGTCTCAGGCACCGCAGGTGGCGGCATGGATGAGCATTGCTGGCGGGGTTTTTCTGGTCAAGCTCGGGGTGGATGCATGGCGCGCCGGCGGTGCGGCAATACGCACAGTCAGAAGTGACTCGTCGGGGAGATCGGGGTTGTTCCTGACCGGTCTCATGGTGACACTGGGCAACATGAAACTGGTCGCGCTCCTGGTGGCGCTGCTGCCGCCGTTTGTCGCCGGCGTGGGCGAAAGCACGTCGGCGCGCGCAGCTCTGCTGGCGCTGACCTATGGCGTTATGTCGATGCTCTGGCATCTGACGCTGGCGCATCTGGGCGCAAGGCTGGGTCGCTGGCTCGCGCGGCCCGAAGGTCGGGCCATATTCCGGCTGTTTACCGCGCTGGTGTTCGTCGTCTTCGGCGCAGCACTGGTCGTGGATGGCTTTCGCGCGCTGATGACTTGACGGCACCAGACCAAAATCACGAATCCCCCGACGTACCCTTTTCGTCCTCCACGCGCCGCAACAGGCGCCGGACCAGATCGAGATCGGCGGCCTTTTCCTGCTCAGACCGCGCACTGGCGGAACGGGCATCATCGCGCAGGTAGAACCGCAAGGGCGGCCGCTCGGGCGGCAACGGATCACGCGTGGGATCGAACAGCGGATTGGCGTCAAACTGGCCGGCGAAAGCCGGGTCCGTCCGATAATCGGGACGCTTGGCAACCACAGCTTCGTCACCGGCAATTTGCAGAAGCATCTCGTCATTCTCAAGATCGAGAACGGACACGGCATCACCAAAACCAACGAGTTCGGCCATCGACTTTGCGGCAATCATGTTGTTGGCACCGAAGGCCTGCACCACCCGACAGTTGTTGACCATGGTCTGCCAATCGTTGGGATAGAGATGGTGCAGTTGCGTCACATCCTGCCAGAAGCTCCACGTCTGAAGGCCATAGCCGCGCAGCAGGGTCAGGGCCTGGCGAAGCTGAGGCAGGGGGCCAAGCTGGGCCGCCTCATCAAGCAGGAACAGGGTTGACAGATCCGGCCGCCTGCGCCGCCGCATGATGGCCGCCATCAGCGTGGAAATCCACAGACGCAGCAACCTGCCGTGGCTTTCCAGCATGGCCGGCGGCAGGACGATGTAGATGGCCAGCGGCGTTCCGCGTGTCACATCGTCGATGTCGAAGGTTGACTTGGCAAGCGCCGCCTGCACCAGCGGGCCGCGGATGAAATCAATCCCCTCCTGCACAAATGCCATGATGCTGCCGAGGGTTTCAGACGCGCCGATCGCCAGATTGTCGGCGATCTGCCTGACTTCGGGATGACGCGACGCCGACATCTTTTCACCCACCGAGTGACTGTCGCGGGTGGCCTCGTTGACCAGCCTGCGCACGGCTACCAGCGGGTTGGGGTCGTCGGGCAGGTCGGTCTTGACGTACAGGATCAGGCCGGTGAGCAGTTGTCGCGCGCGCGACACCCAGAACCAGTCCTTGCGGTCGCCCATGTCGGGCAGCAATGCGCTGGCCAGCAGCACCGCATCATCAACCCCGGTCGGGCTCGCCGGGTCGATCAGGTCGAGCGGATCGAACCGGCCGCCCTCCTCGCCTTCCGGCGTCGTGATGCCCATCGGATCGAGGATGATGACCTGCTGGCCCATCTCCCGCCGGCGGCGCGCGGTGATCGCCGCATTCTCGCCCTTGGGGTCGATGACGATCACCGAGCCCGGAAAGCGCAGCAGCGCCGGAATGATGGCGCCGATCCCCTTGCCCGCGCCGGTCGGGGCAATGGTGATCAGATGCCCCTCCCCTTCCAGCAGGATCGGGTCGACATAGCCAGTCTTCGGCGTCTTTTTCGGATCGCCGAAGGTGAACCCGATAGGGCGGCGGGCCATCTCCTCTTCCATCGACCAGCCGACGAGAAGGCCATGCCCCTCCAGCCGTTCGGGAAGCTTGAGTGCTGCGGTGGGGGGCAAGGCTTTGAATGGCATGCAGGCACCGATCGATCAGAAAGGCAAACGATAGATGTCCTGATAGCGCCGGCGCAACAAGGGCACCTCCTGCGCAACCGGGTCATCCTCGATCATGTGGATCATCCCGTTCGGCTCAACAGCGAACTGCGATTTGAACAGGGCAGGACCATAGTGCACAACCGCTTCGAAGCCCTGGCTGCCGTCCGGCCCGCCGGTGACAGCAGCGGCGCGCGGGGCGAACAGGGCGCCGGTCAATTCGGCTTTCGCCGTGGCGCTGACATCCGGGGCGAAACGCAGGTCACTCTCCTGTTCGATGACAAGGAACGGCCCCTCCTCGCCGCGCACGAAGGCGCAGAAGAACCGCAGGTAGCCAAGCTGCGCCGCCTCACCGTCGAGCTTGATAGCGGTGGCACGGTTCAACTCGTGGATAGGCGTCGAGGTGCCATCAAGCAGGCTGACGCCGCAGGGGCCGAACACGAGGCTGGCGATCGCCGGTTTCGGCCCCTCCCCTGTGGGGGCGGATACCTGAATGTCGACCAAGAGATGATCGGGGTAGAACGCCAGCGGAGCGACGCGCATCGCCTCCACCGGGTGACGCCGCGTGAACCGGCCGTCCCGCCCCCCTTCCGTCGCATGATCGATGCGCGCCAACAACATGGCCGCGTCCGGCCCGGCCACATCGATCCAGTCGAGCCTGAGCGGCGGCACATCGCACCACGCGGCGGACCAGGATGTCGGCAGGTCTGCCAGAATCTCGTCACGCATGCGGGCAATCTCCTGTTCCGAGGGTGGGTCGATCCGGCTGCCGAAACCGACGCTCCGCGCCAGTTCGACGATATCAGGGTGGGCCTCAAAGCCGGCATCGAAATAGGCGATGATCCGCTCGCGCAACTGCGTGAAAACCTCCTCCGCAGCTGCCATGTCGCCGCAGGCATGACAGGCCCGGAGGAAAAGGTCTAACGTGATAATTGCTTCCCGTTGCACATCTTCAAACAGCGGCGCGGCCGCGGCCAGGGCCGTGCGATAGCGCAGCGCCTGGGCAAACAGCGTGCGGGCCTGCGCCGGGTCATGCTGTGGCCCCTCAGCCAGTTGGATTAATGCCAACCTTTCCAGAGACACCGAGAGATCGCCCACTGCCTGCCCATCTTCAGGGTTGGCGTCATAGAGGCGCTGGAGAATCTCCTTGCTCTGACCATAGGCCGTCAGCGCCTGCTCAAGGTCGCCCGGCTGACCCCGGCGCAGAAGTACATCCCCGATCTGGCTGTGCGATACCGAGAGATCGCGCGCCGCCTGCCCATCCCCAGGGTTGGCGTCATGGAGGCGCTGACGAATCTCCTTGCTCTGGCGAAAGGCCGTCAGCGCCTGCTCAAGGTCGCCCGGCTGTCCCCGGCGCAGAAGGGCATCACCGATATTGTCATACGACACCGAGAGATCGCGCGCCGCCTGCCCGTCCTCCGGGTTGGCGGTTTGCAGGCGCTGGCGAATGTCCTTGCTCTGGCGATAGGCCGTCAGCGCCTGTTCAAGGTCGCCCGGCTGACCCCGGCGCAGAAGGGCATCACCAATCTTGCTCTGCGACACCGAGAGATCGCGCGCCGCCTGTCCGTCCTCCGGGTTGGCGGTTTGCAGGCGCTGGCGAATGTCCTTGCTCTGGCGATAGGCCCTCAGCGCCTGTTCAAGGTCGCCCGGCTGACGCCGGCGCAGAAGGGCATCGCCGATTTTGTTGTGCGACACCGAGAGATCGCGCGCCGCCTGCCCATCCCCAGGGTTGGCGTCATGGAGGCGCTGAAGAATCTCCTTGCTCTGGCCATAGGCCGTCAGCGCCTGTTCGAGGTCGCCCGGCTGCCCCCGGCGCAGAAGGGCATCACCGATATTGCTGTGCGACACCGAGAGATCACGCGCCGCCTGCCCATCCCTAGGGTTGGCGACAAAGAGGTGTAGAAAAATTTCATGACCCCGCTGAAACAGCGGCCAGGCCGAAACCAATCCGGATCGCTGCATCAGCGCCGTACCGCAGACACCAATATTTTGTGCGATCCGCACATCATCGCCGCCATCGGCCAGATGCAGCGACAGGCTGGTCAGCGGCGCCAGCCACGCAATCACCGATTGTGGTTGCCTTGGAAATAGCCATTCAAACGTAGAGGTAGCCTCGTCGCTCAACCTGATCAGCGCCTCGCGCCGCTGTGCCGTCGCCTTGCTCGCCTGCACGGTGGGTTGGCGCAACGCATCGCCCACCATTCGGTGCAGGCTGAACAGGCGCAGGGATCCATCCTCGCTCTGCAGGCGTGAAGGGACGAGCAGCCGACGCCCTTCGAGGTCCTCCAGCACCGTGTCCCAGGGATCGGGCTCGCCCGCCTCGACCGCTTCCGGCGCCAGCGCGGGGAAATGCTCCGCGACCAGAAACCGTAGCCACTCGGAGACGATCTCATCCGCCGGCATCAGCGCGGCGTAGAACAGGGCCTCGCGCGCCTCGGGCGAAAGCTGTTTCAGGCTGCCGGCGACGATGGATGTCAGGCCCTCGCTGTCATAGCGGACGGCTGCCTCATGCCCCGCGCGGCTTTCGACATAGCGCAGCTTGTCCCTTTCCAGACGGTCGGCATAGGCCTGCCAGCTCACGCTTGTGTTGGCGCCCAGCCAGGCGCCGGTGATCTCGACCAGCAGCGTGAAGCCATCCAGCGCCTTGACGATCCGCTTGCCGGCCGCAACATCCTCCTCCGTCGCCATCACCCGGAATTGGCGGAGCAGCTCCAGCGCGTCCACCTCCGGCAGGCTGTCGATGGCGATCGGCTCGAAATCGCCGGCCGCAAGTCTGAACTTGCTCGGGTCAACCCGGGTCGTGACGATGATCTCCAGCCAATGCGTCGCAGCCAGTGCCGTGCTGTTCCGAACCGTGAACAGAGAGGCGGTATCGACGTTGTCCAGAATGAGCAGGATGCGCCGCGGCACCCCGGGCCGGTCCTCGGGGCGCGTATGCGGGCGAGTGCTGTTCAGCCGCGCGGTGACATATTCGGCCCCCGCCTCCAGCCGCTTTTCAAGCACGCCGAGCATGGTCGCGATCGTGAAGTCATCCTGCCCCTGCTCGTCCAGATGAGCGGGCGGTTCTAGCGGCGGCATCTGCATCTGCCCGGCAAGGCGACGAAACACCTCAGCGAGCGAGGTCACCCCTTCGCAACCGATGATCCAGCATCCGCCCGCGGCATAGTGCCCCGCATAGGCATGGGCATACTGAACGGCCAGCGCTGTCTTGCCCAGACCGCCAAGACCATGCAACGCGCCGACCAACCCGGTCTTGCTCGCACTCAACGCCATATGCAGCCTGACCAGCTCCGCCCGTCGACCGACGAAGTTCCTGTAGGAAACCGGGATCGTGTTGACGGCCAGACTGGCCAGCGTCACCTGATCCAGCCGCTGGGCGATAGCCCGATCCATCGCACCCACGGCGTCGGCCAATCCGCAGATGTTGCGCGTATCGCTGGCGGGGTCGGCACGCAGCTGCGACAGCCGCTCCTCGGCATCAATCTCCAACAGCGCATTCGCGCCGAAGGGAAACCACGGCTTCACATTGAACTGGGAGGTCTGGTTGCGCCGCCGAAAGTCACTGATCACCGTGTGGAAGCGCTTGTCGAACTGTTCGAGCGGCTTATCGAACAGGCCATCGACATCGACACAATAGATCGTCTTGACGCCATCATTGCCGCGCGCCTTGTTGTGCTCGAACTGAAGCCAGGTTTCCCATTCAAGCCGGCAGATCTCGCTGTTGAGATACGCCGGCGAGAGGCATGCAATGAACAAGGACGAGGATTTCAGCGCAGAGCTTATGCGCAGCCACCAGTCTTGCCCGTCCTTGATCTCGGTCTCATCGAAAAACGGTAGCAGATTCTGGTCAGCATAGACCAGATGTTGCTTTTCCAGACGCCGCACGAACGCTGTGACCCAGCCGATCGTGCTGCCTTCCCTGGGTTGATTGTCGACCCTGGCATACGAAATGAACAGGTGATGGTCGGCCATACGAACCTCCCCTCGGCAATGCTTCCGATTCACAACCAGTCGCTTAAATCAAGGTGCGCTCAGGACGGTTTGAGGTTCCTGAGACGGCTTCCTGCATGCACCAAGCTGAGCAGAACAAAATTTTGTGAAGAGATCAAATGAAAAGCGCCACCACAATACATCGGGCTGATCACATATCATGTAAAATAATTATCGGAGTTTGGTTGCGGTTAAGTGAGATAAAATAAAATATAATTTCAATATAAAGTGAATTATATAATATAATATTTGCTATATGATAACGATAAAATGCCAATTAAAACACATATATATGTTCGTTATAAAAGTTTATGATTTCACAAATGCCCGTCATTTCTTGAAGAATAATGCGGCATATCTGCGCCAAGCAACGCTCGAACGGCATTCGCACCTGTCAGAGCAGGACTGCCTCAAGGAACAGCAGGAAATAATGGCGGAGACGGAGGGATTCGAACCCTCGATACCCTTTTTGGGGTATGCTCATTTAGCAAACGAGTGCCTTCAGCCTCTCGGCCACATCTCCGCAGGCCGCGCGAAGCAGCCGCGTGCTCTATGCCCCAGTTGCAGCACGCTGGCAAGGGCGGCGATGCGGTTGCGACCACATGGGGTGCCGCAGTGCCATCGTAGCCCTCAGGCCTCAGGGCACGATTGCCCGGGGCGCAGCGAAGGCGGCTCCATCTTGCCAAGATCGCCTGGTCAGGCCTCAGACCGCCGGCGGCGCCTGCCAGACCTCGCCCGGTCGCAGCGCACGAAAACGCTCCTCGGAGAGCCCGCGCGACAGCAGGGCGGCGCTCAGCGCCCGGGCCGGCTCCTCGATCGCCTCGTCGGTCAGCTGGAAGGTGCCCCAGTGGTGGCCCACCGCCGCCTCCGCCCCACAATCGAGCAGGATATCGACGGATTCGGCAGGATTGACGTGCTGCGCGCTCATGAACCAGCGCGGTTCGTAGGCGCCGATCGGCAGGATGGCGAGGCGCGGCGGGCCATACTTCTCCCGCACCGCCATGAACAGCGGCTGATGATAGGCCGTATCGCCGATGTGGTAGACGATGCCGGCCGGGGTCTCCAGCACAAAGGCCGACCACAGCGCATGCCGCCGATCAAACAGCCCGCGCGCCGACCAGTGTTTCGACGGCTCGAAATTGACCGCCAGCGTATCGGACAAAACCAGCCGCTCGCCCCAGTCGCGCGTTTCGATTCGCCCCCCGATGCCAGCGGCGCGCAGGATGGCATCGTTGCCCAGCGGGGCGATGATCGGCGCGGCATGAGCCTCGGTCAGCGCCTTCAGCGCGGCCATGTCCATGTGGTCATAATGGTTGTGCGTCAGCAGGATCGCATCGATGGGCGGCAGGTCGGCAAGGGCGATCCCCGGTTCGTTCACCCGCCTGGGTCCGACAAAACGAAACGGCGAGGCCCTTTCGGCATAGACCGGATCGATCAGAAGGTTCATGCCGCCGGTCTGGATCAGGAAACTGGCGTGGCCGATCAGGGTGACGCGCAGCCCCCTGCCCTCGATCCGGCGCGGCGGCCGGTCAGCGAACGGGCTCGGGAAACGCGCGGGCCAGGGCTCGGGCTTGCGTGTCAGGTTCCAGCGCAAAACCTCCGTCGCCGGCTTGTCCCACGGCTGACCGGGCAGGAAGAACCGTGTGCCGTCGAAATGATCGGACACCGGCCCGGAATAATAGCTGTTGGCGGCGCGAGCTGCCCGGCTCCAGCCGAGCGCACCCAGTACGGGAAGGGAGAGGGTCGCGAGCAACGTCCGGCGTTTCATGATTCCGGCAGGATGGCGCGGGCCTGCGGCTGAAACAAGGCTGCTGCCCGGAAGGCAGTTGAATTGACATCCGCCGCCCCGCCGCCTAGTTGCCGATTCCCCATGAAGGAAACGCGCGCATGAACGTCGTCATCGTCGAATCGCCCGCCAAGGCCAAGACGATCAACAAGTATCTCGGCCGTGACTACGAAGTCGTGGCCTCGTTCGGCCACGTGCGAGACCTGCCGTCCAAGGACGGATCGGTGGAACCGGACAACGATTTCGCCATGAGCTGGGAGGTCGATGGCAAGGCCTCCAAGCGGCTCACCGAGATCGCCAAGGCGGTCAAGGGCGCCAAGCGCCTCGTCCTCGCCACCGACCCGGACAGGGAGGGGGAGGCGATTTCCTGGCACATCCTCGAAATCCTCAAGGGCAAGCGCGTTCTGAAGGATGTGACGGTCGATCGCGTCACCTTCAACGCCATCACCAAGCAGGCCGTGGTCGACGCCATGGCCGCGCCGCGCCAGATCGATCAGGCGCTGGTCGATGCCTATCTGGCCCGCCGCGCCCTCGATTATCTCGTCGGCTTCAACATCTCGCCGGTGCTCTGGCGCAAGCTGCCGGGCGCCCGCTCGGCCGGGCGGGTGCAATCGGTGGCTTTGCGGCTGGTCTGCGACCGTGAACTGGAGATCGAGAAGTTCGTCAGGCGCGAATACTGGTCGCTGGTCGCCAGCCTGCTGACCCCGGCGGGCGAGGCTTTCGACGCCCGTCTGGTCGGCGCCGACGGCAAGAAGATCAACCGCCTCGACATCGGCAATCCGCACGATGCGAAGAAGTTCCGCGAGGACCTCGAAACGGCGGTGTTCTCGGTGGTCTCGGTGGAGGCCAAGCCGGCCAAGCGCCACCCCTATGCACCGTTCACCACCTCGACCCTGCAACAGGAAGCCTCGCGCAAGCTCGGCATGGCCCCGGCAGCGACGATGCGCCTTGCCCAGAAGCTCTACGAGGGCATCGACATCGGCGGCGAGACGGTCGGCCTGATCACCTACATGCGAACCGACGGCGTGCAGATGGCACCCGAAGCGGTGACCCAGACCCGCCGCTACATCGAGAAGAACTACCAGTCGCGCTATCTCCCGGACAAGCCGCGCATCTACGCCTCCAAGCAGAAGAACGCGCAGGAAGCGCATGAGGCGATCCGCCCCACCGACCTGTTCCGCAATCCGGCCGAGATGAAGGCGCACCTCGAAGCCGACGCCTTCCGCCTCTACGAACTGATCTGGAAGCGGACGGTGGCGAGCCAGATGGAATCGGCCGAACTTGAGCGCACCACCGTCGATATTCTCGCCTCGGTCGGCGCCCGCCGGCTCGATCTGCGCGCCACCGGCCAGGTCGTGCGCTTTGATGGCTTTCTCGCCCTCTACACCGAGGACAAGGACGACGAGGACGACGAGGACGGCAAGCGCCTGCCGGCGATGAAGTCGGGCGATCCGTTGAAGAAGAAGTCCATCGCCGCCACCCAGCACTTCACCGAGCCGCCGCCGCGCTATACCGAGGCCAGCCTCGTCAAGCGCATGGAGGAACTCGGCATCGGCCGCCCCTCCACCTATGCCTCCACCCTCGCCGTGCTGCGCGAACGTGAATACGTGCGCATCGAAAAGAAGCGTCTGGTGCCCGAGGACAAGGGCCGCATCGTCACCGCCTTCCTCGAAAGCTTCTTCTCCCGCTATGTCGAATACGATTTCACCGCCGGGCTGGAGGAAAAGCTCGACCGGATTTCCAACTCGGAAATCGACTGGAAGCAGGTGCTGCGCGATTTCTGGGCCGAGTTCAGCGCCGCCATAGGCGGCACCAGGGAACTGCGCACCACCGAGGTGCTCAACGCCCTCGATGAGTTGCTTGGTCCCCACTTCTTCGCCGACAAGGGCGACGGCAAGGATGCGCGGGCCTGCCCGCGCTGCGGCACAGGCCGCCTGTCGCTCAAGCTCAGCCGCACCGGCCCGTTCATCGGCTGCGGCAACTATCCCGAATGCCGCTACACCCGCGCCCTCACCGTGCAGGGCGAAGGCAGCGAGGGCGAGGCCGGCACCGATGCCGATGGCGTGCGCCGGCTTGGCACCGATCCCGCCAGCGGGCTTGAGGTCACCGCCCGCGACGGACGCTTCGGCCCCTATGCCCAGCTTGGCGAGGGCGAGAAGCCCAAGCGCTCCAGCCTTCCCAAGGGCCTGTCGCTGGCCGCCGTGACACTGGAACAGGCGCTGCAACTGCTGGCCCTGCCCCGCGAGGTCGGCAGGCATCCCGAGACGGGCGAGCCGATTCTCGCCAACATCGGGCGCTTCGGCCCCTACGTGCAGCACGGCAAGACCTTCGCCAACCTCTCCGGCGGCGACGATGTGCTGACCGTTGGCCTGAACCGTGCGGTGGACCTGATCGCCACCAAGGAAAGCCGCGGCCCCGGCCGGGCCCGCACCGGCGTGCCCGAGGGGCGCGCGCTCGGCGATCACCCCGATGGCGGCGCCCTCACTGTGCGCGCCGGGCGCTATGGCCCCTATGTCAACTGGGGCAAGGTCAACGCCACCTTGCCCAAGGCGATGAACCCGGATGCGATCACCTTCGAGCAGGCGCTCGATCTTGTCCGCGCCAAGCAGGCGAGCGGCGGCGAGACCGCAAGCAAGGGCAGGAAGAAGCCGGCCCGCAAGAGCTAGCGGGCCGTCGCGCCCGGTGTCGGCCAAACCGGTGAAGCCTCAACCAAAGCGTCCAGACCTGCGGCAAGCCCGCCGGGCTGGCATGTTTGATGGACATCAAGTAAGCTGCATCGCCTTGTTCGCAGTCGCCGGATCGTTTGGGCCGGCGCGCCGGGCAGGCATGCAAACCCGCCGCAGTGCGGGTAGGGAGAACAGGGTTTGATCGGGCTGTCAGGAGCACGTGGGCGTGGAGTTGGCCTGCTCGCGGTCGTTGTCGCGACCGCCGTGCTGGCCGGGCTGACGCCTTGGCCGGTCAGCCGTCCCGCCTGGCGCGATCAGCTGCGCACGCAGATCGCCAGCGCGCTGTCGGCCGGCGAAGTTGACCTGGGCGAGATCAACATCACCCTGCTGCCCGTCCCGCGTCTTGAGATCACCGGCCTGACCGTTGAAGGCACGGCGGCCACGCTCACCGGGTCCGCGTCGCGCGCGCGCCTGACCCTCGACCTGCCCGCCCTGTTGCTGGGGCGCGCGCAGGCAACCGGACTGGCACTCGACGGGGCGGCGGTGACGCTGCGCCTGCCCCGCCCGCTCGGGCGCGAACCCAAGGAGATCGCCGCCCATCTTGCCGCCGCCAGCCGTGTTCTGTCGGACGTGGAGGCCCGCACCGGAATCGGGCGCCTCAGCCTGACGGGCGGTACGCTGGCGCTCACCGATGCCCATGGCGGCCAGACCGATCTGCACGACCTAACATTTGCTGCGGACTTCGCAAGGCCGGACGCGCCTGTCCGGCTCGATCTCACTGCCCGCCTGGGCGATGAGGCGATCCGCTTTGGCTTTTCCGGTGCCACGCCGGCCCTGTTGACCAAGGGCACCGCTGAACCCGTCAGCCTCAGCCTCAATGCTGGCGGCTGGACGGTCGATGTGAAGGGCCAGGGCAGCCTTGCCAGCGACGGCAGCCTGAACGGCACTGTCAAGGGCGGTTTTGCTCGCGGCTCGGCGGCTGGGCTCGCCGCTTTGGGCTTGCAGGCCCTGCCGCCGGTCAACTTCTCCGCCACCGTCGAGGGCTCGGCCCGCGGCGTCACCCTGTCCGATCTGGCAATCCAGATCGACCGCGACCGCTATCAGGGCGTCGGCGCGGCGCGCATTGAAAAGGGCCGCTGGCAGCTTTCGGCGACGCTGGCCACCGAGAGCGCCGACATCAGCTGGGCCGTCCGCCCGTTTCTGCACCTGCGCGACGAGGCCGGCAGCTGGAACCGCGAGCGCATCTCCGGCGAGGCGCTGTTGGCCACCACGCTCGACCTGCGCCTCTCGGCGGACCGGCTGAAGATCAACAACAGCCTGCTCGACCGGGCGGCGCTGACGCTGCTCACCCGCCCGGCCCGTTTTGAAGCGGCGCTCGGCGAGGCCCGCCTCAACGGCGGCACGGCGCGTGCCCGGCTCGTTGCCATTCCCAGCGCCGACGGTGTGGACCTCAAGCTCTCTGCCAGCCTTGATGGTGCCGATTTCGGCAAGACCTTTGCCGAGGCAGGGCTGGAACGCAGGGTGCGCGGCACCGGATCGGCCAGCCTCGGCGTAGAGGCCAGCGGCCGTTCGGTCGCGGAACTGGTGGCCAGTACCAACGGGCGCATGCAGCTTGCCTTGCGCGACGGCGACCTGCTGGGCATCGACCTCAACCGGCTGGCCGACCGCCGCGCCAGCCGCCCCGGCGCTGCCCTGACCGAGGCACTGACCGGCAAGACGCCGTTCGAAAGCATTGTGCTGACCAGCAGGGTCACACAAGGGGCCATCGGTCCGGTCGAGGGGCGGCTTCAGGCCGGCCGCATCGTTGGGGCCCTGCAAGGCATCGTCGATCTGCCGCAGGGTCAGCACAAGCTCGGCGGCACCATCGTTCAGATCGGCGGCGAAGCCTTCCCGGTCGAGCCTGTGCCGATTCTCGAATTCTCTGTGAACGGTCCGCTGACCGCGCCGAAGATCGAGCCGAACCTGCAAGCCCTGCTCAACCGCAGCTAGCGCGTCCGCTCGCCGGTCAGCAGGTTGGTCTTGAAGGCCAGCGAGGCGATCAGCACGGCAAGCGTGACCACGCCAACCAGAATGCTCGAAATGGCGTTGATTTCGGGCGTCACTCCCAGGCGGACCTGCGAATAGATGCGCATCGGCAGGGTGCTGGCGCCGGGGCCCGAAGTGAAGCTGGCGATCACCAGATCGTCGAGCGACAGGGTGAAGGCGAGGATCCAGCCGGACGCCACCGCCGGCGCGATGATCGGCAGCGTGACCAGAAAGAAGGTCGCCAGCGGCGTTGCGCCCAGATCCATGGCGGCTTCCTCAAGGCTGCGGTCGAACCCCGCCAGCCGTGATTGCACGATCACCGCAACGAAGCACAGCGTGAAGGTGGTGTGGGCAATCGTCACCGTCCAGAAGCCGCGATCCATGCCCACAGCGACGAAAAACAGCAGCAGCGACACCCCGGTGATGATCTCGGGCATCACCAGCGTGGCATAGACCATGCCGGCGAGCCCGGTGCGTCCGGAAAAGCGCCCGTGCCGCGCCAGCGCCAGCGCCACCAGCGTGCCCAGCACGGTGGCGATGCTGGCCGAGAGGACGGCGATGCGCAGCGAGACGAGCGCCGCATCCATCAGCGGCGCGTTCGACCACAGATCGCGATACCAGCGCGTCGAAAACCCGCCCCACACCGTCACCAGCTTGGAGGCATTGAACGAATAGACCACCAGCAAGAGGATCGGCAGATAGAGAAAGGCCAGCACGACAGCGATCCGCACCGGATCGAAGCGTTGCATCCGTCCCGCCGTCATGGCCCAGCCCTCCGGCGCTGGCTCCAGACGATCGGCACCAGCACGATGGCCAGAAGCACGATGGCCATGGCCGAAGCCAGCGGCCAGTCGCGATTGGCGAAGAACTCGTTCCACAAGACGCGCCCGACCATCAGCGTATCCGATCCGCCGAGCAGGTCGGGAATGACGAATTCGCCGAGCGAGGGAATGAACACCAGCGCGCATCCCGCCGCGATCGCCGGCGCGATGACCGGCATGGTGACCAGAACGAAACTCTGCGCCGGGCGTGCGCCAAGGTCAGCGGCGGCTTCCAGCAGGCTGGAATCGAACTTCTCAAGGCTGGCATAGAGCGGCAGCACCATGAACGGCAGGTAAGAATAAACCAGCCCGATCACCACCGCCGTTTCGGTATTGAGGATCACCAGCGGCTCGGAAATCAGTCCAAGCGCCAACAGCAGGGCGTTGAGCAGCCCTTCCGGCTTGAGGATGGTGATCCAGGCATAGGCGCGAATGAGGAAGCTGGTCAGGAACGGCAGCACGACGAGCATCATCAGGATCGGCTGCCAGCGCCGCGGGGCGCGCGCCATCGGCAAGGCGATGGTCAGCCCCAGCCCCAGCGCAATCAGCGTGGCCAGCCCCGCCAGCCGCAGCGAGGTGGCATAGGCCCCCCAAAGCAACTCGTCGCTGAAGACATTGCGATAATTGTCGAGCGAGAACCTGGAAAGCGCCTCGATCAGCGCCGTCCAGCCGGCGCTCACATCGATCACCGGCCGATAAGGCGGTTGTGCCACCGCGCTTTCCGACAGGCTGATCTTGGCCACGATCAGGAACGGAATGAGGAAAAACAGCGTCAGCCACAGCACCGCCGGCAGCCGCAGCCAGAACGCCCCCCGTTTGCCTGATGCCCCGCTCATCATCAGTCCGTCAACAGCAGGCCGGCCTGCGCCGCAAAGCTGACATCCACGCTGTCCCCTTGCGCGAAGGCAGCCGTGGCCGAATGCTCGGCATTGGCCCGGGAGACGCGCAGGCTGCCGCCAGTCGCCAGCGCGATGCGATACACCGTCAGATCACCAAGATAGGCGATGCCGACCACCCGGCCCGCTAGCACATTCGCCCCCCGCCCCTGCCCGGCCGGCGCCAGGGTCAGTTTTTCCGGCCGCACCGCGAAGCTCGCGGCCGTACCGCAGGCAAACCCGTCGGTTTCGACCGCCAGCACACCCCCGCCCTCGCTGAGGTGAAACCAGCCCGGCTGCCCCACCGTACCGTCCAGCAGGTTGATATCGCCGACAAACGCCGCGACATAGCGGCTGCGCGGCTGCTCATAGACGGCGCGCGGCGCGTCCACCTGGACGAAGCGGCCGCGGTTCATCACACCGATGCGGCTGGCCAGCGTCATCGCCTCTTCCTGATCGTGCGTGACGATGATGAAGGTGAGGCCGAGCCGCTGCTGCACGTCCATCAGTTCGAACTGGGTTTCCTCGCGCAATTTCTTGTCGAGCGCCGCCAGAGGTTCATCGAGCAGCAGCACGCGCGGCCGCTTGGCCAGCGCCCGGGCCAGCGCGACGCGCTGGCGCTGCCCGCCGGAAAGCTGGTGCGGCTTGCGATGCTCCATGCCTTCCAGCCGGGCGAGGCGGACCATCTCGCCGACCCGCTCCTCCAACAGCCCGCGCGCCATGCCCTCGCGTTTGAGGCCGAAGGCGATGTTGCCGGCCACGCTCAGATGCGGGAACAGCGCATAGGACTGGAACATCATGTTGACCGGCCGCAGATAGGGCGGAACGGCGGTGATGTCGGCGCCATCAAGCAGGATGCGGCCGCTATCGGGCGTTTCGAACCCGGCCAGCAGGCGCAGGAGCGTCGTCTTGCCACAGCCGGAGGGGCCGAGCATGGCGAAGAACTCGCGCTCGGCGATGTCCAGCGTCAGGTCATCGACCGCCGTCACGCCGCCGAACTGCTTGCTCACCCCCTCGATGCGGATCAGCGGGCGGACATCCCCCCCCTGCCATGGCACAGGTGTGCCCGGCGCGGCGGCTCCGAACGGTTTCGCAGGCTCTGGCATCGTGGTCATCGGGGATGCATCAACTCGATTCGCGCAAGGCGGCGTGGATGCGCTCGCGCAGCATCTCTGGCTTGCTGAGCACCAGCCCGCCGCGTGTCTTTTCCGCCAGCCCCTCGTGCACCATGGTCGAGAGTTCGCGCGTCACCTGCTCGCGCCGGCAGCCCACCCGTCCGGCCAGCACATGGTGGAACGGCGGCGGACTGACAATCCGCTCCGTCGGATGGCCCGAGCGCGCATGCGACTGGCGCAAGAGATCGGCATAGAGCCGATGACGCACGTCGAGAACCGTATGCTCGATGATGCGGCTGTTGAGGTCGCGCACCCGCCGCGTCAGCAGCTTCAACACCTTGTCGCACAGGGTGCGCGACTCAAACATCAGTTCGCGGAACACCGGACCGGGCACGATACACAGCTCGCATTTCGTCAGCGCCGTGACATTGGCCGAGCGCGACACGCCATCGATGGCCGCCATCTCGCCGAAATAATGCCCGGCGGTCAGGTCGTTGAGGATCACCTCCTTACCGCCGGGGGTACGGACCAGGATGCGGACGTCGCCCGCCAGCAGGAAATAGACATCGTTGGAGGTATCCTCGAAATCGACGACGGTCTGCTCCTCGTCAAGCCGACGCCAGCTGCAACGGCGGTCGTACTTGGCTATGTCGATGTCGCCCACGTCCTTGAAGAACGGGATCGTCGCCAGCGTCTGCATGTCCTAGCCCCCGGACGGTTTCACCGGCATTGTGGGAAAGGACTGAGGGCGATGCAACCCCAATCCCGCCCGCCGGCTCCGGCTCAGAGCGCCAGCCCGGTCTGGGTCTCGATATCGTGGCGCAGGAAAGCCTTGGCGATGCCGAGCAGCAGATCGAAGGTCCAGCCGCCGGCATGGATGGCCGCCGCCTTGGTGCGGCTCCAGATTTCCGGGCTGCGCACAGCGTCGATGAAATCGTGGCCATCCCAGGAAATGCGGTGGAACAGCAGTTCGGAATGCCCGCTGATGCCGCGCCCGACCACCACCAGCAGGCCTGAATCGATCAGCATCTCGACGTGATGGCCGATCTTGCGCATGTCCTCGTGGCGGATGGCGTTTGCCACCTCGGCCAGCGGGATGGTGTAGGTTGAACTGGGCGGAACCGGCAGCGCTTCGAGATAGAGGAGGATATCCCGGATCAGATCCATATCCCGCTGCATGTCCCCTCCGTTCACTCCCACTCGATGGTGCCGGGCGGCTTTGACGTTACGTCGTACACGACCCTGTTTATGCCCCGCACCTCATTAATAATGCGTGTGGCCGTGCGCCCAAGGAAGGCCATGTCATAGGGGAAGAAGTCCGCCGTCATGCCATCCACAGAGGTGACGGCGCGCAGCGCCAGAACGTGATCGTAGGTGCGCCCGTCGCCCATCACCCCCACGGTACGCACCGGCAGCAGCACAGAGAACGCCTGCCAGATCTTGTCATAGAGCCCGGCCTTGCGGATTTCATCGAGGTAGATCGCATCCGCCTTGCGCAGGATGTCGAGCTTCTCGCGGGTGATCGCGCCGGGGCAGCGGATGGCAAGGCCCGGACCGGGGAACGGATGGCGCCCGACGAACACCTCGGGCAGGCCGAGTTCGCGGCCCAGTGCCCGCACCTCGTCCTTGAACAGCATGCGCAGCGGCTCCACCAGCTTCATGTGCATCCGGTCCGGCAGGCCGCCGACATTGTGATGCGACTTGATGGTCACCGACGGCCCGCCGGTGAACGAGACGCTCTCGATCACGTCCGGGTAGAGCGTGCCCTGCGCCAGGAAGGTCGCGCCGCCAACGGTCTTGGCTTCCTTCTCGAACACATCGATGAACAGCTTGCCGATGGTCTTGCGCTTCACCTCGGGGTCGGTGACCCCGTCCAGCGCGCCAAGGAACATCTCGGAGGCATCGGCATGAACCAGCGGGATGTGATAGTGATCGCGGAACAGCGACACCACCTCGTCGGCCTCCCCCTGCCGCATCAGCCCGTGGTCGACAAAGACGCAGGTCAGCTGGTCGCCGATCGCCTCATGCAGCAGCACCGCCGCCACCGAGGAATCGACCCCGCCGGAAAGGCCGCAGATCACCTTTTCGCTGCCCACCTGCTCGCGGATACGGGCAATCGCCTCCTGCTTGAAGGCAGCCATGCTCCAGTCACCTTTCAGTCCGGCGATCTTGTGCACGAAGTTGGAAATCAGCCTGGCGCCATCGGGCGTGTGCACCACCTCGGGGTGGAACATCGTGGTGAAATAGCGCCGCGCCTCGTCGGAGGCGACGGCGAAGGGCGCGTTCTCGCTGGTCGCCTTGACGGTGAACCCGGCGGGAAGCTGCGTCACCCGGTCGCCATGGCTCATCCACACCGGATAGCTCTGGCCCACCTGCCAGATGCCCTCGAACAGCGCGGAGGGCGCCTTGATCTCGACATCGGCACGGCCGAACTCGGCCGCGTGGCCACCCTCCACCTTGCCGCCAAGCTGGGTGCACAGCGTCTGCTGGCCATAGCAGATGGCAAGGATCGGCACGCCGGCATCGAACACCGCCTGCGGCGCGCGCGGCGATCCTTCGCGGGTCACGCTGTCCGGCCCGCCCGAGAAGATCACGGCGCGCGGCCTGAGCTTGCGAAACGCGGCCTCCGCCGACTGGAAC
>Ga0209573_1002934_pt1 | contig 20133 bp, 14 predicted proteins | sample TNRBio252014_DNA_FD_185870 | JGI IMG/M metagenome (GOLD analysis project Ga0209573, IMG submission 185870) | Wastewater treatment Type I Accumulibacter community from EBPR Bioreactor in Madison, WI, USA - TNR Reactor_6/25/2014_ DNA (SPAdes)... | ecosystem: Engineered > Bioreactor > EBPR >...
GTTCTTTATCCAAAAACTCGAAGGCGTCGCGGTCGAGATCGGCTGCCAATTTTGGGGCAAACAACGTAATGAACTCGTAGGTAAAAACCCGAATAAGTTCCTTGAAAAGTGCGTCGTGGTCTATGGGTTCGGGTGTGGGCATAGCAATGACGTTTTTTTGGTTTTTAAAATTGTAAATATGTTCTAATATACTTTATCTATACTACTAATTAGGTATTAAAAAGTGTTTTATCTGAACGCTTCCAACACCCAAAAGGTTTAGAAATTCCAACCCGTAAACAGTCATTCCACTAAATGTACTTCAACTCGTACTCAAATCGGTAGTGGTGGACTTTCTCTACGATTTCAAGAAACAAAGTGCCCCGAATCCCATGCCATTCGCCTTCTCCAGAATCTGGAACGACAGCAATGGTGAGTTTTTGTGCCCCTTTGTCCATCATGCCTTGATGGTGGAAGACCAATGATCCAGTTTTCCCGTGGAGGTTTCCTTCCACTTTTTCGATGGCGGTATAGACCGCAGAGCCTTTTGTGGCGGTTAGTGCGGTCAGCATTTTCCCGATGCCAGTAGCCTGTAAATCGCCATAGAAGGTTTTTTCGAGTTTTACAAGCCCCATCGTTCTACCGGAGGCCTCTTTTTCTTGTTCAATCGGTGTCATTTTGACCTCGAACGTACCGATAGCTATTTGTGGCATAGAAGAAACATTTATTTGGACAGGGTTGTAACAGGGATCAGCACCTCGGCGATGGTTTGGGGTTTCCCGGCCACAGGCTGCAATCGTGAAGACACGGTGGCTGTAATGACCTCTAATCCCTCCATCAAGGTTGTTTGAGCGGGTAAGAACGGCTCCTTTGCAGCCAGAACCTGCAAGAACTCGGCACCGAATGGCGCACGGGCAATCAGGTCTTTGGGGATTTCGTAGGGCACATTTACCTGAGTCATGCGGATGTAGTGGTTGTCTAACAGTAAAATTTTCCGGCCATCGGCCATGTGATACACCAGACGTAGAAAAGCGGGTCGGTTTACATTTGCCACCACGCGCATTTTTTCGCCATTTCGGAGGGTAATGCCTTGTTGGCCTTTTGTGGTCCAAGCGTCTAAAAAAATCCCCATATCTGCATTGTGCATTCCTTGTTTGGGTAAATGGGTTTTCGGCACATCCACGGCAAGTCCAGTAGCTTCTATCACCGAAAGTGGCAAAAGCACCTCGGCAGCTGCCACCCATTTGCGGTCGGTTTGTTGCAAAAATGTCATTAAACGCACGTCTTTGCCCTCGATGGTCATTTTTCCGGAAAGGGTAAATCGGCCCGAAACTTCCAAAGAGTCCGTCTCTTCCTCCGGCAGTAGGGGCCGCCATTGCACCAACGGGAGTGCTTTGTGGCGGAGGACATCCGCGAAATGGGCGGCAAACTCGGTGATTTGTTGCGTCTTGCCCATTCTAAGCGGCAAAATTTTTACACGGAGCGATGCCGAGCGGTTAAGCCCTTCGGTTTGCGCTTTAAGAGAACCAAGTAATTGGGTTGCGGCGGCGTCTAAGGACGATGCCCGAAGACTTTTTGGGGACAACTGAAGCCATAACTGCCGAAATTGATTGCTTGGGGTACGGTCGAGGAATTTTTGCCCATCGCTTGCTGCGGAAAAAGCCGTGACCAATGCGGCTTCTTGGTAACGCCGGAGCAGCGTTTGTCCGGCAAAGTATGCAGCCAATGCTTCCTCTGTTTTACCTCGTCGCAAAAAGGATTGGGAACGACGGTACTGTGCCGATAGTTCATTTTTTAAAGACTGGGTTTTGAGGCGATAGCGGTTGTGTAAATCGGCTTTGGTGAGACACCCCAATACATACCACGTATTTTGTGCGGCATCAAACCAAGTTTGTTCCGTTATGCCGGGCAGTTCCACCTCGGTGGTTCGTTCGGTTACCGATTGAAACGATGTAAAAAAACCGCTGTCGTTTTCTACCACTTGTTCAATTTCTCGGTTGGTGACTTGCGTGCGGATGGCCTGTGCTAAGTGGGCCTGCGCCTGCGTTCTTGCTTGTTGCAGCGCACGTTCTTTTGGGATACGTGGCGTAACCTGACCAACCCCAAATCCACGATAATGCAGTGGTGGTTGGCAAGTGTTTTCGCCATATCTTTGTACCCATTCCGGCTTCTCTTGTGAGAATGCCCACAGCGGCAAAACAAGCCATAAACCGATGAGATAAAGTTTGTACATGGTTCTTCAATTCTGGGCAAGGTTGGGTTGTTGGTTGCATTGATCTTTTGATACAACGAACAAAGTCAAAACATTCAACAATCCTTCACCATTTATGTTTGATTAAAATATACCACATAAGGGTACTAAAAACGAACACAATAGCGTTAACGGATCAAGGTAAGAACAAGCAGGAGACCCATTTGGCGTGCTTGATCTTTGGAAAGTAAACCGCTTGAAATCAAAAGAGTTCATAAAAGACGTGTTTAATCTTGTAAATTCTGCTTATTTTATCGAATACTTTGCCTGATACTATCCTCCACATACGTTCTATTCGTTGTTGTTTGTATCCCATCTTTGACCATAGCCTCCACCGATAAAAACCCTATGCACTTCTGGAAAATAACACGGAACCTGATTTTGTTGACTTGGGTTGGTCTTTTGAGCCAAGCTAAGGCCCAGACTTTGCAGGCACCGTTGTTGATTTTTCCGGAATTGGATGCCCAAAACCAGTCCACATTGCCTGTTTTGGATTGGTCTGATGTGTCCGAGGCACTACGCTATGAGATACAAATCAGTACCCGTATAGATTTTCTTGCGGATGTGATCCCATTCACCACAAATGATGCCACATCGCGGCTTGCCCCGAAAGACCTTGCCCCGAAAGACCTTTTTTTAAAAACCAGCACCCTTTATTATTGGCGTGTTCGCAGCATTGGAACCAATAATGTCGGCAGCAACTGGTCGGTAGTTCGTTCTTTTACCACCACTTTTGCACAATTAATTACCCTTCAACAGGCTACACCGTTTAATAATGCGGTGGATGTCCGGCCGGCGGATGATTTGTTGACCTGGAACAAGGCATCTGGCGCAACACACTATTTAATTCAGTACGGGGAAACGAATGTTGCGGCATTTAGATGGGTTTATGAAGTTGGAGACACCGATCAGATTCGTTTGGGGGATTTGCCCAATATCAAAGGTAACCGAACGTATAAATGGCGGGTCATTGGTTTTAGCAGCCAAATTGCGGGATATTGGTCGGACACATGGACATTTTCGACGGGGCCGGACAAGCCGGATACGCCGTTGATGCTCTCTCCGGAAAATGAAGAAGATAATGTGATCTTAATCCCAGAGTTCAAGTGGTTTGTCTCTACGGGAGCCGAGCGCTATCAACTCCACGTCTCCAAATATCCCAATTTCCCCGATACCAGTTTAGCCATCAACATCAGTACCACCTTCGACCGTTACAGGCCGATTTCTGGATTAGACAAAAACACCTTGTACTATTGGCGGATTTGGGCGAGCAACCAAAGTGGGGATAGCCCTGTTTCGGCGACGCGCTCATTCACAACGGGCAGTCTTTTGCCCGCACCCACCCAGCAGGCACAGCTCTTGTTGCCTACCGATAGGGCAAGCGACCAACTGGCAACGGTGGTTTTTTCGTGGCTACCCGTACAATATGCCGAGGGCTATGTTTTGGAAATTGACGGCCCGTCTTTGGGGCAGGGGATCAGAGACACCTTTACAGAAACCTACGGCTCGCCTCGTGGACAAATACTGCCTTTGGGGCAAGCCTTTACATGGCGGATCAAAGCCTTTAACCGCTCAGGGTTCACCTATTCCGAAACAAGGCGCTTCAACACGGGGTCGGCGCCGCTCTTGCCCGTTCTATTAACGCCGGAGTCTGGTTCTCTGACGAATTTAAACCCTGTTTTGGCATGGCAAACACAAGGAAATGGGGTACGTTTTGAGTTTCAATTGGGTTTGGATGCAGAATTTACAAGCCCGCTCATCCCAATTACGCCCATGACCAATACCGCTTTCCCGCTGAATGCCTTGCCCTACGACAAAACTTTTTTCTGGCGCGTTCGTGCCATCAATGATTTTGGGAAAAGTAATTGGGTCGTGCGCAGTTTCACAACCATTCCAGAGCGACCTCCAAGGCCCGAATTGGTGACACCGGCCAATAATCACGCCCAAGAGTCAACATCACCAAAGCTGGAATGGAATGTCGCCCCTCGTGCAACGAGTTATGCCTTGATGTACGCACCCACTTCCGATTTTTCAGGTGGGATCCTTTTGCCAAACACCACGCTATTATCTGCAACCTTACAAGGGCTTGAAGCCGGGAGGACGTATTTCTGGCGGGTAAAAGCGGTCAATTTAGGCGGCGAGGGTGAATGGTCGGAGGTGTGGGCGTTTACCGTCAAATTAGCCGCACCAACCATTACGACCCCCAAAGCCTTAGAGGTTGTTAGGGGAACGGAAGTGAATCTCCTCTGGAATGTCGTCGCCAATGCGACACATTACCAATACCAACTGACTGAAGCGCCAGATTTTGCGAGCATCTTAACAGAAGACCGTACCCAGACAACCTCCATCAGGATAAACAACCTGAAGCCACACACTGCGTATTATGTGCGCATAAAGGCAGAAAATCAAAAAACAGATAGTCCTTGGAGTGAAATCGTGCGGTTTTTTGCATATCCCCAAACCATTACCCTTTCCGTATCTAAGGAGTTTCCGGAAATTCGGCGGTCAAAAGGGTATCGTTTGATTGGGCTTCCGGGGCTGGGCATCGCAACGGCACAAAGTGGTTTTGGGGATTTAAAGCCCACTCGTGGATGGAAACTATTTCGCGACATCGGTGGCGACGGGGACTATTCGGCCTTAAAACCAACCGATATTTTGGAAACGGGCAAAGGTTATTGGGCAATTGGCCGAGAAGACTGGCAGATCGCTTCGGTTCAGACGCAAAGTGTGGCGCTTTCGCTGGATCGGACGTATTCGCTTGCACTTGTTTCGGGCTGGAACCTAATCACGAATCCGTTCGATATTCCAGTACAATGGGCAAGTGTAAAAGCCGCCAATGGCCTTATTAAAGACCTTTTGCGCTTTGAAAATGGTAGTTTCTTGCCCGATGACACCTTGCAGTCGTATAACGGATATTACTTTTTGAATGACAAAAATCTCGCCTCGCTCCGGATTCCGTACCCACCGGCAGCAGAAACGGTTTTGCCTTTAGAGCCGAATGGCATCAGCCTGTCGTTTGTATCAGAGGCAGGGGAGCGTGCCTTTTTGCAGATCCAAGACGGGGATAAACAGGGAAACAGGGATGCACAGCCCTTGCCCAGTTCTTCCTTTGTCGCGTTTGAAGCAGCCATAGTACGCCCCAATCAGCCCAAAGTCTGGAGCGAAACCCGTAAAATTGCGGAAGGGGCATTTTTTCCTATTGAGATCCGTGCTGTTGTTGGAACGATGCTTACCCTTGAGACCACCTTAGGCAATGTGGGTGCGGTTTTGCGCAATCCCGAAACGGATGAGCGCTGGACTTTGGCGACAAACCGCCCTATTCGGTTCCTCGCATCTAATGCCGTGCAACGCCTTGAATTATGGACGGGGAATACAACCTTTTTGGCAGATCAAGCCTTTTCGGAGACGCCAGAATCTTTTCGGGTTTTTGCAAACTTCCCTAATCCATTTGAACACGAAACCCGTTTCCGTTTTACCCTGCCCACACGTTTGGCGGTTAAGTTAACGATCTCCAATGTGCTGGGGCAAAAGATCCGTTTATTGGCAGAAAATGCCTACGAAGCAGGTTGGCACGAGGTATTCTGGGATGGACGTGATGCCAATGGACATCGAATGCCCGGTGGCATCTATTTTGCGACCATAGAAGCGGGCGCGATGCGGAAAACCATCCAAATGACCAAATTATGATCCAACATGTTATCGCCCGATAAACGCGCAATTCTCGCCGAGGCACTCCACCGCTTTATTGCCTCCCTTCGACCTTATATCGTCGAAAAACTGTCTTCCGTACCGAATTCCACTTGGATACGGCAATACAGATCGGCGCTTCCAGAACCACAACGGTCACTTTTTGACGCGGAGGCGGAAAAGTCGGAATTGCCAGAAGAATTGATTGATTTTGGTCATTTGAAGAGCATTAGCCAACAACATCGCCCCTTATTTCGCGAAGATGCCGGCCCCAAGGCAGCCAATTTTCCGGTTTGGTTCGAGGAAATTAACGATGTTCGAACGCTTTGGGCGCACCATAGGCCCATAGAATTAGACGATGCCGACCATGCCTTCCGGTGTATGATCCGAATTGCCCACCTGTTGCATCTGGATGCCCATGAAAGCCTACTTCGGCTTCGGAGCAGTTTGGCCGCTTCCGCACCTCCCACAAACGAGGGTGCTCAACGCCCAACCGTCGAGATGATCTTAGAAACCTTAACGGCGGCATTGGAACAGCACACCGAAAAAATTTCGTCCGAAATAATGGTGGTTCCCGATCATTTTGTGGTGGAGTTACACCCCGATGCGTTTGCCGTTCTAACGCCGCTCTTCAAACGGATTCGGAGTGAGGCGAACAAAAGGTTGGACGATGCAGCATCAAATTTGGCAAAACCGAGTGGTCTAAAGTCGCGCATTTTGGGCTTTATCGGGCGGGCCAATCGTCCGGTTATCGAAAAAAAAACAACTTGGCGGATTGAATTTGACGAGGCGGAAGATGCCGAAACCCAAGATTTTCTTTCGGTTGAAGCTCGTTTTAGCCAGCCCATGCCACACCAAACCGGAACAGCAACCCACTTAACACGTCGGTTTACCGTTCGGTTGCCCGATGGCCTGACCTCCGCAAAAGTCTTTAGCCGCCCCGACGCCTTGCCTCCAACCATCAGAAAAGCGCCGGACGACTCCCCCTTTGCACGCCTAATTACCCAAAGCAACGAGGTATATGTGATGCAAAAGCCGGAAATTTGTATTGGCCGCTTGGACGAGGAGGAACCCCTACGAAATGAAGTGGATTTTCGGTTAAAAACAGGTGCTTCGGTTTCTCGGTTACACTGCAAAATTCGCTACCAAGAAGGGTATTTTTACATTTGTGACCTGAGTAAATTTGGCACAACACTCGAAGGCAGGCCCTTGCCGAAATCCCAAACCGATGATCTTCAGTGGGATGTTTTGCCACAAAAAGCCCGTTTAGCCCTCGGAGGCGATACGGTCTTACGCTTCGAGGCGCTCCGTTAGTCGCCCTTTTTTGTTGAACACTTTGGGCGGATATTGCATTTGAACAAGAAACTCCTTACCATTCATCTTCCTTTCATTCTTAACCCAGTATTTAGATATGCGCAAAAATATCATGCCTTTTTTGCTGTTGCTCATTCCATTTGTAGCACACGCACAATCCATCACTTCCACCTATACCGTAACCTCTGGAAAAACCTGTAAAGCAATCCCTCAGGAGGACGAGCAAAGTGCGGTTTGGGTCTGTCCGGGTGCTGGAGGCATTAAAGTGGAATATGCCGAGGGAGACATTCGGCAGAATGCTACCTTGATTTTCCCCAATAAGCAACAGGCGGATTTGGGCTTATGGAGCATTAAATCCGGCTTCTCGTCTATTGGCGACAAAATGGAGTGGCGCATGAAAAAAGTAGGGGGCAAAAACACGCCCATCGCTTTTATTCTTCGTTACAAAGTGAGTGAAGACCCAGAAGACTCCTCAAAAATTACGTCCTATCTCATGGTGGGCAAGATTTCGGGGCGTGAGTCGTGTGTCACGCACGTTGTAAAGCCCCAGTCCAAACAAAACGAGAAGGCAAGAACATTCGCAGATAATGCCGCTAATCAGCCGTGTTATAGTGGCGAATAAATCAAGCGGTGTTACCCGAAGGGCGGATGTGTATTCGCCCTTTTTTTATGATAAAATGGTTTACAGATGAATACGTTCGATTTATTAATAGACTTTCATAAAGATGCCGACCGACAAGGCCCCGGCAGTCCTCAAGAAACACAAAAAGCCTTGTATTTATTGGGGATAAAAGACCGTAAAAACCTTAAGATTGCCGATATTGGTTGTGGAACAGGGGCGCAAACAATGGTACTGGCCGAGCATTTAGCGGGTCACATTACCGCAGTAGATTTGTCGCCCGTCTTTTTGGAAAAATTGCGTACAAAAGCCCAAGAAAAAGACTTCCAAAACAAGATACAAACCTTAGCGTGTGCGATGGACAATCTACCGTTCCAAGAGGGGCAATTTGATCTTATTTGGTCGGAAGGAGCCATTTACAACATGGGGTTTGAAAACGGAATCCGGTACCTACGCTCGTTTTTAAAGGAAGAAGGTTTTTTGGCTGTTTCAGAACTTTCTTGGTTTACGGAAACACGTCCTGATGAACTCACGCAATTTTGGGAGGCTGCATACCCAGAAATCCAAACCATCTCGCGTAAAATCAAGACCTTAGAAGAAAATGGGTATTCGCCTATTGCACATTTTGTATTGCCCGAATATTGCTGGATGGAAATGTATTATACGCCCATGTCGTCGCGGTTCGAGGCATTTGCGGAAAAGCACAACCATCAAGCCTTTGTAAAACAGTTTATTCAATCGGAAAAAGAAGAAATTGCGCACTTTCGCCAATACAAAACCTATTATGGATACGCCTTTTATTTGGCTGCCAAACGGGATTAATGTAGCCATGTGCAAAGTCTAACCGTAATTGGCAAGGAAGAACGGCCATAAGAACGGAATTAACATAAATAGGGCAAGTTATGGCGATGCTTGGCCAAAAAATCCCCGTATTTGCGGAAAAAGAAAAGACCGGAAGCCCTTCCTCCATCAAGAATTATCGAAGCTCAGTGCTTCGTCCGTAGTATTTTCGGTGCATATTTTTCCTTGTTCACTCACCTTGTTCATTGTCATGCTTACCCTTGATCTTTCCAATATCGTTCCGTTTTTGTCATCGGAAGAGGCTCTTTCAGATTTGCAACCTGCATTAGCGGCGGCACACTCGGCACTGCTCACCAAAACGGGTGCCGGAAACGATTTTTTGGGATGGCGGGACTTGCTCACCACGCCCGATTTGGCACTTATAGAAGAGGTCTCAGCCTTGGCGGCGGAGATTCGCGAGCGGGCCGACGTCTTGCTCTGTGTGGGAATCGGTGGCTCATACTTGGGAGCAAAAGCCGTTATTGAGGCACTTTCGCCCTATTTTAACCGCTCTGGCCCAGAAATCCTCTTTGCCGGACACCATATGAGTGGGGCCTATTTGCGCGAGTTGTTGCAATCCTTAGACGGGAAGTCGGTCTATGTGAACGTGATTTCCAAATCTGGCACAACCCTCGAACCCGCCTTAGCCTTCCGCTTTTTGTTGGATTGGATGGATGCGCATTTCGAAGATGCCAACACCCGCATCATTGCTACTACCGACCCAACTTCGGGCGCTCTAAACCAACTCCGCAACAACCGAGGCTTCCGCAAATTTGTGATTCCGCCGGATGTTGGCGGGCGCTTCTCCGTCCTTACGCCTGTTGGGCTTCTGCCTATCGCCACCGCAGGAATAGACATCCATGCGTTGTTCGAGGGCGCACGAGCCGAGTGCGAACGCCTGACGTCCCCCGAAAATAATGCGGCACTACAATATGCCGCCGCACGCTTCTTGTTGCATGAGGCGGGTTATAAAACCGATGTCCTTTCCGTTTTTGAACCTAAACTCTATCCCATGGGCGCTTGGTGGCAACAACTCTACGGCGAGAGCGAAGGCAAAGGCGGTAAGGGACTTTTTCCGGTGGCCATGCAGTTCTCAACCGACTTGCACTCCCTCGGGCAGTACATGCAGGACGGGCAACGGGTGGTGGCCGAGACGTTTTTGATGGCCAAGGAAGATGATGGCAATATTGCCGCACCTATGCTGGCAGGTGACCTCGACAAACTGAATTACCTCGTCGGGAAACCCTATACCGAGATCAACCAAAAAGCATACGAGGGCACGCGGCAGGCACATACCAATGGTGGTGTACCCAATATGACCCTTTGGATGGATGCCATTACGCCACACACGCTCGGAGAATTGATTTATTTCTTTGAACACGGGGTGGCGATTGGGGGGTATTTGTTGGGGATTAATCCGTTTGATCAACCCGGCGTTGAGGCGTATAAAAAGGAGATGTTCCGCCTCTTGGGGAAACCCTAAAGTTTTGTAAATAAAGCGTTTACACCATCCGCAGGGCTTTACGTTTTGCGGATTTTTTTATGCGATGGGGAGGAGGATGCGGAAAGTAGTAAAAAGGATCTAATACCAATTAGGAATTAAATGACTGTTTTCTCTGAACGCTTTCACACCTTTTGGGTGTTGAAAGATTGATGATCAAACACCTAATAGGTATAGAATGATCAACTTATAAACAGCAGTTTTCCCTAATGGGTATAAGCGACTTTTGTTGATATTGATGTAATCCTCTAAAAACATATCCGCCTATGTGTGAAAAAATACAAAAAGCAGCCTACGTAAAGGTAAATCTGTTCAACTTTAACGCCTCTACGACTACACATGAAAAACATAGATGGACTTCCGATGAAGGCTTTGCTTTTCTAAACGGTCAATAAGAAATGGAGATTCTATCGGTAAACGTTTTATCTAATCCATTCATTGATCGCTAATACACAATATACCAACTTGTTTTACTTTGACCCTTAGAAAACAATTGTTTAATGTAAAGTATTTTCTTTTGTAACGCTATAAAATATAATAATTTAGGTGAGATTAAAGCTCTTATGTGGTGAAAAAAAGTGTATTTATTTCTTGATGATTCTTGACTTAGGTTGTCGGATTACTTATACTTGTCATTAGATCAGTTCCTTTGTATTGATCTAATGCTATTCTCTTTTTTATTTTACCTCTAAATAATCAAACTTATGAAACGCTCAAACGCTCAAACGCTCAAACGCTCAAACGCTCAAACGCTCAAACGCTCAAACGCTCAAACGCTCAAACGCTAGGGTAACGGTATTCTTACTTTTTAGTTTTTTTATTGTCTTTACAAGTGGTTGTGATAACACAACGCCCGAAGCAATAAAAGGGGTAACCCATTCCATTGATGGTAAACCCATCATTAAAGTGACTGAAGCGGACTACCTTAAACCTGAATTTTTCTTGCCCATCATGAAAAAAGTAGCAGGGGAGGCCAATATTGTTGCGGAGCAACTTCAGCGGCAGCTCACTAAAAAAGAAGGTGAGAGCACCTCTATACTGTTGAAGGATGTTTTTCAAGAATCAAGCAGCAATCAACACCTTTCAACCCAATATGCTGTAGAAAGTGGCGGTGGCAAAAAAGAAGGTTTTGTCTTAACGCTCGCCCCAAGTACGTCCTATATACAAAACCAGCGCCTCAGCAAAACGTCTGCCATCACCCTGATTACCCGTTCTCCGGATGAAGTGGCAATTCCGGAAGATGCGGCAGGGAACGAAATCTGGCCTGTTGTTTTGCCAGCAGTTGTCTTGGGAGACCCCAATACCGTCGTTCAGGTGTCGTTCAATAAAGACGGTACTACACAAATTGTGTCTGGTGCTTTGGGTAAAAAGTCTGAGGTTTATGACTTTATTTATCTTGAAGATACCTATGTGGATGAAGGGTCGTCGTCGGGAGATGGAAGTTCGGTTTGGAATGGAGGTTTTGTACCGGGTACCTATTTGTCGCTTCTCGGTATAAAATTAGAAGACGATCAAGAGACTTTTGGCCCAGCCGAAGTGATGATGCACGTAAGTCCGGGTGACGGTGCCGATATTCATAGCAATGCGGCTAACCACTTTTTAGACCAGAGATGTATCTATGTCTCCAATATCGTATCTGGTGTTGACGCTTCAGGCCAGCCCGTTACCGTTTCAGGGCCACCACGGAACGAATGTTTATCGGTTTCCACTGGAGCCAATGGCGGTACGTATCTTATGCCCGATGTAAACTCGGCTGGACAGTTTTATGCGATGTATGCACCTTATCCCCTTGCAGCACTAAATACTACGATGCAACATGCGGTGATGGTAGAGGACAATAAAAATTATGGGAACTATTCTTGATTATGGGAACTATTCTTGGCGGAGTTCTGGAAACTGGGGCGGAAATGTCTTGTCCTACAACCTTCAAACCCGTAGCTGGGAGGATGTCTATACCCGTGTTGCTGCACAACGGCATTACATAGGCTCCAGCGATGCTGTGATCCCGAAATCGGGCATCACCAAAATCCATCAGTACAGCTACACTGGTAATGAGCTAATTATTGCCGCAGATGGCAACATGCAGTTCACGTTTGGCAAGATGTCCAACAATTAGGTTTTGTTCACCCGTATGTGTAATCAAAGGGGCGGTATTTTGCCGCCCCACAATCTGGAGATCGTCATGAAGAAGGCATATCTATTGGTTTTTCTGTGCTTTTTGGGTTGTGATGATATTAATAGCTTCATTGATGAAAATATAGACCCTATAGCAGATCTGAAGGATCGTTTTGGTCCCAAAATGATCAAAGACAATTCGGTTTATATTGGGGGTATGTTGGAGGCCAGTCCCGATACCACGCATTTCCGGCCTCAGATATGGGTGGGGCGGGCCTCCGATCCAAGAAACAAAAAATATGTTCTATATGAAGACCCTTCGCAAACGCCATTAGTGGAGACAATAGAGTCCCCGATGTTGTATGCACAACTCTTGGTGAGGGCTGCGAACTCACACTTTACCCTCAAGGCAGACAACGAAGCTATGGTACAACTTCAAGGGCCAATCGGTCATGCCTCCGAGAAGAAGGTGACACTTAGCCTGCTAAAACATGGTCTATACGAAGATACCCGAGGAGAACTCCTCATGCTCCCCAAGAGCAAATACAAACTTTGGGTCACGCTAAAGGACAAACGGGTCTATACCTCTGAGATGAGTACACCCGAGTTGCCCTATGTGAACATACCACCTCGGTATGATATAAAACTCAGAATTGTTAAATTTGCTAGTGATGGGGGTATAATTGAGCGCCACTTTGAACTTCCCAATAATGAACCACTTGTGGAAGACGAAATAGACTACCGTCCTGCACCAGATGCGGCTTATACCATCATTCAGTTCAACAAGGAAGACTGTGAAGAAGTGGGGAGTAACGCAAACGCAACCATTACTTCTAAATCTAAGCGATTAAGCAGGTATATCGAAATATGTGGAGGTTATTATCTTAAGGACAATGATGACTTTGGTAAATTCCCAAGGGTTCATTATGCTTGGAGTACAGGCCCTAAGACCAATAAGTACTACCGTACCAAAATGAAGACTTGGATCCGGGTTTCCCAGGTGCACGAGTCCATGAGAAAGGGGTTCCTGTCCGAAACAAACTGGACGTTTATTGATTCAATGGAATTTGCTAAAAAGTACGGTGAGGCATCAGATGCGAATATCAGCCGAGATCCCAAATACTGGCCGAGCATCTCGAATATCTATAAATTAGATGCTTCAGGAAACACCCTACCCAAATCCCAATCCGATGCCATCGGTTTTTTTGGTGGGTATAGCAGCCGTTATGTTTTTATGACCATGTACCCGATTAGAACTTGGAATCCTTTAGACTATGGTTGGATAGGGCCTTTAAACAATTAGTGGGGGGCAACATGCAGTTCACGTTTGGCAAGATGTCCAACAATTAGGTTTTGTTCACCCGTATGTGTAATCAAAGGGGCGGTATTTTGCCGCCCCACAATCTGGAGATCGTCATGAAGAAGGCATATCTATTGGTTTTTCTGTGCTTTTTGGGTTGTGATGATATTAATAGCTTCATTGATGAAAATATAGACCCTATAGCAGATCTGAAAGATCGTTTTGGCCCCAAAATGATTAAAGACAATTCGGTTTATATTGGGGGTATGTTGGAGGCCAGCCCCGATACCACGCATTTCCGGCCTCAGATATGGGTGGGGCGGGCCTCCGATCCAAGAAACAAAAAATATGTTCTATATGAAGACCCTTCGCAGACGCCATTAGTGGAGACAATAGAGTCCCCGATGTTGTATGCACAACTCTTGGTGAGGGCGGCGGACTCACACTTTACCCTCAAGGCAGACAACGAAGCTATGGTGCAAATTCAAGGGCCAATCGGTCATGCCTCTGAGAAGAAGGTGACGCTTAGCCTGCTAAAACATGGTCTATACGAAGATATCCGAGGAGAACTCCTCATGCTCCCCAAGAGCAAGTACAAACTTTTGGTCACGCTAAAGGACAAACGTGCTTATACCGCCGAGATGAGTACACCGGAGTTGCCCTATGTGAATATACCACCTCGGTACGACATACCCCTTAGAATAATGTATGACAATCTTGGTGTTCCAAGTGAACGACATATAGAAATACCTCCCAAAAATGAACCTCGTGTGGAAGACGAAATAGACTACCGTCCCGCACCAGATGCGGCTTATACCATCATTCAGTTCAACAAGGAAGACTGTGAGGAAGTGGGGAGTAACGCAAACGCAACCGTTACTTCTAAATCCAAGCGATTAAGCAGGTTTATCGAAATATGTGGAGGTTATTATCTTAAGGACAATAATGACTTTGGTAAATTCTCAAGGGTTCATTATGCTTGGAGTACAGGCTCCAATATCAATAAGTACTACCGTACCAAAATGAAGACTTGGATCCGGGTTTCTCAGGTGCACGAGTCCATGAGAAAGGGGTTCCTGTCCGAAACAAACTGGACGTTTATTGATTCAATGGAATTTGCTAAAAAGTACGGCGAGGCATCAGATGCGAATATCAGCCGAGATCCCAAATACTGGCCGAGCATCTCGAATATCTATAAATTAGATGCTTCAGGAAACACCCTACCCAAATCCCAATCCGATGCCATCGGTTTTTTTGGTGGGTATAGCAGTCGTTATGTTTTTATGACCATGTACCCGATTAGAACTTGGAATCCTTTAGACTATGGTTGGATAGGGCCTTTAAACAATTAGCCGAAAGGTATTCTTGACGGTTTTACACCATCCGCAGGGCTTTACGTTTTGCGGATTTTTTTATGGGATGGGGAGGAGGATGCGGAAAAGGGTTCCTTGGCCTTGGGTACTTTCCACCTGAACCGTTCCTCCATGTGCTTCCACTACCGACTTGACGATGGCAAGCCCCAATCCGGAAGACTGGTGGGCTTGTTGCCGTGCAGGATCGCCTCGGTAGAAGCGGTCGAACACAAAAGGCAACTGCGCTGCCGAGATGCCCTCGCCGTAATCTTGTACTGAGAATACCATACTTTGGCCCTCGGTGTATGCGGCAAGTTCCACCACTTGGTTTTCTGGGGAGTAGCGTAGTGCGTTCCCGACCAAATTACCCAATACTTGTATCATTCGGTCTTCATCCACCAAAACAGTGGGCAACTGGCGGTTGGCTTGGAGGTTTAGCCGGATATTGCGGCGGCTGGCCTGTTCCTCAAAAGTGTGTATCATGCGCTCCAAAAGCTCGGCGGGCTTTTTAGGGACTTTGTTCAAGGGTAATTCTCCGGCATCGGCCAAAGAAATCACCCGAAGGTCTTCGAGGAGCCGCTGAAGGTGCTTTGCCTCGGTGTGCATGACCTCGAAGCGGGCTGGCGTTGGGGCCAAATCGCCTTCTTTTAAGGCTTCGAGATAGCCCGAAAGGACGGTGAGGGGCGTCCGGAGGTCGTGTGCGAGGTCGGCAGTCATTTGGTGTCGTAGTGCCCTTGCCTTTGCTAATTCAGTACTCATCCGGTTAAATGCTCGCGCCATTTCCCCAACCTCGTCATCGGAACGAACGGCCACTTGTGTTCCCAATTCTCCAGAAGAAAGTTGGCGGGTGGCTTGGGTTAATAAACGGAGCGGCTTGGTCATACGTCCAGCCAAAATAGCGCCTAAGATCCAAGCGATGATGACACTCAAGCCTGTGGCATAGAGCAAAGCACTCCGAATGCGTGCCAAATAATCTCGGTCTTCGGGCCTTAGGGGAAGGGTACTGCCTGTTGGGAGTGCCGTCCCCACAAAGGTTCCCCGTACCAAAATAGGCTTTCCGGTTGCAAGTAAAGCCGCCGGAACCGTACTCCCGACAGGGTATTTTGAGGTTGGAATCAGAACGATCCGCTTGGTGTCCACCAAAAAATAAGGTGGGTCGGGCGGTTTTAGATCCTTGGTTGGGGCAAAATTGGGGTCTATCGGCCCAACGCCAAATTGTGCTGCTGCGCCAATGCCGCGCCATCCTCCAGTAGATCGGTAAAAATCGGTGACATTGTTGATAAAGCGGTTCTGAACATCCACTTGTGTAAACTGTTCAAAGGCTTTTTCGGTCTCGCGTTGGGTAAAAAAGGCCACAAGAAGCGCCTCTATGATGCCCAAAAAAAGGAGCAATAACAGAAACCGGAGGGTAATGGAACGGAACCATCTCATGTTGTTCCCGATGTGTTGGGGTTATGGCGCAGTTGTATTCCATGATACGGAATTACGTCGCAAAACGAAAACCAAAGGCATCCCCACAAAAAAAGGCCATCGCAAGTGACGGCCTTTGTAAGAATTAATATGGGGCTTAGAACTGATCCCCACCCGCAGAACCATCTTCATTCAGGTTCTTTTTACGGTTTCGTTGGTTGTTCTGGCGGTCATTCGAGCCGATATTCCACGTCACGCCCAACGTCACATTCCGGCTAATCATCCGGCGATTAAAAGAGAAAGTGAAGTTCGGGTCGGTATTGTTCATACCAAATCTACGTTGATCGAAGATGTCAGAACCCCGCAAACTGACCATAAGCGTGTTGTTCAGGAAGTTTTTCCCGAACCCAACATCTGTATTTTGTTGGCTAAGCATGGTTCCTTGTGGGCTTGGTTGTGGGGCTTGGTAGTTCCACGAAACTTGCCCATTGATGCCATAGGGTAAGGTTAGGTTTGCATTTACGCGACCGCTCCACGAGAAGCCGCTATTCGTGTTTTGAGAAACGCCACTTACTTCGCGGCGATACCCGTTTACGCTTGTGGTGAGGTTAATCGCCTTGGATAATCGGTTGGTGGCGATAAACTCCAGTCCAAACGAATCGGCAGATTTTAAGTTCTCGAAGGTGGTGATACTCGTGCCATTTTCGCCTAAGCGGTTGATGCCTGATACCAAGTTGGACGTGTGGCGATAGAAGATGGTGGATGTAATGGAGCCTTTTTTGAGGTTGAGCATGTGACCCAACTCCACCGCATCTACAAATTCCGGCTTCAGGAGCGGGTTGCCCATTCGGATGTTCACGGGATCGCTGTAATCTGGAAAGGGATTCATGGCCCAGCGGTTAGGACGGTTCTGCCGACGGCTGTATCCCAAAGTCACCTCGTTCTTAGAGGCTAAGGTTTGACGAATGTTCAGCGTTGGGAAGAAATTGAAATAGTTTTGGTTAAAGGTCTGATCCGTCGTTTTTTGGTTGCCACGTTGGTACGTCTGTACCCCGCGAATCCCAACTTGATAGGCGATTTTACCCAAAAGCCCTGTGTACATGACGTATGCAGCATGAATATCCTCATCTAAGACAAATTGATTGGTACGTAGTGCATTATTTTGCCATGTATTGTTCAGATAATCGGTGGCGCGATAATCTTGATCGTTATGCCTTTGGGTAAATTTATAGCCTACTTCAAGTTTTCCACCATTGCCAAGCGGGCGGGTATAGTCGGTTTGGGCGGTAAATAAGTGGTCATTAGCAAGGGTATTGTCGCGTTGTAAGGCTACATTCGTTTGTGGGATGTTGTTCACGACGTCATATTCGGAGTATGTTTGTAATTCGTCTTGCTCGCCACGATTAAAGCTCAGGTTTGCGGTTAGCTCATGACCACCGCCAGCAATCACTTTGCGGAAATCTAAGGCCGTTTCCCAGCCACTATTTTGGTTGTCGCTGTCTGTATCTCGGTTATAGCGGTCTGTTTGTACCCGTTGTCCATCCAAAAACGTGTAAGCCGTACCACTTTCGCCGCCGCCATCACGGAGGTTATAACCACCAGAGAGGCTCAACGAGGTGCGGTTATCAAGGAAATAATCAAAACCCGTGCGGAAATTGCCATTGTTAAACTTGCGGAAGCCATTGCTCGCTTGGTCTATGATAGAAGCGGGTAAACCATTTGTGAGGTTGGTCCGTAGGGAAGACCCTCGAAAACCCATTGCCATGCGGTTATACCCCACATTGATAAAGGCATTGTACTTGGGGGCGCGGTAGTTTAAAGCAATATTGTTGGAAGTACGGAAGGTGTTTTCTTTGAACCCCGTTCCAGCATTGCTTGAAATCGTGGCATTGTATCCGGCTTGGTTTGGGCGCTTCAAGACAATGTTAATAATTCCGGCGGATGAATCGGAGTCGTATTTTGCAGATGGATTGGTGATGATCTCGATACGGTCAATCTGCGAGGAGGGGGTTTGTTCCAGTAACGTAGCAATAGGGAGGTTAGACGGCTTGCCATCAATCAAAACTTGAATGTTACCACTGCCACGCATGGACACATTATTGTCCATATCTACCTGTACCGATGGGATGTTTCTCATTACATCTATGCCATTTCCACCGGTTGCCGTTAGGTCTTTTCCAATGTTATAGACCTTCCGATCCGGCGAAATTTGGATCAAATCCCGTTCGGCAGTAATGGTCACTTCCTTGGTGTTGTTCACCTCTTCTAAGGCAATTTTGCCCAAAGCTAATTCTGCTTTATTTGGACTAAGCGCAAGGTCTGTTTTAAAGGCAACTTTATAGCCAATAAAACTCACTTTTAGCTTATACATGCCCATTGGGAGGTTTTCAAGGCTGAAACGGCCTTTTTCATCTGAAACCATGCCAGCTACAACCGAGGTGTCAACGGGCGCATTGCGTATCCGGTCTTGTACTTCTTGCGGCATCGAGGCCAATCGGGCAGCAGAGGGTTTTGCTTTTTGGAGTACAACCGTCGCATAAGGGATGGGTTGGTTGGAAGCGGCATCTACGACAGACCCACTTACTTTTCCTATTCGGGGTGCATTGTTGCCTGTCGGCTCTTGCGCAAATCCTTGGCCAGCACAAACAATAATAAGCAATAAAATAGAGAAGATGCGTTTCATGATTCGTTGTTTTGGTTTGGTTTTAGGAACATGGACGGCGAAGAGCGGTCGTAGGTTCATAAATGTTGTGAGATTTGCGACAAAGTGGCTGTTTGATGCGACCAAGGACACCATCAATGAGATATGGGTAACGTAACAAAGGAAATGGATTCGTCAGGCTATCACTCGAAAGGTGTTGCGACATGTTTTCTGGATTGGTGTTAACCCCAAGCATGAGCGTGGGGTATTTACACCGGATCCTGCCATCGGCTTTAGCCCTGCCATCGGACAGCACAGCCCCGTAGGGGTGGCATCTTTATATGACGAGGAATAGCTGGCGGTGTCAATATTGGTCTTCTTACGGGTCTTCAAAATAATTTGAAGTGGTATCTTCGTTGGAGCGTATTTTTTTGCTATAATTTGCTCTGGCACTTTTTTCTTTGACAAACATGGATTTTATATCTGCTTCATTTTTTTCAAAAACCAACGTATTGGTGATGGAAAGTGAGATCGCAATCTTTTCTACATCATGGTCTGTACCAATGTAGGTAAAGGTCCAACGGTTTTGTTTTAATTCCTCGATTAACTTCTTAATGTCTCGCCCAGAAAACTCCCTTGAAGCGTTCTCTTCTCCGTCTGTCAGGATTGTTACCAAAACATGATAGTCGCTTTGCCCACGCAGTGCTTGTTTCAGTCTGTTTATGCTAAAGCCCATTGCATCGAACAAGGGTGTAGTGGCATCTGGTTTATAGCTTGATTCGTCAATTTGATCCAACATGCTCGCCTTATCGAGGAAGTGGTGTATTTTTTGCCTCAAACCGTTGAATGAAACAAGGGAAATGAAATGTTCTTGTTCCGGAAATTGTTGCTCAATGCCTTTAATGGTTTGAACAACTTCATTAAAACCTTGAATAATGGTCGTCTTGATGGATTCCATTGAGCCACTTTCATCTAAAATGATGAGGTTGTGTACTTGATCTGACATTCCCCACCCCCTCAAATACGGAAATAGTATTTTTTTGTCGGCTCGCCCAACAGGTCAATGATCTTGTTTTTTGTGTCATTAAGATTTAATATGATAGGCTTTGCGTCTCCTTGGTACA
>Ga0209573_1002935_pt1 | contig 20123 bp, 19 predicted proteins | sample TNRBio252014_DNA_FD_185870 | JGI IMG/M metagenome (GOLD analysis project Ga0209573, IMG submission 185870) | Wastewater treatment Type I Accumulibacter community from EBPR Bioreactor in Madison, WI, USA - TNR Reactor_6/25/2014_ DNA (SPAdes)... | ecosystem: Engineered > Bioreactor > EBPR >...
CCGCCTACAACGCTTTGGAGGGGGAGTTTAACCTTGCCGCCGCTATCATCGAAGCACGGGGGCGGGCTGGTTTGACACAAGGGGAACTCGCCCAGCTCATGAACACGACCCAATCGGTTGTCGCGCGCTTGGAGGGGGGCGGCAGGCCGACCACCCGGACGCTCGAAAAAATCGCACTGGCGACCGGTTGCCGCCTCAAGATCAGCTTTGAACCCAACAACGCTCTCCATGCGCGATAACCCCCCCCACCCCGGCGAAGTGGTCAGGGAACTTTGCCTAGAGCCTTTGGGCTTGAGCGTAACCGCCGCCGCCGCAGGGCTTGGGGTAACACGCAAGACGCTTTCCGACCTGTTGAACGGTCACGCCAGTATCTCCCCGGAAATGGCTTTGCGCCTGTCCTTTGGGTTTGGCGGGAGCGCGGAGAGCTGGCTACAGCAGCAAGCGCTTTATGACCTGGCCCAAGCTCGCCGAAAAGCGCCAGAGATGAAGATTCGGCGTTTCGTTACGGCTTGACGGACGCTTGTGGGAAATGCGCCTGAAAGACAGCCGGTTGACTCCCATCCAATAAGACTATAAAGATATAACCGCCTAACGTCCTAACGCTATAACGTTATAGGATTATGACATGAAGACGGTTGCCATTATCAGCCAGAAGGGCGGGAGCGGGAAGACGACGATAGCCGTTCATCTGGCCGTGTGCGCGGAGCTTCACGGACAGCCGACCCTGATTCTTGACCTTGACCCGCAGGCTTCCGCTTGTTCATGGCTTGCCCGCCGTGGAGAAGACACCCCGGAAGTTATCGCCGCCGAGCCGAGCCAGCTTGCCGGGTTGCTCAAAAAGGCCGAGGCTGGAGGAGCCGGACTGGTCATCATAGACACCGCGCCCCACTCGGATCGCACCGCCGCCCTTGCCGCGCAGCTTGCGGACGTGGTTCTTATCCCGTGCCGTCCATCCGCTTTCGACGTGGACGCCATCACGTCAACCCTGAATATCACCAAACTTTCCAACGCCAGCGGCAAGGCCGCCGTTGTGCTGAATGCCATTCCCCCGCGCGGCGAGTATGCCGAGGAGGTCCGGCAGGGTTTGTCGGAGGTTGCGACCGTTGCGCCCATTCACATTTACCAGCGGGCAGCTTACTTCAATGCCGTGAATGACGGGCGGAGCGTTGAAGAATACGAACCAAAGGGCAAAGCCGCCGAAGAAATCCGCGCCCTCTACGAATGGGTTATCAGAAAATAATGCTATATTGTTATAGCATAATAATTTTATTGTGTTATAACGTTATTGAAATGTGAGGTGAGACCAATGGCAAAACGTGCATCCATTTTCGCCAAGCCCGCGCCCGAAGCAATGAAGGACAACGGGGAAGGGGAACCAACCGCAGAGAAGCGCCCCGACCAAATCGGCAAGCGACTTATCGGCGCACAGTTTCCCGAGGGTGTCTATCGGCAGTTCAGGATTCTGGCCGGTGAAAAGGGTATCGGCAGCCAAGACCTTTTGAGAGAAGCCCTCAATGACCTTTTCCGAAAATACGGGAAAGACGCGATAGCCTGACGGCGGCGCAGCCCCGGCTCAAGGCCAGCGAACGAGGGGGCGGGGAGACCGAGGGGAGGTTGGAAAAGCGGGGAAAGCCGTGTTGCCTGAACAGTAACCCCGCAGACCAATCAGTCAAGGTCAAGCCCTTCGGGTGAGAACGCCGTATCCCCATCTTTCCGCGCTTCGCTTGTGCAAGACGGGTGATACCCCTCGGCGTTCTCAACCTTGACTGATTGGCCTTTGACGCGGGGTTCCAATTCAGGCAACACGGCACTGATGCCGTGCTAACTGAAGGAGAACATCACGATGAACAGCTTGGAAACCCTCGTTTTTTATGCCGAGTATTGCCGGGCGCTCTTGGTTGGCACCCATGCGGCGATCACCGTTATCGAAGCCGCCGCCGCCGAACTGGAGGACAAAGAACTTCTGGACCTCTCCGGTAGGGACCCGGTGGAAGCGGAGTTGCTGGCGGCGCGGTTGCGCGGCGCTGTTCAGAAGCTAGAGAAAGCGACCGTGCCACCCGCAATCAACTTAAACATTCCGCCGCCCCCGCCGTGGAAGGTGTAACGGAACGGCCCGCCCTTGGTATCCCCGAGGGCGGGTTTTTTCTTCCCGCACGTTGCCTAATATCCCGAGGGGGGTTACAGGGGGGAGCAGAGCGCCCCCCTTGGGCACGCCGTAGCTAACCAGACCAGCAGAGAACAGGCGGCACCGCTTGCCGGAGCCATCCACCACGGTTAGACTTTGCGGCAACGCCAGCAGCCCGGCCTAGCCAGCGGAGCGGGAGAAGCCAGCACCGGCAACACCGCCGAGCGCGCAGGCCAGCGGGGAGAGCGCGGCAGCTTATCCCAGCAAGGGCAAGGGGGCGGAGTCCCCGGAGGGCGCACTTAAGGATTACCCCCCAGAGGGGGTAATCCTGTGCGGTTTCGCCATCCGGCGAAACGTGGGGCGGTCCATCCGGCCCGCCCCCAAAACCATCACATTGCGGGTTTTCGCCATGACCGAAAAATCCACCGACCGCTTAACCCGCTTGCAGCAGCGCAAGGCGGAGCTTGAGCGCCAGATTGCCGAAGCCGAGCGGGCGGCGCGCGAGTCCGACCGCAAGCGGGACACGCGCCGGAAAATTATCGTGGGCGGTGCCATCTTGGCAGCCATCGAAAGCAGCCCCGGCTTGCTGGCGATGGTAAAAACCGTTTTGGCGCAGCGGGTGACACGCGCCCACGACCGCGCCGTCGTAGCCGACCTGTTGGGCGACCCCGGCCCGGCGAAAACCCCGCCCCCGGAGGTGTCCGGCTAATGGCAATCTTCCACCTGTCCCACAAGGCAATTTCCCGAGGGCAGGGGCAAAGCATCGTGGCCGCCGCCGCCTACCAGTCGCGCGGGCGGATACAGGACGAGCGGAGCGGACAAGTTAAGGACTACACCCGGAAGGCGGAGCAAGAGCTATTATTTTCCGGCGTGTATGCGCCGAAGAACGCGCCGGAATGGGCGCGCGACCGTGGCGCCCTGTGGAACGCCGCCGAGCGGGCAGAGGACGAACACAACAAAACGCGCGCTAAAGTTGCCATCACAGGCCAACACATCGAAATCGCTCTCCCGCACGAACTGACGGCGGAGCAAAACCGCTATGCGCTGCAAGACTTCATCCGGGATAACTTCACCCGGCACGGTTACGCCGTGGACCTGAATATCCACGGCCCAGACCGGGACGGCGACCAGCGGAACATTCACGCGCATTTGCTGATCACCATGCGAACGCTGAACGAGAAAGGGTTTAGTCCGGTGAAGCTCCAGATGGACCGGACGGAGTTAAGCAAATGGGTGACGCACTGGCGGAAGGGTTGGGAGAAGACGGCCAACCGGCACCTTGAGCGGCACGGCCACGAAGCGCGGATTGACCACCGTAGCCTAGAGGCGCAGGGGATCGACCGCGAGGCGAGCCAGCACTTAGGCCCGACCGCCGCCAAGATGGAACGGGAAGGAAAGGCCAGCGAGCGCGGGAACGAGAACCGCGCAACGACCACGCGCAACCGGCGACGCTGGGAGCGGTTAGGGGAGCTTCACCGGGAGTTATCACAGGTCAACGGCGAGATAGCGACGGAGCAGGCCAAAAGCGCGCAGGTTTACCGCATGGCGGACGCGGAGAAAACGCCAACAGTTGGCTGGTGGAAAGCAGCCCGCGCCCGTGCGGCGATGCACACCACGACGCCGACGCAGGCCCACGCGAAGGCCGCAGGCCCGCGCCCGGAACCGAAGCAGGCCCCGGCCCAACGGGCGACCCCACCCCCGGCCCGGCCTTTATCGCCCGCCGAGGAGTTCGAGAAACAGGAAAACGAGAGTCGCCTAGCCCGCGTTATGCGCGAGCGGGAAGAGCGGCGACGCCGCGAACGGGAGGAGGAGCGCCAGCCCGGACGCTCCATTGCCGACGATTGGCTTGACGGGATGTTCAAGAAAAGCGACGGCCCGCGATAGCCCCCTTTTCCTACCGGCCCCGCCTTGGGCTATCGCCCAGGGCGGAATAGGGAGATTATGGAAACGCTATAGGTTCAGCTTTCCTTGAACGAGATAATCAGGGCGCAATGTGGCGAAATCCAACATTTCAACCATGTTGGCCCCTTTGTTCCGCCATTCATAAAACAGGGATTCGCCCAGAAGGACATATTTCCATTCACAGTCCATCCGGTGTTGGGGTTCCAGTTCGTTGACCCGTTCGCACCAAGCTAAAGCCGCTTTCCGTTTCCGCTGCACGTTCGGATGGGCCATTTGCTCTTGGGCTTTGGTTTCCACCAGATAGACCGTGTTGGGAACCCGCACCACAAAATCAGGCGAGTAGAATCCGGGAATGCCATCTTCCTTGATGTAGCGCAAGCGGACAAAATCATGCTTTTGCTCATTGATCTTGCAAAAGGCCGCGACCTGTCCATCAGAATGCGCCATTTCGATAAAGGCTTTTTCAAGCCCGCCATTGCGTGAAGGATAGGGCAGTCTGGGATAGATGCACTTCTCGACTATGACCGAGGCCGTTTCCCGAACGGTAATCCGCTCCACTTCGGATAGTTTTCGGATAGCGACTTCCGACTCGCCTTCAATCCGCTTTTCTTCGGCTTCCAGCAGATTGCGCGCCATCACCTTGATGATATGCCCTGTGACGGTATCGGTGAGCAGGACACGCCAGTTTTCATCATCCAGCGGATCAAAAGACACCATGAACAAGCGATTGCGGACATAGCGATCCACCCATCCGGCAATTTGCGGCTTGTTGACCTGCAAATGCGGGTATTGCCCTTGATTGGCATAGACCTTAGAGCTTGCCGTTAAAGGCTGGCTCATTAACTCGCCAATACGGCGGACAATTCTGGAAACATAATCATTGTAGCCGGTCGCGGTCATCACCCCACCATCCACCCGATAATCACCGAACCGCGTTCCGGTTTGCACATCTTCGGAGTGGAACTTTTCACCTTTGCCGATGATGGATTTCAGTTGCGGAAGCGTGAAGCCTTCAAAGGGTTCAAGGCCGGAAATGTCAATTTCATTGGTATGGATCGTTTCCTCTTTCTCGCGCAGGATGAAGGGGAAATGAAAATCATAGCGTTCGTATCCATCCCGCAGGCCCACGGAGAGTAAATCACCCGTGCTACTGGTTCCATCGGTTTCATCATCCGTTTCTCCAACCAGCCCTTCCCTCATCAATTCTTCATAGAATTGCTGGAAAGCCGGATGCTCTACAATGGAGAGAATATCAATCAGGCTGTCAGGAGGTTGACCTTCCTTGATTCGGCGGCGATTGTCCCGCTTCACCTCTTCATATTCGTTGCCGCGCCACATAAGCCGCAAACCCCGGCCAATGGTTTGTTCCAGAAGAATCCGCGCTTGCGAGGAGCGGAGCGGCACGATCACGCAGATATTGTTGACATCAAACCCTTCCCGCAGCATCAACACGCTGATGACCACACGCGGGTTTTTGTGGGCATCCATATCAAAGAGTTTTTCCCGCAGAACGGCCCAATCTTCTTTTTTCAGGTCGCCTTTGCGGTTGGAATCCACCCGCAGGATTTCTTCATCGGCCAAGCCTTCCAGCTTCAAAAAATCCTCAACGAGCGGGGTTACACTGGTGTCTTCACACATCACCATCATTTTGGGGTGACGGGTTGGATCAACCGCCGCAAACTCCACTTCCAGCTTGTTCAGTTTCGCCAGACCCGCGCGCAGCATGATCCGCTGGCCTTCGGACAGCGTAGGGTTGCCGTCTTCATCCCGATACGCCTTAAAATCCAGTTCCGCATCCGACAGCGCCCCGATTTCCTTGCGCTTATCGAGGACGAGAGACTTGACCAAGCCCATTTTCATGGCCGTTTTCAGGTCAAAATCCACGATGATATGGGGGAAGTAGGTCAGGGTAATGTTTTTCCCTGTTCCAACTTGGTTGTAAGGCGTGGCGGAAAAATCCACCTGAATGAAGCGATGCTTTTTAGGATCAGCGATCAGGTTCAGGCTTTTCTGCCATTCCACCTCGTTGATTTCGCCTTCCTTTTTGAAGTCGTGGATATGGTGCGCTTCATCATTGAACACCATCAGACTCGGCAAGTCTTTCAGGTAATTAAGGATATTGCCGCGCTCAAACTTCCGGTTTAACTGGTTCAGGTCATTGCCTTGGCTTGTTCCCGGTGTGAGCGGCAGGAGGTCTTCGATAACGGCCTTGGGGTCACGGTCAGCGCCGGGAGCCAAGATTTCATCCGCTTCCGATTCTTCCCCTTCCTCACTCAAGATATGCCAGTTGGATATGGCGATCAGGCCGCCACTGGTCACTTTGCGGCCAATGTCTTCCTTGGGACAAACGGCCCCCTGCACGAACCGGAACACTTCATCACGGTAGGTTTCAGGGATGAACAGGCTTCCAAAAATCTTGAGGTCAGAGGTTTCAAAGTTCCGCTTGCCGCCCCGTTCCTTGCCCATGAAGGCATCCAACAGGCGGTCATAGACAATCAGGCCCGGAGCGACCACCAGAAAATTGCGGGTGAAGCGGTCGCTTTCCTTGTTCCGGTTGGCGTTCAGGAGTTGCCAGATAACCAAGGCTTGCAGAACCCACGTTTTGCCGGTTCCGGTCGCCATTTTCATACAGTATTTCGGATAGGCGTTCTTATCGGCCCGGATAATCTGGGCGGCGTGGTGATTACCGAGAACCACATCCGGCGCAATCTCTGCATAAAGGGCTTGCAGGGTTCTGACCCCTAAAACCTCATGGGCATAGAGGGTGTTCAGAATGGCTTGTTTTTGCCCTTCATGGAAATTGAAGGGGCGCATATCCATGTAATCCTGCTGAAACCACCAGCGGAGCAGTTCCGCCGTGGTGTCGCTCACCAAGTCTAGGATTTCCGCCGCGCCGTTCTCAAGGCCGGAGCACAGGCCGTTGACGCGAGCGGTGAGGTTCTTGGCAAGGGTCAATCGGTTAATGCTACTCATGGCCTAGACCTCCACAATCGCTTCGGCCTCAAAGCCGAACACATCCACGGCACGGACGCAGACGCGGCGCTTGCCCGACTTGGCGGGGAGGTCGTCAAGATGGGCCTTGACGGTCACACGGTAGGGTTCATCGTCGTTTTCCGTGTTGCCACGGTAATCTTGCCAAACCGAACGGAACAGCTCCCCGTCATAGTCGGGGTCAACGCTCCAATACTCAATCAGCGCCAGCGGGTCTTTGTTGATGATCTTTTGCAGCTTGGCGCGATTGGCTTCATCCAGATTGAGGGCTTCCGGCGAGAGCAGGACATAGTTTTGCAGGCCGACCGTCAAGCGTTCCTTGCCACCGGACAGGGGTTGCCGTGTCACATCCCCCAGGACGAGGTATTGCAGGGAGGAAAAGCGGATTTCATCCGCCTTGAGCTTGTTGCCTTTTTTCTTGAGACGATCCAGCAGGTCAGGGGGGATGACCAGCACCTCCAGCCGTTCCCCTTCGTTCAAGCCCTGAATGTCATGGCCGATGGAGGGGTCGAAGTTCCAGCCCAGAACAATCACCTTGTCCCACCCGCCCATGTGACTGTCCCGCAGTTGCAGGGCTTTTTTCAGCGTGACCAAGCCGGTCATTTTGTTGGGACTGTCCACATAAACGAGGGCTTTGGTATGCGGCACACGGCCCAGATTGCGGTTCGGGTTGTCTTCGGACACCAACGGCAAAGCCCCGAACAGGCCGAGGACGATTTCCGACAAATCGCCGACGCGGAACTTGCGGCCCATCGTGGAACGCGCCATTTCCACCTGATAATCGCCAACGTGTTGATACAAGAATGGTTTGGCGTTTTGGTCAATCAGCCGCTTGCGGGTAATCATGCAGGCGGGCTTGCCGAGGTCAGCGGCGATCCAGCGACGGCCTAACCGTTCGGCGACAGCGGCAGTTGTGCCGGAGCCGGAGAAGAAGTCGGCAATGGTTCCACCTTCTGGGCAAGAGGCGGAAATTATCCTTTCGAGTAATTTTTCTGGCTTTTGTGTTCCATAGTTTAATCCCTCATTTGATCGAGAGGAAATTGCCATAAAATCAAACCACAAATCTTGAACCTGTTTACCCTCGATATTATCTGCATATTGTTTATATCGAGGCGTTCCAGTGCTAGAGAAAAATATAATATTTTCCTCTATGGCTTTATCAATTCTTTCTTGTGACCATACCCAATGCCGTCCTGTAGGTGGGTAAATCAACCCTTTTTTTCCAAATATTCTAGGCTCTCCTGAGCCAGCAGCATTCATAGAAACTGATTTATACCTTTTTCCGGTTATCTCACATATATTTGGATATTCATCAATAGTTTCATCATCAGAACGTGGCATGAATACTGGTCTAAAAAAATATGAATCAGTTTTAGAGTATAAAAAAAGCGTATCATGTATTGCACCAAATTTTTTTCCATCGTTATGGCTGTATGAACGTCTCCATATAACTTCATTTATGAAGTTTTCTCTTCCAAATATATTATCTAAAGCTATTTTTACATAATGTCCGATATGCCAATCAAGATGAACATATATTGAACCGCTGTTATTTAATAATTCACGCATCAGAAATAATCTGGGAACAATCATTTCCAGATAACTCGCCGTTCCATCCTGCCATGTATCCGAATAAGCGAATTGCTCAATTGCCGTTTGTCGTTGCTCAATATCGCCGCTTGAGAGGTTAATTTTTGTTCGATAATCCGCCTTGCTATCAAAAGGCGGATCAATGTAGATCAGATCAATTTTCCCGCGTAGGGACGGGGTTTCATCATCACCTGCTAAGAGCGCCGCCATTGCCAGCAGGTTATCGCCATAGATCAGGCGGTTCATGGTGGCGGGGTTCAGGTCATGGTCGTTCTTTTCCATGCGCCGGTATAAGTCCTGCCAGTTGCTATCCTTGGACGGGATGACCAATTCCCGCGTTTGCAGGCCGAGGCGATAGCTGCTTTCCAGCCGCTCCATGATTCGTTCGGCTTCCCGCTTGCCTTCGGCGACGATAGACGGGAGTTGTTCCAGAAGGCTTTTTGCCATTTTTTTCTCCATGACCTTTTTGTGCCGCGAGACACGGCGAGGAACGGTATTATTGACCCATCTTTAGGGCATTGTCGCTGCTTGTTCAAACAGGAGTTTTCCCAAGCGCCACCCGAACAGCTATACAATAATAGCGTTATAACACTATTATTGTATAATACTATCGGCTTGTTTTTGTTCTCACACTATGGGTATGTTGTCAATATGAAGAGACGAAAACAGAGAGAGTCCGCCGAGGCGCTGGCCGACCGCCGTTTGTTCCTGCTGGACGATGCGCAATGGACGGCTTTCATGACGGCCTTGGACGCGCCCGAACGGCCCATGCCGCGCCTTGAGCGCTTGTTACAGGAGCCAACCGTCCTTACCGCCCGCGACAAGCCGCCCTTGTGAAAGCGTCAGAACTCCCTTACAACGGGCGACCATGAGCCAAGACATTACCAAAGCCGACGAATACCGCGATCTTATCGCCACCCTGAAAAGCCGCATTCAGGCCGCGCAGGTCAAGGCCGCCTTAGCTGTCAACAGCCAGCTTATCGCGCTGTATTGGGACATCGGCAAACAGATTGCCGAGAGGCAGCAGGCAAGCGGTTGGGGGGACGCGGTGATCGAACAGATCGCCAAGGACCTTACCCGTGAGATTGGCGGACTCAAGGGATTTTCGAGGCGAAACCTGTATTACATGAAGCAGTTTTATGGCTTCTATGCCGACCGATCCGGATTTGTGCAACAAGCTGTTGCACAAATCCCTTGGGGTCATAACATATTGATAATACAGAATATAAAAGATCGTGAAAAAGCCCTCTGGTATGTCCAGAAGACCATCGAAAACGGCTGGTCGCGCAATGTGCTGGATCACCAGATTGAAAGCCAACTTTACGAGCGGCAGGCCCAGAAACCCCAGATCAACAACTTTGCCGAGCGCTTACCGGCCCCCCAATCCGACCTAGCCCGCGAAACCCTCAAAGACCCCTACATCTTCGATTTTCTTAGTGTTGGAGAGGAGGCGCACGAGCGGGAGCTTGAAACCGCCTTAGTGGAACGGATCACCCGTTTCATGTTGGAATTGGGCAAGGGCTTTGCCTTTGTCGGGCGGCAATATCATCTTGAGGTGGGCGGCGAGGATTTCTACATTGACCTGCTATTTTACCATCTTCGGCTACATTGCTATGTTGCCATCGAATTGAAGACAGGCCCCTTCAAACCGGAATACACCGGCAAGCTCAACTTCTATCTGACCGCCTTGGATGAACAGGTGAAGATGAAAGAGGACGCCCCCTCTATTGGCCTGATTCTGTGCCGAGACCGGAATAACGTCATTGCGGAATACGCATTGAGAGACGTGAACAAACCTATCGGGATTTCACGGTATGCCTTGGCAGCCAGTTTGCCCGACGAACTCAAGGCCAGCTTCCCAACCGTGGAGGAGGTTGAAGCCGAACTTGGCAAGTCTGACTTACGGCAGGCCATCAACGAGGGTGAGGAGAGCGGTAAATGCTAAAAAAAATTATTTCAATTAAGAATGTTGGGCGTTTTCGCAATTATTCATCTGTTGGTGATACAGCACTCGCAAAACATAGTTTTATTTTTGGCGCGAACGGTCATGGCAAGACGACTATCTGCGCCATATTGAGATCGGTTAAAGATGGCGATCCGGCCCATATTATAGGCCGCAAGACTCTCGGCGTTACAGACGACGCTTCTATCGAGCTTCTGACCAGCAGTGGCCCTCTGAAATTCAAAGGCACAGCATGGGACGCGGCCAAGCCTGAATTCGCCATTTTCGATAGCGCTTTCATCGCCGACAATGTTCATTCTGGCGACGTTGTGGATAGCGATCAGAAGCGCAACCTATATCGCATTATTATTGGCGACGCTGGCGTTGACCTAGCCGAGAAAGAGCGAAAACTTGCCGAAGATAGCCGGGCGAAGACGACTGAAATAAAAAATGCCAGAATCACCATTCAGTCACACACTAGCGGCATGAAGCTGGATGATTTTATTGAGCTTCATAAGATCGATGACATAGACCAAAAGATCGCCACCAAAAAAGTCATCTTGACGACAGTGAAGGAGGCCACTGCTATTAAGGAAAGGTCTGAATTCGTAAGGGTAACTATACCAGAACTACCCGCTGATTTTACTACGCTTCTAGCTAGATCAATCGATGACATAGCCAAGGATGCAGAGCAGCAGATTCAAACCCACTTTGCGGCGCATGGAATGGCAGTGAACAACGCAGCCTGGGTTGTTCAGCAAATTGACCATGCTAAAGATTCCTGCCCTTTTTGTGGTCAAGATATCAACGGGTTGCCCTTGATTGCAGCCTACAAGGTCGTCTTCAGTGAGAAATACAAAGCGTTGCGCAGCTCAATCAGTAGTATGAAGGCCGAGCTTGACAAAGCTATGGGCGATACAGCCCTAGCAAAACTCGAAACCTTCAATGCGAAACACAAGTCCGATTTTGAATTCTGGGCGAAGTATTGCACTCTCAATCAGGTTGAATTGCTATTTCCTACCGATCTCGCACCTGCAATTGCCAGCTTGCGCACGGCCGCCGTAGCTCTGATTGAGAAGAAGGCACGGGAGCCATTGGAAGCTATTATTATAGACACCGATCAAGCTTTCTTGCAGGCACAGGCAGCCTATCAGGTGGTAAAAACGAAAATACAGGACTTCAATCAGGCAGTGGACGCCACCAATAGCATTGTCATTGCTCAGAAATTAGCCGCCGACGCGGCTGATCTGGCTGCTGCAACTGCCGATCTGAAAAGGCTGGAAATAAACAAGACCCGCTTCAGCGCCGCTGTAATTCCGCTTTGCGCCGATTACCAGACTTTAGTGAAGGCGCAGAGCGATATTGAGAAACAGAAGAAGGGAATTAGGGAACAACTAGATCGGCACACGGAGACAGTCGTCGCGCCATATCAAGCGCGGATTAACGCACTGCTGGAAGCCTTCAATGCGGAGTTTTCGATTGCAGAAACAAAGCATAACTATGTTGGCGGTTCAGCTACATCTACCTATCAGCTTGTCATCAATAGAACGCAGATCGACATAGGCAGCGGCAATACGCCGATCAACAATCCAAGCTTCAAGAACACATTGAGCGGCGGCGACCGTTCAACATTAGCCTTGGCGTTCTTTATCGCGCACTTGGAATGCGATCCAGAGCTTGCCAAGAAAATCGTCATCTTCGATGACCCATTCAACAGTCAAGACGCTTTTAGACGGCGGCAGACCATTCACGAAATCATCAAAATGGGGCGGCGGTGCGCGCAAGTAATTGTGCTATCACACGACTACACCTTTCTGAAGCAGATATGGGACAAGTGCCAGCCGGCTGACCGTGCTGCGCTGGCGCTTATTGACAACAGGCAGAAAGGCACCAAAATCTTGCCGCATGACCTTGAAAAAGCCTGCCAAGGCCGGACGGCAACAGACACGGATGACCTACAGGCATTCCTTGCTCACGGCACAGGACAGCACATCGATATAATCCGCAAAATGCGGGCAGTGCTGGAAACCTATATGCGCTCTACTTATCCGGTGTTATTTGTTGATACGGATTGGCTTGGCGAGATTGTCGGAAAAATTCGCACTGGTAGCGACACCCATCCAGCCGCAGAGTTATATAACGAGCTGGACGCCATCAACGATTACACCAAGCCATACCATCACGGCGAGAATGTTGCAGATGCAACCACAGACACGATTGATTCAACAGAGCTAATAGGCTTCACCAAGAAAACCTTGCGCATCGTGAATGCAGCTCTAGCTTGAGGTTACGATTTTCCCAAGCGCCCGCCGCAGTGTTGCCACATCCACCCCGAACAATTCGGCGACCCCGGCGCGGGTTTCCTTGCCAGTAGTGAGCAAGGCCCGCGCGTGGTCAAGCTGATGCGCCGTGAGCTTGCGGGGACGGCCTACAGCTTTGCCCCGCCGCTTGGCGGCTTGCATCCCTGCCTTTGTCCGTTCCCCGATTAACGATCGCTCGAACTCTGCCAGAGCGCCCATGACGTGAAAGACCAGCCGCCCCCCGGCTGTTGTGGTGTCTATGGCTTCGGAGAGGGATTGAAACCCGGCCCCGGACTTGCCGAGGCGGTCAATCATCGTAATCAGTTGACCGAGGGAGCGCCCGAGGCGATCCAGCTTCCAGACGGCCAGCACATCACCGGGACCGAGCGCCGCGAGGGCAGCGGCGAGACCGGGACGGACGAAATCCGCCCCGGAAATCCCCAAATCCTCAAAGACCCTTTCACATCCCGCCGCTTCCAGAGCCGTGCGTTGCAGGTCCAAGTTCTGGTCATCGGTCGAGACGCGGGCATACCCTATTTTCATGCCCGCAATTTTGCCCTACCCTTTTGCCGCATACCAGCCCTAAAAGAAACAACGACTTAGAAAGCCACCACCGACCGCGCAAAATGGAACCCTTTTGTCGCGCAGCGCATAATATAATATGATAACGTTATAACAATATAATGTTATCCAAGTGGAGTCGGACTTATGCAGCCCGGCCCATCCCCGCACGTTGCCCAATATCCACAAGCGGAGCGCCCTTATTCACCGCCCGCTATGCGCGGCCAGCCATTCCCGCGCTAGGCGTTGCCCTTCCTCAATCTGCGAAGGTGTGAGAGTCTTTACCAGCATATCAAGCGTTTCTTGGACTTCCTCTACATCTAATCCTTGCGACGCAGCAAGGTTGACCCACATATAAGCCTGTGCGTAATCCTGTGGGACGCCTTGCCCTGCGGCATACATCTCTCCGAGATAGAACTGCGCGGCGGCAAATCCCTTTTCAGCGGCCTTGAGATACCACGCGGCGGCCTGTGTCTTATCTTGCGGGACACCCTGTCCATTGGCATACATATTCCCGATCTCGAATTGCATCACTTCACCCCCACTTTTGGAGGCTTTTTCTAACCACGCGACGGCCCGTTTACAGTCCTGTGGGACGCCGCGCCCTTCGGCATACATCTTTCCGAGATAGCATTGCGCGGGGGAAAATCCCTTTTTAGCGGACTTGCGATACCACGCAATAGCCTGTTTATAGTCCTGTGTGGCACCTTCTCCCGTGTCATACGCCAAGCCAAGCAAAAATTGCGCCAGTTGATCACCCTGTTCAGCGGCCTTGAGATAGCGCGCAATGGCCTTTTTATCGTCCTGTGTATCCTGCTCCCGCATCCTTGCCTCCTTGGTTATCCCACCACCTACCACACCCCCAGAAACGCGAAAAGGCTAGACCTGTTGCGGAAGCTATAAAAATATAGCTTTATAACGTTGTAACGCTATCAGGTTATTGAACGGAGGAACGGACCGCTGGCGCGGACCGTTCCGGGTTTTTAGGCCGTCCGCTACCGCGCACGGCCAACAGGGGGCGTGCCGCCCCGACGCCATCAAGGCCAAGCCCTACGGGCGGCTAACCCCGTATCCCCATCTTTCCGCGCTTCGCTTGTGCAAGACGGGTGATACCCCTCGGGGTTATCCGGCCTTGACCGCTTCCCCCCGCTCATTGGCGCGAGCCTAGACGGGTTGCATGTCGCAACCCTTAACGCTAAAAAACAGGAAAGGAAGCCAAGCCATGAAACAGGACGTTTATACCCGAGTCACCGACAGCATCATTGAGGCCCTTGAAAAGGGAACCCGCCCTTGGATGCAGCCTTGGAGCGCGGAACACGCCGCCGGGAAGATCAATCGCCCCTTGCGGCATAACGGACAACCTTATGCCGGGGTCAACGTCCTGATGCTATGGATGGAGGCGACCGCCAAGGGCTACACCGCCCCGATCTGGATGACCTACAACCAAGCCAAGGAATTAGGCGCGCACGTCAAAAAAGACGAACACGGCAGCCTTGTTGTGTATGCCAACACCTTCACCAAGATCGAGACGAACGAGAAGACCGGGCAGGACGAGGAACACGAAATCCCCTTTATGAAGCCCTATACCGTTTTCAACGTGGAACAGATCGAAGGTTTGCCCGCCCATTATTACGCCACGACCACCCCGCCGATCCTGTCACCGACCGAGCGCAACGCCCGGATGGAAGCGTTTTTTGCCGCCACCAAGGCCAACATTCGCCACGGCGGCAACCGGGCTTTTTACGCCATCGGCCCCGATCACATCCAAATGCCGCCCTTTGAGTTTTTCAAAGACCCGGAAAGCTATTACGCCACGCTAGCCCATGAAGGAACGCACTGGACGCGCCACCCGTCCCGCCTAGACCGCGACCTTGGGCGCAAAAAATGGGGCGATGCCGGTTACGCGATGGAGGAACTTGTTGCCGAAATCGGGAGCGCCTTTCTATGCGCCGAGCTTGGCATTACCCCGGAAATCCGAGATGACCACGCCGCCTACATCGAAAACTGGCTGACCGTTCTCAAGGGCGACAAACGGGCGATTTTCACCGCCGCCAGCCACGCGCAAAAGGCCGCCGATTTTCTCTTGAACCTGCAACCATCCCCGGAGCCGGAGCCAGACCGGGAACCGGCCCCGGAGGCGCGGCAGCCGGAACCGGAGACCGGCCCGGAGCGCCCACCCGCGCGCGCCGACGTGGCGGAATCCCCCACGTCGGCGGACCCGCCCGTTCCGGTCGGGCAGCCCTTCAATACCGTAAGCAGACGGGCAGACGCGCCACCGGCCCCGGCAACCACCAGCGCCGCGCCCGCCCGGAAATCGCCGGGCAGGCGCGCACCCCGGCCCGGTCAAGGTGACTTGTTCTAGCAAAAGGCGGACACATGAAAGAGGACTGGACTGTTAACGTGGACAACGCCGGACGTGGCACGGTCACACACCACGCCGCGCCCGCCTTTACGGCTTTCTGGACGAGCGGCGAGGACGGCCAACCCGACGCCGGAGAACCGTGCTGGACTTCATCCGGCAGCGGCCCGGAGGACGCCATCCATATTTTCGGCTGGACGTGGCTTGAACCAGCGCCAGCCCCGGAGGCGGTTGACGCCCTGATGCAGCAGGCCGCAACCGCCGTTGATAATTGGATTGCCAGCCGCTTTTGACCCCTTCAATGGGAGAACAAGCCCAGCCAGCCGGGAACCGGCTAAAATCCAAGTTTGGTATAACCTGATAACCTGATAACGTTATCAGGTTATAGAACGTGAGGGCGGAGCTTATCCACTCCCAACGTGCGCGGCCAAGCGCATCCTATTACAATTAACCCTCTTATTGCGGGGAGCGGCGACGATGAGTGATGACGACGACTGGATGGGGGACAAAGCCCCTTATTACCGCGCTTTTGAGGAAGCTAGGGAAGAGCTTAACAGAGAGCGGCCCGGCAAGTTTAGCGAATACGATTGGAACGACCGGGTTATTGAGAAAGGCTTTAATCCATATACCGGCGAACCGCTGGCAGACATTGAAGCCTTCAAGCAGGAGCAGCGGGAGAAAGAAGGGCGCAGGCTGATTGCGTTAATGGAGATAAACGAGAGCCTTATTAAAACGCTGGCGGAAGAGATGCAGGGGGGTGGGGATGTTGACCCAGAAAATACGCGGGGTCTGCATGACGACTACGTTGCGGAACTGGCTGATATGCGAGGGGAGCTTGCAGCCCTCAATCTTTCCCCGGATTATGTCAGAGCCGTGACGGTGACAGTAAGAGAGATAGCGGAAGAAGCAAGGAGAGCGGAAAATTACGGGGGTTTATTGGAACCATTTAATGCGAGGGGGATACGGATTTTAAGAAAACAGAACCGGCAAACGGGCGGCACGCTGGAACAGGCGCACCAGCAGATAGGCGATGCGCTCGGTGTGCTCACGGAGCTTTACAACTTCTCTTTAGAACAACTCAAAACCACGCCGCGCAGCAAAGCGGGCAAGCACATCAAGAAACTTGTGGAGGATGCAGGCCGCCGCCTGTTGTTTGCGCGGGACAGCATAGCCGAAGCCGGGAAAACCCCACAGAGTTGACATCCTCTTTTTCCTACCGCCCACCCCGGCCCGCATATTGGCGTGAGCGCATCTGCCGCGCGAACCAGAGCGACCCCGCCGCATGGTGGACCGACCCAAAGGCCAGAGACCCGGCCCCACCACCGGCCAGCGCAGCGCCGTTTGCTGGCGAAACTGTTACAGTTTCCGCACCAAAAAGAGGAGAAGAAACCATGCGTGACAATTGCGGGATTTGTGGCGAGAGTTACGACGAGGACAACCTAGAACGCTGCACACAATGCGGGCGAGATTATTGCTATAAATGCAGCGGCTTTGACATGTGCAAGCGATGCTTTGAGAAGAAAGAACAGGCAGACAAACCGGCAACCCCGCCCCATAACCTCACCAGTTAGCGCCCTCCTTTTCCTACCGCCCCCGCCTTGGGGTCCGGGGAGCAATGGAACAGTCAACCGGCTTAAGCGGTTCGATAAAACCGTCGTTTTGATGAACCTGCTGGTGGGACGCTTCCTAGGGTGCAAAAGCCAAATAACCAGTGCAGAAAACTGGTTTGTGGAATCAAAGTTCAGTAAAAACTCGTTTCGGTTAGTTTACTGAACTTCCATTGCCTGATGACTGTAACAATTTGATCTGGTTGGCAATGTCTCCTTATATTCGGTTCGCTGTTCCATTGCTCCCCGAACCCCGCCTTGGGCTATTGTCGCCTAGGGCGGAATAAGCGGGATTGTGAAAGCGCACCCCGCAGGTTAAACAGGACACCATGAAAACGCTTTTTCTTGTGCTGTTCCTGCTTTTCCAGACGGCCCCGGCTTTTGCCGTGGAGTTGACGGGGAAGGTTATCGCCATTGCGGACGGCGACACCTTGACCGTGCTTTCAGACGACCAGCGGCAAATCAAAATCAGGCTTGCCGAGATAGATACCCCGGAGAGCGGCCAGCCTTACGGCAGCCGCGCCCGGCAGGCCCTAGCGGCTTTGGCGTTCGGCAAACAGGCCCGGATTGTGGAAACCGACCGCGACCGCTACGGGCGCACTGTGGGAAGGGTTTATGTAGGGGGGATGGACGTAAACGCTGAACTTGTGAGGCAAGGCGCGGCTTGGGTTTATCGGCACTATGCGAAAGACCCGGCTTTGTTTGCTTTGGAAGATGAAGCGCGAGCGGCAAAGCGCGGCTTGTGGGCGCTTCCCGAGGCGCAGCAGATACCGCCTTGGGAGTGGCGCAAGGCTGGACGCCAACCGGCACCAGCAGCCCCGCCCGTGGCGCTACCATCACCAACAGACGCTTTCACCTGTGGCGTAAAACGGTATTGCCGGGAAATGACCAGTTGCACCGAAGCCCGTTTTTATCTCAACAGTTGCGGCCTTTCCCGCCTTGACGGCGACCGCGACGGCACACCTTGCGAGAGCCTTTGTAGATAGTCCCCCGCACGTTGCCCAATATCCGCTAGCCCCCCTTTTCCTACCGCCCTTGTCCCACCAGGGCGGAATAGGGGGATTATTCACACTGCATGACCTGCTTTTTTTTATTGACACTGCATAGCCTGCTCTATTAATATGAAACTGCATGACCTGCATTTGGTGTTTGGTCATGCGTGGTTTATAACTATCTTAGGGGTCTAACATGACGGAAGCTTTCGAGAAGGTTCTTGCAACACACCAGCGAGTCATCAGGGAAAACTATGCGGCTGATGAAGGGCATGGGTTTAAATACTACGCTGTTTCCAATCTTAGAGGCGGGGTAGGAAAGTCGTCTATTGCTTTTAATCTTTCTTATGAGATGTCGCGTAAAGCGTCTATCTTGTTGTGCGACCTATGCCCACAATGCAACTTCACAGAGCTGTTATTGGGTGATTTCAAGCCAAAGACCAATATCTACGACGCGCTAAAGCCCGTTATACTTGGTTCAGCTTTCGGCGAAATCCCGGAAGAACTTGATTATCGCGTTAGCACTTATTGTGATGATTTTAAGGGTGGGAAAAGTGCTTATATCATAAGCGGAAACCCAGAGTTATTTGCGTTTCCGTCGTTACTTTATCAGCAACTGAACACGGCTTACTCACAGAATAACGAACAGGCGGTAAAGAATCTATTGCGGGGTCTTCGCATAATCCTTGAGAAACAATCTGAAAAAACAAAGACAGAAAAAGTCCTGCTTGATACAAGTCCATTTTACGCTGGCGGCACTCATTTGGCATGGTGTGCAGTGGAAGCACTTATCGTTCCAGTCCGCGTTGATGAACACTCGTTAGAGTCGCTTGAACTTTTGTTCAAACAGCTTTCTGACAGAAAGCGAGATTTCCAAATGTGGAATGATCGGGCGGGCGGGCTTTGTGTTCCCAAGATTGCCGCTATCGTTATGACGATGGTCGGTTCGAAAAGCCAGCGTGAGGCAACGCCAGACAATGCTTCAAGGATGTATATTGAGCGTGCGTTAAACATTTCTAACGAATATAAGGAACTATTCGCGCACCAAGACCCAAGCGACTCATTTGTAATCACGGATGATTTTCACTCCGCTGGTCGTATTTCAGGAGCGAAAAGAATACCGATTACAGAATTGCAAGTTGGGCAGTTTCATACGGTTGAAGGACGTAGGCTACAAGTGAACGCATCAGCCGAGCGATATAAGAAACAGCTCCGATATCTTGCTTCAATGATTTAGATTTACATTAGGTCTCAGTTGTAAACGCAAAGGCGCGGCCCGAAAGCCGCGCCCCCTGCTTTCGCACGTTGGCGGTCATCGCGTCTCCCTATCCCCCAATTATCTACACCAGCCGTTAAGTTCTGGTAAGTGGGGAAAAAAGGGGCGTGCCGCCCCCCGCCATCAAGGCCAAGCCCTACGGGCGGATAACCCCGTATCCCCATCTTTCCGCGCTTCGCTTGTGCAAGATGGGTGATACCCCTCGGGGTTATCCGGCCTTGACCGCTTCCCCCCGCTCATTGGCGCGCGCCTAGACGGGTTGCATGTCGCAACCCTGAAAGGAAAGGAAACCAACCAATGACAAAAACCGAACGTATCGCCCACCTTAACGACGTTTTCCGCTCAACCTTTATCGGCGGGCGCGTTGTTTTGACCGAAGGAATCCGGGCGCTTTCGGAATCCGACCGCGCCGAGGTGATAACGAAGGTTCGCACCTTTGCGGACTTCACCGAAGACAACGACCCGCACAAAGAACACG
>Ga0209573_1002936_pt1 | contig 20122 bp, 13 predicted proteins | sample TNRBio252014_DNA_FD_185870 | JGI IMG/M metagenome (GOLD analysis project Ga0209573, IMG submission 185870) | Wastewater treatment Type I Accumulibacter community from EBPR Bioreactor in Madison, WI, USA - TNR Reactor_6/25/2014_ DNA (SPAdes)... | ecosystem: Engineered > Bioreactor > EBPR >...
CCGGCCGAGGCCCAGCTTCCCGGGCTCCCGAAGGGGTTCTTCGGCCCCGGCACCCCGACTCCGACCCCCGCTCCGGAGATCCTGCCGGATGCTCCGCGCTCGGCTGTCGCCGAGTACCTCAGCCTGGCCCGGATGGGCCGATACGAGGAGGCCGCCCGTTTTCTCGACGTCCCCGCCAGCCTCGAGGGGCGGGGCCCCGAGCTCGCCCGCAAGCTCAAGCTCGTGCTGGACCGCAACCTCTGGATCGACCTCGCGAAGGTCTCTCCCCTCCCCGGAGGCCACGGCGACGACGGCCTGCCGCCGGAGCTCGAAGAGCTCGGGTCGATCACGGGGCCCACCGGCAAGCCCGAACCGGTTCGGCTCGCCAGGAAGATCCGGGGCGAAGGCACGATCTGGGTCTTCTCCCGGAGCACCGTCGCCCGCGTTCCCGTGTGGTACAGGGGCCTCGACAACCACACCCTCCTCGACCGGATCCCCCCTGCGCTCCTGCAGCCCGGTCCGCTGGAGCTTCTCTGGTGGCAGTGGATCGTCGTCCTCGCGCTCATCTACCCCGTCTGGCTGTTCGGGCGCGTCGCCGGCTGGGCCTCGAGGAAGGCGCTGCTCAAGCTCGCGGCCCGCACGAAGACGTCCTGGGACGAGGCGCTCCTCCGGCGGATGCGGGGCCCGTTCGCCCTGGCGTGGACGCTCGTCCTCATGCGCGCCGGCCTCCCCTTCCTCGGCCTCTACGACCCGGCGGAGGAGTTCGCCGTCCAGATCCTGAAGGCCGCGGCGATCGTCGTCTTCTTCTGGGCCACGCTCCGCGCGGTGACCCTGACCGGCGACGTTCTCGCCGAGGCGCCGTGGGCGACGGCGAATCCCGGTGCGCGCTCGTTTCTCCACTTCTCGGTGACGTTCGGGAGAGTCTTCGTCATCAGCATCGGCGCGCTCGCCGCGCTCGGCGCGCTCGGCATCCCGGTCAACAGCGTCCTGGCCGGCCTCGGCATCGGCGGCATCGCCATCGCCTTCGCCGCGCAGAAGACCGTCGAGAACTTCTTCGGCGCGATCTCCATCGGCGTCGACCAGCCGCTGCGCGTCGGCGACTACGTGAAGGCCGGAGGGGTCGAGGGAACCGTCGAGAGGATCGGCCTGCGTTCGACGAGGATCCGCACGCTCGACCGGACGCTCGTGACGATCCCGAACGGCAAGCTCGCCGACATGCTGATCGAGACGTTCGCCGAGAGGGACCGCATCCGCCTGAACGCGGTCATCGCGCTCCAGTACGGGGCGACGGCGAGCCAGCTGAGGGAGGTCCTGGCCGGCATCGAAGCGCTCCTGCGCGCCCACCCGAAAGTCTGGCCCGACATCGTCGTCGTCCGCTTCCTGGCGTTCGCCGACTCTTCCCTGAACGTCGAGGTGATGGCGTGGTTCCAGACGACCGATTTCGGCGAGTTCCGGGAGATTCGCCAGGAGGTCCTTCTGGGTGTCATGGAGGTCGTGGAGCGGGCCGGAACGAGCTTCGCGTTCCCGACCCGCACCGTCCACCTCGTCGGGCCGGACGGCGCGGACGCCCCGCCGGTCCGATAGACTGCACGGCCGCATGACGCCCGCAGCAGAGAAGATCCGCCGGACACTCGAGCCCCTCGCCCGGGCCCCGATTCCCGACGACGCCGACGCCTCGCTCTTCGAGCTCGGTGTCCTCGACTCGTTCGGGCTGATGGACGCGGTCGCGCGCCTCGAGGAGGTCTTCGGCGCGAAGGTTCCCGACGCCGACCTGACGCCGCGCCGGTTCGAGACGCTCGCGAAGATCGAAGCGTACTTCACGGCGCGCGCCTCCTGACGGCCGTGGCGCACCTCGCCGGCCTCGGCCATGCCCTGCCCGAACGGGTGGTTCCGTCGCCGGAGCTCGCTGCCCGGCTCGGCGTGACGGAAGAGTGGATCCTCGGCGCCTGCGGCATCCGCGAGCGGCGTTGGATCTCGGACGGAGAGACGGCCGCGTCGCTGGCCGAACGCGCCGCGCGGACCGCTCTCTCTCGCGCGCAGCTCACGCCCGCGCAGCTCGGAGCGATCGTCGTCGGAACGGGGAGCGCCCCGAGGGCCTTTCCGGGCGTCTCGGCCGACCTGCAACGGCTTCTCGGGGCTCCCGGGATCCCGGCGTTCGACGTTCCTCTCGCGAGCGTGGGCGGCCTCTTCGCCCTCGCGCTCGCGGTCGACCTCTGCCCCCGGACGGGACCGGTCCTCGCCGCGGGCGCCGAGGAAATGTCGCGCGTCCTCCTCCGCGCGCCCCTCTCGAAGGAAACGGCGATCCTCTTCGGTGACGGTGCCGCCGCGTGCGTCGTCGCGCCGGGGGACGGGCCGATCGCCGTCGTCGACGTCCGTCTCGGGAGCGACGGAACGTTCGCGGACGCTCTCGCGCTCTCCCCCGGCGGGCCGCTCGTGATGGACGGCCGGACGGTGATCCTGCAGGCGAGCCGGAAGCTCCCGGCGGCGATCCGGTCGGTCCTCGAGCCGCAGGGGCTCTCGCCCGCCGACGCCGACCTCTACGTCCTCCACCAGGCGAACCTGAACCTGCTCCGGGGTGTCGCCCGCGCGCTCGGCATCGGCGAGGAGAGGCTTTTCGTGAACGTGGACCGGGTCGGAAACACGTCGGCGGCCTCGGTCCTCGTCGCGCTCTCCGAGGCGGCGGAGCAGGGCCTGCTGCGGCCCGGCTCGCGCGTCGTCCTCGCGGCCTTCGGCGCTGGATTCAGCTGGGGGGCGGCCCTGCTGCACGTGGCGGGCTGACCACCCGCGCGGCACGCAGCGCCCCGACGAGGAGCCTGGCCACGCGGTCGGAACCCGGCTTCGTCGTGTGGGTGAAGTCTCCCGTGACGAGACGCGGCTCGCTCTCGTACCAGCGCCCCATCGTCCCTTCTCCTCCCATCGCGGCGAACGTATCGAAGAACGCGCAGCCGTTCTCCCTCGCGATGCGCCGCTGAACCGTCACCAGGCGCCGAATCGACGGCGACGTCCCGATGCTCCCGTCGTCGAGCCTCACGCCACGGTCCATCGGCGCCATGACGAGAATCGAAGCGTCGGGAAGCGCCGCGCGGACCCGGCGGATCGCCTCGGCGTACTCCTTCTCGTAGCGTGGACCGCCGATTCCCTCGATCGTGCTTTCGTTCGTCCCGTAGTTCAGGATGACGAGGTCGCTTCGGCGCAGGGCGAGCGCCTCGATCCAGTCGATCTCGTCCAGCCGGTTCAGAGCGTTGATCGACGCGCCGTTCGCTCCGACCGCGTCGTAGACGATGCCCGGACCGTCCGTTTCCAGGGCGATGCCGTAGAGCGTCACGTCCCCGTCTCCCTTGGGCCGCAGGGCGATGCGCCCGGCGCCGCCAGGGGCCGCCGCGGCGAAATGCCCGGTTCCCGGTTCCTCGGCCGACGTGGAGACCTCTTCCTCCGGCCCGCCGTCGATCGAGACGAGGAGAGTGCCTCTCCCGGGCGCCACGTTGAACGTCACGTCCGCGCGGGTGAACCTGCCGTGCTCGCACCGGATCTCGGACCGGGCCGATGCGGAAGAGCTGGTGAACGAAACCAGGCCGAGGCCGTGGCGCCCTCCGTTACCCGGCACGAGGAGCGGGCTGTTCGCCGTCCAGCCCTTCGCTTCGATCTGGATTCCCCGGTGGCCGTACCAGCCCCAGGGGCGTGCCGCGAGGACGAAGCCGGCCCCCCCGTCCCCCAGCTCCGTCTGAAGCATCTGGCGCGCCTCGCCCGAGATCAGATCTCCCGTGAGCGGCGAGTCGCCGAGATGCGTGATCCGCACGAGAGCGCCGGGCTCTTTCTCCTCGACGGCCTGGAGCAACCCGAAGAACCGCCCGAGCTCGTTCATTGGATCCTCGATCGGAACGAGGGGGAGGGCCGCGGGGGAAACGCTCCGCTTCGGCCTCGCCTCCCTTCGGGGCGGGCCGGCCTCCGGCGAAGGCAGTGCCGGGACCGCAACCGGGGCCGCGACGAACCACTCGTTCTGCTTCACCAGCGGCGCACGCGGAACGCCTCGGAACGACCCCGTCACGAGCGCGAGGTCGGCCGCGGAGACGAGACGAAGGCGCTCCAACCTCGGCATCAGGTACGGAACGAGCGCGCCGAGCGTGACGAGGAGCGCCGTTGCCGCAATCTTCGGGGTCCTTCTCTCATCGCTCATCGGTCGCTCAAAATCTGAAGTAGACGAACGGGGCGACGGAGGCCCCGGCCGACAGACGGATCGCGGCGAGCAGGGCGAGGAAAAGCCCCGCCTGGGCGACCGACGGGAGGACGGCGAACCGGCTCTCGGCCGCCCCGTGCCACCGGGCCGGGACGAAGTGCGCCGCGAGGCCGAGGACCAGAGCCGCCACGGCGGCGAGGGGCACGTTCCCGACGCCGCCCGTTCCGGCGAAGAGGACCCTGAGGAACGCAAGGGCCGCCTCGGTGCTCTCGCTGCGGAAGAGGATCCAGGCGAACGAGACGACGTGGAAGGTCACGAAGACACCCAGGGCGTGCCTCCACCCGGAACTCGGCCTGACGCCGCGCGGCCGTCGCGACTCGAAGAGCCTCTGGATCGCGAGGCCCGCGCCGTGGATCAGGCCCCAGCCCGCGAACGCCCACGTCGTCCCGTGCCAGAGGCCACCCAGGACGAACGTGACGACGAGGTTCGCGTAGGGCGCCGCGCCCCCGCGCCGGTTTCCCGGGAGCGAGAAGAAGAGGTAGTCGCGCAGCCACGTGGAGAGCGAGATGTGCCAGCGCCGCCAGAACTCCGCCAGGTCGGTGGACCGGTAAGGGGAGTCGAAGTTCTCCTTCAGGCGGAAACCGATGAGGAGGGCCGACCCGAGGGCGATGTCGCTGTAGCCGGAGAAGTCGGCCCAGATCTGGACGGCATACCCGTACGTCGCGAGGGCCGCCTCCGCCGACGTGAAGAGCCCCGGCACCTCGAAGACGCGGTCGACGAGGTTCACGGCGAGGACGTCGGCGATGAGGAGCTTCTTTCCGAGGCCGAGGCCGATCCGGAAGAGGGCACGGCTCCCGTCGGCGTCCGAGAGCGGGACGTGGGGACGTGCCGCCTGCGGAAAGAACGTCCCCGCTCGCGTGATCGGCCCCGCGAGAAGCGTGGGGAAGAAGGAGACGAAGGCGAGGTAGTCGAGGAAGCGGGCGGGCGGCTCCTCGTCACGCCGGAAGACGTCGAGGACGCAGCCGAGCGACTGGAACGTGTAGAAGGAGATCCCCGCGGCGAGGACCAGGGTGAACGGCGGCCACGCCGCGTCGTCCGCCCGCCCGAATAGCGGGGCCGCCGCCCGCGCGAGGAGCCCCGAGTACTTGAAGGCGGACAGGAGGCCGAGGTCGACGACGACGCTCGTCGCGACGAGGGCCCGGCGCAGGGCCGGCCTGTCCGTGCGCCCGAGCGCCCGCGAAACGTGGAAGTCGACGGCCGCCGTCGCCAGGAGCGGGATCAGCGCGAGCGGATTCCAGGTCGCGTAGAAGACGAGGCTGAGCGGGACGAGGAGGAGAGCCCTCGGCGCGCGGTTGCCAGCGAGCCGCACGCCGAGGACCGCGATCGCCAGGAAGACGAGGTAGAGCGGCTCGGCGGGGCTCACCGGCCAGGCTCCGCGACCGCGTGCTTCGCGTATGCCCGAAGGAGTCCGTCGACGAGCGCGTCGGCGACTCTCCCGTAGCCGCCGCGGCTCAGGTGGACGAGGTCGCGCGCCGCAAGGCCCCGGCGCGCCCAGGCCCGGATGGAGCCGTCGCCTCCCATCAGGGCACGCTGATCGACGAAGGCGGCGCCCGATGCCAGGGCGGCCGACCGGAGGGCGCGGATCACCGCGGGCTCGTTGACGGAGAGGAGCCTGGAGACCCTCTTCGACCGGCTCTCGCGGTCGAGCGGCCCGGCGACGAGGACGGCCGCGTCCGGTGCGTCTTCGCGCAGCCCACGCAGGAGGTCGACCACGGCGGACTCGTACTCCTCGGGAAGGAGATCGGGTCGCCCCATGTCGTTCGTCCCGAATGAGAGGACGACGAGAGAAGGATCGAGCCGTTCGAGAAGGACACGGCGCAACTCCCGATCGGGCTTGCCGAGCCAGCCGATCTCGGCGCCGTTGATCCCGACGGAGTCGACGAGGATCCCCCGCCGGCCGCTTCGGAGATCGACGCCCAGGATGCGCACCGCCCCGCCGCAGGCGTCGCGGACCGCAAGGGTCCGCGGCGCGTCACCGGCGTCCACCGTGCCGACGAAGGCCACGACCGCGCCGCCACGCAGGATCGCCCCATCGACGCGCGCACACGGCGTGGAGGCTCCGTCGACGGCCTCGCCGACGTCACCGCCGAAGGCCGTCACGCCATCGACCGAGACGGACAGGCATCCCTCCCCGGAGGGCGCGAGCGCCGTGACCTCGGCCTCGGCGAAGTCGGCCAGGACGCTCGCGCTCCCCTCGGCACGAGGGGCGAGGGCGATACCCCACAGCCCCACCAGCGGATCGACGAAGTCGGGCGCCAGTCCCGTCGTCTCGAAACCGCCGTCCCCGCGGCTACGCGCCCTGTCGTGGTGGAAGTAGCGCCACGGGTTCCCGGGCATGACGAGCCCGGCGCCGGCGTCTCCGAACCTGGCCTGGAGACGCCGTCGGGCGTGCCCGGAGAGGAGGTCGGCCGCGACGTGCGAATCGCCCAGCCACAGGATCCTGACCTGCCGCGCTTCGCCCCTCTCGAGCGCCTCGAGGCGATCGAAAAAGGGGGCGAGAGAAGAAGGGCTCTCGAGGACAGCCGTGCGGCCCGGAAGGCCCTCCCGTGCCGGTTCCCGTCCCCGGGCCCCGGGCGCGGCCCCGACGAGGAGACCGAGTGCAGCGACGGCGGCGGCCCTGAAGCCGCGACGCCCTCCGGGGCGCGGGGTCACATCGTCAGTTTAGACGGGAGGAGGTTCGGGCCGAGGCCAATCTCCGGATCACGCGGCGGTAGGGACCCCAGTGGTCGTGGTACCCCTGACTCCACATCCAGGCCATCACCTCGATCGCCTGGGAGGGCTCGTACGGGGACCACTCCTCGTCTCCCCAGATCAGTCCGAGCCGCCTCATCATCTCGACGTTGTGCCGGAATGTGGAACTGGTGAACTGGCCGATGCCGTAGTACCGGCCACAGGGCGAGGTGACGCCCGACGTGAGGCGGCTTTCCTCCCAGAGTACGTGGTACATCGTCACCGCTTCCTCGAGGATTCCGTGCCTCTGGCAAGCGGCGTGGACCGTGGACCAGATGTCCGTCTCGAGCGAGGTCCTGAGAGCCGGAGCGGGTCCCGGCCAACCGGCTGGCAACGTCGAAAAGCCCGGCAGGGCCGCCGGATTCAGAAAGGCCGGGCCCCCGGCGCTGACGCGTCCGCTACCGTCCATTGGGACGCCAAGGGCGAGAACCGACGCGAGACCGGCACCGGCGATCCGAAGGGCCGCCCCTCGGGTGCGCCGGTCGGGGGTCTCAGAAGGCTCTTCGTCTCGTCGTTCCATAAAACTCCATTCTTCAGAGGCTTGCGGTATTCCGGGGCGGCAACGCCAATCTCGCGCCAACCATGGCCGACTGCGAGGAAGTCCCCGAGGATGATCGGAATATGGGTGACGATCCCCGAACCGTCAAGCAAGCAATATTCGCGCCTAAGAGTGGAACTGCTTCGCGCTGCAGATGCCGAAGCGCCTGCGAAGAGCCACCCTTCGCGCGGTTCCCTCCGCCAGGGCTCGGAAGCAGATCAGTACCGTCGCATCAGGCCGACGACGATTCCCTGGACCTGGACGTCTTCCTCGCGAGCCCGGATCGGCTGGAGCTTCTCGTTCGAGGGCTGCAGACGGACGTGCCCCTCCGCCTCTCGGAAGAGGCGCTTCAGGGTCGCCTCGCCGTTCAAGAGGGCCGCAACCATCTCCCCGTTCTCCGCGCGGGTCCGGCGGTGGACGACGACCCAGTCGCCGTCGCGGATACCCTCGTCGACCATCGAGTCACCGCTGACCAGGAGGACGAAGTTCTCCCCCTTTCGTGTGAGCGACTCGGGCACGTGGATTCGATCGTCGCCCGGAAGCACCTCGATCGGACTTCCCGCCGCGATCCTGCCGAGGAGCGGAATCTCGAAGGCTGCGGCCGGGACCGCGTCATCCGCGACGTCCAACGACCTGCGCTGGTTCCAGTCCCGAACGAGCACTCCCTTTTCGAGGAGAAGCCTCAGGTGCTTCTGGAGCGTCCCGAAAGAGGAAAATCCAAAGTGCTGGCAGATCTCTCGCTGGGTCGGAGCGATTCCTCTCCTGGATCGGTACTCCCGAATGAACGTGACGATTTCCTGCTGTCTTTCGGTGAGGTTCGGGCGAATCGCCATATGAAATTCTGTCCTTCCAGCGTTTCACCTTACAAAATTAGGTCGTACCTTCAGGCTCGCAGACAGAGTATGGCGCAAATAGAACGCAAGTCAAGACAGGCCGCATTCGAGAGAGAGCCTTTCGCCTCTCGCCAGAATGGCGAATACGGGCAGGTTCCAGATCTCTCAAGTCTTTATTAGGCGAATTCCTATTCTTTCATTAGTTATTACGGCGATCTTATGACATGTTCTAATTTAATTCGGCAAAGACTCCATTTACACAGAACCAGCTTAGAATCCTCGGGAAAGGACGTCCGGCTCGGCCCGGACCTTGCTTCTCGAGTGTTGAAGACGATGCCGACTCCCCCCTGGGCAGACCCGTTCGAAGCCGAGCTCGGCCGCCTGCCCGAGAAGCTGAGGAGATTCTTCCTTTCGCGCGGCGTACGAACCGAAGACGAAGCCCTCGACCTCGCTCAGGAGACGCTTCTGAGGGTTCTCCAGCGCGTGAGCCGGGGGGACCAGCCTCTCGATTCCCCCGAGGCCTTCTCGCTGGGTGTCGCCAAGAACGTCTTCCTCGAATACTGCCGCCGGGTCCAGCGCGCGAACAGGCACGAGGGACTGTCGGGTGTCCTCGACCTCGCCGGGTCGGAAGACCCGCTCTCCGACGCTCTCGCGAGCAGCCGGAAGCTCATCGTCCGCAAGGCGCTCGAGCTTCTCCCCGCGCGCATGAAGGTCCTCCTCGTCCGGCGATTCGTCGAGGAAGTCCCCTCCCGGACGATCGCGCGCGAGGAGGGCATCACGACGGACGCCGTCGACATGCGCGTCTATCGGGCCAAGCGAGAGCTCCGGAAGCGCATGGACAGCACGGAGGCGCGTTCCGCCGTTCGCGCCATGAGGGAAGAGGCGGCCCGGAACCCGAACGACGAAGGGGACGACCGGTGAGCCGCGAGCCCGCCGTCGAGCGTGGACGTATTCGCGAGTACCTCCTCAGGAATCTGGCCGACGCCGAACGGGCCAGGTTCGAGGAGTCGTACTTCGCCGACGACGACCTCCTCGATCGCGTCGAAGCCGAGGAAGACCTTCTCGTTTCCGACTATGTCCTCGGACGGCTCTCCGACGCCGACCGCCGCCGTTTCGAGAAGGCCCTGCTCGCCACGCCGTACTACCGCGAGCGGGTGGAGACGACGACCCGGCTCCGCCTCAGGATCGCTCGCGACCAGGGCCTGAAGCGGCACGGCCGGGAGGCCTCCCCCTCCTCCGGGGGCGGGCTCTTTCCGGGCCGGACCGGAGGCCTCGTCGCCTTCGCGCTGCTCTGTGTCCTGCTCCTCGCTTCGCTCGTCACGGCCCTTCGCCTGAAGCAGCAGCTCTCGGCGCTTCGCGCCGAGCTGAACACCCCGGCGCCTTCCGCGGTCACGGCTGGTGCCGGCGGCGTCGTGCCGGGCACTCCGGCCGTCGTGCTGCAGGCGCCGTCGGGCGAGGGCATCGGCGCCCGGAGGGTGGAGCGGGCCGCGGGATCGCCGCTCGTCCTCGTCTTTCCCCGATCTCTTGCGCCTTCCAACGCGAAGGCCTGGAGGGTCGTCCTGCGCGCCGACTCCGGTTCAGTGCTCTGGGACAGCGGGGACCAGCCCGTAACCTCGGGAGCCTCCGCCGATTTCGCGGTCCGGCTTCCGGCCGGGGTTCCCGAAGCAGGTTCGGTCGGCGTCACGCTCTGGGCCGACGGGGCACCGGCCCTTTCGGCCTTCGTCGAGGTCGTCGAGCCGCCCTCCCGGGAGCCGCGTTAGGTCCTGGCGGAATCCGACACTCCTTCCCGATAGGGTGAGTCCGATCCGCATCTCTCCTCGTCCCCGGTAGGCGCCACGCTCCCTCCGTGGCGCCGTCTCCTTCCTCCACCCCGCCCCGGGGACCCTTCTTCCGGGGCGGGGGTTCCTGTCTCTAGCGGTCCTTCCAGACGGGCGGCCGGCCTTCGAGGGCCGCGCGAATTCCCTCGATCGCGTCCTCCGTCCGTAGCAGCTCGCGCGTCCAGGTCCTTTCGACGGCGGAGAGGGCCGAGAGGGGGTCTCCGCTCGAGCCCTGGTTCAGCGCACGCTTGGCGAGGCGGAGCGAAGAGGCCGATAGGGTCTCGAGGCGGGCCCGCATCGTGTCGAGCGCCTCGACCAGGTCCCCCGGGTTGACGAGGGCGTTCACGAGACCGCGCCGTTCGGCCGCCTCGGCCGTCATCGCCGCCCCGCAGAGGATCAGGTCGGCCGCCTTGGTCCGGCCCGTCCGGCGCTCGAGAAGCACCGCCGCCACGGGCGGAAAGGACCCCCGGTGGATCTCGGGGAAGCCGAAGGTCGCGCTCGTCTCGGCGAACACGAAGTCGCACGCGAGCGCGAGCTCGGCGCCGGCGCCGAGCGCGCGTCCCTGGACGAGAGCGCACGTCGGGACCTCGGTCGTCAGGAGGAACCGCACGAGGGAATGCCACGCGGAGAAGAGCGCCTCGGCCTGACCTCCCTCGGGCAGGAGGATCTCCGTCCCGTTGCAGAAGTCCTCGCCGCGTGCGGCAAGTGCCACGAGCCGGATGTCCCGGCGACGCGCCACCTCACGCACCCGGGCCTCGAGCGCCGACACCGTCTCGCGGTCGAAGACGTTCTCGGGAGGCCGCCAGAACGTGACCGTCGCGGCCGTGCCGTCGACCGTCACCGAGACGCCACCACTGCCCATTGGTTCTTCCTCCCTGCCGCCCAGCCGTGACCCGGGTGCCGCGTATCCAGGAGCCTAAAGGAAAAAGACCCCGCTCGGGAGGCGGGGTCGTCAGCTGAAATGGTCGGGGCGAGAGGATTCGAACCTCCGACCCCACGGTCCCGAACCGTGTGCGCTACCAGGCTGCGCTACGCCCCGAGAAAAGCGCGGACGCGGAAGATAGCACGAGCCTCTTTGGAAGGGAAGCCGCCGGACGCTCAAGGCGCCGCGGGAGCGCCCTCGCCGCGCGGGTCGGCAGCACCCGTGAGGTGTCCATCACGGTCGAAGGCGATCGCGTGGACCTTCCCGATCGGGCCCCGCTCCATGAGAACGTGTCCCCGGGCGCGCAGGGACTCCCGGAGGGCCTCCCCAGCCCCGCCCTTCTCGACGAACACCACGTCGGGCGTGTGCTGGTGGTGAAGGCGTGGCGCGGCCACCGCGGACGCGAGGCTCTCCCCGCCGGTGGCGCGCAGAAGCACCTGCAGGACTGTCGTCGGAATCGTGGACCCGCCTGGCGAGCCGAGGATGAGGAGCGGCCGACCCTCCTCCTCCACTATCACGGGCGACATCGAGGAAAGCGGCCGCGCGCCGGGCCGCACCTCGTTCACGCTCGCCTGGACGAGGCCGTAGAGGTTCGCGACGCCGGGGGCGATCGCGAAGTCGTCCATCTCGTTGTTCAGCAGGACGCCGAGCCCCGGCACGATGGCACCGTTCCCGAAGGAGCCGTTCAGGGTGGTCGTGAGCGACACCGCGCCTCCGTCCGGCGTGGCGACCGAGAGGTGCGTCGTCTCTTCCGACTCACGCGGGAGAGAGGCTCCGACGGAGGTCGAGGGCGTCGCGCGCGCCGGATCGATCGACGCACCGAGCGCTGCGAGCCGGGCCGGTGCGAGGATCTCCCCGAGCGGGACGACGCTGCAGTCCCCGTCGCCGAGCCAGCGGTTACGGTCCGCGTAGGCTCGCCGCTCGGCCTCGAGCAGCAGGTGATACGAATCCGCGTCGAGGCCCCTCGCGAGACCCCGCGCGACCTCGAGCTGCGCCAGCACCGACCGGAGGATCTGCCCCGCCGACGACGGCAGCGGCATCGCGTGGACGACGAGCCGGCCGTACCGGATCTCCTCCGGGACCCTCCATACGGGCGCGTAGCCCGCGAGGTCCTCCTGCGAGAGGACGCCGCCGTGAGACTGCACGAACGCGACGAGACGCGCGGCCACGTCTCCTCGATGGAACGCCTCCGGACCTTCCCTCGCGATCCGGGCGAGGGTCGATGCGAGCTCGGGCTGCCGGAGCAGCGCGCCGCCCGCGAGCGGTTCCCCTCGCGGAAAAAGGAGCCGTCGCGTCTCTTCCCAACGCGTGAGGAGCTCTCGCGACTCGGCCAGGTCCCTCGAGAGCCCGACCGAGACCCGGAACCCCTCGCGTGCGAGGCGCTCGGCCGGTGCCACGACCTTCTCCCACGGGAGGCGCCCGAGGCGCCGGTGCGCTTCGGCGTAGCCGCGCACGGAGCCCGGCGTGGCGACGGCGAGGGCCGTATTGGTGGAGGCCTTCGGGACGGGCCGGCCGTCGTGTCCGAGGAACATGTCTCGACCCGCGCGGGCCGGGGCCGTCTCGCGGAAGTCGAGCGCCCGGACGGTGCCGTCCGGGCTCCTCGCGACGAGGAAGCCCCCCCCCGCGAGGTTTCCAGCCTGCGGGTAGACGACGGCGAGGGCGAAGGCCGTCGCGACGGCGGCGTCGATCGCGTTCCCGCCGGCCGCGAGGATCTCGGCGCCGGCCTTCGACGCCTCGGGCGCAGCGGAGACGACCATCCCGCGACGCGAAGAGAGGACGCGGGAATCGCCGTAGGGCGCGTCCCCGCCGGCCGCGGCAAGCCCGCCCCCGTCGCCCAGAAGCGCGACGAGGACGGGAACGAGGCCGAGACGGGATCTACCGGAGCGAGAGGACGAGCTTGTTGGCTGCATTCAGCTCGAGGACCAGGGTCCGGGTCTCGCCGCCAGGGATGACGAGCTCTGCGGTCTCATAACCGTTGAACGCCCGGTTCGTCGGTATCGCCCAGGCCTTGAAGCTCGCAGGTCCCGACGGGACCTCGATTGTCCCCTCGACGAGGCCGCCAGCGCTCTTCCGCCCGAAGTCGAACTGGCGGCGGAAGACTTCCTTGTCGTTGCGGCGGATCATGACGTAGCCCTCGGGAGCCGGGCTCTGGAAGGCGATTCTGATGCGCGCGCTCCCGGGAGTGGGGGTCGCGGGCTTCGGCTGCTCCGCCGGCACGACGGGCTGGACGACGCGAACCGCCGTCGGCACCGGGGTGGGCTTCTTCTTCTTGGCGAGCTCCGCCGCGGCCTTCTTCTCGGCGGCGACCTGCTCGGCCTGGGCCGCCTTCACGGATTCGCGGATCGAGAGAGCGTCCGCGTTCTCGGGCTGGAGGAGGAGGACGGCCGAAAGCTCGTTGAGTGCCGTGTCGAATTTCCCGGTTTCCGTGGCTTCGCGGGCCGCGGCCAGGCGCGTCTCGATCTCCTTCTCGATCTCCTGTCCCGCCTGCATCGTCCGGGCCTGCTCTTCGGCGCGGGCCAGGGCGTCCCGTGCGGCCTCGGAGTCGGGCTTGCGGCGGATGACCTCGCGGAACTTCTCGACGGCCTGCCCTGCGCTTCCTGCAGCGAGGAGGCGCGTTCCCTCGTCCATGAGGCTCTTCAGCTCCTGGACCTCGCGCTCCCTGACCTCGTCTACGATCGCCTGCTCGTCGAGCTTCACCTTCTTCGACCAGAGCATTCCGGCGGTGACACCGGCGGCGACCAGGACGAGGCCGATGATCAGCGCCACGAACTTCCCGTTGATCGACCTCTTCATGAGGGGCTGGGGCACGCTCGGAGGCTTCGGAGGGGGCTCCGGAATCGGAGCAAGCTCGACCGGAGGCAGGGGCGTCGCGGGCGGGGGCGGCGCCGGCGCAGGGGCCTTCGGAACCGGCACCGGGATCGGCCGCTTCGGCATCTCCGCGGGCTTACCCGGCCTCGGAAGCGGGGAGCCGGCCGTCGAAACCGGCGGCGAGGGAGCCTTTGCCACGGGCGCAACCGCGGCCACGAGCTTCATCGCGTCCACGATCCGCTCGGTTGCCCCCTCATCGCCGGTGTCGGACGGCGCAGGCGCCGGCCCGGAAGGAACGGGCGACGCGGGCGGGAACGGGCTCCGCAGGATCTCGGTCGGACGGTCCGAACCGGACGGCGGGGGGACTGGCAGCGCCAGGGGCGGGGCCTCGGGCCTTTCCGTTGAACTTCTCTCGACGGGTGGCGGAAGCGCCTGGAGGATCTCCGTCGGCCGGTCGACGAACACCGGCTGCGGAGAGGGAGCCGCCGAGACGGACGCCGCTGGCGCCTCTGGCACGGCCGCAGGCGGAGGGATGGCCTTGAGGATCTCGGTCGGCCGGTCGGTGCCGCTCGGCGGAGGCGCGAAGCCGGCAAGCCCGCCGATCTGGATGATCTCCGTTGCCCCATCCGGGTGGTCTTCGGAGAGCCCGTGGGCCGAGGGGACGTCGTCGAGCGGGGAGACGGCGATCCCCCGGGGCGGAGCGACGGCGGGCTCCACCACCTCGGGTCCGGGCAGGGAAGCGTCGACGTCGGAGACCTCGTCATCGGGAGGCAGGACGAGAGGGGGAGGCGGAGGGGGAGCCTTCTTCGAGCGCGTCGGCTCGTCGAGCTGCCAGTCGTTCGCAGGTCCCGCCGCCCCCGCGTTCGCGTTCTCGGCCGGCGCACCGGACGGCGCGACGTAGGCCGTGGCCGGAAGGGGCCGGACGACTTCGCGCGTCGCGAGCTCGTCTTCGTCAGGGCGTGCCGCGTACGGCGCCGGGGCGGCACCGAGAATGTCGAACGGCGAGCGCCCACCCGCCGGCGCCGGTTCCGGCGGTGGCGGCGTCGAGGGCTGGGCGAGGGGGGAGGGAGGCGCCGTGACCGCGGCGACGGACCCGAGCTTCTCGGCTTCGGCGACCATCTGTCCGAGGTCGCGGAGCATCTGCCGCTCTTCCTCGCGCGCCTTGAACTCGTACAGAGCGAGGGCGAAGTCGTTGCCGCGCTGGAACCTCTCGCCAGGGTCCTTCGAGAGGGCCCTGTCGAGAACCGTCGTGAACTCCTGCGGAATCGAGGCGTCGTACGTCTCGGGCGGCACGAACTGCTCGTGGACGATCTTGTAGGAGATCGACGTGAGGTTGTCGGCCGTGAAGGGCTTCTTTCTGGTGAGAAGCTCGTAGAGGACCACGCCGAGAGAGAAGAGATCGCTGCGGCCGTCGACCGCGTCGCCCGTCACCTGCTCGGGCGACATGTAGTTCGGCGTCCCGAGGAACTGCCCCGTGGTTGTGAGGTTCGACTTTTCGGTCTTGGCGATCCCGAAGTCGGTGATCTTCACCTGGCCCTCGGGGGTGATGATGATGTTCGCCGGCTTGACGTCACGGTGGACGATGCCGCGGCGGTGCGCGTAGTCGAGCGCCTCGGCCACCTGCCCGACGATCTCGGCGACGCGTTCGCTCGTGAACGGCGTCCGCTCGGTGAGGATCTGCTTGAGGTTCTTGCCCTCGACGTATTCCATCGCGATGAACGACGTGTCGGAGGAGGTGTCTTCCCCGACGTCGTGCACCGTGACGATGTTGGGGTGGGAAAGGATGCCCGCCGCCTGCGCCTCGCGCAGGAAACGCTCCTGGAACTCGCGCTGCTCGACGTCGTCTTCGCTGACGGCGCGGATCGTCTTCAGGGCAACGAGCCGGCCGATGACGGGGTCGCGGCCAAGGTAGACGACGCCCATCGCGCCCTTCCCGAGCTCGCGGATCACCTCGTAGCGACCGAACCTCTTCGGAATACCCGAGGGGGGCGCACCGGATACGCTCGGCAGAGGTCCTCCCGTTCGCGACTGCGGCAATGAGATGCCGGGTTTCCCCCGGTGTCGCGCAGTTTAGGTCTCCGCGAAAGAGGGTGTCAACGCGCCCGTCGCCGGGCTCGTCCCTTTCCCCGGCATCCCGTCACCCGGAACGAAGACACCGCTTCGGGGAAGCGCCCTCGATCCCTATAATGCAGGGCTTTCGAGAGACCTCGCCGAAGGGGATTCAGCATGAAACAGTACCCCGCATCCGCCATTCGAAACGTGGCCGTCGCCGGCCACAACGGCGTCGGGAAGACCACCCTCGTCTCGGCGCTCCTCCACGAGGCGGGCGCTGTCAACCGCTTCGGTCGCGTCGACGACGGCTCGGCGCCGACCGATTTCGACCCGGAGGAGATCGAACGGAAGATATCGATCGGGCTGGCCGTGGCGGCCCTCGAGTGGAAGAAGAGCAAGATCAACCTGATCGACACGCCCGGCTACGGCATCTTCACGTCGGAGATGATCTGCGCCATGCGCGCCGCCGACGCGGCGCTCATCGTCGTCGACGCCGTCGCCGGCGTCGAGGTCCAGACCGAGAAGGCGTGGCAGGTCGCCGAGGAGTTCGGCCTGCCGAAGATGATCGTCGTCAACCGGATGGACCGCGAGAACGCCGACGGCGGCCGCGTGATGGACCAGATCCAGAAGAAGTTCGGGCGTTCCTGCGTCTGCGTCGAGGCGGCCATCGGAAAGGAAAAGGGATTCCGGGGTGCGATCGACCTGATCGGGATGAAGGGCTTCCTCACCGACGACACCGGCAAGACCATCGAGGGGCCCATTCCCCAGGAGTTCGCCGACGACGCGGCGACGCTGCACGAGGCGCTCGTCGAGATGGTCGCCGAGGGGGACGACTCCCTCATGGAGACGTTCTTCAGCCAGGGCAACCTGACCGAGGAACAGATGCTCCCGGCCCTGCGCAACGCCATCCGCGAACGGAAGATCGTGCCGGTCCTCTTCGCCGCCGCCGGCGACCACGAGCGGGGCGTCGAGAAGATCCTCGACGAGATCGTCGATCTCCTTCCCGGCGCCGACTCCTTCCCCGCCGCCGCCATCGGCAAGGACGGCAAGACCGACGTGCTCGCGTGCGACCCGAACGGCCCGGTGGCCGCGATCGTCTTCAAGACGATCTCCGACCCGTTCACGGGCCGCCTGACGCTCTTCCGGGTCCACTCCGGCACGATCAAGGCCGACGGCACCTACTGGAACGTGAACCGCGAGCTGCCGGAGCGCTTCGGGCCGGTCTTCTCGCCGCTCGGCAAGCAGCTGAACCCCGTGCCCGAGGTCCCGGCCGGGGACATCGGCGTCATCGCCAAGCTCAAGGAGACCCTCACGGGCGACACGCTCTCCGCCAAGGACAAGCCGTATCGCTTCCCCGCCGTCGCGGTCCCCGAGCCGGCGATCTCCTTCTCCATCGAGCCCAAGTCGAAGGGGGACGAGGACAAGATCTCCATCGCCCTGGCCAAGCTCACGGAAGAGGACCCGTCCCTGAAGTTCCACCGCGACGCCGACACGAGCGAGCTCCTCCTCTCGGGCGCGGGCCAGCTCCACGTCGAGATCGCCGTCGCGCGCATGAAGCGGAAGTCGAACGTCGAGGTCATCCTCCACCCGCCGAAGGTCCCCTACCGCGAGACGATCACGAGGCCGGCCGAGGCCCACGGGCGACACAAGAAGCAGACGGGCGGCCACGGGCAGTTCGCCGACTGCAAGATCCGCGTCAAGCCGCTCCCCCGCGGCTCCGACTTCGAGTTCGTGGACGACATCTTCGGCGGCTCGATCCCGAGGAACTACATCCCCGCCGTCGAGAAGGGAATCCAGGACACCCGCAAGAAGGGCTACCTCGCCGGCTACCCGATGGTCGACTTCCGCGTCGAGCTCTTCGACGGCCAGTACCACGACGTCGACTCGTCGGAGATGGCCTTCAAGATCGCCGGCTCCCTCGCCTACAAGGACGCGATGGAGAAGGCGAAGCCGACGATCCTCGAGCCGATCATGAAGGTCGGCGTCCGGGCACCCCAGGAGTACATGGGCGACCTCATGGGCGACCTGACGAGCCGCCGAGGCCGCCCGTCGGGAATGGACCAGATCGGCGACGACGCCGTCGTCAAGGCCGAAGTCCCGCTCTCCGAGATGCTCGCCTACTCCGCCGTCCTCCGCTCGCTGACGCAGGGCCGCGGCTCCTTCACGATGGAGCTCTCCCACTACGAGGAGCTGCCGAGGCCCCTGCAGGAGAAGCTCATCGCCGAGCGCGCCAAGCTGCGCAAGACGGACACCGAAGCCGAGTAGGCCTCCCCCGCTCCCGAAGACCCACCGGGGCCGCTCGCGCGGCCCCGGTTTCGTCTTCAGGCGATCCCCATGAACCGCCAGGTCATTCCCGGGCTCTCCCGGTCAGTTCGCAGCAGGGGAGAGGGTCTCTCCAGGCTTCAGGTACCCGGACCACTGCGACGGCGACTGCCAGGACGCCGGCCGGCTCGTCCAGAGGCGATATTCGCCCGGTGAAAGATAGACAGTCTTGCTCGCGGGCGACCGCACGTTGACGGTTCGTCTCAAGTGGACCACGTTCATCCAGCAGCCGCCGCTGCCAACCCACGGCGCTTGTTCAAAGGCGGCCAGATCGAGTGTCCCGCCGGAGGCCGAGAGAGTGTGGGTCGTTTCCTTGCCGTCGACCAACACGGTGCCGAATGTCGTCGGAAGGCCGAAGTCGCTCCCCACGAGAAGAACGCAGCGAGTGGAGTCGGACGGGCTGACGGCCTTGTAGGCGCGACCGTCGAGGTCTGTCTGCATCCCCTCAGCGAACGAATCGGGGTTACTGGGGGAGGGGAGGACGAGCACCCGGAGACCTCCGAGGCCCTTTCCCGCCGGGCTCAGGACGCGCAGGCGCATCCCCTTCTTCGGCCGGAGGATTACTGTCAGCGGCGAGGTCTCTTCGTCAGCACTGACTTCGAACTTCACGTCATCGCTCACGAGATCCGGGAGGTCGGCGTTCGCGGAAAAGCTCCCGTTCGGGAGACCCGCGACGACGAAGCGCCCGCCCTGGACGACGTGGTCCGAGTAGTAAGGCCGGCCAATGGCGGAAGTCTCGCGTATCCGCAGGATGACCTGCCGCTCATAGAGCGTCCCGTCCTCGTCGACGACCTCGCCTCGGACCGCGATGTCGTCGACGCGAACCTCGACGTCTCCGTAGCCATCCGCCGCCCGGACGACGCTCGCCTTGACCTCGCGCCCCACGTAGGGGTCCGTGGCGGACACGTGAACCTTCCATTCCCCCATCCGAGGGAGGAGCCCTTCGAACCTGCCGTCCGCGTCTGCCAGTAGACGCACCTGCACTTCCTCGTTCTTCCCTCCGAAGGTCAGGACGGCGTTCTTCAGCGGGCTCTTTCCCTGGAGGACGACGCCCCGGGTCCTCTCCGACCCCAGCTCGATGCTTCGCTGGATCACGGGTTCGTCGGCCACGAATGGCTGCTCGTCCACGTACCAGGGAACACCTGCGTCGGTCAGGAGCCGAATCCGGTATCGCCTTCCCTTCCCTAGGCCGTTCCACGAGAGGAAGCCGCCGACGAGAGGCGGCGCCGACCGGATCTCGGACCGGCCCTCGGCAGGAACCTCGATCGTGTCGACCCGCCAGGGCCGGCCGTCGGGCCCGGCGGGCGGCACGACCGTCAGCTCGAGTCTCCGCGCGATGGACAAAAGCAGCGGCTGGTCCAGCCTGGCCTCCAGACCCGGGCGGATCTCCACCCGCCGTCTGTCGGGGGCCAGGCCTGACTGGCTCGCCAGGAGGAGGTAGGTACCGGGTGGTACCGGTGAGGCCTGGAAGAAGCCGTTCGCCGCGATCCGGATCGGCCGCGCCGCTTCCTTCGTGGCTTCAGGTCGACCCAGGACTGTCGCTTTGTCCGGGTCCAGTCTTCCAGCTTCCGACTTCACGAAGCCGCTCACGGAGGCACCGGGCTGGAACGAGACCAGTCCAACGTCCGTGACTCGTCCGCCTTCTACGGCCTTGTCGAAGACGTACACCGGGGCGTGCTCAGCGAGGCGCATTGAGAACGCCCATCGTCCCGCCGGAAGCTCGCAACGGAACGCCAGCTCGACCTCGCGGACGCATGGGAACATCTCCTTCGTCGGTGGTTCTTCGGTGCCTGGAACCTCCTCGAGTCGAAGAGAGATCGGCGCCTTGACCTCGGCTGCCAGCTTTCCACTGACGAACCCTGTGCGCAGCGCGCGAACCTCGCTCGC
>Ga0209573_1002937_pt1 | contig 20122 bp, 9 predicted proteins | sample TNRBio252014_DNA_FD_185870 | JGI IMG/M metagenome (GOLD analysis project Ga0209573, IMG submission 185870) | Wastewater treatment Type I Accumulibacter community from EBPR Bioreactor in Madison, WI, USA - TNR Reactor_6/25/2014_ DNA (SPAdes)... | ecosystem: Engineered > Bioreactor > EBPR >...
ACGGTGCTGGAGATCGTGGCCGACAAGACGGGCTACCCCAAGGACATGCTTGATCTTGACCTGGATTTGGAGGCCGACCTGGGCATCGACACGGTGAAGCAGGCCGAGACCTTCCAGGCCGTGCGCGAGGCCTTCGCCATCCCGCAGCAGGAGGGGATGAGCCTGCGCGACTACCCGACGCTGGAGAGCGTGATTGGGTTTGTGCATACCATGCGGCCGGACTTGCAGACAACTGGGTTATTGGGTGATTCGGTGACTGCCGCAGCGCCAGCCGCCCCAATGCCCCAGTCCCTCCGGGATGGTTCCCAGTCACCCAATCCCCCAGTCAGCCAATCACCAGACGCCGTTGCGGCGAAGGTGCTGGAGATCGTGGCGGCGAAGACGGGCTACCCGGAGGACATGCTGGAGCTGGACCTGGACCTGGAGGCCGACCTGGGCATCGACACGGTGAAGCAGGCCGAGACCTTCGTGGCGATCCGCGAGGCGTATGGTATTCCCTTTCAGGAGAGCCTCAGCCTGCGGGACTACCCAACGTTGCAGAGCGTGATTGGCTTTGTGTATGCGATGCGGCCGGACCTGGCGGAAGACAAGGTGACAAGGTGGCACGGTGACACGGTGACACCGGAAACCGTCGCTGCTTCTCCAGTCACCCAATCACCCGGTCACCCAGTCACCTTGTCATCCGATGGCGTGACCGCCAAGGTGCTTGAGATCGTTGCCGCCAAGACCGGCTACCCGGAGGACATGCTGGAGCTGGACCTGGACCTGGAGGCCGACCTGGGCATCGATACGGTGAAGCAGGCCGAGACCCTGCAGGCAATCCGTGAGGTCTACGGCATCCCCTTGCAGGAGAACCTGAGCCTGCGCGACTATCCGACGCTGCAGAATGTGATTGGGTTTGTGTACACGATGCGGCCGGACCTGGCGGAAGACAAGGTGACAAGGTGGCAAGGTGACACGGTGACACCGGAAACCGTCGCTGCTTCTCCAGTCACCCAATCACCCGGTCACCCAGTCACCTTGTCATCCGATGGCGTGACCGCCAAGGTGCTTGAGATCGTTGCCGCCAAGACCGGCTACCCGGAGGACATGCTGGAGCTCGACCTGGACCTGGAGGCCGACCTGGGCATCGACACGGTGAAGCAGGCCGAGACCCTGCAGGCAATCCGTGAGGTCTACGGCATCCCCTTGCAGGAGAACCTGAGCCTGCGCGACTATCCGACGTTGCAGAGCGTGATTGGCTTTGTGTATGCCATGCGGCCGGATCTGAAGGCAGGGGTAGACAAGGAAACAAGTAGACAAGTAGACAAGGGGCCTGCCGAGACACCTGCTGCACCGATCACTGATCACCGATCACCGGTTACGGTCAAGACCATCGGCACGCTGGCGGACGCGGACAAGATGCCGCGGCGCGTACCGGTGGCAAGCCTGCGGCCGGCGATTGAGTGGACCAAGCCGACCGGCGTCAGCCTGGGCGCTGGCAGCCGGGTGGTGGTGACGCTGGATCGCGGTGGCGTGGGCAAGTCGCTGGTCAACCGGCTGGAGAAGCTGGGCGCGCGTGCGCTGACGCTGGAGCCGGGCATCGCGACCGACGCACTGGAAGGACAACTCAAGGGCTGGCTGGCCGACGGGCCGATCCAGGGCGTGTACTGGCTGCCCGCGCTGGATGTGGAGCCGGCCATCGAGGACATGACGCTGGAAGAGTGGCGTGAGGCCAATCGGGTGCGGGTGAAGAACCTCTACACCGCCATGCGCGCGCTGTACGACTCGGTGCGTGGTCCCAACACCTTCCTGCTGTCGGGGACGCGGCTGGGCGGGCTGCACGGCTACGGCGACGCCGGCGCCACGGCTCCCCTGGGCGGCGCGGTCAGCGGCTTCACCAAGGCCTACAACATGGAACAAGCGCTGCGCCCCGAGGACGCCGGGAAGGGCGTGGTGGTCAAGGTTGTCGACTTCGAGCCTGGCCGCAAGACGGCCGAGCCGGCCGACGCGCTCCTCGCCGAAACGCTCTACGACCCCGGCGTCGTCGAGGTGGGCTACCACAACGGCCTGCGCACCACCGTCACCCTGGTGGAGAAACCGGCCCGCGACGGCCAGCCAGGCATGACGCTGGACAAGGACACCGTCTTCGTCGTCACCGGCGCGGCCGGCGGCATCACCAGCGCCATCACCACCGACCTGGCTGTGGCCAGCGGCGGCGTCTTCTACCTGCTGGACCTGGTGCCGGCGCCGGCGCGTGACGACAAATACGTCAAGCTGTTCCGCGAGGGCCGCGACGTGCTCAAGCAGGCGCTGATCGCCGAGGCCAAGGCCAGCGGCGAGAAGGTCACGCCCAAGCAAATCGACGACAAGCTGATGGGCATCGAGCGCGGCGAAGCGGCCTTGCGGGCCATCGAGTCGGTGGAGGCAGCCGGCGGCGTAGCCTACTACCACAGCCTGGACCTGCGCGACTGCGACAAGGTGGCCGCGGTGGTCGACGACATTCGCCAGCGCTACGGCAAGATCGACGTGCTGCTGCACGCCGGCGGGCTGCTGATCGACCGCACCCTGCCCAACAAAGAGCCGCAGCAGTTCGCCCTGGTCTTCGACGTCAAGGCCGACGGCTTCTTCAATCTGGTCAAGGCCGCCAAGGGCATGCCCATCGGCGCGACGGTCAGCTTCAGCTCGGTGGCCGGCCGCTTTGGCAACAACGGCCAGAGCGACTACTCCTCGGCCAACGACCTGCTGTGCAAGATCAGCAGCAGCATGCGGGCATGGCGGCCCGAGGCGCGCGCCATCGCCATCGACTGGACGGCCTGGGGCCAGATCGGCATGGCTTCACGCGGTTCGGTGCCCGCGATCATGGCCGCTTTGGGCATCGACATGCTGCCGGCCGAGTCTGGCGTGCCCACCATCCGCCGCGAGCTGACCTACGGCGGCACGCGCGGCGAGATCGTCGTGGCCGGCCGGCTGGGCGCGTGGATGGAAGAGAAGGACCCGACCGGCGGCGCGGACGTGGCCAAGCTCAACGCAGCCCTGGCCCAGCGCCAGCCCCGCCTGCTCCTGGTGGGCGAGGTCAAGGCGGCCAAGCTGTATGGCGGGCTGGAGGTGGAGACGCTGCTAGATCCCCACGTGCAGCCCTTCCTCTACGACCATGCGCCGGACGCCGGCACGCCCTGGCTGCCGGGCGTGATGGCGACGGAGGCGCTGGCCGAGCTGGCGACGGTGCTTACTGGGCCGGGCGTGGCTCGGTCGGCCCCTCCGGGGGGCGGTGCACAGACCGGCCACAGCGGGTGGCGGGTGGCTGCGGTCGAAAACGAACAGATGCTGGGCGCGTTCAAGTTCTTCCGCATGGAGCCGCGCAGCCTGTACCTGAGTGCGACGATCACACCGGCGGGCGACGATCTGATCGCCCACACCGTGCTGCGCTCGCTGACCAAGCCGGCCAAGGAAGGCTTGCCGGTGCAGGTCAAGGAGCACTTCGCGGCGGACGTGCGGTTGACACGGGTTACAGAAGGTCTCGATACGCCGCAGACGGCTACTCGACCCACGGTGGCGTTTGATCCGCCGGCTGAGGCCGACCTGCCCATCACCGCGGCTGAGATCTACCAAAGCTTTTTCCACGGCCCGGCCTACCAGGTGATCGAGCGGGCTGGCGTGCAGGGTGGGCAGTGCGTGGCGCTGATGCCGCACGACCTGCCGCCCAACACCGAGCCGGCCGATGTGGAGTCGCTGCTGGCCCCCCGCCTGCTGGAGCTATGCTTCCAGGCCGCGGCCCTGTGGCACGTCAAGACGCACAACGCCATGGCCTTCCCGCTGGGCTTTGCGGCGGTGACGGCCTATCGCCAGCCGGCCGAGGCTGACGGTCGCCGCCTCTACGGCATCGCCCAGACCGCCGACAACGGCGACACCTTCGACGCCCAGGTGGTCGACGAGGCGGGCAACCTCTTCGTCGAACTGAAGGGCTATCGGACGGTGGGGCGGCCGGGATGAGGAAGTAGACAAGTAGACAAGTAAACAAGGAAACAAGGGAGACGAGGGAAGTAAGGGAAACCTGGCAGACCCGACTTCCTCTCCTTGTCTACCTGTCTACTTGTCTACCATTATACCAATCTACCACCCATGATCCACTGGCTGCTCCAACCTGTTGAGCTATGCCCTGAGTTGGCCGCTGGCGTGACGCCGGAGGGGCTGCTGGGCGCGGCTGAGCTGGAGCGGATGGCGCAGATACCGTCACCCAAGCGGCGGCGCGAGTGGCTGTTGGGCCGCTGCGCGGCCAAGCGGCTGGTGCAGCGCTACGTGCAGATGGAGACCGGCCAGCAGCCGCCGTTGGACGCGTTGGTGATCGCGCGCGACGCCGAGGATATCGCGGCGCCAGTGGTCATCTTCGACGGCCAGGCCACGCCGATGGACCTGCCAGCCGGCGCTCGTTGGGTCAGCGGCGCGCCGTTGGTGGCCGAGCCGGGCCGCCGGCTGGGCTATCCCGTGCCGCGCGTCAGCGGCATGCGCCTGCCCATCAGCTTGTCGATCAGCCACAGCAATGAGATGGCGCTGTGCGCGCTGTACGCCGTGGGTGGCAGGTGGCAGGCGGCAGGTGGCACGCTGCCGCAGCGGCAGGTGGCAAGTGGCAGGTCGCGGGTGGCAGGTGGCAAGTGGCAGGATCAGGCGATCAGCACTGGCTTTCCGGCTGGCGGGCTGGTACAAGTTGGCGTCGATGTCGAGGGCGTCGAGGCGCGCTCGGATAGCTTTGTGCAGGCGTACTTTGCCGCTGACGAGCACCATTGGATCGGCCAGGCGCTGGACGATGAGCAGGCCCTGCTGGCCACCATCACCTGGAGCGCCAAGGAAGCGGTGCTCAAGGCGCTGCAATTGGGCCTGACTGTGGACACGCGGCGGGTGATTTGCCTGCCCGCTATGGGCCTGGAGCTCACGGCAGGCGCTGAGCCTGGCTGGAGCGAAGTACACGTGCAAATCGATCCGCATCTGCTGCCGGAGGCGCTGCGCCGGACGGGCCGCCTGCCGTCTACCAGCAACTTCGACTGGCAGCTGCGCGGCTGGTGGCGGCGATCAGGCCATTTCGTGCTGACGCTGGCTGCGTTGTATGTCGGCGTAGACAAGGTGACATGGTGACTGGGTGACAAGGTGACAAGGACGAAGCCAGTAATGGTGACCCGTGCTGCCTGACCAGTCCACCCAATCACCAATCCATCAGTCCACCCAATCACCAATCCACCAGTCTACCCAATCTACCAACCTACCAATTGACCCGTCTACCTGTCTACCTGTCTACCTGTCTACCTGTCTACTTGTTTACCCCCCAGGAGGACTACTTTGGCTGTCGAGATGGAAACCTATATTCAGAAGCTGCGTGAGCGCCGTCAGATGGCCTTTGGCACGGCCAAGGACGTGGAGACGCAGCACCGCAAGGGCCGGCTGACCGCCCGCGAGCGCATCGAGGTGTTGTTCGACCCCGGCACGTTTAGCGAGATCGACACGCTGGCGCTGCCGCGCTTTGAGTCGTACATGGGCGGCAAGAGCTCACGCTATGGCGATGGCGTCATCACCGGCTTTGGCAAGGTCAACGGCCGCCACGTCTTCGTGGCCTCGCAGGACGCCAGTGTGATGGGCGGATCGCTGGGCGAGATGCATGCCAACAAGATCGTCAAGGCCATGCGCATGGCGCTGACCTACGGTGCGCCCTTCATTGCCATCAACGACTCCGGCGGCGCGCGCATCCAGGAAGGGGTGGACAGCTTGGGCGGCTACGCGCGGCTGTTCGACGCCAACTGCGAGTCCTCCGGCGTGATCCCCCAGCTTTCGGTGATCATGGGGCCGTGCGCGGGCGGCGCGGTCTACTCGCCGGCGCTGACCGACTTCGTCTTCATGACCGAGAACAGCTACATGTTCATCACCGGCCCCGACGTGGTGCGAGCTGTGATGCAGGAGGACGTCAGCCAGGAACAGTTGGGCGGCGGCCTGGTCCACAGCCGCGAGAGCGGCGTCAGCCATTTTCTGTCCAAAGACGACCGCGAGTGCCTGGCCCTGGTGCGCGAGCTGCTCAGCTATCTGCCCTCCAACAACCAGGATGACCCGCCCTATGTCCTGCCGCTAGACGATGCGGAGCGGCGCTGCACGGAGCTGGAGCAGATTGTGCCGACCGACCCCTACCGGCCCTACGACGTGCGTCAGGTAATCAGCAGCGTCTTCGACGACGGGCGCTTCTTCGAGGTGCATGCGCTGTGGGCCGAGAACATGGTGGTTGGCTTCGCCCGGCTCAACGGCTACGTGGTGGGCATCGTGGCCAACCAGCCGCGGGTGCTGGCCGGCTGCATCGACATCAAGGCCTCGATCAAGGCGGCGCACTTCATCCGCACCTGCGACGCGTTCAACATCCCCATCATCACCCTGCAGGACGTACCCGGCTTCCTGCCCGGCACCTCGCAGGAGTACGCCGGCATCATCCGCAACGGCGCGCGCATGATTTACGCCTACAGCGAGGCCACTGTGCCCAAGCTGATGGTCATCCTGCGCAAGAGCTACGGCGGGGCGTACTGCGTAATGAGCAGCAAGGGGCTGCGCGGCGACCTGCTTTACGCCTGGCCCAACGCCGAGATCGCGGTCATGGGCGCGGCTGGCGCGGTCAACATCCTCTTCCGCAAGGAAGTCTCCAGCGCGCCTGACCCGGAGGCCAAGCGGCTGGAGTTAGTGGCCGACTACGAGGAGAAGTTCAACAATCCCTACGTGGCGGCCGCGCGCGGGCTGATCGACGACGTGATCGAGCCGCGCGACACCCGCCGCGTCCTGATCCGCGCGCTGGAAGTTACTCTCCAGAAGCGCGAGCGCCACGTGCCGAAGAAGCATGGGTTGTCGCCGGCATAGGAGCTAGCTATGTTCAAAAAAATCCTAATCGCCAACCGCGGCGAGATTGCGGTGCGGATTGTGCGGGAGTGCCGCGACATGGGCATCTGGGCGGTGGCGTTGTACGACGCGTCGGACCGCGACTCGCTGCATGTGCGGCTGGCCGACCAGTGCGTGGAGCTGCGCAGCGAGCGCGGCTACATGGATGGCCCGCAGATCATCAAGATCGCCCAGGAGACCGGCGCCGAGGCGATCCATCCCGGCTACGGCTTTCTGGCCGAGCAGCCCGAATTCGTGGCCGCGTGCGAGCAAGCCGGCGTGGTCTTCATCGGCCCTTCCAGCGACGTGATGACGGCCGTGCGCATGAAGATCGAAATGCTGGACCGGGTCGCGGCGGCCGGCTTTGCTGTCGTGGAGCACTCTTCGGTCTCTTTCAAGCGGCACGAGCAGGAGATCTATCAGGCCGAGGCCGAGGCGCTGGGCTTTCCGTTGGTGGTCAAGGCCTGCAGCGGCGGCCGCGGCCGCGCCACCCGGCTGGTGCGCCAGCCGGCCATGCTGGACCAGGCGGTGCAGCAATCGGCCTCCGAGGCGCGCGTCATCTTTGGCGATGACAGCCTCTACCTGGAGCGCGCGATCTTGCCCGCCAACTACATCGACGTGCAGGTGCTGGCCGACCGGCATGGCAACATGGTGCATCTGGGCGAGCGCGAGGGCTCGATCCAGCGCAACAACCAGAAGCTGGTGGCCGAGTCGCCGGCGCCGGGGCTGACCCAGGCCCTGCGCGCCCGGCTGCACGACACGGCCTTGCAAATCGCCCGGCTGGTCAACTGCAACAACGCCGTCACGGTGGAGTTCCTGCTGGACGGTGAAGGCAGGTTTTACTTCTGTGAGATCAAGGGGCGCATCACCGTCGAACACCCGGTGACCGAGATGGTCACGCGTCGCGACCTGGTGCGTGCGCAGATCGAGATCGCTGCCGGCCGGCGGCTGTCCATCGCCCAAGAAGACGTGCGCTTGGTTGGCGCGGGGATCCAATGCCGGGTCAACGCCGAAGACCCTTGGAACAACTATCTGCCCAGCCCTGGCCAGTTGCAGTATTTTCGCCTGCCGGGCGGCCCGCGCGTGCGGGTGGACACCTACGGCTACGGCGGTTGCTACGTGCCGGTGCGCTACGACCCCATGCTGGCCAAGGTGATCGTCTGGGGCGAGGACCGCGAGGCGGCTGTGCAGCGCATGTTGCGCTCCCTGCAGGACTTCGTCATCACCGGTGTGCGCAGCAACCTGCCCCTCTTCCAGCGCATCATGCAGGACCCGGACTTCCTGGCCGGCAGCTACACCACCGAGTTCCTGCGCCGTCCCATGCTCTACACCACGCCCGACGCGCCCGACGAGGTGCTGCGCGACCTGGCAGTGGCCACCGCCCTTGCCTATGCCCTGCGCACCCAGGGCCGTCAGCCGGTGACGCCGCCACAGTTCCTGCGGGGCTGGCATCGCTCCAGCCGCCAGTTACCCAGCTAACGCCGCGGGTTGAGTAGGCGTCTGCGCCGTATCGAAACCACTGCGGGTTGAGTCGCCGTGGGTTGAGTAGGCGTCTGCGCCGTATCGAAACCCGTCTGCGCCGTATCGAACCCACTGCGGCGCAGCGCAACCAAGGAGTGATCAATGATCAGTGTCAACGTGTCAATCGACGGCAAGTCGTTCGAGGTGGACCTGCTGAACCTGTCTGGCGCCGAAGATAAGGTGGCCGTGACCTGCAACGGCGAGGCGCTGGTGGTGTCGGTGCCGAGGGTGGCTGCGCCCGACCAAATGGAGTGGATCATCGTCAACGGACGGCCCTACGAAATCGCCATCGACCCCAGCCTGCGCTGGATCAAGGCCTTCGATGGCATGCACCGCGTCGAAGTCAGCGACCGCAGCGCAGGCTTTGCCCGGCCCAGCAGCGCCGATGGCCGCGTCAAGGCGCCGATTCCCGGCCTGATCACCCGTGTGCTGGTGCAGCTCGGCGACCAAGTCGAGGGCGGCCAGCCGCTGCTGCTGCTGGAAGCTATGAAGATGGAGAACGAGATTCTGGCCCCGCGCGCCGGCAAGGTGGTCGACCTCAACGCCGCGCCGGGCAAGAGTGTGACGTTGCATGAGCTGTTGGTGGAGATTGAGTAGGAGGGGGAGAGACGGTGACCGGGTGACTGGGTGACTGGGTGACAAGGTGACTGGGTGACAAGGTGACTGGAGAAGAGAGAGGTCAGGTGCGGATGATAGACGATGCGGCGATTGGTGGGGAGGATGCTGTGGTGTGCTTGTTGCCGGCAGGGCCGAAGGCGCTGCCGGCCTGCCCGCTGTGCGCGCGGGTGGGGACGTTGACCCCGGTGGGGGACGTGCTGTACTGCGCGGCCTGCGGCTATGCGTCGGACGAGGTGCGGGGCTGTACCTGATAGGCGTTGGGCGCCTGGGCGTGACCTGGGCCTGACTAACCTGAGAATAGCTCGGGCCGGTCTCCGACCGTGCCCGTCCGTTTTCATTGACGGTTGTGCGGCCAACGCATGGATGGCTGATTAGCAATGTCATCGTCTGGTTGCTCATTCGGGTATTTGGGGGGGCCTGCGCCGCTGCACGTAAGCTGCTGGCTGCGCGCGCCGCATAACCTTAAACCGCAAGCCTGCAAGGCGCCAGCCAGCCCGGATACTTGGCTGTTGTGGGCAAGGGGCGTATACTCTGGCCTCCATCGCCGGCAATCGTCCTGGCGCAGACGTCCCTGGCCACGCCAGAATGGTCGCCGTTCCCCTTCGGATCCTCTCGTTCAGCAGGAGCATTTGCCCCATGAATACACGATGGCAGCGCTTGATCGGCGCTATGTTGGTGGTGGGTATCGGCGCGGCGGCCTTCGCGCCAGCCAGCACCCTGAATTCCGGCGTATCTCCCACAGGTGCAGCCGGCCGCCGGGCCGCTGGACCAATCACTGGACAGCTCAGCGTCGCGGACGCGGCCCTTGGCCTGAGCAAGGCAGGCCAGCCGGCCGATGAGAAGCCGGCGAGCCAAGGGCCGGTGGTGATCCAGCCCGACCACGCAGACGTCTCGCCGCCCCTGCGCGACATCGCACCCGTTGTTGCGCAGGCGACTGACCCAACCCTGATGCGCTTCACCGACAGCGAGCTGCTGCCCGGCCACGAGCGCGAGGGCAGCTTCAGCGGCATCGAGGGCGTCTACCAGAACTGGCACGGGCCAGAGGCCATGCCTGCCCCGATCCAGAACTGGGACGGCATCAACAACGTGGGCTTCAGCGTGCGCCCGCCCGACACCCAGGGCGACGTCGGCCCCAACCACTACGTCCAGTGGGTCAATGTGCGCTTCCAGATCTGGGACAAGACGGGCGCTTCGCTCTACGGACCGGCCCAAGGCAACACCCTCTGGAGCGGCTTCGGCGGGCAGTGCCAGACCACCAACGACGGCGACCCGGTCACCCTCTACGATCACCTGGCCAACCGCTGGGTGATGATGCAGTTCGCCGTTACCAGCACGCCGAATCTGCTTTGCTTCGCGGTCTCGCAGACCGCGGATCCGCTGGGCAGTTGGTACCGCTACTCCTACGCCTGGCCCAGCAGCTACATGCCGGACTATCCCAAGATCGGCTTGTGGCCTGACGGCTACTACGTCTCGGTCAACCAGTTCACGCAAGGCGGAAGCTGGCGCGGCGCGGGTGCGCTGGCCATGGAGCGCGCCCAGATGCTGACCGGCGCCGCAGCGCAGGCCATCTACTTCGACGGCTACGCCTACAACGCTGACTACGGCGGCATGCTGCCGGGCGATTGGGAAGGTTCGACCCAACCGCCGGCCGGCGCGCCCAACCCCTTCATGGAATGGGACGACTCGGCCTGGATCGCGCCCAGCGACGCGCTGCGCGTCTGGAACTTCCACGTCGACTGGACCACGCCCGCCAACTCCTACTTTGGCACATCAGGCTCGCCCTTCGTGCCGACCTATATCATTCCCACGGCCAACGTCGACCCGACCGTGTGCGCGGCCTCGCCGGCCTGTATCAACCAGCCGGGAACCACCGTCAACCTGCACGACCTGGCCGACCGGCTGATGCACCGCCTGCAATACCGCAACTTCGGCGCGTACCAGACGCTGGTCGGCAACCACACTGTGGACACCAACAGCCCGGCCGGCCGCGCCGGCATCCACTGGTTCGAGCTGCGCAACACTGGCAGCGGCTGGACGATGAACCAGGAGGGGGTCTACGGGCCGGCCGACAACAGCACGACCAGCCGCTGGATGGGCTCGATCGCCATGGACGGCGCCGGCAACGTCGCGCTGGGCTACAGCATCACCGACGACGTCAGCCTCTACCCCAGCATCCGCTATGTCGGCCGGCTGGCCGGCGACGCAGCGGGCACGCTGCCGCAGAGCGAGGCCACGCTGGTGACGGGCGGCGGCTACCAGAACGACTCCTTCAATCGCTGGGGCGACTACAGCGCGATGCAAATCGACCCCACCGACGACTGCACCTTCTGGTACACGCAGGAGTACGCGCAGACCAGCGGCGCCTTCAACTGGTACACACGCATCGGCTCCTTCAAGTTCAACCAGTGCGCCACGCCCGACTTCACTATCGGCGCAACGCCGGCCAGCCAGGAAGTGTGCGTTGGCTCCAACGCAGACTACAGCCTGGCCGTCGGCAGCATCAGCGGCTATGCCAGCCCGGTGACGCTCAGCGCGTCGGGCAACCCCGGCACGGCCAGCTTCAGCGCCAACCCGGTGAACCCGCCCGGCAACAGCACGCTGACCATCAGCGGCGCGGCGGCTGGCGTGTATACCTTCAACGTCGTCGGCACGGCCGGCAGCTTGACGCACCAGGCCGGCGTCACGCTCAACGTCTCCAGCCCGTTGGCGGCTGCGCCAGCCCTCAGCGCGCCGGCCAACAGCAGCACTGGGGTCGTTACGACGCCGACCTTCACCTGGAACGCGGTGGCCGGCGCTGTCAGCTACGAGATCCAGGTGGCCAGCGATCCCGCTTTCAACACCATCGTCGCCTCGGCCAGCGGGCTGGCCAGCCCCAGTTGGACGCCAGGCAGCGCGCTGGCCGGCGGCTCGGCTTACTATTGGCGGGTGCGGGCGCTCAACGGCTGCGGCGCCGGGCCGTACAGCGCGCTGGCGGCTTTCGTGACCGCGGGCGGAGGCAGCGCCACCTTCTGTCGCGACCTGACCCTGGCCATCCCCGACAACAACACCACCGGCGTGACCGACAGCCAGACGGTGGCCCTCTCTGGCGCGCTGACCGACCTGAACGTGTCAGTGCGGGCCACCCACACCTGGGTGGGCGACCTGATCTTCACCGTGCGCAACGTGGCGACCAACACCAGCGTCACTGTCGTCGATCGGCCCGGTCTGCCGGCCAGCACGGCTGGCTGCAGCAACAACCACATCAACGCCACGCTGGACGACCAGGCCAGCCTGCCGGTGGAGACCCAATGCGCGGCCAGTACGGCCACGACGCCGCCGCCCTACGCCATCGACGGGACGTTCACCCCCAACAACCTGCTCAGCGCGTTCAACGGCCAGAACCTGGCCGGCGCGTGGGAGTTGAACGTTAGCGACCGCGCTGGCCTGGACACCGGCACGCTGACCCAGTGGTGCCTGATCGCCACCTACGGCAGCGCGCTGACGGCCGACTTCAGCGACCTGGCCAGCACGTATGGCGCGGCCTGGCACACGGGCGGCGGCAGCCTGCGCCTGGGTCCGGGCTGGACGGCCGACGCCAGCTTCTTGGCCGAGGGCGACAACGCCACCGACGACGGCGTGGCCTTCGTGGGCGGCTTCAGCGCCGGCCAGCCAGCCACCGTGCAGATCGACGTGCAGGGCGCGCCGGCCAACGGCCGCTGGCTGCGGGCCTGGTTCGACTGGGACAGCAACGGCCTGTTCGACGCAGGGGAGAAGGTCTATGACGGCGCGGCCGTCGGCGGCCTCAACAGCCTGGTGGTCAATGTGCCGTCGACGGCGACCAGCTCGGTCAAATACCGCGTGCGGCTGTACGACAGCGCCGCGGCGCCGGCCGCGCCCGAAGCCTTCGACGCGGCCTCGCAGGGCGGGGCCAGCGGCGGCGAGGTGGAGGACGGCCCGTCGCCGTCGCCCCTGGCCGTCACCCTGGCCAGCTTCACGGCCCAGGGCGGCATGGACCGGGTCCTCGTGGCCTGGCAGACGGTCAGCGAGCTGGGCAACGCGGGCTTCAACCTCTACCGAGCGGCCGACCCGGCTGGCCCGCAGACGCTGCTGGGCTACGTGCCGTCGCAGGGGCCCGGCAGCAGCCAGGGCTTCGCCTACAGCTACGACGACCTGGACGTGCAGGCCGGTCAGACCTACTGGTACTGGCTGGAGGATGTCAGCCTCGCTGGCGCGACGACGCTGCACGGGCCGGTCAGCGCGACCGTGCAGGCGCCGACGGCTGTGACGCTGAGCGCCATGGACGCCAGCCCGGCGGCCGCGGCCGCGTGGCCCTGGCTGTGGCTGCTGGCCGGCGCCGGCGCAGCCCTGGCCATAGGACGCCGACGGCGCGCGTAAGCGCCGTCTGACCGCAGAGAAACCGGGTTTCTTGCGAGAAACCCGGTTTCTCGCGTCTACATGTGAGGAGTAGGCGTCCCCAGACGCCGGGTTCGCATGTGGGCATGCGAACTCCGCAAATCATGTGAGGAGTAGGCGTCCCCAGACGCCGGGTTCGCATGTGGGCATGCGAACTCCGCAAATCATGTGAGGAGTAGGCGTCCCCAGACGCCGGGTTCGCATGTGGGCATGCGAACTCCGCAAATCATGTGAGGAGTAGGCGTCCCCAGACGCCGGGTTCGCATGTGGGCATGCGAACTCCGCAAATGATGCCCAACGGACTACGGAGCGCCGCAACTGCTCGGTCTCAGGCGTCGGATGCATGGGTCTGTTGTAACTTTCACAACCTCCTTGACAAGACCTATTTTTGGTGCTATCCTTGGAAGTAATAGTACTAAAGTACTATGACGATCGCCTCGCACGGCTTGGCGGCGTAAGCTGGGATGCGACGATATGGGTCGGTCCACTGCTCTCTCGTTGCAACATCTATACCTCCTCACTATCTGCCGTTTTCGACTGCGACGCTGAGTTGCTGTTGGGGTCTAGGGGTCTGTCGATGGAGGTACCTTATGAAACACCGGAGTTTCCTGGCTGTTCTGTTGTCGTTGCTGTTTGCGTTGGCGCTGGTAGCGGGCGTGCGAGCAGAACCTATCGTTCCTGGGGACGGGATAGCCAGCGGTTCGCCCCAGGTGGAGCAGACGCTGGCTGACGCGACCGGCTGCGTGGACAGCACGTCCAACTGGCTGGGCCAGGGCCAGAATGTCTCGACCAACAGCGGCACCCACTGGGCTGGGGTCATCTTCGTGCATATCCCGCCGGGCGATCCGGCGATGACCCCCACTTTTTGCACCGACCTGGGGACGACCATCGGCCAGGGCAAGTGCTTCGTAGCCGACGGTCCCACTGCCTGCCCCATCACCTGGCTGCTGAACAACGGCTATGGCCCTGGCAACCCGGCCAGCAACGCCGAGGCGGCGGCGCGCCAGGCCGCTGTGTGGCACTTCTCTGACGCCCTGGTGGTCAGCAGCAGCGATCCGGTCTACGCCCGCACGCAGGAGATCATCGCCGCTGTGCCTGATCCGTGTGTGCTGCCGCAATCCGCGCCGGTGATGACGCTGGAGCCGGCCAGCGCAATCAACTTTCTGCCGGGCGGCGAGGTGCATAGCATGACGGTCACCGTCACCCAGGACGGCGCGCCGCTGGCCGGCCGGGTCGTCAACCTCAGCACGACCTTTGGAACGTTGAGCAGCAGCACGGTGACGACGGGCCCGGATGGCACGGCCAGCTTCACGCTGACCTCGAATGTCACCGGTTCGGCCACGGTCACGGCCAGCTTCGCCTACACGCTGCCGGCCGGCACGCGCATGGTCAAGCTGCCCGGCCAGGCGGACCAACAGGTGATCGTGCTGGGCACGCCGCAGTCCGGCAATGTGATCGCCGTGGCTAGCAAAGTCTGGCAGACTGGCACCATGATTATCGTCCACAAGTTCAGCGACAACAACACCAACGGCATCCAGGACGGCGGCGAGGAGTCGTTGCAAGGCTGGAGCATGAAGCTGGTCCGCTGGACAGGCAGCGCCTGGCAGTTGGTGAGCACCAAGTCTACCGACGCGGCCGGCAATGCGATCTTTACGAACCTGAGCCCAGGGACCTACCGGGCCGAGGAAACCTTGCAGAGCGGCTGGACGAATACCACACCCAACCCCAGCGCCGAAGTCACGCTGGCGGCCGGCGGCCAGGCAACCATCAACTTCGGCAACGTGGCGCTGGCCGTGATCAAAGCCTGGAAGTTCTACGACCTGAACATGGACGGCGTGCATGACGCCAATGAGCCGCTGCTGGACGGCTGGCAGATGAACATCTTCCCGGCCATCAACGGCATCGGATCTGGCCTGACAGCCGGCGGCGCCTACAGTTTCATCGACCTGCCGCCGGGTAGCTACCGCGTGTGGGAGACGCAGCAGCCCGGCTGGATCGCGACCACACCGGTCGAGGTTACCCTTGCCCTGGCGGCCAACGACTTCCGTGAAGTTTGGTTTGGCAACGTGCAGATGGACTTGGGCGACCTGCCCACCGACGGCACGACCGGCGCACCCTATCCGGTGCATTACCCAACGCTGCTCGTGCAAGATGGCGCGCGCCATGTGATCCATAACATCCAACTGGGCCCGGCGATCACAGCCGAGACCGACGGCAAGCCTTCCCCGGGCTGTGGGCTTGATCTGGATGACGGCGTGACGGCCCTGAACCTGCCCTGGACCGCCGGCCCCGGCGGCGGCTCTGTCGCCGTCCAGGTGTCGGCCATCGGGTCGACCGGCATCACCATCGGCTACGTCAACGCCTGGATCGACTGGAGTCAAAACGGTCTGTTCGATGCCGGTGAGCAGATTCTGGTCGATGCGCCTGTGCCTGTGGGGACGACGCAGGTCCTGACCTTCGACATTCCTGGGACGCAGTGGCAGTTGGCTGACTTTTACTACGCTCGTTTCCGGCTCTATGATGCGCCCCAGAACACCTGCCTGGCGCTGCCAGACAACCTGCAGTGCAATCCGACACCCACCGGTCTGGCCGTGAACGGCGAGGTCGAGGACTACCGCTGGGACTTTCATCCCCTGGGCGTGGTGTTGGGCGGGTTCAACGCCGATCCCTACGGCGAGGGCATTCTTGTCAACTGGGCGACGGTCACCGAGGCTGGCAACGCCAGCTTCAACCTCTACCGCGCGGCCGACCCGGCCGGGCCGCAGACGCTGCTGAGCGCCATCCCCTCGCAGGCGCCCGGCAGCACGCTGGGCTTCGCCTACAGCTACGTCGACCTGGACGTGCAGGCCGGCCAGACCTACTGGTACTGGCTGGAGGACGTGTCGCTCAGCGGCGCTACGACGTTGCACGGGCCGGTCAGCGCGACGGCGACGGCGCCGACGGCCGTGACGCTGAGCTCCGTCAGCGCCAGCCCGGCGGCCGCGGCTGGGTGGTCCTGGCTGTGGACGCTGGCAGGCGCGGGCGCGGCCCTGGCCATAGGACGCCGACGGCGCGCCTAAGCGCCGCCTGACTGCAAAGAAACCGGGTTTCTCCCAAGAAACCCGGTTTCTCGCGCCTGGCGCGCAACGGCGCGCGGGCCGCTTGCCAACAACGCCAACTGGTGTATAATTTCGCTATCCCTTGTTGGCATAGAAGACGCCACAGCGGCGGCGTGCATCGCAGCCTTTCCGTGCAGTTCCAACAGCGTTCGACGACGAACCTCCCCGGCGCATCCTTCCCCAGGTTGCCAGGGTCGAGCGCGGCTGAGCTGCTCCCCCAGCGTGTTGCTGGCCAGCCCTTGACTGCCACCCTCGTTCCGTCCCCAAACCCCTGGAAGGTCACCACCCTGTTCCGCCCCAGGCCATTGGCCTGTCAACTCACCCTGTGACCGTGTTTGTTCAGGAGGCTATCCCATGCAACCCTAGACCTATCGACTGATCGGCGTTCTGTTGCTCGTGGCCCCGCTGCTGTCGCTGGCAGCGCCGGCGCGGGCGCGGTAAGCGGTAATGCGTTGAAGCCAGCGGGTTTTTCGCAGGAACCCGCTGGCTGGTATCGTGCGACGCGGATCACAGGCTGATCTGCGATCCGCGCTGCATGTCAGGCGGCCTTGGCTCGCACGGGTGGGTTGCGCAGCCCTGGCCAGCAACATGCACGACGCTATCCGCTCTATCCCAGGGGTAGAGCAGCCACATCCCACCCGATCGATTGTTTCGTTACGGAGGAAATCTCATGATTCGCAAGACAACAACCTTCCTGTTCTGCCTGGCGCTGGTGGCCGGACTGTTTGGCGTGCCGCCAGTTCCAATGGCGGAAGCTGCAACCGTCACGGAGTGGTGCTTCCAAGACGCCGCTGGTACAACATTTACGCTGACTCCCAATCAAGGTACTGGAACTGCCACAGCTGGCTCTGGCATTACGACAAACAACTTCGGAGGCAATGGGTCGGCAACTTGCGTAGCGGGTCGAGCCTGGGCTGCTACAGGTTGGACAACCGCAGCGTCGCAAGATCCGAACGACTACTTTGAGTTCGCGGCTAGCACAGTCGGAAAGAGCGGTATCTCCTTAAAGGTCGACTATCAGCGTTCACCACAAGGACCCGTCAATTTCGATCTGTACTACAGTACGGACGGCACGAATTTCACTGCATTTGTGACTGGTCAGAATTCTCCCACGGCATTTACGACTAACCCCATGAGTACCTTTGATCTGTCGTCGATTACGGCGCTTAACAACAACGCCAATGCTAAATTCCGACTGTATGGCTATGGCGCCACTAATGCAACCGGAACGTGGAGAATCGACAATGTGCTCATCGAGGACTCCGGCTTTCTGGCCGTCACCCTGGCCAGCTTCAACGCCGAGGCGCAGGCCGATCGGGTCGCGGTCGACTGGCAGACCGTCAGCGAGACCGGCAACGCGGGCTTCAACCTCTACCGCTCGACCGACCCGGCCGGGCCGCAGACGCTGCTGGGCTACCTGCCGTCGCAGGGGCCTGGCAGCACGCTGGGCTTCGCCTACAGCTTCGAGGACCTGGACGTGCAGGCTGGCCAGACTTACTGGTACTGGCTGGAGGACGTCAGCCTGAGCGGCGCGACGACGCTGCACGGGCCGGTCAGCGCGACGGTGCAGGCGCCGACGGCTGTGACGCTGAGCTCGGTCAGCGCCAGCCCGGCAGCCGCAGCCGGCAGCGCGCTGCCGTGGCTGCTGGCAGCGGCCGGGGCCGGCCTGGCGCTGGGGGTGGGGCGGCTGCGACGGCGTGGATAGGCAGTGAACGAAGAAGCCGGGCTTTGCGGAAAAAGCCCGGCTTCACAACGCAGCGCTGCGTGAGATAGAACAGCCTTAAGGCTGCGCCACAGACTAAGAAAAAAGAGAACGGCTCGTCCTTCCACCAGGAAAGACGAGCCGTTCTCTTTCAGAACACTAGCTCGATTTCTACTGCCGTTCACGAGTCTCACGCCTGGCCGCCAAGGGCATGTGCCTTCTCCTTGGCGGCCTTTGCGCCTTTGCGTGCGCTAACCTCGCGCCGCGCTGCGTTTGGCTTTGGCTACTCCACGCGCGGCCGGCTGCTGGCCACGGCCGCCATCAGTCCCATCAGCCCGAAGAAGAGGATGGTCAGCTTGGGGCTGGCCAGGGGGACATCCACCAGGCCGTGCACCACGAAGACCACCAGGCTGCCCAGCAGGGCCAGCGACAGGCCGCGATAAACGCCGGCCTTTCGCTGCGAGGCCTGCCGCACGAGAGCCGCCGCCAGCGCCAGCAGCAAGGCTGTGAAGGCGATCAGCCCCGGGATGCCCAGCTCGCTGCCAATCTGCAAGTAGGTGTTGTGGACGTGGATCCATTCGCTGTCCGGCCCGACCAGAAAGAGCGGGTAAAGCAGCTTGATCACCCTCTCTGGCATGCCCAACCCCACGCCGGTGAAGGGGAAATCTTGCATCAGGTAGAGGGCCCGGCTCCACAGCTCGGCGCGCCCCTGCAAGGTGTCGGCCACGCCGCCGCTGCTGCCGCCCAGCAGGGCAGCCCCAGCCAGGCGGTCTCCCCAGGCCAGCACAGCGGCCACCCCGGCCAGGGCCAACGGCGCCCACAGCAGCAGCCAGCGCCGGTTGCTGAGCACGGTCAAAACGACGACGGCCGCCAGCACGCCCAGCCAGGCGCCGCGCGATTGGCTCAGCAGCAGCAGCAGCCCCAGCAGCAGGCTGAGCGCCGCGGCGGCCAGGCGCTGGGCCAGGCTGTTGCCCACCAGCGTCAGCGCCAGCGCCGGCGCCAGGAACAGCGCCATCAAGCTGCCGCTCAGGTTGGGATTGAAGCGGCCGGGCTGCAAGAAAGGGACGGGCAAGCGCGCCTGCACGGCGCTGAGGTCGAGCTGGATCCAGGGCAGCTTGGCCGGGAAGGCCGTGGCCGCCAGGACTGCGACGGCCAGCGCCAGGCCGGCCAGCAACAGCAGCCAACCGCTGTGGCGCAGCCAGGCCTGGTTGCGTTGGCCGGCTACGACCCAGAACAGCGCGGCCGACGCCACCAGCGCATCTGTGCGCGGATAGGTGACGCTGGGATCGGGGCTGGCCCACAGCCCCACCGGCAAGAGCAGCAGCAGCGCCAGCAGCGGCCAGTCGGCCGGGGTGTGGCCCAACAGGTGGCCGGTCAACACGGCGCGCGCCAGGAAGGCCAGCGCCAGAAACACAGTCGCCGCCGTTGGCATCCAGGGCGGCAGCGCGGCGCTGAACACCAGGATGGCAATGGCGGCGATCACGGCCAGGGTCAGAGCGGCCAACCAGGGAGATTCAGCCCTCATGCCGATACCCTCTCACAGGCAGATAGCTCAGCGCGCCGGCGGCGGCCGGAGCATGGTGATCCCGATACGCAGGCTACTCGATCAGCGTGTTCCGACCGGCGGGGGCGCTACGAGAGCTCAGGAAGCCTGTTCTGCTTGGCGTTGGCTCGAAGCGCGCCGGCGGCGCGAGCGGCGCGTCTTGCCGCCTTCGCCCTCCTCGCCGTCGCGGCTGGCGTAGTAGTAATAGGTGTTGTAGTAGTAGCTGCCCTTGCGCTGGCTGATCTTGTTCAGCACCACGCCCAACGGCGTGACGCCCAAGCTGAGCAGGCGTTCAGTGGCCTGCGCCAGCATCTCGCCGCGCGTTCGGCCGGCCCAGACCACCAGCAGCGTGCCGTCCACCTGGCTGGCCAG
>Ga0209573_1002938_pt1 | contig 20104 bp, 14 predicted proteins | sample TNRBio252014_DNA_FD_185870 | JGI IMG/M metagenome (GOLD analysis project Ga0209573, IMG submission 185870) | Wastewater treatment Type I Accumulibacter community from EBPR Bioreactor in Madison, WI, USA - TNR Reactor_6/25/2014_ DNA (SPAdes)... | ecosystem: Engineered > Bioreactor > EBPR >...
GGGGCGGGGTTTTCGAGCGCCGCATCCGGGTCGATCAGGGCCCCGACCGACAACAGGTCGCCCGAGCCTTCGGACCGCCGCGCCTGATCCAGCGCTCGGCTCCAGGCCTCGTCGATCCGGTCCAGACGATTGCGGTCCTGGGCGGTGATGATGGCACGCCAGTCCATCAGCACGCCGCCCCCCGATCCCTCGGTCGGCGGGGCCGGCGGCGGCGGCGGGGTCGGACCATAGGGCGGGCCATAGGCCGGCGCGGTCACACAGCCTCCCAGGATCAGCAGGACCGCGGCCAGGGCGGAAAGTCGGACGCAATGCATCGCTTGGTTGGTCCCCTCAGTCACGCCCCCGCGTCACCCCAGCGCATCCCGCACCGAGAAGGCGGCCACCATCGGGGATATGACGGCGGAAAACAACGCCCAGGCTGCGATCAGCGCCAGTCCGCCGACCCACGGCAGGCCCTGTGCCGCCGCCGCCAGCGTCCCGGCCCCAAAAATGGCCGGCGGCGCAAACAGCGGCAGGACCACCACCGCGATCAGCATGCCCCCGCGCCGGGAGCCTAGCGCCAGGGCGGCCCCCATCATGCCGGTGAAGGCAAAGCCCAGCCCGCCGATCACCGCCGCCATCAGAGCCAGCGGCAGGATCGCATCGGGGGCCCCCAGGGCCGCGGCCGCGATCGGGGCCGCCACAGCCAGAGGCAGGCCGACCGCCACCCACTGGGCCAGGGCCTTGACGGCACAGACCCCGACCAGCCCGACCGGCCCCAGCGCCAGCTGATCCAGCGCCCCGTCCTCGAAATCCCGCTCGAACATCCGCTCCAGCGACAACAGGTTCGACAGGGCCAGCGCCAGCCATGACGAGCCGATCGCCAGCGCCGCCAGCCGTTCCGGCTCCGAGCCGACCGTCAGCGGCGTCAGGGCCGTGATGGATGCAAAGAAGGCCAGGGCCAGGATGGCCCCGCCGCCCCGCCCCCAGGCCAGGCCGAACTCGCGTCGGAACAGCAGGACGAGCGCGCTCACCGCCCCGCCTCCAGGGTCAGCACCTGGTGCTCGAACGGCATCGGATCATGGGCCGCGGCCAGGATCATGCCGCCTTCGGCCAGATGCGTCTCGGCCAGGTCTGCAACCGCCTGGCGCCAGCCGGCGTCCAGCGGGGCCAGGGTCTCATCCAGCAGCCACAGGGGACGCGGCACCGCCACCAGCCGGGCCAGGGCCAGGCGCTTCTTCTGACCGGCCGACAGCACCCTGACCGGCAGGCCCAGAAGCGGCGTCAGCGCCAGCCGCTCGACCGCCCGCGCGATACCGGCTGGATCCGCCCCGGCCCAGCCGCACCAGAAGGCCAGCTCCTCGCCCGCGGTGCGCCCGCCCTTCAGTCCATCCTGATGGCCCATCAGATAGAGGCCGGCCTGGCGGTCTTCGTAGTCGGTTAGGCTGATCTGCCCCGCCAGCGGTCGCAACAGACCGGCCACGGCCCGCAGGAGCGAGGTCTTGCCGGCTCCGTTGGCCCCCATCACCACCCGCGCGGTGCCGGCCTCCAGCTCGAAGCAAAGCCCCGAGAACAGAACCCGGTCGCCGCGCGCCACCGTCAGGTCGTGAACCCTCAGCATGGCCTGCCTTTGCGAACTCCTCGCAATACCCGCGATGGCATCATGGATTCATGGACGAAGGGCTTTGCCGGGTCTATATGCCGCCCTGCCGCAGCAGGCGTTCGCCGCGCGCGCCGGGGACCTGTGTGCCCCAGCGTCCAGCGCGCGATCGCGCAACCGAATTGTCGGGCGGCTTTGACCAGAGGATACCTCCCACATGCCGTCAATCGACAGCCTCAAGACCCGTCAGGACCTTTCCGTCGGGCGCAAGAAGTACGCCTATTACAGCCTTCCCGCCGCCGAGGAAGCCGGCCTGACCGGAATCTCGCGCCTGCCGCGTTCGATGAAGGTGCTGCTGGAGAACCTGCTGAGGAACGAGGACGGCGTCTCGGTCACCGAGGCCGATCTCAAGGCCGTCGCCGCCTGGATCGAGAACAAGGGCTCGGTCGAGCACGAGATCGCCTTCCGTCCGGCCCGGGTGCTGATGCAGGACTTCACCGGCGTCCCGGCCGTCGTCGATCTGGCCGCCATGCGCGACGCCATGGGCGCGCTGGGGGCCGATCCGTCCCGGATCAATCCTCTGAACCCGGTCGACCTGGTCATCGACCACTCGGTCATGGTCGACCACTTCGGAACGGCCAAGGCCTTCGAACAGAACGTCGAGCGCGAATATGAGCGCAACATCGAGCGCTACAACTTCCTGCGCTGGGGCTCGTCGGCCTTCAACAACTTCCGCGTCGTGCCGCCCGGCACCGGCATCTGTCACCAGGTCAACCTCGAGAACCTGGCCCAGACCGTCTGGACCGCCGACGAAGGCAAGAAAACCGTCGCCTATCCCGACACCGTCGTCGGCACCGACAGTCACACCACCATGATCAACGGCCTGGCCGTGCTGGGCTGGGGCGTCGGCGGCATCGAGGCCGAGGCCGCCATGCTGGGCCAGCCGATCCCGATGCTGATCCCCGAGGTCATCGGCTTCCGCCTGACCGGCAAGCTGCCCGAAGGGGCCACGGCCACCGACCTGGTGCTGACCGTCACCCAGATGCTTCGCAAGAAGGGCGTGGTCGGCAAGTTCGTCGAATTCTTCGGCGACGCCATCGCCGGCATGACCATCGAGGACCAGGCCACCATCGCCAACATGGCCCCCGAATATGGTGCCACCTGCGGCTTCTTCCCGGTGTCGCAGGCGACGCTGGACTATCTGGCCGCGACGGGCCGCGACAAGGCGCGGGTGGCCCTGGTCGAAGCCTATGCCAAGGCCCAGGGCCTGTGGATCGACGACGCCGGCGAAGAGCCGGTCTTCACCGACACCCTGGAACTGGACCTGTCCACCGTGGTGCCGTCCCTGGCCGGGCCCAAGCGGCCCCAGGACAAGGTCGCCCTGACCACTGCCGCGCCTGAGTTCGAGGCCCACCTGACCGGCACCTTCAACCGCCCGGCCGACGCGCCGCGCTATGCTGTGGACGGGCGTGACTTCGACATCGGCGACGGCGACGTCGTCATTGCCGCCATCACCTCCTGCACCAACACCTCCAACCCCTCGGTCCTGATCGCGGCGGGTCTGGTGGCACGCAAGGCCGCCAAGCTCGGCCTCAAGCCCAAGCCCTGGGTCAAGACCTCGCTGGCCCCCGGCTCGCAGGTCGTGACCGACTATCTGACCGATTCCGGGCTCCAGACGGACCTGGACGCCATGGGCTTCAACCTGGTCGGCTATGGCTGCACCACCTGTATCGGCAACTCCGGTCCGCTCGATGCCGAGATCTCCCAGGCCATCAACGACAATGGTGTGGTCGCCACCTCGGTCCTGTCGGGCAACCGCAACTTCGAAGGCCGGGTGAACCCGGACGTCCAGGCCAACTATCTGGCCTCGCCGCCGCTGGTGGTGGCCTATGCCCTGGCCGGCTCGATGCGGATCGACATCACCACCCAGCCGATCGGCCAGGACAAGAAGGGCAAGGACGTCTTCCTCAAGGACATCTGGCCGACCTCGAAGGAGATCGCCGACATCCAGAAGAAGTCGGTCACGCCGGCCATGTTCGCCAAACGCTATGCCGACGTCTTCAAGGGCGACGAGCACTGGCAGGCCATCAAGGTCACCGGCGGCCAGACCTACGACTGGGACGACAAGTCCACCTATGTTCAGAATCCGCCCTATTTCGACGGCCTGTCGATGGAACCGGCCCCGGTCTCCGACATCATCGAGGCGCGTATCCTGGGCATCTTCGGCGACTCGATCACCACCGACCACATCTCGCCGGCCGGCTCGATCAAGGCGGCGTCCCCGGCGGGCAAATATCTGATCGACCATGGCGTCGAGCCGGTCGACTTCAACAGCTACGGCGCGCGTCGCGGCAACCATGAAGTGATGATGCGCGGCACCTTCGCCAACATCCGCATCCGCAACAGGATCACGCCCGACATCGAGGGCGGCGTGACCAGGCACTTCCCGTCCGGCGACGTCATGGCGATCTATGACGCCGCCATGCGCTATCAGTCCGAAGGCCGGCCGCTGGTCGTGTTCGCGGGCAAGGAATACGGCACCGGCTCATCGCGCGACTGGGCTGCCAAGGGCACGCGCCTTCTGGGCGTGCGCGCCGTCATCGCCGAGAGCTATGAGCGTATCCACCGCTCCAACCTGATCGGCATGGGCGTGGTGCCGCTGCAGTTCAAACAGGAGGGCTGGACCAAGCTGGGCCTGACCGGCGAGGAGATCGTCACCATCCGCGGCCTGACCGACGCCAATGTCGGCAAGCTGAAGCCGCGCCAGGAGCTGTGGGTGGAGCTGTTCCGTCCGTCGGACGGCAAGATGGCCCGCTTCCCGGTGCGCTGCCGCATCGATAACCAGACCGAGCTGGACTACTTCAAGGCCGGGGGCGTCATGCCCTACGTCCTCAGGAACCTGGCCTCGGCCTAGATTTCCAGACCAGTCTGAAACAGATCAGGGGCGCGGGCGACCGCGCCCCTTTTTCTACGGCAACGTAGGAGCTTGCGGAGGCCCCTCGCGCTCGACGGTGCCTGCCTCGGTGACCAATGATGATTGTCGCGCGATCAGAATGCCGGCCCGCACCCCGGGCGCTCAGGCTCGATTGGCGTCGCCGTCCCCGCAAGACCGCCCAAATCCCGATCTGGGCCCGTCCCGACCCAGACATCCAAGGCTTTGATATTTGGCGCGTCTGCCACCGCTCCGACACCGCTGAATGGCCGGCATTCCTCCATTTGCAGCAGCGGACCTGACCATCGATCAGCCCAGTCGGCCTTGGCGCCGGAGCTCATCAATGATCTGCTGACAGGCTTGGTCCGGTAACACGGTGTCGGTGTGGACGTGGATTTCTGGATTGATCGGCGGCTCATAAGGGCTGCCGATCCCCGTGAAATTTGGGAGTTCGCCACGCCGCGCCTTTTTATATAGGCCCTTCGGGTCGCGGCTCTCAGCCACTTCCAGCGGCACATCGACGAAGATCTCGTTGAATTCTTCCGGTTCGAAGAGAGACCGGGCCGTTTCCCGATCAACGCGGAACGGAGAGATCAAAGCCACCAGCACGATCAGACCGGCGTCGGTCATCAGCCGGGAGACCTCCGCCACGCGCCGGATATTCTCAACCCTATCGGCCTCGGTGAACCCCAGGTCCTGATTAAGTCCGCGCCGCAGATTGTCGCCGTCCAAAAGGACGGTGTGAAAGCCGTTACGATTGAGGATCACATCCAGGCGATTGGCGAGGGTCGACTTGCCGGCACCCGACAGGCCGGTGAACCACAGACAGGTCGGCTTCTGACCAAGCGCCCGGGCGCGGTCTTGGCGACTGACGGCCAGCGGAGAGGCCTGGACGGTGGCTGAGCGCCGCAGGGTGTAACGGACCAGCCCGGCCCCGACCGTGTCCTGGGTTTCCCGGTCAATCAGAATGAAGCCGCCCATCTCCCGGCAATCGACGTAGGCATCCATGGCGATGGGCAGAGCGAGCGCCACCTTGCAGCGGCCGACGTCATTCAGCCCGAGACGGTCCGCTGCGAGGTCCGCTCCAGAGCGAATATCGCGCCGTGATTTGATGGCCGTGACCTGAGCGCGGACGGATTGGGTTGCCAACTTCAGGATGTAAGGTCGGCCGGGCAGCAGGGGCTGGTCGGACATCCAGATAATGTCGGCCTCTAGCTGGTCGGCGCTCTCGGCCGGATAATTAGCGTCGCACAGAACATCGCCCCGACCGACGTCCAAGTCCTCTGCCAACAGAACCGCTACGGACTGGCCAGCGACGGCCTGTTCGAGGTCGCCATCGGGCCCGAGGATCGTCCTCACTGTCGTTATCTGGCCGCCCGGTTCGACCCGGATTGGATCTCCCGCGACCAGCATCCCGGCCGCGAGGCGACCGGCATAGGCGCGAGCGCCGTCGGGGCGCAGGATCATCTGGATCGGCAGGCGCATCGGTGTGCTTGACGCCGCCATCAGGGAATCGGGCGAAGATTCCAGAATCTGCAGAAGGGTCGGACCGGTCCACCAGGCAGCTGTCTCGCCGCGGGCGACGACATTGGCTCCAGAGAGGGCCGTGACCGGAACCGCTTGGCCGATGACGTTCAGGTCCTCGCTGAGGACCTCGAAGGCGGTCACGATCTTGGTGAAGACGCCCTGCGACCAGTCGACCAGATCCATCTTGTTGACGACCAGCACAAAGGATTCCACGCCTAGCAGGGCAGCGATCCGGGCATGGCGGTGGGTCTGGTCGGTCAGGCCCTTGCGGGCGTCGACGAGGAGAACCGCCGTGTCGACCGACGACGCCGCCGTGGCCATGTTGCGCGTGTACTGCTCGTGCCCTGGCGCATCGGCAGCGATGAAGGTCCGGGCCGGAGAGCTGAAGTAGCGCCAGGCCACGTCAATTGTGATCCCCTGCTCTCGCTCGGCATCGAGCCCGTCCGTCAACCGCGACAGGTCGGCCTCTCCGTTCTTTCCGACCAGCCCGGAGAGGACATCTTCAGGAATCCCTCCGAGGTCGTGAATCAATCGCCCGATCAGTGTTGACTTGCCGTCATCGACCGACCCGCACAGCATTAGGCGAAGGGGTCCTTCCGCCATCAGAAATAGCCTTCGCGTTTCTTGGCTTCCATTGAGGCCTCACCGCTCGCGTCGATCAGCCGTCCGCGGCGTTCGGACTCCGTCGCGCTGGCGACCTCGGCGATAATGTCATCCAGGCTGCGGGCCGGGCTTTCGGTGGCGCAGGTCAATGGATAGCAGCCGAGGGTTCGAAACCGGACGTCTCGCACGTCAGGAACTTCTCCGGGCATAAGCATCAGGCGGTCATCATCGACCATGATCGAGCCACCCTGGCGCTGAACAACCGGGCGAGGCGCAGAGAAATAGAGCGGCGACACGGCCAGCCCCTCGCGCCGGATGTAGCGCCAGATATCGAGTTCGGTCCAATCCGAAAGAGGAAAGACCCGAAGGGTCTGACCATCGGCGACGCGGACGTTGAATAGATGCCACATTTCGGGCCGCTGGCGGCGGGGGTCCCAACGATGGCCGGCCCCCCGGACCGAGACGATCCGCTCCTTGGCACGACTGGCTTCTTCGTCACGACGAGCCCCGGCCAGGGCAGCGTCGAAGCCGTGCTGGTCCAGGGCCTGTTTCAGTCCGTCGGTCTTCCAGATGCGGGTGTGCAGTTCGGCCCCATGCTGGTCAGGATTGATCCCGCGCCGGACGCCTTCCGGGTTCTGGTGAACGATCAGCTCGACGCCGGCCTCTGCCGCCAGCTGGTCGCGCGCCGCGTACATCTGTCGGAACTTCCAGCCGGTATCGACATGCAGCAGGGGCAGAGGCGGCGGCAGCGGTCGGAATGCCTTGCGCGCCAGATGCAGCAGCACGGTCGAATCCTTGCCCATCGAATAGAGCAGGACCGGCCGGCGCGCCTCGGCGGCGATTTCACGGATGATGTGAATACTGTCCGATTCCAACCGGGCCAGTGTTCGATCCTGTGCATACATGGCGCTGCTTTTCATCTCTTTATCTGTGAACGCAAGGGCGCCAAAGAGGGGCCTTGGGAAACGAAGGGATCGGAATGCGTATTCTCGTGCTCGGCGGCGACGGCTTTTGCGGTTGGCCGACGTCCTTGCATCTTTCCAGCCTCGGGCACGAGGTCACGATCATCGACAATCTGTCGCGCCGGAAGATCGATGTGGAGCTGGAGGTCGAATCCCTCACGCCGATCCGGCCGATGACCGAACGCCTGGCCGCCTGGAAAGAGGTGTCGGGTCGTGACGTCCGCTTCGAGAACCTGACCCTCGGCCAGGACTTCGATCGCTTCGTCGCCCTGCTGAAGGCCGAGCGCCCGGACGCCATCGTCCATTTCGCCGAACAGCGGGCCGCGCCCTATTCGATGAAGTCGGCCTGGCACAAGCGCTACACCGTCAACAACAACATCAATGCGACCAATGACGTCCTGGCGGCCATCGTCGAGGCTGGCAGCGACGCCCATCTGGTGCATCTGGGGACCATGGGGGTCTATGGCTACGGCACCACTGGCGCGCCCATCCCCGAAGGCTATCTGAAGGTGATGGTTGAGGGGCCCGAAGGTCTGGTCGAGCGCGAGATCCTGCATCCGGCCGCGCCGGGCTCGATCTACCACATGACCAAGACCCAGGATCAGCTTCTCTTCTACTTCTACAATCGCAACGACGAGCTTCGGATCACCGACCTGCACCAGGGCATCGTCTGGGGCACCCAGACGCCCGAGACCGAGCGCGACGAGCGGCTGATCAACCGCTTCGACTATGACGGCGACTACGGCACGGTGCTGAACCGGTTCCTGATGCAGGCGGCGGTGGGCTATCCGCTGACGGTGCATGGCACCGGCGGCCAGACGCGGGCCTTCATCCACATTCGCGACACGGTGCGCTGCATCCAGCTGGCCGTCGAGAACCCGCCGGCCCGGGGCGAACGGGTCCACATCCTGAACCAGATGACCGAGACCCACCGGGTACGCGACCTGGCCAATCTGGTCGCCACCACCACCGGAGCCGAGGTCGCCAACCTGACCAATCCACGCCGCGAGGCCGACGAGAACGAGCTGGAGGTGGTCAACGACCAGTTCCTGGCCCTGGGGCTGAATCCGATCCGGCTGGAAGACGGCCTCCTGGCCGAGGTCCGCGAAATCGCCGAACGCTATGCCGACCGGGCCGACCGGTCCAAGATCCCTTGCGTATCCAACTGGAGATAGGCGTCGAGCCCTAGCGTCGGCGCAGCGTCCAACTGCCGTCCACGGTCTGATAGGTCCCGGCGTCGCGGCGCTCAAAGACAAGTGTTGAGAATCCGCGAGCGTCGTCCAACTCCAGACCCAGCGGGATCGGACGCCAGCCGGCGATCTCGGGGGCTCCGGGGCATCGGCCCTGAACCGCCGACCGGTGCATGGGGGCGGCCAGACTCCCCTGGGCCAGCGGTGCGTCATCGGCTGACAGGTTGAGGACACAGGTGCCTTGCGGACCCTGCAGGTCCCAGCTGCCGGCCAAAGCGGCCGGCTCGTCCATCGCAGGTGCAGCCGTCATTGAGGTTCCTCCCTGGGCACTGTCCGCAGCGGCCACATCGACGGGGTTCCCGCAGGCCACCAGAAGCAGGGCCAGCATGGCGGAAAACAGGTATTTCATGGCCTTGTCACCAATTGTCACAGTCATGAAGGCTTGGCACGGATAAGTTACAGGCTTAGCGTGGTTGTTCCGACTGTGCACGGTCGGCGGGGTTTCTGACTTGGGAGAGGTTGGCCATGTGCGTCATTTGCATTGATATGTCGGGACAATTCCGGCGGAGCGATTTTCTGCCGGAGGACATGGTATCCGACCTCGCCGTCGTGGCCGGTCAACGCGCCGCCGACCCGGGGCCGCTGGGCTACTACGACCTCGATGATCGAGGCGGCACCGGCCCCAACGGCAAGACCTCGCTGCTGCCCGGCGACGCCGGCACCCAGATTACCCGGACCAACGCCCGCTGGTCGACGAACCTGGGGGATGCGGCGACGGTCACCTACGCCTTCCGGTCGACGGCACCGGTGACCATGCCGTCGGACACGACCGGCTTCAGCCAATTCAGTGCGGCACAGATCATCGTCACTGAGCTTATGCTTCAGGCGTGGTCGGATGTCGCGCGCATCACCTTTGTCCGCCAGGGATCCGGCACTACGGGCGCCGCAGCCTATTCGGACACGGCGACCATGTTGTTCGGAAACTATTCAGCCGGTGCCTCTGGGGCGGCGGCCTTCGCCTATCTGGCGGGCAATACCTCAAACGCAGCCCCTGCGGGCGACGTCTGGATCAACTCTTCGCTGAGCTACAACGCCAACCCCCAATATCTGACCTACGGCTATCAGGTGCTGCTGCACGAGATCGGCCACGCCATCGGCTTGAGCCATCCCGCCGACTACAACGCCGGCGATGGCGTCTCGATCACCTACACCGCGCACGCCCAACACTATGAAGACACCCGTCAGTACACGGTGATGAGCTACTTCAGTGAGAGCTTTACGGGGGGATCTTTCGGCGGCCGGTATGCCTCGGCCCCACTTCTGGACGACATTGCCGCGGCCCAGCGCCTGTACGGTGCCAATATGACGACCCGCACCGGCGATACGGTCTATGGTTTCAACTCAACCGCTGACCGCGTCTGGTACAATGCCGGATCGCAAATTTCACCGCAGTCGGTGATTTTCGCGGTTTGGGACGCGGGCGGCACCGACACCCTGGACTTCTCGGGCTATCTCAATAACGCCGTCATCGACCTGCGCCAGGGCCATTTCTCCAGCGTTGGAGGCCTGACCGGCAACGTCTCGATCGCCATGGGTGCCGTGGTCGAGAATGCAATTGGCGGGGCCGGCATTGACACCCTTGTCGGCAACAGCGCCGATAACCGCCTGACCGGAGGGGGCGGCAACGACAATATCTACGGCGGGAACGGCAATGATACCGCCGTCTTCTCCGGCAATCGATCCGCCTACACCATCACCTATGGCACCGAGACCATCAACGGGATTGCTTATCGGATCACGACGGTCAGCGGACCGGACGGCACGGATGTGCTGCGCGGCGTCGAGACCCTGCAATTCGCTGATCAGACCTTCACGGTGGCAAACACCCAAGCCGCCGGCGAGGTAATGGAAGGTGACGCCACCAGCGAGACCCTGACCGGGACCGCCTACGGCGACCTCATCTACGGCGCGGATGGCAACGATACGATCAACGGTGGTGCCGGCGATGACAACATCAGCGGCGGGCGCGGCAACGATGTGTTGAACGGCGGCGATGGCGTCGATGTGCTGAACTACATCGGCTCCACCGGCAGCGTCACCGTAAATATGGGGGCCGGTACGGCCTCAGGCGCGTCCGGAAACGACACCGTGAGCGGGTTTGAACACCTTTGGGGCAGCACGTTCAGCGATACCCTGACCGGATCCGCGGGTAATGACACGATCGACGGCCTGGGCGGCAGCGATACGATCAACGGTGAAGCCGGCGATGATGTCCTGGTCGCGCGCGCGGGCATTGTTGTGGGCGCTGAAGACGTCATCAAGGCGGCCAGTCTGGCCAATGTGGCGATCGGCTCGGCGGTGAATATCGACGGCAACTTCGATCTGCTCAACGATGCCGGCGTGACCGATGCCACCACGACCCCGCACGCTGTCATCCGCGGAGCCGGGTCCGGCGCGGGCCAGGAATACTACGCCTTTACGGTGGCCGCCGGCGCCGCGTGTATCTTCGACATCTATGGTGCCAGCTTCGATACGACGCTGCGGATCTTTGATGCCTCCGGCAATCAACTCGCCTGGAACGACGATGAGGCGAGCGGCATTATCGATTCGCGCCTGCAATATACCTTTGCAACGGCCGGCACCTATTATGTCGCCGTCGGGGCCTGGCAGTCAGGTACCGGTGCGGGAAGCACGACGAGCGGCCCGCCCCCCTCCAGTAGCACCTATGTTCTGAACGTCTCGGTCCCCGGCCACAGTGTTGTCGCGGCCCGAGACGTCGGCTCCACCCTCAACGGGGGTGAGGGCGATGATACCCTGCACAGCGGTTCCAGCAACGACACGATCAACGGTGGAAACGGGACGGACACGGTTGTCTACTCTGGTGCCCGTTCCGCCTACACGATTACGGACCTCGGCGGCGGAAGCTGGCGTATCGCAGGCCCCGAAGGATCCGGCACCGACACCCTCACGGGCGTTGAGCGTGCGCGGTTCTCGGACCAGACGATCACCCTCGGGGTCGAACCCCTCGACCCTGTGGTCTCATTCACCGGCGGGGGGGCCGACGACAACGCCATAGGCGGAAACAACAACGACACCCTTGATGGCCAGGCCGGCAACGACACGCTTGCGGGGCGCGCGGGCCACGACACCCTCTATGGCGGTGAAGGCCACGACGTCCTGATCGGCGACGACGGCAATGACCAACTCTGGGGTCAGAACGGCAACGACTACCTCTATGGCGGCCTCGGCAACGACATCATGGGAGGCGGTTCCGGCAACGACGAACTCTGGGGCCAGGACGGTGACGATGAGGCCTACGGCAACGAAGGTGACGACATCCTCGGCGGTGGGGCAGGCAACGACCAGCTCTGGGGCCAGGACGGCCATGACCAGGTGTTCGGCAACACCGGCAATGATCTGATCGGCGGCGGTGCCGGCAACGACCGCCTGTGGGGTCAGGAAGGCGTCGACGAGGTTTTCGGCAACGAAGGCAACGACGAGATCGGCGGCGGCGAAGATGTTGACACCCTCTGGGGTCAGGACGGCAACGACACTGTCTATGGCGGAACCGGCAACGATCAGATCGATGGCGGTACAGGTGACGATGCGCTCTGGGGCCAGGAAAACAACGACGTCATTTATGGTGGTGCCGGCGTCGATACGCTCGGCGGCGGCGACGGTGACGACCAGCTCTGGGGTCAGGCCGATACCGACTATCTGTTCGGCGGCCTGGGAACCGACACCCTGGGTGGCGGCGACGGCAACGACCAGCTCTGGGGCCAGGAGGGCAATGACACCGTCTATGGCGGAGCCGGTCTCGACGTCCTGGGCGGCGGCGACGGCGTGGACCTCCTCTATGGACAGGATGCGGACGACTACATCTATGGCGACGCCGGCGACGACTATGTTGACGGCGGGGCCGGTACCGACAACGTGTTCGGCGGAGCGGGAGCTGACCAGTTCGCCTTCCGCGCTGATTCCGGCGTGGATGTCGTTGGGGACTTCAACCGGACGGACGGCGACCGCATCGATCTGCGCGGCACCACCATCACGGCCTTCTCACAGATCCAGTCCCTGCTCTCTCAGAGCGGCAGCGACGCAGTGCTGACCCTTGCGTCGGGAGCCCAACTCCGCCTTGTCGGCATTCAGTCATCGTCTCTGACGGCGGCTGACTTCCTCTTCGCCAGCGGCTCGGCACCAGCCGGTGCGGCCGCCGACGGCCCTCTGATACTGCCCGACCTTATGGACAAGTTCGGCGGCGATCCGCTGGTCCTGCCGGATCTTATGGACAAGTTCGGCGGCGATCCGCTGGTTCTGCCCGATCTTATGGACAAGTTCGGCGGCGATCCGCTGGTCCTGCCGGATCTTATGGACAAGTTCGGCGGCGATCCGCTGGTTCTGCCGGGCATCCTGGACAAGTTCAGTGACGCTCCCCTGGTCCTGCCGAATGTCTCGGGCAAGACGTTCGATGAACCCCTCGTTCAACCGGGGCCGGGTGATGACCTGATCGACACGAGCCGGACCGTGGGTGAAGGCGAAGGGGAGGTCTTCCCCTTCTGTCCGACCGGATTCGACAACCCGAAGGTCGCTGTCGAGGCCTCGGATGAGGCTGGACTTTTCGGGGCCGTACACCCGGGTGACTCCATGCCAGGCCATCTGGTGACCAACCGTGAGCACACCTTCGATTACGATTGGATTGTCTGAGGACGGACCTCAAACAAGGTCGGCGCGCCCTGTCAGAACGGCGCGCCGACGTGCCTTGTCTCCAGATCGCGGTCGCAAACCCCGTTTCTGGACATTCCTGACGACCAGCTATCGAGCAGCGTCGGTGATGGCGCTGATGTTCTTGACGGTGGGAGCGGAAACGACCGGCTCTTCGGGGGCCGAGGCGACGATCAACTTAGCGGTAACGGCAACGACCAACTCTGGGGCCAGGAAGACAACGACGTCATTTATGGCGGTGCGGGCGTTGACACCCTGGGAGGCGGTGCCGGCATTGACAACCTGACCGGCGGATCGGGTGCCGACCTGTTCGTGATCCGTGGCGACAGCGAGGTTGACCTCATCAACGACTTCTCGCGGAGTGACGGAGATCGCATCGACCTTCGCAGCACAGGCCTGACCAGTTTCTCGCAGGTTCAGGCGCTGCTTAGCCAAGCCGGCAACGATGCCGTCCTGACGCTCTCCTCGGGGGCTCAATTCCGTCTTCTTGGATTGCAGGCTTCAAGCCTGACGTCTGGAGACTTCGTTTTTGCGACCAGCTCGGCAGCGACGAGTTTGGCGGCAGATGATGCCTCATCTGAAAACTTGCCCAATGCTGCTTCGACGGTCGAGGATGCGTTGGGTCCAGGCCTGTCGTGCGGATTCGACAATATGACAGTCGATGAGAAACTGACGGCCGATTGGTTCTTCTAAGGCCGCGAATTACTTAACGAGAAACCAGAACTAACGCCTTGCGTCCCATCAGGCCTGCGGCTAATCCCAATCGGCGGTTCCGGAGCCTACATGCCCTCAAGTCTGATTAAGAGTCCGATCGGCGCGCGCCCACGCGACCCGGCCAGCGATCTGACCGCCACAATGCGTTTTCTCTCTACGGCCTGGCTGTTGGGATGGGACGATGTGCAAGCCCGATATCGGCGCACCCTGCTCGGCCCCATGTGGATCGTGGCGAGCAATGCCATCTGGATTGGTACCCTGACCTATCTGACCGCAGCCTTGTTCGATCAGGATCTCATTACCAACCTGGTCTATATCGGTACGGGTCTCGTCTGCTTTTCGTACATGACCAGTTCGATGATTGAGGCGACAATTGTCTTCCTGCGCGCCAAGAACTGGATCTCGTCGACCCAATTTCCGCTTGCGATTCATGCCTTCCGAGCCCTGTTTGGGTGGCTGATTACGCTGGCACACCAGTCGATCATCATTGTTTTGGCATTTGTTATCGCCGGCTTCATGCCGTCAGCGACGGCCTTCCTTTCCCTCGTTGGTTTGCTGATTGTGAACGTCATGCTGTTTGGCCTGGCGCTGCTTTTCGGCTCGATCGGCGCGCGATTCCGCGACCTGACGCACATTCTGGCATCGCTGACGACGCTATTCTTCATCATTACCCCCATCTTCTGGTTCAAGACGCTGCTGCCGCCAGGACATCCAATCTTCACCTATAATCCCATGTATTATTTCATGGAAATCATGAGGGCACCGCTCTTGGGCGAAATCCCGCCCATGCAAATCTGGCTTGTCGCGGGCAGCATCGCCATCGGCACCTTGGGGCTCGGGCTGATCACCTTCTACCGTTCATTCAAATCGATCATGCTATGGCTGTGAGATCAAAACGCGCCGCCATTGCTGCGGTACAGGCTCCGCCACCCCAGGAGCCCATCGTCATTGATGTGAACGGTGCCGATGTCGTTTACCCCCTTCCGTTTGACGCATCCCGTTCGATTCTTAAGTCCGTCGCCTCCGTTGGTGTCGACAAGAGCGCACGGCTTCGGCGCGGAGAGGGCGACAAGCTCGGCTTCCAGGCGATCACGAACCTGAACTTGACGATCCGCAAGGGCGAGCGCGTCGCGCTGGTCGGCCGAAACGGCTCCGGCAAGACCACGCTTCTGCGGCTGTTGGGTGGAGCCCTCCATGCCAGCCGTGGGCGCGTCCAGGTCGAGGGCAGCGTCGGGTGCCTGTATGACGGGCTGGCGACCCTCGATCTCGAAAAAACGGGTTTCAGCAACATCGACTTCTTCGGTCGCGTCTACGGCTTGAGCGAAGCTGAGCGCCAGGATTTGCGCGATGATGTCGAGGCCTTCACCGAGCTCAAATATTTCCTGACCATGCCGGTCTATACCTATTCGGCAGGTATGTTGATCCGGCTGTCCTTTGCCCTGCTTACAGCGGTCAGTCACGATGTCCTCCTCATCGATGAGGCCCTGGGCGCGGGCGACGCCCATTTCACCCACAAGGCCCAGAAACGAAGCCGCGAGTTCACCGAAAGTGCGACGACCCTCGTGCTGGCCAGCCATTCCGACGCGCTTGTGCGTGAACTCTGTACACGCGCCATCTGGCTGCAGAATGGAAAGATCCTGATGGACGGCGGCGTGGATGAAGTTTTGGGCAGCTACGCGGCCTTCACCGGAGACTGAGGCTGTCGTGTCGCTCCTGGATATTCTGCGCACACCCGGGGGGGGCGATTCCGTCGAGTTCGATTCGGATCTGCTGAGGGATTCCTCCGGCGGCGTTGTGGCGCGTCGTATCGGCGAGACTTTCGACTTTGTTGATCTTGATGCGCCGCCGATCCTGACCGGCTCTGGGCCATTCCTGGCGTGCGACGATGAGGCGTTCAACTTTTTGGGCGAATGGTCATTGGTCGACGGTATTCGGTGCGCTGAGGCCTTTGGCAATGATGTGGCTCTGGTCTTCAACGCCACCAGCAACTTCCGTCTCCACTTCCGACGTCAGCCCTGGTCCGGCTGGGTGGCGGTGCATATCGACGGAAAATTGGCGGGCGAATACGACCTTTACGATGCCTATTCGGTAGCGCCGCTCGCCGTCAGCTTCCAGATCCCAAGCCCCGACCGAGCCGCCACGATCGTCGTCAAGCCGCTCAAGAAGCGAAGCCCAGGATCGGCCGGGTTCCAGGTATTCTTCGAAGGCATGACCCTGCTGGAGCGGGGCTCAGAACAGGCCGATCCGATCTCCGAAGCCGCCTCGGTCTGGCCGCACCCCTTCGAGCCCGCCATGGCCGAATTGGGGGATGGCCTGGCTCTGGACTTCGGATCTGCCGGGCGACGCAGCCCTGACCCACGGGTCGTCAGCCTGAGCACCAATCCGTTAAACCTGCCTGATGTTCGTGCGCCATTTGATCAGACGCCATTCGCCGAAGGTGTGTTCGATCTGATCTTCGCCTGGCACAGCCTGGGGCGCGCGGCCAACCCCGTGGCGGCCCTTTCTGAACTGGCCCGTATCGCGGCTCCGGGCGGTCGGCTGATCGCGGCCGTGCCGGCCGTGACGCCGCCGGCGGGCGCGACACATCTGTTCAGCTTTACCGCCACCGGATTGCGCGCGATGCTTGCACGGGATTGGGATGTCGTCGACATCAGCCCCTGGGGCTCTCCCTCGGATGTGATCGCCCGCGTAGTCGACGCCACGGGGGCTAATGTGCGGACCTATGAGCGCGCCAATACCCTCAAACGAGATGCCGATGAGATGTGGAGCCGGTTTCCGCCAGAATCGGAGATGACTGCGGTTGCACCGTTCCTTATTGTGGACGCCAGACGCCGCGCGGACTGACGATGATCTTGCTTCAGAATTTGTACGCCGTGCTGGCTTGTCCCGAGACGGGCACACCCGTCGAGATCATGGCCGAACGGACCCTGGCTGACGGCTCGATCGTCGACGGCTGGATCTGGAGCCCGGCGGCCCAGCGTTTTGTCGGCCAGATCCGGGACTTTCAGATCGATTTCGTCCGACCCGAAGCCCCGTCTGATCCCGATGGGGTGCGCGCGGCGCACGCCGCAGGGACGCTCGCCCGGATCGTCGACAGTCGACCTGCCCGTCGGCTCCGTTCGGCGGTCGGTGACGGCATTGAGACCGTTGGAGACTGGTGGCCTATTCAGGATCGTATCCTGGTGTCCGAGGTCGCCGGCGCGGAACTCAGCTTCGATGTCGGCCCCTCCTTCGACCTGTTGTTCGAGGCACACCCGTGGTCGGGCAAGGTCGAAATCCTGATCGACGGCGAGCATGAGCGCGTCCACGATCTCTATAATCCGCACCTCGCGGTACCTGCCGAGCTGTCATTCCGGCGCGACGGCCCCTCGCGTGTGACCCTGCGGACGACAGGTGAGCGCTCGGCCGTCTCCTTTGGCACCCAGGTCTTGTTCGCCGGCGTCGTTGAGCACGATGGCTCTGCCACAGAGCCCCTTGTCTATGACAAGCGGTCCCATAGCCTTCCGTCGGAATTTGCCGCCCACTTCTGGTCGCTACTCGATAGCGTTCCAGGCGGCGGGCTGTTGCTCGATTTTGGCGGTGGCAATCGGCTGGTGCCGGACAACCGCTACGTCAATCTCGACTACGCAGCATTGAGCCAGCCCGATGTGGTCGGCGACGGCATGCGCCTTCCCTTCGCCGACAACAGCTTCGATGCCGTGTTCACCAATGGCGTCATGGAGCACCTGTCCGATCCGCTGATGGGCGGGCGCGAGATTGCCCGGGTCCTCAAGCCTGGCGGAAAACTTCAGGCCGACATGGCCTTCATGCAGCCTGTCCATTCCGAAGGTCAGCATTTCTTCAACGGGACCACCTGGGGCATCGAGCGGATCTTCTCGGACCTCGAGATCGAGCGCGTCTGGGCTGACGGGTCGTTCGGCTGGATGATGGAATGGTTCTGCGAGGTCCTCGGCCTGAATGCGGCCGCGCCCGAGCAGGTGGAGCAGTTCATTGCCCTGGCCCGCGATATGGAGCCACACATCACGCCTGAACGCCTGCCCTATGCGGCACCCAGCGTCTTTCTGACCGCCTACAAGCGATGAGCGGCATTCGGCAATTCTACGGCCGGTTGGTCCGCATACCTGTACTGGGGGCTTTGGTTCGTGCCCCGGTCATGCTGGTGAAATTCATCCTGCAGCCGGTCTCGGAACGAGAGGCCGCCTCGGCCGAATCGCTTCGCGCCCTGTCGGATGCTGTCGGTAGCTTGCGCGAGCGGGTCGATGACCAGGCCCGCGAACTAGAGCGGCTGAAGGGCGGATCGCCAGAGGCGTGATCGCGCCTGTACAAGCCCTTTGAGATAGGTCTCGATCGCCTGGATCATGACGGGCGAGGTGTAGCGCTCCAGGTATCTGGCGCGGCCATGGGCCGACAGCCGACGGCGACGGTCGGGATCGCGAGCGAGTTCGACAAGCGCTTCGGCCAGGGCTGGCGCGTCTCCGGCAGGAACCAGGACGGCCGCGTCGCCATCATGGCCCAGGATTTCGCGCGCCGAGCCGGTATCCGCTGCGATCAGCGCCGCCCCGGCCATCAGGGCCTCAATGTAGACCAGCCCGAAGGATTCAAAGCGCGACGGAGCCAGCACGATGTCGGCGCGGGCTCGCAAGGCCTGGGTCTGGGTGTCATCCAGGCGTCCGCGAAAATGGAGGCGGTCCAGCCAGCCGGCCTCTGAATGGGCCGCCAGGAAGGTCGCGCCGATCGGCTCGCCGGCCTCGCTCACGGGCTCACCGACGATATCCACCTCCAGGTTGGGCTCGGCCTCCAGCGCGATGGCCATGGCCTGTAGGAGTTCAGGGGCCCCTTTTCGGGATTCAAGTCGACCGACAAAGAGGGCGCGTACTCGCCCGTCTTCGGACCGCCGCTCAGGGCGCGCCACATCATCCACCGCATGTGGAATGACCGTCGCACGCGTCTCGAGATCCAGGCCCGGCCGCCAATCGTCCAGGGCATCGAGCAAGGCGTGACTATTGGCCAGGAGATGTGGAGCCTCTGCCAGAATCCTTGCTTCGGCACCTTCCATCTGTTGCGGCATGGAGGCCTCACGCCAATCCGGCTTGTAAGGTCGGGCGAGCCCATAGGTGGTGTGCAAGGTGGTGACGACCAGCGGGCCGGCCTCCCGGGTCAGCATCGCCGCCCCTTCCAGATCCCAGATGGGCGCAAGCACGACGTCCAGACCGCGCACGACACGGACCCGCGCCACCTCGTCATTGACCGCCCAGGCCCGGGCCGCCGCGTGGGCCGGCATCTCAAACGGAGTGCGGCCGGCAAACGTGGCAGGGTCGCGATCCGGCACGCGATGAATCCAGATGCCGTTTTCGAAGTCGACCGTCGCCCGGCCATCCGATGCGCGGTCAATGACGGTCACCTCATGACCGCCCTCCGCCAGGCCGCGAGCCAGGGCCCGCATCCAGACCGCGATGCCGCCACCCGTTGACCATGACTGGCACGCCAGGGCGATCCTCAGACGCAAGGCGGGGGGGCGGCGCAGCGGAAAAGCAAGGAAGGCCGGCGGTTCCTTCCAGTCTGTGTGCGTCAGAGGCGCGGCTGGACCTCGCAAACCACCGTCCTGAGAGCCCCGATCGATCTCTGCCTTGAGCCGATCCGCGTCCGCTTCTGACACCTGCCCGGCACCAAGGTGGCGCTCAACATCGCGGCGCATCGAGGTGGCGACGCGCGCCAGCGCCCTGGACCCACCCTCAGGAGCCCCCTGGCCGTGCCGCGCCATGAAATAGGCTTTACTTCTGGCCGGCATGTAGAGGGTTGAGGGGACCTTGCGGTGGTCTCTGAGGGCGGAGGGGGCGTATTTGTGGTGGACCTCGGCTGCGGGCTGATAGGCGAT
>Ga0209573_1002939_pt1 | contig 20099 bp, 16 predicted proteins | sample TNRBio252014_DNA_FD_185870 | JGI IMG/M metagenome (GOLD analysis project Ga0209573, IMG submission 185870) | Wastewater treatment Type I Accumulibacter community from EBPR Bioreactor in Madison, WI, USA - TNR Reactor_6/25/2014_ DNA (SPAdes)... | ecosystem: Engineered > Bioreactor > EBPR >...
TCTTCCAGATCCGCAAACAGCTCCGCGAAATCCTCCATGGCACCGCCTCCCTGACCGTCGGTGCCCCTCCGTAGAATCCCTCCGCCACCCCCCGCGCAAGCTCATTTTTCCAAATGCGATTCCCCTGTGGGTAACGGTTTTATCCATCGACATGGGTAACGGGTTTCTGGCTTTGTTCGCGTTCGGCCAGCCGCGGAGCCGGAAGCGCGTCCCGAAGTTCGCCGATAGTCTGGGAACGCGCCCGGGAATGGACCCGGAGCCAGGTGAGATCAATCATCTATCCGGGCGACGTCGGCCCCGCTCACGAGCATCCCGTTGTGGCGCCGCAGGTCATGCACTTCAGGCAGGTGCCGTTGCGCACCAGGGTGAAGTTGCCGCACTCGGAGCACGAGTCCCCCTCGTAGCCCTTCATCCGCGCCTGCCTGGAGACGTGGACGTGGACGTGCTCGGAGAGCGCGGCCTGGCCATGCACCAGGGTGGCCGCCTCGCTGCCGCCGGTGTACGCCGCCTCGAAGCCGCGGGATACGGCGAGCGAGCCGTCGGCCTCGGCGCGGGCACCGGAGTAAACGCGAAAGCGGCTGCGGACGTAGCCGCTGCTGGCGAGGCGCTGCACCGCCGGCAGGGCGTCGGCGGTATCGCCGTCGCGAGACGGCGAGGCCTCGGCGAACTCGCGGTCGGGGCTGCCCGGCGCCAGCTCCTCGGGCGAGACGTGGGCCAAGTCGTAGCGGCCGAGGTAGGAGGTGGCGAGTTCGCGGAAGATGTAGTCGAGGATCGAGGTCGCCATCTTGATCGAGTCGTTGCCCTCGACGGGGCCGGCGGGCTCGAAGCGGGTGAAGGTGAAGGCCTCGACGAACTCGTCGAGCGGCACGCCGTACTGCAGGCCAATGGAGATGGCGATGGCGAAGTTGTTCATCAGCGAGCGGAAGGCCGCGCCCTCCTTGTGCATGTCGATGAAGATCTCGCCGAGGCGGCCGTCCTCGTACTCGCCGGTGCGCAGGTACACCTTGTGGCCGCCGACCTTGGCCTTCTGGGTATAGCCCTTGCGGCGGCTGGGCAGGCTGTGCCGGTCGGGCCTGGCGATGATCCGCTCGACGATGCGCTCGGCGATGATCTCGGCGCGCGCGGCGGTCGGGCTGGCCGCGGCCTCCTCGGCGATCTCGGCCGCGTCCTCGGGCTCCAGCAGCACCGAGGACAGGGGCTGCGACAGCTTCGAGCCGTCACGGTAGAGCGCGGTCGCCTTCAGCCCCAGCCGCCAGGCCTGCATGTAGGCGCTCTTGCAGGCCTCGACGCTGGCGTCGTGGGGCAGGTTGATGGTCTTGGAGATGGCGCCGCTGATGAACGGCTGCGCCGCCGCCATCATCTTCAGGTGGCTGTCGACGGAGAGGAAGCGGGTGCCGCTCCGCCCGCAGGGCGTGGCGCAGTCGAAGACGGGGAGATGCTCGGGCTTCAGCCCCGGCGCGCCCTCCAGCGTCATCGCGCCGCAGACGTAGGTGTTGGCGGCGTCGACGGCGGCGCGCTCGAACCCCAGCGCGGTGAGCAGGCAGAAGGAGACGTCGTCCAGCCGGTCGGCGGCGATGCCCAGGGTGTCGACGCAGAAGGCCTCGCCCAGCGTCCATTTGTTGAAGACGAAGCGGATGTCGAAGGCGTCCTTCAGCCCGCCCTCGATCCTCGCTATGGCGTCGTCGTCGAAGCCCTTGGCGCGGAGCGCGTCGTGGTCGATGCCGGGCGCGCCCTCGAGCGTGCCGTGGCCGATGGCGTAGCCGACGATCCGCTCGATGGTCTGGGCGTCGTAGCCGAGGCGGGCCAGCGCCGGCGGGACCATCTGGTTGATGATCTTGAAGTAGCCGCCGCCGGCGAGCTTCTTGAACTTCACCAGGGCGAAGTCCGGCTCGATGCCGGTGGTGTCGCAGTCCATGACCAGGCCGATGGTGCCGGTCGGCGCGATCACCGTCGCCTGGGCGTTGCGGTAGCCGTGCCGCTCGCCCAAAGCCAGCGCCTCGTCCCAGGCCGCGCGCGCCGCGGCCGTCAGCTCGGCGTCGGGCAGCGCCTTCGCGTCGATGGCCACCGGCGGCACCGACAGACCCTCGTAGCCGCCGGCCTCGCCATTCGCGGCGCGGCGATGGTTGCGCATCACCCGCAGCATCGACTCGCGGTTGGCCTCGAAGCCGGGGAAGGCGCCGAGCTCGGCCGCCATCGCCGCCGAGGTGGCGTAGGCCGTGCCGGTCATGATCGCGCTGATGGCGCCGCAGGCGTTGCGCGCCGCGTCCGAATCGTAAGGAAGGCCGGCGGCCATGAAGTAGCCGCCGATGTTGGCGAAGCCGAGCCCGAGGGTGCGGTAGGCGTAGGACAGCTCGGCGATGCGCCGCGAGGGGAACTGCGCCATCAGCACGGCGATCTCGAGGACCACGGTCCACAGCCGGACGGCATGGACGAAGGCCGGCACGTCCAGCCCGCCGTCCTCGCGCTGGAAGGCGACCAGGTTCAGCGAGGCGAGGTTACAGGCCGTGTCGTCGAGGAACATGTACTCCGAGCACGGGTTTGAGGCGTTGATCCGGCCGCTCTGCGGGCAGGTGTGCCACTCGTTGATGGTGGTGTCGTACTGCAGCCCGGGATCGGCGCTGCTCCAGGCCGCGCGGCCGATCTGGTCCCAGAGCTCGCGGGCGCGGACCACCTTCGCCGTCCGCCGGTCGGTGCGGCGGGTCAGCTCCCAGGTGCCGTCGTTGCGGACCTTCTCCAGGAAGGCGTTGGTGACGCGGACGCTGTTGTTGGCGTTTTGCCCGGAGACGGTGAGGTAGGCCTCCGAATCCCAGTCGGTGTTGAAGACCGGGAAGGCCGGCACGGCGCCGCCCTGTTTCGCCAGCTCGATCACCCGCTGGATGTAGGCCTCCGGGATCATCGCCCGCCGGGCCTCGCGGACGGCGTGCTTCAGCGCCCCGTTGCGCCGCGGGTCGAACCGGTCGGCATCGGCGGCGCCGGCGTCGGCTTCGGCGTCCTCGCAGGCGGCGACGACGGCGGCGAGGTGCTTCTGGGCGACGCGCGAGCCGGCGACGAGGGCCGCGACCTTCTGCTCCTCGGTGGCCTTCCAGTTGATGAAGGCCTCGATGTCCGGATGGTCGATATCGACGACCACCATCTTCGCCGCGCGCCTCGTGGTCCCGCCGGACTTGATGGCGCCGGCGGCGCGGTCGCCGATCTTGAGGAAGCTCATCAGCCCGGACGACTTGCCGCCGCCCGACAGCGGCTCGTTCTCGGCGCGGAGCTTCGAGAAGTTGGTCCCCGAGCCTGAGCCGTACTTGAACAGCCGGGCCTCGCGGACCCACAGGTCCATGATGCCGCCGTCGTTGACCAGGTCGTCGCCGATGCTCTGGATGAAGCAGGCGTGCGGCTGCGGGTGCTCGTAGGCCGACTCGGAGGCGCGAACCTCGCCGGTTTTGGCGTCGGCGTAGAAGTGCCCCTGGGCCGGGCCGTCGATGCCGTACGCCCAGTGCAGGCCGGTGTTGAACCACTGCGGCGAGTTGGGCGCCGCCATCTGTTTCGCCAGCATGAAGCGGAGCTCGTCATGGAAGGCGCGGGCGTCGTCCTCGCCGTCGAAGTAGCCTCCCTTCCAGCCCCAGTAGGTCCAGGTGCCGGCGAGCCGGTCGAACACCTGCTTTGCGCTGCGCTCGCCGCTGTAGCGCTCGCCCTCGGGGAGCGCGTTCAGCCGCTGGGCGTCGGCCTTGCGCCGCCACAGCCAGGACGGCACGCCGCGCTCCTTGAGCGGCTTCAGCCGCGCCGGGATGCCGGCCTTGCGGAAGTATTTCTGCGCCAGCACGTCGCAGGCCACCTGCGACCAGTGCGCCGGGACCTCGATCTCGTCCTGGCGGAAGACGACGGACCCGTCGGGGTTGCGAATCTCGCTGGCGACGGTGCGGAACTCGATACCGTCATAGGGCCCGTCATGGGGCCCGCCCTCGGGGGAGGCGCCGTTCGACCCGCAGGGCTCGGTGAAGTGCCGTTGAATGCGCATCCGTGGTTCCGTCTCGGCTGTTGCTGTCGGGTTCAGGCGGAACGTCCAGCCGTGGGCTACGGGGGATGCCGATGCCGAGCCGACCGTCCTGCAACGTCTTTTCGCTCCGCCGCGGAGGGTGTTCCCGAACCGGTTGGCCCTAGATGTGGGGCGCCTGCCGCGACATGAGAACTATATCGTGGGGTCCGATTCGCAACAACCACAAAAGCCGGGCGCCTTTGAAGGACGGCCGGTCGCCGCTTGCGTGATCTTTTGTAACGAGGAGCGAGTTCCGGCCGGCCACCCTCGAACCGCGGAGCGGAGGAGGCGGAGCGACGAAGTCGTAGGGCGGATCAAGGCGGAGCCGGATCCGCCGGATGAAGGCGAAGCCGGATCCGCCGGATGGTCGTCGCCGTGTATCCGTCGGGTTACGCCTACGGCTAACCCGACCTACATCTCAGCTCCTTGCTTTGGCGCTACAGCGGCCAGAAGAGCGGGATGACGAAGCTGGCGACGGCCCAGAGGAGGATGTTGAGCGGCAGGCCGATCCGGGTGAAGTCGAGGAAGCGGTAGCCGCCCGCGCCGTAGACGAAGGTGTTGGTCTGATAGCCGATGGGGGTGGCGAAGCTGGCGCTGGCGGCGAACATCACCGCCACCACGAACGGGCGCGGGTCGACACCCAGCTCGTGCGCCAGGCCGACGGCGATGGGGGTCAGCAAAATTGCCGTGGCGTTGTTGCTCATGAACTCGGTGAGGATCGAGGTCAGGGCGTAGAGCGCGGACAGAATCGCGACCGGGCCGAGCCCGCCGATCAGGGCGACGATGGCGCTGACGATCAGCGCGCCGGCGCCCGTGGTCTCCATGGCCCCGCCCAAAGCCAGCATGGCGAAAATCAGCATCAGGATCGGCCAGTGGATCGCCTTGTACGCCTCGTCGGCGTCCAGGCAGCCGAAGGCGATGACGGCGATGGCGGCGATGAAGGCGGTCGCGGTGATGGGCAGCATCTCGAACGACGACAGCAGCATCACCGAGAGCACCGCCAGAACAGCGATCGGCGCCTTGCTGCGGCGGAACGGGCGGTCGGTGACCTCGCTGAGATTGACCAGCTCCTGCCGGTCGAACAGGCGTTTCAGCCCCTCCGGCGGCCCTTCGAGCAGGAGCGTGTCACCGAACTGCAGCCGGACCTCGTCGAAGTTGCCGGACAGGTTCTCGTTCTGCCGATGGATGGCGAGGATGAAGGTGTCGTAGAGCCGGCGCAGGTTGAGGTCGGCGACCCGCTGGCCGACGAAGCTGGAGCTGGGGCCGATGATGCCTTCCATCATCCGGATGTTGCGCGTGCCGATGGGCTCGAGTGCGTGCTGGGCGCCGGCGCCGCGCAGGTCCATGAAGTCGGCGACGCTGGTGCGGAGCACCAGCCGGTCGCCGGCCGCGAGCGCGGGCTCGCCGTAGTCGGGGTCGAAGGAGCCGCCCTCGCCGATGACGTCGATGACGGTGTAGCCGCGCTGGCGGGTGAGGCCGGCTTCTGTCAGCGACTTGCCGATCAGCGGCGAGCCGTGGGGCACCAGCAGCTCGGTCAGGAACTTGCGCTGCGACAGGTCGATCAGCGTCTCCGACAGGGTCTGCCGGTCGGGCAGGAGGTGCCGGCCTATCAGGACGATGTAGAGAAGGCCGGCGAGGGCCATGATCGAGCCGGCGCCGGCAATCTCGAACAGGCCGAAGGGAGCGAGCCCCTGCCGCTGGGCGACGCCGTCGACGATGATGTTGGTGGAGGTGCCGATCAGCGTGCAGGTGCCGCCGAGGATCGTCGCGAACGACAGCGGGATCAGCATCTTCGAGGCGGAAATCTTCAGCGAGTGCGCCAGCGCGATCATCACCGGCGTCATGATCACGACGATGGGCGTGTTGTTGATGAACGCCGACATGACCATGACGACGAGCATGGTGGCGCCAAGGGCCATTGTCGGCGATCGCCACGGCACGCTGGCGAGGCCCCGGCCCAGCCGGTCGATGACGCCGGTCCGCTCCAGCGCCGCCGACAGGATGAACAGGCAGCCGACGGTGAACGGCGCCGTGTTGCTGAACACCTTGAGCACGTCGTCGATGCCGAGAACGCCGATGGCGAGCAGCAGGGCGACGCCCCCCATCGCCAGGACCTCCGGCGGGATCAGCTCCTTGACCATGCCGAAGAAGACGATGGTCACGAGGAACAGGACGATGACGATCTGGATCGCTTCCCAGGTCATGGCTGCTCACCCCTCGCCGAGGATCCGGCGGCGCGGCGCGGGCACCGGCGCTCGCACCTCGGGCGGGCGCGCGGGCGGCGCGTTCGATGGACGTGGATGGTCATGGGAGCTGTCCGCTGTCAGGACAGGGGCCAGTAGAGGGGGATCACGAACGTCGCCGTCAGCCAGAGGATTACGCTCAGCGGGAGTCCGATTTTGACGAAATCGATAAACCGGTACCCGCCGGCTGTATACACGAAAGTGTTCGTCTGGTAGCCGATGGGCGTGGCGAAGCTGGCGCTGGCGGCGAACATGACCGCGACGATGAAGGGCCGCGGATCGACCGCGAGGTCCTCCGCCAGCCCGAGCGCGATGGGCGTGAACAGGATCGCCGTGGCGTTGTTGCTCATCACCGCGGTCAGGATCGAGGTGATGAGGTAGAGGATCGATAGGACGGCGGTCGGGCCGAGGCCGGCGACGAGGTGCGTCAGCTCGTTGACCATCAGCTCCGCGGCACCCGTCGTCTCCATCGCCCGGCCGACCGCCAGCATCCCGAAGATCAGCATCAAGAGGTTCCACTGGATCGCCTCGTAGGCCTCGTCCACGTCGAGGCAGCCGAGCAGGACCACCGCCGTCGCCCCGATCAGCGCCAGCGCCGCGATCGGCAGCACCTCCAGCGAGGCCAGCACCATCAACGCCGCCAGCGCCGCCACGGCGATGGGCGCCTTGTCGCGGCGGAACGGCCGCGCGTGCGGCTGGCTGAGGTTGACCAGTTCGTGGGTGTCGAACAGCCGGCGCAAGCCTTCCGGCGGCCCCTCGAGCAACAGCGTGTCGCCGAAGGCGAGGCGGACCTCGTCGAAGGCGCCCTGCAGCACCTCGTTCTGGCGATGGATGGCGAGGATGTAGACGCCGTAGAGCCGGCGCAGGTTGAGGTCGGCGACCCGTTGGCCGACGAAATGCGAGCGCGGGCTGACGATCCCCTCCATCACCTGCGCGTTGCGGCTGCGGATGGGCTCCAGCGCCGGGTTCTCGTCGGCGGCGAAGACGACGCTGCCCTCCTTGCGCAGCCCGACCACGTCGGCGGCGTTGGTGCGGAAGATCAGCCGGTCGCCCGCCTTCAGGATCGGCTCGCCGTTGGCGGGGCTGAACGAGGCGCCCTGGCGGATGAGGTCGATGACGTGCAGCCCGCGCTTCTTCGTCAGCCCGGCCTCGCTCAGGGTCTTGCCGACCAGCGACGAGCCGTGCGGCACCAGCGCCTCGCCGAGGAACTGCCGGCGGGAGAGATCGGGCATCGTCGCGCCGATGGTCTTGCGGTCGGGCAGCAGCAACGGGCCGAAGAAGACGAGGTAGGCGATGCCGATCACCGCCATCGCCAGCCCGGGAATGGTGATCTCGAACATCCCGAAGCCCGGCAGGCCGTGCGCCTGGGAGACGCCGTCGACCAGGAGGTTCGTCGAGGTCCCGATCAGGGTGCAGGTGCCGCCGAAGATGCTGGCGAACGACAGCGGGATCAGCAGCTTGGACGGAGCGACCGCCAGAGTGTGGGAGACCGCGATCATCACCGGGGTGAGGATGACGACGACCGGGGTGTTGTTCATGAACGCGGAGATGAAGGCGACGATGGTGGTCATCGCCGCAATGGCGACCAGCGGCGAGCGCCACTTCACCCGCGACAGGGCGTCGCCCATCAACTCGATGACGCCGGTGCGCTCCAGCGCCGCGCTCAGGACGAGCATGCAGGCGATGGTGATCGGCGCGCTGTTGCTGAAGACGGCGAGGACGTCGTCGGTCTCGAGGATGCCGACGAGGAGGAGGACGGCGACCGCCGAAAGGGCGACGATGTCCGCCGGCAGCGTCTCCCGGATGAAGCCGAAGAAGACGACGACGACCATGACCAGGACGATGACGATCTGAAGCGTTTCCCAGCTCAATGCGCGGTTCCTCAGCCGATGGAGCGGCCGCCAAATGTCTCTGGCCGCCCGCGACCAGCGGCCATGCCCCATCCGGTGCTCCGCCTCGCGCTCGCCTCGTCCTGTTGGGGGGCCTCAGGAGAGCGGAAGGTAGCGGAGCGGTGAGCCGGCGCAAAGGCGAAAAGGGCAGGGGCTTATACGGACCGGTTGCCACGGGCGGACGCCACGGGCCGGCCGCGCGCCGGAGCCGGCAGCGTTCTTGCCTGCTGCGTGAGCGACACCATCTGGATGGCGAACCGGCCGACCGGCTCCTGCCACTCCTCCCGCGGCTGCGAAAGGCCGTTAGGCTGTCCCCGATGATCGACCTGCGCAGCGACACCGTCTCCCGACCCACGCCGGCCATGCGGGCGGCCATGGCCGCGGCTCCCGTCGGCGACGACGTCTACGGCGACGACCCGACGGTGCGCGCTCTCGAGCGGCGGACTGCCGAGCTGCTCGGCCACGAGGCGGCGGTCTACATGCCCTCCGGCACCATGACCAATCAGGTCGCGCTGCGTGCCCACACCGAGTCCGGCGATCAGATCCTCTGCGACGCGCAGGCGCACATCGCCATCCTGGAGCGTGGCGCGCCGGCGGCGCTGTCGGGCCTGAGCGTGCGCGCCTTGCCGGGCCGGCACGGCGTCTTCAGCGCCGACGACGTGCGGGCGGCCTGTCCGCCGTCGCACCGGTTCCTGCCGACGGTCCAGCCGCCGACGAAGCTGGTCTGTGTCGAGAACACCCATAACGTCGGCGGCGGCACCATCTGGCCGCTGGCGACGCTGAAGGGCGTCCTGGCCGCCGCCCGCGAGCTGGGCCTCAGGACCCACCTCGACGGCGCCAGGATCTGGAACGCCGCCGCCGCGACCGGCATCGACGTCGCCAGCTACGCCTCCGGCTTCGACAGCATCAGCGTCTGCTTTTCCAAAGGCCTGGGCGCCCCCGTCGGCTCCGCCCTGGCGGGCAGCGCCGCCTTCGTCGCCAGGGCGCGCCGGTTCAAGGCGTTGTTCGGGGGCGGCTTCCGCCAGGCCGGCATCATCGCCGCCGCGGCGCTCCACGCCCTCGACCACCACCGCGACCGGCTCGCCCAGGACCACGCCAACGCCCGGCGCCTCGCCGAGGGGCTCGCGGCCATCGACGGGATCGAGCTCGACGTCGGCGCGGTGGCCACCAACATCGTCCGCTTTCGCGTGACCTCGCTGCCGGCCATCAGCTTCGTCGAGGGGTGTCACGGCGCCGGCGTACACATGTTGCCGTCCGGCCCGGACGGCGTGCGGGCAGTGACGCATCTGGACGTGTCCGAAGCCGACGTCGACACCGCGGTCGCCCGCATCACCGCCGTCATGACGGGGGACAGGGCGAGGGTGGCGTCATGAGCCGGCACGCGCTGCTGCTGATCAACCGCAAGGGCGCGACCAGCCACGGCAACATCGACGAAGGCCTGCGGGCGCTGGACGACGCCGGCATCGAGGTGTCGGCGCACTTCTGCCGGCGGCCGCAGCGGATTCCCGAACTGATCCGCGCCGACCACGGGCGGGCGGACATGGTCATCGTCGGCGGCGGCGACGGCACCCTGTCCATGGCGCTGGAGGCGGTGCTGGAAACCGGGCTGCCCATGGGGATTCTGCCCATGGGCAACGCCAACGACCTGGCCCGGACCCTCGCCATCCCCACGCGCATGGTCGACGCCTTCCAGGTCATCGCCGGCGGGCGCATCCGCCGGATCGACGTCGGCGAGGTGAACGGCAAGCATTTCTTCAACGTCGCCTCCATCGGGCTCAGCGTCGATATCGCCCAGCGCCTCACCAGCGAGGCGAAGAAGCGCTGGGGGGTGCTGGCTTACGCCGGCAACGCCTGGCAGGCCGTTCACGCCGCCTCGTCGTTCCACGCCAGGATTCGCTGCGGCGACGAGACGCTGGAGCTGAAAAGCATCCAGATCGCCGTCGGCAACGGCCGCCACTATGGCGGCGGGATGACGGTCGCGGAGGACGCCACCATCGACGACCGCCGGCTCGACCTCTACGCCATCGAGCGGCAGCGCTGGTGGCGGCTGGCGGTGATGCTGCCGGCGTTGCGTTGGGGAAAGCACAAGCTGGTGGAGGGGATCCACACCCTGCACGGCGAGCGGATCCACATCGAAACGGACCCGCCGATGTCGATCAACGTCGATGGCGAGGTGGTGGCCGAGACGCCCGCCGACTTCCGCGTCCTGCCGGCCGCCCTGCCGGTGTTCGTTCCGTAGCCATCGGCATGCGTTCTCCCGGCGCCGCCGCGGCGCAAGACATGGCGTGCGGTTTGCCTGTATCGTTGGGGACCCGGCGTCGGGAGTGAGCGGCGCGGGCGTGCGGGCGGGCTGAAGACAAGGATCAACGATGGCGACGACGAACGCGGTGATCGCGGCACAACTGCTTCGGGAGGCGGCCGAATTCTACCGGACGCTCGGAGGCAGCAGTCCGGAGCTCAAGGACCGGATGGACGAGTTCGGGGTCCTCTACGAGCAGGTGGCGGAACTGCTGGACGGCGACCCGGTGGGCCTGCTCTCGGACAATCCGCCGTCCTGAGCCACCCTCCGGCGCGGGCAGCCGCGACGGGCGGTTGACCCTCGGGGTCGCCGTGGTCACCTTCGCCAGTGTGGCGGGTGCCTCCGGCGCCGCGCCTAGGCTTTGCAGGACACGGCAGGAACGGAGGCAGACGTGAAGACCAATGCCGATCTCGCGGCGAGGCTGCTGCGTGAAGCAGCGTTCATCTACCGCACGCTCGGTCAAGGCGACAACGCCGACCGGCGGCGAATGATGGAATTCGCGGATCTCTACGAAAGGGTCGCGGAGCAGGTCGAGCGCGACCCGCTGGGCTCCTTCGTCGCTGCGGCGACGTCGGTCAGCGCCGAGAGCTGAGCCCGGGCGCCGCGCGCGGCTGCGGCCGCCGCTCCCTTAAGCCTTCGTTCACCATCCGGCGCCATAATCCTGCGGTCGGACTCCGGTCGGTGCAGGGGGCGCTGGGCGATGCGCATTCTTCAAGTCGAAAGCGATCTCGACACGGCAAGCGCCGCTGAGCGGTTGGTGAAGGCCGCGGGCTCCACCTGCGACACGGCGCCGAGCGGGCGCCTCGGGCTCGAGCTGGCGATGTTCGAGCGCTACGACCTCATCCTGATCGCCTTCGCCCTTCCCGACATGACCGGCGCCGACGTGATCGCCCGGCTGGATGCGGAAGGGATCGGCACCCCGGTTCTCGTTCGGATGCGCCAGCGGGCGGTGGGCGAGGCCTACGCCGATCTCGTCCAGCGGTTCGTCGCCCAGCCGGTGCTGCAGGCTCCCAAGCCGCTGGACGAGGACGCTGCCGCCAAAAACCGGGCCAGCGTCCGCCACAAGATCCTCAAGGCGGGGCAGATCGTCTACCGTAACGCGACCTGCGTCATGGACTGCACCATCTTGAACATCTCCGCCACCGGCGCCTGCATCCAGCCGGCGGACGTGTTCGACGAGCCCGCCAACTTCATCCTCAAGATCGCCCACGGGCCGAGCCGGCGCTGCGAAGTCCGCTGGCGCTCCGGCGGCAAGCTCGGCGTTCGCTTCATCCAGTAGCGTCGCTGTCTCAGCCGCGGGCGGCGAGCAGGACCAGCATGACGCTGCCGACCACGATCCGGTACCAGCCGAACGGGGCGAAGCCGTGCCGGCCGACGAAGCCGACGAAGGTGCGCACCACGACCATCGCCGAGATGAAAGCGGCGACGAAGCCGATGGCGATCATGCCGGCGTCGTTCATGGTCAGCGCGTCGCGGCTCTTGTAGAGGTCGAGCGCCGAGGCGCCGAGCATCGTCGGAATGGCGAGGAAGAAGGAGAACTCGGCCGCCGCCCGCCGCTCGACGCCGAGCGTCAGCGCGCCGATGATGGTCGCGCCGGCGCGGGAGACGCCGGGGATCATCGACAGCACCTGGAACAGCCCGATCTTCAGCGCCAGCGCCGGCGAGAAGGACTCGACCTCGAAGACGCGCGGCGCCGGGAGATACTTCTCGATGACGATGAGGACGACGCCGCCGACGATGAGGGCGACGCTGACCACCCATGGCGAGAACAGCACCGTCTTGATGAAGTCGTGGGCCATGGCGCCGATGACGGCCGACGGCAGGAACGCCAGCAGCACCGCGATCGCGAAGCGACGCGAGCCGGGATCCTCGTGCACCGTGAAGGCGACGCGGGCCAGTCTGGGGAAGAAGCCGACGACGACCGCCATGATTGCGCCGAGCTGGATGACCACCTCGAACACGGAGCTGCTCGCGGTGCGAAAGCCGAGGAGGTCGCCGACGAGGATCAGATGGCCCGTGGAGGAGACCGGAAGGAACTCGGTCAGGCCCTCGATGATGCCGAGAAAAACGGCCTGAAATGCGAGTATCGCGTCCATTGCTGCGGACGGTTAGAGAGGAAGGCCGGTGGGCGCAAGCGGCATGCGCCTAACGCATGTGAGGGTTGCGCCGGCTGTGCTGGCGGCGCCGGCCGTTCCGCAAGCCGGAGAGCACGCGCGACAGCCCCGACCGTCTCGACGCGGGCGTTGAACGGCAAGGCGTTCTCAACTAGATTGGAGGCATTGTAAACAGCCGGGTGAGACGCTGCGCCAGCCATCCGAGGCAGGCCGCGGCCCCCGGCGGGCGTTCGAGGCTTCGATGTTGGTTGCGGCGGCGGAGTACGGGCGAGGCGAGACCGGCACCGGCCGGATCGCGACCTTGCGCCTCCGCCACGACGACCCCGCCATCCGCTTGCGCGCCCTGCTGCGGTCCCGACTTAGGTCCGGCCGCCGGAACTGACGGCCACCGGCGGCCGCTGCCCGGGCCGACAGCCGAAGAACGAAGCAACGAGGCGGGCGCGAGCCTTCGCCCAGCCGAAGCCGAGGACCATCAGCATGTTCGTCAACGCCGCCAGCAAGTACCGGCCGGCCGATACCGTTCGCCTGCGCGACCGCACCTGGCCCAACGCCGTCATCGACACGCCGCCGATGTGGTGCAGCGTCGATCTTCGCGACGGCAACCAGGCGCTCATCGAGCCGATGGGCCAGGACCGGAAGAAGCGCCTGTTCGACAAGCTCGTCGCCGTCGGCTTCAAGGAGATCGAGGTCGGTTTCCCCGCGGCCTCGCAGACCGACTACGACTTCCTGCGCTTTCTCATCGACACCAAGGCGATCCCTGGGGACGTCACCATCCAGGTGCTGACCCAGGCCCGCGACGACCTGATCGATCGAACCTTCGAGGCGATCAAGGGTGCGCGGCGGGTGATCGTTCACCTTTACAATTCCACATCCGAGCTGCAACGCAGGGTGGTCTTCGGCCTCGACCGCCATGGGATCGTCGCCATTGCCAGGGCCGGCGCCCGGCGGATCGTCGAGAACGCCAAAGCCTGCCCAGGAACCGAAATCGTCCACCAGTACTCGCCGGAGAGCTTCACCGGCACCGAGCTCGACTTCGCCAAGGAGATCGTGGAGGCGGTGATGGACGTCTACGAGCCGACGCCCGAGCGCCGGCTCATCGTCAACCTGCCCGCCACCGTCGAGATGGCGACGCCCAACGTCTACGCCGACCAGATCGAGTGGTTTTGCCGCAACGTCCGCAACCGAGACAGGCTGATCGTCTCCGTCCATCCGCACAACGACCGCGGCACCGCCGTGGCCGCGGCCGAGCTCGCAGTCATGGCCGGCGCCGACAGGATCGAGGGGACGCTCTTCGGCAACGGCGAGCGCACCGGCAACGTCGACATCGTCACCCTGTCGCTGAACCTCTACTCCCAGGGCGTCGACCCCGGGCTCGACTTCTCCGACATCGCCGAGCTCGTCCGGACCGCCGAGTACTGCACGCAGCTTCCGGTGCACCCTCGGCACCCTTATGCCGGAGAGCTGGTCTTCACCGCCTTTTCCGGATCCCACCAGGACGCCATCAACAAGGGCTTCAAGGCGATGCGGTCCAGCAACTCGGGCGTCTGGGAGGTGCCTTACCTGCCCATCGACCCGCAGGACATCGGCCGCGCCTACGAGGCGGTGATCCGCCTCAACAGCCAGTCCGGCAAGGGCGGGATCGCCTTCGTCCTGGAGAAGGACTACGGCCTCACCCTGCCGAGGCGGCTGCAGATCGAGTTCAGCAAGGTGGTCCAGGCCATTGCCGACAAGGAAGGCAAGGAGGTGTCCTCCGACCGGCTGTGGCAGTGCTTCAGCGACGAGTACCTCAAGGCGGACGGCGCCATCGGCTTCGTGGAGCATGAGACCTGGCCCGACAGCCGCGCCGGGCGCGGCCGGCTGCTGCGCTCGACGGTGCACGTCGGCGGTGCCGACCGCACCATCGAGGGCCACGGCACCGGGCCCATCGACGCCTTCGTCGATGCCCTGACCCATGCCTTCGGCCTCGACATCGAGGTCGTCGACTACAGCGAGCACGCCATCGGCAAGGGCGCCGATGCCGCCGCGGTGGCCTACGTCGAGGTGAGGATGCCGGGCGGCGCCAGCCTGTTCGGCGTCGGCATCGACAAGAACATCGTCGCCGCCTCGCTGCAGGCCGTGGTCAGCGCGGTGAACCGGGGGCAGCGGCAGGGCTCCGTCGAACTCGCGGGCTAAAGCGGCGCGGGCTGGGCGAGGCGTCGCCGCGCCCGGGTCCGGCTGCGGAGGTTTCGGCATGGTTGCACGCGACGTCTACGTCTTCGACGCCTACGGCACGCTGTTCGACGTCCACTCGGCGGTGGCGCGGCTGGGCGACCAGATCGGCCCCGATGCCGACCGGCTCTCGGCGCTGTGGCGAGTGAAGCAGCTCGAATACTCCTGGGTCCGGAGCCTGATGCGCCGCCACGCCGACTTCTGGCGGCTGACCGAGGACGCGCTGGATTTCGCCATGGCGGCGGTGCCGGGCTTCGATCCGGGCTTGCGCCAACCGCTGCTCGACGCCTACCGGACGCTCGACGCTTATCCGGAGGTGCCGGCGGTCCTGGGCGAACTCAGGCGGCGCGGCGCGCGGCTCGCGATCCTGTCCAACGGCAGCCCGGCGATGCTGGCGGACGCGACCGGCTCCGCGGGCCTGGACGACCTGCTCGACGCCGTCCTTTCGATCGAGCAGGCGGGCATCTTCAAGCCCGACGCCAGCGTCTACCGGCTCGTGCTCGACCGCTTCGATGTCGCGGCCGAAGCCGTCTCCTTCCAGTCCTCCAACGCCTGGGACGTTGCCGGGGCAAGGGCCTTCGGCTTCGCCACGGTCTGGATCAACCGGACGGCCCAGCCGCGGGAATACGCCGACATCGGCCCCGTTCGCGAGGCCCGCGACCTCACCGCACTGCTGGACGCGTAGAGTCGTTCGCTGCTGCTGGCGGCGGCCCGCCCTCGCCGTCAGGTGAGCAGGAAATGGGCATGGCCGGCGGCGACCGGGCGATCGGGGCCGTCCTGCCAGGCGATCACCCTGACGTTGGCGACCCGCTTGCCCTGCTTCAGCACCGACCCGCGAGCGAAGGTGTCGGCGGCGAGGCAGGGCCTGAGGTAGTCGATCGACAGGTTGATGACCTTGGGCACCACCGCTGTCTCCGTCTCCACCAGCAGGTGGAGAATGGCGGCGTGCTCGATCAGCGCACCGACGACGCCGCCGTGGATGGCGCGAAGCTGCGTGTTGCCGATGTTGCTCTCGCGGAAACGGAGGGCGACGAGCAGCCCGCCCTCGTCCAGCATCGCCTCCAGCCCGACCGCCCGGGCATAAGGGATCAGGTCGTTCAGGGCAGCGACGTTGCCGCTCTGCTTCAGCGCGGCGATGGTCTTCAGCATGGCTGGCCTCCGCCGGTTCCGCCCGCCGCGTCCGCGCCTGCGTCCGCTGCGCTCGCCGCCACGGTCCCAGCCGCCGTCGCCGAGAAGCCGGTGCCGAGCATGAAGGTGCCGGCGCAGTGGGCGATGGGGTCGTCGATGGCCTCGTGGTAGGCGAGGCCGCGGACGAAGGCGACGTTGGCGGTGACCTTGTAGCACTCGGCCGATGCGCGGATCGTCTCCTCCGGCGTCGCCGGGTGCAGGTAGTCGATGCGCAGGTCGAGGGTCGCGAGCGGCGTGCCCTCCGCCACCGCCGCCATGACCACGGCGCCGCACAAGGTGTCGAGCAGGGCGGTGATCACCCCGCCGTGCACGACCCTGGTCTTGGGGTTGCCGACGAGGTCGGGCCGGTAGGGCATCTTGACCGAGCCGCGGCCGTGGTCGAGGGAGAGGAAGGTCATGCCCAGCACATTCGCGTGCGGGAGCGCCTCGAAGGCGACGATGATCCGGGCGAGGTCGGGCGGGTTGGCAGGCAAGAGCACGGATGCCCCACTAGGCTATGACGAGCGACGCACGACGCGCCAGTATAGGCCGCATGTGAATGCAGCTGACTTCAAAAGGCCATCGTGCAACGATATCCGAGGGAATCGGGAGAGGCGCATGGGCGATTGGGTGAAGCTGGGTGCGGCCGACGGTCACGCCTTCAGCGCCTACCACGCGGGGGCGGCCGGCGAGCGCCGCGGCGGGGTCGTCGTGATCCAGGAGGTCTTCGGGGTCAACGCCCACATCCGCAAGGTCTGCGACGGTTTCGCCGCCCACGGCTACGACGCCGTCGCCCCGGCGCTGTTCGACCGCCTGGAGAAGGGCGTCGAGCTGGCTTACGACGAGGACGGCATCGCCAGGGGCCGCGAGTTGGTCGGCCGGCTCGGCTGGGAGCGGCCGCTCGTCGACGTCCAAGCCGCGGCCTTGCACCTGCAGCCGCAGGGACTGGCGGGGGTGGTCGGCTACTGCTGGGGTGGAACGGTGGCCTGGCTTGCCGCCTGCCGCCTCGAGGTCGCCTGCGCCGCCGCCTACTACGGCCGGCAGATCGTCGACTTTCCGGAAGACCATCCTCGTTGCCCCACCATTGCCCATTTTGGCGCGGAGGATCCGCTGATCCCGATCGAGACGGTCGAGCGGGTGAGCGCAGCCAACCCCGACGTGCCGGTGCACCTCTATGCCGGCGCCGGTCATGGCTTCAACTGCGACGCCCGTGGCGACTTCCGGCCAGACGCGGCGGCCTCGGCACTGGAGCGAACACTGGCTCTTTTCGACGCGACGCTGGGCCGGCCCGAAAGCAGGTAAAGCGCGAGCAAGCAGGGCGCGTGCGATCAGAACGGGAAAGACCCACATAAGGTCGGTGGATCAGCCGCGGCGGTAGGGCATGCTAGAGGCAGAGATCGTCGCCGAAGAAGACCGGGTCGTTTGCGGCCTCGCCATGACCAGCGAGCGGCTGATGGACGCGGCCCTCGTCACCACGGCGGAGCCGGAGCCGCGCATCGTCTTTGCCAACTCCGCGTTCGTCCGCCTCACCGGCCATCCGGCGGCAAGCCTGCGCCAACGGAACCTGAGCTTCCTGCAGCGGCCGGCGGAGTTTCAGGCCGAACTCGCCCACCTGCACCACGAGATCGTCGAGAACGGCTCGTTCTTCATGGAGGCGCGGCTGCGCCGCCGGGACGGCAAGAAGCTCACGGTCGAGTGGCAGGCGACGCCGGTGATGGACGAGCGCGGGCCGGGCCGATACCTGTTCAACATCCTCCGGGACGTCTCTGATCACCGCCGCGACCGCCGCGCCCTGGTCCACGAGCGGGAGAAGACCCAGGTGGCGCTGGGCGCCGTCGGCGACGCCGTCGTCTGCATCGACGTCATGGGCCGCATCGAGGAGATGAACCGTGCCGCCGAAGGCTTGTCGGGATGGACGGCCGCGGCCGCCCGGGGCCGCGCCATCGGCGAGTTGTTCCAGATCGTCGATGCCTCCACCGGCGATACCGTCGTCGATCCGGCAGGTTCCTGCCTCGCCGCCGGGGACATCGTCGTTGCCCCCGGCCGGCTGCTGCTGAGCGGCCGCGACGGCCGGCAGACGCCGGTCCGGGTCCGGGCGGCGCCGCTGCGCTGCCCCGGCGGCGGGGTCCGCGGTGCGGTCCTGGTGTTTCGTGAGGATGCACACGCCCGCCGGGGTGCCCCACCAAGCGCCGCCGCCGGCTACGACCGCCTGACCGGGCTGATCGACCGGCGCGAGTTCGAGCGCCGCCTCGACAACGCCGCCGCGAGCGCCCGGCAGTACGGCCGCCGACAGGTTCTCTGCTACATCGACCTCGACCACTTCAAGCGGATCAACGACACCGCCGGCCGCGCCGCCGGCGACGCGGTGCTGCGGCAGGTCGCCAACCTGCTGCGGGCGCGCTTCCGCGAGCGCGACACCCTGGCCCGCCTCGGCGGCGACACGTTCGGCCTGCTGCTCGACAACTGCACCCTGGAGGAGGCGGAAAACATCGCCCAGGCCACGGTGGCGAGCTTCGCCCGCACCCGCTTCGCCTTGCCTGGCGGAGAGGAGGTGACGGTCAGCCCGAGCATCGGCCTCGTCGAGGTGTCGCCCGCTTCGGGCAAGGCGCAGCAGCTTCTCTCACAGGCCGACCTCGCCTGCTACACCGCGAAGGAGCTCGGCCGGGGCCGCAGCCACATCTACCGCAGCGACCGGCCGACGGGCGAGACCGCGCCGGTGGTTCTGTTCCCACAGGAGTTTCGCAACGCCCTGGAACAGGACCGCTTCCAGCTCTACTACCAGCCGATCGTGCCGCTGCAGAAGGGCAGCGGCCTGCCCGTCCACTACGAGTTCCTCCTTCGCCACCGGACCGACAGCGGCCGTCTCGTGTTGCCGCGCACGCTGATCGCCGCCGCCGAACGCCACGGATTGATGGCCGCGGTCGATCGCTGGGTCATCCGCGCGGCGCTCGGCCATCTCGCGGGTCATCGCAAGCGGTTCGGCCGCGGCACCATCGCCATCAACCTTTCCGGGAATTCACTCGACGATCCGGGGGTCGTCGACTATGTCGTCGCGCAGTTGGCGGCGCACGGGGTCGACGCCCGGACGGTCTGTTTCGAGATCACCGAGACGGAAGCGATCCGCGACCTCGGCCATGCCGCCAACGTGGCCCGAGGACTGAAGGAGCTGGGGTGCACGATCGCGCTCGACGATTTCGGCAGCGGCCAGAGCTCGTTCACCTACCTCAAGGCGTTGCCGGCGGACTACCTCAAGATCGACGGCAGCTTCGTCCGCCACGTGACGGAAAGCCCCGTCGACCGGTCGATCGTCTCGGCGATCAACGCCACCGGGAGGATCATGGGGCTGAAGACCATCGCCGAGTTCGCCCACAGCGAGGCGATCATCGGCTGTCTCCGCGATCTGGGCGTGGACTACGCACAGGGCGACGCCGTCGCGCCGCCCCGGCCGGTGCCGCCCCTCGAAGCCAGCGTCGAGCCGGCGCCGGCGGGACCCGCGGCCGTGCCACCCCACTCGCCGCCGGAACCGGGCCCAGCAGCCGTCGCCTGAAGGACCCGACGATTCGGCCGCGGGGGTACCGTCCGCGCGAACGGCACCGCCGGCGGGGCGGATTTGTGGCGCTGGTTCCAATCCTCTATCGCCATAGTTGAAGGGCTCGCCCCCGGCGCGTACATCTCGCCGCAGCGCCAACTGGCATGGATACAGCATGACGACGCGTGAGCCTCAGCCGAACCGCCGCCCGAGCAATGACGGAAGCTCCGGGCGTCAGGGCGAGCGCCGCTGGTGGCCGGTCCTCAAGTGGGGGCTGGTGGCGGCGATCTGGGCCGGGATCCTGGTCGGCGGCCTGTTCACGTGGTACTGGCTGACGCTTCCCGACGTCGATACGGCGCTGAACCCGACGCGGCGGCCATCCGTCACGATCCTCGCCCGCGACGGCAGCGAGATCGCCACCGTCGGCGACAACTTCGCGCGGCCCGTTTCGGTGAGCGAACTGCCGCCGGCGGTGGTCAAGGCCATCACCGCCATCGAAGACAGGCGGTTCTACGAGCACTTCGGCCTCGACGTCTACGGCGTCGCCCGCGCCGCCTGGAGCAACGTGCGCGCCGGCGGGATCGTCCAGGGCGGCAGCACCATCACCCAGCAGGCCGCCAAGACCC
>Ga0209573_1002940_pt1 | contig 20098 bp, 16 predicted proteins | sample TNRBio252014_DNA_FD_185870 | JGI IMG/M metagenome (GOLD analysis project Ga0209573, IMG submission 185870) | Wastewater treatment Type I Accumulibacter community from EBPR Bioreactor in Madison, WI, USA - TNR Reactor_6/25/2014_ DNA (SPAdes)... | ecosystem: Engineered > Bioreactor > EBPR >...
AAAGCCACCGCGCCGGACTGTCTGGACATCACCGCCTGGACCCAGACCCCGGATGGCGCTATGGATGAAATCATGGGTGTGCGCCATCAAACGCTACCGGTCGAGGGCGTGCAGTTTCACCCCGAATCGATCCTGACCGAACACGGCCATGCGCTGCTGCGCAATTTCCTGACCCGGCACTGACCCCCGGAGAACCGCCTCATGTCCATCACCCCGCAGGAAGCCCTGCAACGCACCATCGAACACCGGGAAATCTTCTACGACGAAATGCTGTCGCTGATGCGCCAGATCATGGCCGGCGAGATTTCGCCGGTGATGACTGCCGCGATCCTGACCGGCCTGCGGGTCAAAAAGGAAACGATTGATGAGATCACCGCCGCCGCCATGGTGATGCGCGATCTGTCCACCAAGGTGGAGATTCCGCCGCCGCACGAGCATTTCGTGGATATCGTGGGCACTGGCGGCGATGGCGCGCACAGTTTCAACATCTCTACCACCGCTATGTTTGTCATCGCCGCCGCCGGCGGGCGGGTCGCCAAGCATGGCAACCGTAGCGTTTCCTCGAAATCCGGCAGCGCCGACGTGCTGGAAGCGCTGGGGGCGCGCATCGACCTCCGTCCGGCACAGGTAGCCGAGTGTGTGCAAACGACCGGGATCGGCTTCATGTTCGCGCCCAACCACCATTCGGCGATGAAAAATGTCGCCCCGGTCCGCCGTGAGATGGGTGTGCGCACCATTTTCAACATCCTCGGCCCGCTGACGAATCCCGCCGGAGCGCCCAATCAGCTCATGGGTGTGTTTCATCCCGATCTGGTGGGTATTCAGGTGCGGGTGATGCAACGGCTTGGCGCGAATCATGTCCTGGTAGTGTGGGGCAAGGATGGCATGGATGAAATTTCGCTGGGCGCGGCCACGCTGGTCGGCGAATTGAAAAACGACGAAGTTGTGGAGTATGAGATTCACCCCGAGGATTTTGGGTTCGCCATGATGTCGAACCGCAGCCTCAAGGTCGAAAATGCTGAGCAGTCCAGGGTCATGATGCTCAACGCACTGGATAACCAGCCCGGCGCCCCGCGCGACATTGTGCTCCTCAACGCCGGCGCGGCGCTCTACGCCGCTAATCTGTCCGACTCTATCGCCGCCGGCATCGAGTTGGCGCGGGAAACTCTGGCCAGCGGCGCGGCGCGGGCCAAACTGGATGAATTCGTGCGCTGCACGCAGAAATTGGCGTCATGAGCGATACGCCCGACATCCTGCAAAAAATCCTCGCCCGCAAGGCCGAGGAAGTCGCCGAACGCCGCGCGCGGCTCAGCCTGGATACTTTGCGCCGGCAGATTGAGAACCTGTCGCCGCCGCGTCCGTTCCGAGGACGGTTGGAGCAGACCCTGGCTCAGGGCCAGGCTGCGGTCATCGCTGAAATCAAGCGCGCCTCGCCCAGCAAAGGACTGTTGCGCGATCCCTTTGACCCGGCGGAGATCGCCCGCAGTTATGCCGCCGCCGGCGCGACCGCCCTGTCGGTGCTGACCGACCATGATTTCTTCCAGGGCCACGAGGATTATCTACGGGAAGCGCGGTCGGCCTGTGCGCTGCCGGTGCTGCGCAAGGATTTCCTCATCGATCCGTATCAGGTTTATGAAGCCCGGTGGATCGGCGCTGACGCCATCCTGCTGATCGTGGCTGTGCTGGACGATGCCACGCTGCGGGAACTGGCGCGACGGGCGACGGATTTACAACTGGACGTGCTGGTGGAAGTTCACGACGCCGCTGAACTGGAGCGGGCGTTGCGGATCGACGCCCGGTTGATCGGCATCAACAACCGGAATCTGCGGACCTTTGCCACCCGGCTGGAAACGACGCTGGATTTGCTGCCCCGTATTCCCACTGACCGCACGGTGGTCACCGAAAGCGGGATTCATACCCCGGCGGATGTGGCGCGAATGCGTGAACAGGGCGTTCACGCCTTCCTGATCGGCGAAGCCTTCATGCGCGCGCCGGATCCGGGCGTGAAGCTGGCGGAACTGTTTGGGACACGCATCCCCCGCTGATAAAAATCAAACCACCCCGGCGCTTTGCGCCGCCCCTCCTTAACTCCAAGGAGGGGGACAGACTGGCTTTCGGGAGCGAAATCCTTATGAAAACCCGCATTACCTGGTTGGAAGACATGACCTACGTCGCCCAATCTCCCAGCGGTCATGCCCTGGTCATCGACGGTCCGCCAGAACTGGGCGGCCACAATTTGGGACCGCGCCCGATGGAAATGCTGCTCATGGGCATGGGGGGCTGCACCGCGATTGACGTAGTGAACATTCTGCGCAAGGCCCGACAGACGTTGTGCGGTTGTGAAGTACAACTTGAAGCTGAACGCGCCGACAACGATCCCAAGGTGTTCACGCAAATCCATGTGCATTTCATCCTGACCGGCCAAAATCTGAGCGCTAAACACGTTGAGCGCGCCATTCAGCTTTCGGCGGAAAAATACTGCTCAGCTTCAATCATGCTGGGTAAAACCGCCCAAATCACTCACACCTTCGAGATTCGCGCCGTCTGAGCCGACCTTCCACGAAAGCTCCGCGCGGTGGTCCAGTTACTGATTTCTGTTCAGCCGCGCCGCCGGACGTGGAAGCGCTCTATTCAGGCCAGCCGTTTTTCATGCTGGAGGTTGGGTTGTGAGTGCTGGACGGCTCGGAGTATTAACCATTGCGGTATTCAAAACTCCATAAGACCGGGATCAATTCGTGCTGATCTCGCAGCAACAAGCATCTCTTGCCGGTATGGAATTCATACTTTCTGTCCCGCAAAAACTCAAAGGGATTACCGATAAGCTGCGCTGACCGGTAACAGTCTGTAAACGGAACATCATCTTCATATTCCCAAATATCGGCTGCCTTATCTTCGGTCTTAATCAGGCAGCAGCCATAACGCACATCACTTGCCATGACCAGAGAACTCACTGGCATAAAGCAAAGCGCTAATACACCCACCAAGAACTTGGATTGCTTCATAAGAATCACCCCTTTGATTTTCCTAATGTTCAGTTTGGAAACCCCTTGGCTCATGTTCCTCATATTATCACCTTACATGACTCCCGACGAAGTAGATGACCAAGCAGGTATCCAGATAAACCCGCGATAGATTCAATCCCATGCATCGCGCTCCGCCTGGATTTGAGCGTCGATGGCTTCTGCTGTCCACTGGCATTTCAAGGGTAAAGGATGTTCCGCAAGGAATTTAAGAAGGGTTCTTCGACGGTTCTTGTGGAGCTAGGCGAACCAAGGATAGCTATGAAGACAACCCATTGATCTGAAAAGCCGTGAAGCCAATGTCCAACCGGGCCTGTCGGCCCGAACCTCGCCAAACAAGCCGATTCCACAAGAACTGTCGAAGAACCAGATGCTTCTTCAAAACTGACACCGTGCTTGCGGTGGTTTACTGCGACCTTTTTCGTATCCCACGCAAAGCTCATGACTATCCAATGACTGTTAGGCTGGTTAATTGAATGTTTAGGGTGCCAAAAAGATAATGTCAAAGTTCACTTTCAAAATTATCGACGCTTTCCAAGGCTAGGTAAACCACCGGAAACTAGAGTTACCCTAATTTGTGTTTGTGATTTATGTTGGCTTTTTCTATGGTCACGCCGAGCTTCGATTGTTGAAAATCTTTTGTTACAAAATTTGCATTGATATTTTTTACTACGAATTTTGTTGTTAGGAATTTTCCAGCCATTTTTTTCGGCAACTGCTTTACGAACATTAGATGCTTGGCCTGGATTGCATCCAAGAAATTCAGCAACAACTTTATTGCTAGTTATTTCTGAATACTCACGCCCTTTTGCTTGAAGGCGTGATGCGTAAGTTTCTCTCGCTATTCCAACAGAATCATCACTATCTACTGTACGTCGACGCTGAACTATATTTTCTGCTCTGACACGATCCCAATTTAAGCGAGTCATAGAAAATCCCTCTAATGCCTAACGACCTGCTTCACCTGCCCCGCGTAGCGGGGTCAGGTGCAAGCCACAGTTAGGCCGGTTGAACTTGAGTTGCTAAAGGAGGACTGCAACCTAACCTATTAGGCTGCAACTTCAATGTATTCAACTCTACTAGAGGGTTCTGGGATTGATAAATTATCTTCACGCATTCCACGTAGATGAAACTCAATAGCTTCCTGAATTTGGGTTTCAGTTTCTTCTACAGTTTTACCCGTGGCTACGCAGCCAGGAAGATCAGGAACATAAGCAGCATAGTTCTGTTCTGCTTTTTCAATCACAATTGCGTAACGCATATAAACCTCGTCACTTTTTCAGATGGGCTTGCTTCAAAATACTACTTTGCGTTCCGGGAGTTAGATCATCACTCGGTTTGCCAGGTACAGTCACTCGTCCTGATTTCGTTGGATGTTTAAACTGCCGATGACTACCTTGGGTAGCAACCAAGTACCAATCATCTGCTTTAAGTATTTTCAGTATCTCGCTGACTTTCATAAAGACAGAGTAAATTTCCGTGCCGTTAAAGTCAAAAATCAGAGAGCCTAACGAATTTGCTCACCGGGGCCGCGCCACTCGATGAGCGTTCAAATGCCAACACTGGCTATGGCGCGGTCTCCGGTGCAGCAGCCAGTTAGGCCAGTTATACTTCGCTAAACCACTTTATGTGCTTGCTCATTGGCGACAATAGAATGCGACGGAATTACCGTCCAAGTACAACACCTTTAGCTATGGTTTTCTCTGCTCCAAATAATTGCAAAAATTTTTATAAAGGGTCAAAGCTCGATCCCCTGATAATTCGCCCGCATATTCTTTTTCAAATCCTGCCGTCCAACCCTTTGTTGCCCAATCGTTAAGCAGACCATAAACCGATGGGTGAAACTTCAATTCATTTTGTATCGCTTCATTTTCCATTTGGTCATACATAAATTTTGCTCGTTTCTCGTGATTATCTAGCGTTCCATCTTTGGTAAGTTCCAGCAGTTCGTTGAGAATTGCCTGGTTATATTCTTTTGTTGGACTCTTGCTTAGATTTCCTCTGTTTCTTTTCATGTCACCCTCTAATAATAAATAGTCGGCTCAATTTCATATGGCCTAACGTGAAGTAGACCCCCTAAAAGGTGCAATCAAACACACCACCAAGGGGCATTTTGCATCCGGCTATCGCCTAGCCAGATGATTTTACTGAATATCTCCCATCGGAGCACCCCCGAAACCTACCAGCAAACGCCCCACCCGCCCCAGAACACCTCGCGTGCACGGCGGCGCGGCAAGTTCTTTAAAGTATATGCTTCAAAACGTATCTTTATAAAATCAGCCACACCGAAAAAATAACAGCCATCACCCAACGCATCGTCCCCCGACGATACCGACAAACGTAGCGGCAATGGAAAGGGGGGTTGAGCCAGTGAATGAGTGAAACGGCTGGAGAATTTTCTCAGCCCCGCAACGCCGCCCGCAGCCGCTCCACCCCCTCGGCCAGTCGTGGAATCGCGTTGGTGTAGGCGAAACGGACGTGCCGTTGCGGCCGGTGGTAGCCGAAATCGAGGCCCGGCGTGATAGCGACGCCGGTTTCTTCCAGCAACCGCAGGGCGAACCCGTAGCTGTCGTCGGTGAAGCGGCTACAGTCAGCGTAGAGATAAAACGCGCCGTCCGGAGTGACGGGGATATGAAAACCCAGTTCGCGCAACGCTGGCAACAGAAAATCCCGCCGCGCCTGAAATTCCCGCCGCCGCTCCTCAAAAATCGCCTGCGCCTCGGGCGTGAACGCCGCCAGCGCCGCATATTGCGCCGGGGTGGACGCCGCCAGGTACAGGTTCTGCGCCAGCTTTTCCGCGTCGCCGACGCCATCGTCCGGCGCAACCAGCCAGCCCAGCCGCCAGCCGGTCATCCCATAATACTTACTGAAACTGTTGACGACGAACACCCGCTCTGAATACGCCAGCGCCGTTTGAATCGACGCACCGTAAGTCAGACCGTGATAAATCTCGTCCATGATCACCCGCCCGCCGTATGCCTCGACCACCGCAATTATCGCCGCCAACTCATCAGGCGCGATCACCGTGCCGGTGGGATTGGCCGGCGAGGCCAGCAATACCGCGACCGTCCGTTCGTCCCAATGGCGTTCGACCAGTTCGGCGGTGAGCTGGTAACCCGTGTCCGGCCCAACCGGGATTCCCACCGCCTCGCCTTCCACCAGCCGCACAAAATGCCGGTTACAGGGGTAACCGGGATCGGCCAGCAGCACCCGGTCGCCGGGATTGATCCGCACCGCCGTCGCCAGTTGCAGCGCACCCGACGCGCCGGGCGTGATGAGGATGCGCCGGGCCGGAACCTCGACGCCATAACGGTCCCGGTAGTGATTGCTAATAGCCTGACGCAGTTCCGGCAGGCCCGCGGCGGCGGTGTAACGGGTGCGACCTTCCCCCAGCGCCCGCTGCCCGGCGGCGATGATCGGCGCTGCGGTGGAAAAATCCGGCTCGCCGATTTCCAGATGGATGATCGAGCGGCCCGTGGCTTCCAACGCCTTGGCGCGGGCCAGCAGCGCCATGACGTGAAACGGCGCGATGTCCGCCATGCGTCGGGCGGATGCGACGGAGTTAACGGCCAAACGCCCGCCCCTGGTCATCTTCTTCTTCGTGAATCGCCAAATCGGCCAGATTGGTCGATGACCGTCCGGAGCCAACCTCCGAGCTTTCGGCCAGGCGGATTTGCAGACCGACATTGTTCTTGGAATCGGCGTTCTTGATCGCTTCATCCTTGGAAATCTTGCCTTCCTTGTACAGCTTGAACAGTGCCTGATCGAAGGTCTGCGTGCCCGATTCCGTGGATTGCTCCATGGCGTCCTTGACGTAATCAATCTTGCCCTTCTGGATCAGGTCGGCGATATAGGGTGTGTTCAGCAGCACTTCCACCGCCGGCACCAGCCCGCCGTTCAGCGAGCGGATCAGCCGCTGCGAGATGATGGCGCGCAGGTTCAGCGCCAGGTCCATCAGCAATTGCGGACGGGCATCCTCCGGGAAAAAGTTGACGATGCGATCCAGCGCGCCGTTGGCGTTGTTGGCGTGCAGAGTGGACAGCACCAGATGGCCGGTTTCGGCAAAGGTCAGCACATATTTCATCACATCGCGGGCGCGGACCTCGCCGACCAGAATCACGTCCGGCGCTTCACGCATGGCGCTGCGCAGGGCGTTTTCATAGTTGTGGGTATCAATGCCGATTTCGCGCTGGCCGACCACCGATTTCTTGTGCTGGTGGGTGAATTCAATCGGGTCTTCAACAGTGATGATATGGCCGGGGGCGCTGGAATTGCGGTGGTCGATCATCGCCGCCAGGGTCGTGGACTTGCCGGAGCCGGTAGCCCCGACCAGCATGACCAGGCCGCGTTTTTCCATCACGATCTGCCGGAGCAGGGGCGGCAAGCCCAGTTCCTCGACCTGGGGAATGTCGCCCTTGATGTAGCGGATCACCATGGACACCTCGCCGCGCTGCCGGAACACGTTGGAGCGGAACCGGCCGACCCCGTGCAGCGGAATGGCGAAGTTGAGCTCCCACTCGTGTTCAAACTCCTTGATTTGATCATCCTTCATGACCGAGTAGGCGATCTCGCGCACCTGCCCCGGTCCCAGCACCTTGTTGCCGATCGGGCGCACCACGCCGCCGATTTTGATGTTGACGGGCGCTCCGACATAGAAAAACAGATCGGAGGCGTTTTTATCGACCATCAACTTGAGGTACGGAGTGATGTCCACGGAAAGCCCTCCCTTAAGCCAGCCGGTTCAGACCATTCAGCGCGGCGACGCGATACGCCTCGGCCATGGTCGGATAATTGAAGGTGGTATTGACGAAATATTGGATCGTGTTGGCCTCGCCCTGCTGGGCCATGATCGCCTGGCCGATGTGGACGATTTCCGCCGCCTGGTCGCCAAAGCAGTGAATGCCGAGAATTTCCAGCGTGTCGCGGTGGAACAGCAGCTTGAGAATCCCGACGGTGCGGCCCGTGATCTGGGCGCGCGCCAAGCTCTTGAAATAGGCGTGGCCGACCTCGTAGGGCACCCGCGCTTCGGTCAGTTCGCGCTCGGTGCGGCCCACCGAACTGATCTCCGGCGAGGTGTAAATGCCGGTCGGAATATAGTCCACCAGATGATGGTCACAACTGCCGCTGACCAGATGGGTGGCGGCGAAGCGACCCTGATCATAGGCGGCGCTGGCCAGGCTGGGATAGCCGATCACGTCGCCCACCGCGTAGATGTGGGGCAGGGCGGTGCGATAGTTTTCGTCCACCTTGAGCTGACCCCGATTGCTGGGAGTGATGCCCAGCGTTTCCAGGCCCATATTGGCGGTGTTGCCGGTGCGGCCATTGGCCCACAGCAGCACATCCGCCTTGATCCGCTTGCCGGACTTGAAACTCATCAGCGCGCCGTCCGGCAGCCCTTCCACTGCTTCATATTCCTCGTTGTGACGGATCATTACTCCCTGGTCGCGCAAGTGGTAGCTCAGCGCGTGGGCGATTTCGTCGTCGAGAAAGGACAGCAGCTGCGCGCGGGTGTCCGCCAGGTCCACCTTGCAGCCCATGTTGCGGAAGATACTGGCGTATTCGCAGCCAATCACCCCGGCGCCGTAAATCAGAATGGAACGGGGCGTGGTGGACATGCTCAGCAGGGTGTCGCTGTCGAAAATGCGCGGGTGATTGAAATCGATGTCGCGCGGACGGAAGGGATGGGAACCGGACGCGATGACGAAGGCGTCAGCGGTCAGGATCGCCGGCTCGACGCTGTTGCTGGAACGGACTTCAAGGGTATGCGCATCCAGAAACTTGGCGTGGCCGTGGTACAGCCGGACCCGGTTGCGCTCGTAAAAATCCCGGCGCATGGTGGTCTGGCGGGCGATCACCGATTCGGCGGAGCGCAACAGGTCGGGATAGGACAGCTTCAGGGCGTGACCCAGCGCCGCGCGAAAGGCCGGGCTGGTGTTGAATTCCAGCATCCGGTTGATGGCGTGCCGCAGGGCCTTGGAGGGAATGGTGCCCCAGTGGGTGCAGCCGCCGCCGACCAGGTGGTATTTTTCGATCACCGCCACAGACTTGCCGTCTTTGGCGGCTTTCATGGCGGCTCCCTCGCCTCCGGGGCCGGTGCCGATCACGATGACGTCGTAGTTCTGGTCGTTCATGGGTGCGCTCGTCGGTGGTTTCGGCGGTGGACACGGGACACACCGCCGATGCTGAAGGGTTAGCAATTATAGTCTAGTCCCGCTGGGCGACTGGGGCAAAAGACGGTGGAATCCAGCCGCCGCCGGCTAGGCGCTCTGGTGGTTCTCGTGTATGCTGCGTTGCATCATCAACACCGCCACTCCTCAGGTAATGATCATGGCGACCGCCATTCTCGTCGTCCCCACCGAACAGCGGGTCGGGTTGACCACCGTCGCCCTGGGCCTGGTGCATGCGCTCGACCGCGAAGGCATTCCCGTCGGTTTCTGTAAACCCATCAGCCAGCCGCATGCGACCGACACCGGTCCGGAGCGATCGACCCGCCTGGCCCGTACCGTGACCAGTCTGACCCCACCCGAACCTCTCCCGGTCGCTGAAGCCGAAAGCCTGCTGGGCCACGGTCGGGAAAACATCCTGCTGGAAGAAGTGATTGCCCGTTACGAGCAGGCCGCCCAGCACGCCGCCATCGTTGTGGTCGAAGGTCTGGTGGACACGGAGGAACAGCCCTACGGAACCAGTCTCAACGCCAAAATGGCGCAGAGCCTGGATGCCAAGATCGTCATCGTCGCCGCACCGGGCCATGACACGCCCCGGCAGGTCGCCGATACCGTGGAAGTCGTAGCTCGCGCCTATGGCGGCATCCACCACGAGCGGATGATCGGTTGCATTCTCAACCTGCTGGACGCGCCGGTCGATCCAGTGGGCCATATCCGCTTCGACTTCAGCCGCGCCGAGAACAGCCATGGACCCAGCCATGAGGCCGAGTTCCGCACCGAGTGCGCCCGGCACTGGCCGGAAACTTTCAAACTGTTAGGCTGCATTCCCTGGCAGCGCGAGCTGATCGCGCCCCGGGTGCGCGACATCATGCACATGATCAACGCCCAGGCGATCAACGAGGGCCAACTGGACCGCCGCGTCACTCACGTCGCCCTGGGCGCTCGCACCCTGGCTAACAGTTGTCAGGATCTGCGCTCGGGCGCGCTGGTCATCGCCCCCGGCGACCGCGACGATCTGCTGCTGGCGGTATGCATGGCGGCGATGAGTGGTACGCATATCGCCGCTCTCCTGTTGACCGGCGGCCTCAAGCCGGATCCGCGCATCTGGAAGCTGTGCGGGCCGGCGCTCGACGCCGGTCTGCCGGTGCTGACCATTGCCTACACCACCATGCAGTCGGTGCTGTACCTGCCCTATATCAATCTGGAAATCCCGATTGATGACCGCGACCGGATGCAGCGAGCAACGGAAGCGGTCGCCGCGCATATCAGTCTGGATTGGAGGGAGCCGCTGCTGAGCAGCCTTGAGGAGCGGCGCCTGAGTCCGCCGGCGTTCCGGCATATGCTGGTCGAACGCGCCCGCCGGGCCAACAAGCGCATCATCCTGCCCGAGGGCAATGAACCGCGCACCATCGAGGCGGCGATTATGTGCCACCAGCGCGGCATCGCCCGCTGCGTGCTGATGGGCGATTCCGGGCGCATGCACCGGCTGTCGGCCCGTCGGGGCATGACCATCCCGCCGGACATCGAGATTATCGACCCCGCCCAGATTGACCGGCGCTACGTCGACGCCCTGGTGGAACTGCGCCAGCACAAGGGACTGACGCCGGGACTGGCCGAGGAGGAACTGCACGATCCGGTGGTGCTGGGCACCGTGATGCTGCACCTGAACGAAGTGGACGGGCTGGTTTCCGGCGCGGTGCATACCACGGCCAATACCATTCGCCCGGCCCTGCAACTGATTAAAACCGCGCCCGGCGTCAAACTGGTTTCCTCCATCTTCTTCATGTGTCTGCCCGAGCAGGTGCTGGTCTATGGCGACTGCGCCATCAACATCGATCCCAGCGCCGAGGAACTGGCCGACATCGCGATCCAGAGCGCCGATTCGGCCTTGGCCTTCGGCATCACGCCCCGGGTAGCGATGCTGAGCTACAGTACGGGCGGTTCCGGCAGCGGCAGTAACGTGGAGAAGGTCAAGGAGGCCACCCGGATCGCCCGTGAGCGGCGGGCGGAACTGTTGATCGACGGGCCGCTGCAATACGACGCGGCGGCGATCAAAACCGTTGCTCAGAGCAAAGCGCCGGACAGTCAGGTGGCCGGGCGGGCCACGGTGTTCATCTTCCCGGATTTGAACACCGGCAACACCACTTATAAGGCGGTGCAGCGCAGCGCGGACGTGATCAGCATCGGCCCGATGCTACAGGGCCTCAACAAGCCGGTGAACGATCTATCGCGCGGGGCGCTGGTGGAGGACATCGTGTTCACCATCGCCCTGACCGCGATCCAGGCCGAGCAGGCCCGGGAACGGGAACGCAGTTCGCGTTGATCAGTGCCGCTCGAACACTTCGAGCCGCGCTGGCGGCAGATTGCTCCAGATGATCTTGCTGGACAGCCGGTGAAAACCGGGCAGCCACCGGGCGCGAGTGCCGCGCAGATCGTAGGTATACTGGATCAGCAGACCGCCTGACGGCAGCAGGGTCTCAAACTGCTGGCTGATGGCGCGGGTCACCGGCGGCGGCAGTGAGCGCAGAGGCAGACTGGACACGATACTGCCAATGCCTCGATGACGGTCACGGTCGAGCAGGTGGGTAAGCTGAGCGGCGTCGCCCTGGATGATCCGTAATTGCGGGAAACGCTGGCGCAGATGAGCGGCCAGAGTGGGCGACCGTTCCACCACCGCCAGCTTCCAGGGCGGCACCCCATGTTTGAGCAGGGCGGCAGTGACTGCGCCCGTCCCGCCGCCCAGCTCAACCACCAATCCCTCCCGGTTCAGCGGCACTCGAGCCGCCATGGCGCTGGCCAGCGCCGGCGCGCTGGGACAGGCCGCGCCCATGGCCCGTGGATTGGCCCAGATTTCCCGGGTAAACAGCGCCAGCGAAGCGGCGCCGGGATTTTGCAGTAGAACCTTGACGAGACGTTTCATACCCTACCTGATGGTGAATCCCCGTAATGAGGCGACAGGCCAATGACCTTGAGCGGGGCATTGTAGTTCATCCGGGGGTTGGGGGGTGACGGCTAAACGCGGGGTGGGGACGGACTGGAGGGGGGGAAAACCAGGGACCGAACAACCGCCGGGCAACCGGCGGTGGCGTCACCATCAGGACGGGGTGCGCAACTGTTCCTGTTCGGCTTCGAACAGCACGGAGGCCAGTTGGTGCAAGCCTTCTTCTTCGGCGATTTCAGAGATTTCTTCCCACGAAGCGCCCCGGTCGATGGCGGCGGCCGTCTTGCTGCCCTCCGGTAATTCCTTGCGGGCTTCATGCAGGAACGAATCGGTCGCCCCGGCCTGATCCTCAACAGTCTCCGGTCCGGTTCGCAGCGCTTCCTGCTCGGCTTCGAACAGTACCGAAGCCAGCTTGTGCAGACCTTCTTCCTCGGCCAGTTCGGAAATTTCCTCCAGACTGGCGCCCCGGTCGATGGCGGCGGCGGTCTGGCTGTGGTTGGGCAAATCGTCCCGGAAGAACCGGAGCGTTTGGTCGATGTTCTTCATCTCCACGATCAAACTCCTGCTGAGAGTGGCTGGTCGGATGCAATCGCGCGGCAAGTCTATTATGGCCTCGGGTAAAAGCCAATCACGATGCACCGAGCGGGGCCGCCTAATACGCTTCGAACTCGAATCGGGCTTCACCAATGGTCAGGATATCGCCAGCTTCCAGGGCCAGCACCTCGTTGGTCGCCAGTCCGTGACAACCCACCTGAATCGAACCCGGCCCCGCCAGATTCTGAATCCAGTACATCCCTTCCCGGAACAGCAACTCGGCTTGCAGCGCCGCCACGCCGCCTGCGGCAATCCGCAGGCCGGCCTGGGGGGAACTGCCCAGCGACAGCCACTTGGGAACGTAATAGTGAACCACCGGCTGACCGGCAGCGGCGCTGCGCTCGAACCGTGCATACAGCAGCGCGCCGGGGTTGCCGACGCCGTTCAGTTCAGCGACCCGGTCCTGCATCAGCGTCAGGTTGATGTAGCGGTTTCTGAGCCGGGTCCGGGCGTCCTCGCTGCCGGCGTGCTGGTCGCGCTGGTGCAGGATATCAACCAGTTCGAGCAGATAGTGGCCGAATTTATCGCGCGGTTCCTGAGGATCCCAGTCCGGCGGCGGGCCACTCTCGTTGTTTCGATCCCAGGCCAGAGTCAGTTTCAGAGGGTAGAGGTCGCAAATCTGCAAGTCATCGTCGGTTTCCAGCAGATACCACTGGCCGCGCTGCAATCGCTGGCCGTTGCGGCGGGTGCAGGTCCGTCCTTGGTCGCTGGCCGGCATCAGCGCCAACTGGTCGCCCAGGGCGCAAATCACCGCGTGCAGCCGGGAAATGCGGGTAAACTCCGGCACGAAACCCAGGGCGAAATCGCCGAAACCCGCACCCGTGGCCGGATTGTAGCGTCCCAGGATCATGAACGGACGCGACACCAGTTCGATCCGCGCCGGGGCGTGAGTGGGATCCGCGGTGAGCAACAGCGCCCGGGTCAGGGGCGTACCGCGCCCCAGCGCCTGGCTGGTGGCGACCACTGCGGCCCGCAGACGATGGGTGCGTTCCTCATCGGTGCGCAGTTCCAGCGGCAGGGTGAACGCTGAACCGCCCGCGCCCATCGGTCCGGCCAGGGCCGCGATTTCAGCCAGCATCGCCAGAGAGTCCGGCCAGAAACGATCCGGGTGCGATTCGGTTCCCAGAGCTTCGCCCGCCTCCCCGCCGGCGGTGGAAGACGGTAACGGCCACTGGATCGCGTCCGGCCCCCGGTAGGCGTACCAGGTTCCGCGATGGTCCAGCAGGTCAATGTCCAGTTGCAGCGCCGCCAGGCCCGGTCCGGTTCGGGTGACCCGGTACTCCAGATAGACCGGCTGGGCGTCCCGGCCGTCCAGCAGTCGCAGCGAGACCGCCTGACCGCCATGGGTGAACTTCAGATCGGCGCTGCGCGCCCGCACCCGGATTTCCCGGTACAGCCACCAGGTCGGGTTGATCAGCAGCACACACAACACGCCGCCGGCTTCCGGCGTCGCTCTCGGCATCATCGCCAGGGCTGCCAGCAACGGTTGCTGCTGTTCGGCCAAGCGCGCCATCCGCTGCTCTGCCTGGAGGCGCCAGGTGACAGGACCGCTGTGCAGCAGCCATCGATAGCGGTGGTAAAAGTTGCGAAAGGCGTCCTGATCCCGCGCGGTGGCGCGTTCCTGCCGGGCGGCGATGCCATTGAGCAATTGCACGAAATCACGCAGCGCGGGCGTGTTGGCCGTCGCCGGATCGGGGAGGGATTCCGGGAGGGTGGCCGGTGGCGAGGGTAACGCCACGGTGGGCGCGGGCGTCGCCGCCGTCTCGGTCTCGACCGGGGTCGGCACGGGCGCTGATCGGGGTTCAGCGGCGAGCGCCTCGTTCAGCGCAAAATCGAAGTCCATATCCAGTTCTGCGCCATTCAGATCAAACTCATCGCCCGCCTCGGCCAGCGTCACCCTGCCGGGGGCCAGCGTAGCGTCGGCGTGATCCCCGAGAAAACAGCTCCGAGCCGCCTCGTCCACCATGGCTGGGGTAATTTCACGTTCCGATTGCAGGCTGGCGAACAGCAACACCGTGTCGCATAACAGCGCGATGGCGCGGGGAGCGCCCTGACCATAGTGCGCGACCCGTTCGAGGGCGGCGGGCGACAGCAGATCGCTGCCCGCGTAACCGGCGGCGTTGAGTTGGTGGGCGATGAACAGCCCCGTTTCCATCGCGCTCAGGCGCGCAAGGCGATAGCGAACGCGGATCGCCGCTTGCAGGGGTTGCAACTCGGGTTGACGCAACCGGCCTTCAATATCGGGCAATCCCGCCAGCACCACCTGCAACTGCTGATGAGGTTCTGGCGCGGAGGCGGCCACGAATGTCCACAGCCGTTGCAGGGCGTCGAGGCGCAGATGGTGGGCATCGTCGACGAGCAGGGCCACCGCCTGACCACGGCTGGCATAGGCGGCCAGCGTATCCAGCAGTTGCCGGTTGCGCTGGTCGACGTCCATGCCTTCATCCCGCAATCCCAGATCAGCGCTGAGATAATTGAGGATGTCGGAAAAATCGAGATGGGCATTGTTGAGCAGAACAAAGCGGATATCGTCGGCTTCCGCCATGCAGCGGTTCAGGATCAGGGTTTTGCCCAGCCCCGCCTCGCCGGTCAGCAGGATCACGCCCCGCCGCGCCCGGACCCCGCCCAGAATGGCTGCACAAGCGGCGTCGAAGTCGGCGTTGCGATAAAAGCTGTGCGAATCCTTCGGTTTAAAGGGTTTATGGTCAAACCCGAAGTAGCTGGTATACATCGCATGCCCTCTTGGCCGCCGGTCGCTGAAATGATTTTAACCGATTTACGCGAAAAGCCCCGCCCACATTCCGGGTTTGCGACGAATGGCTTTTCGTCGCCTCCGCAGTGGCCTGATCATCTTAAGTCGGCCTTTGGGTTGCTATACTGTTTAAATTAACGGGGCATTGCAGCCTTTTTCGCGACCTGATCCAAGACAGCACCGCAATTTGGCGCTTGCGCCCCGCCCGCAAACCGGCCCTGTGCAGCGTTAGCCGCGCGGGCCGACATTCCACTCGTAACGGCGTTCGATGGCCTTCGCCGTGGTTTTCATAACTGCCGCCCGGAACAACAATCCCTCCCGTTCGCCGCATGGCCGAGGATTTGCCTACGTCTCCCAGTCCCTCCCCGCCATCGGCGCTTCCGCCCACCGCCTCGCTGCTGGACGCGGGCGGTGTTCCGCAACCCTTTCAGCCGCTGGCGCGCTATCGGGGACTGTTGCAGCGCTGGCTGCGGGTCAACGGGCAATTGTGCGGATTGCTGGCGGGCGGGCTGGTCGCCTATGTACGCGCCCTGCCGCCGGACGAACGCCAGGGCCGCCGGTTGTGGCTGACGCGCCAGGTCGCGGCGCTGGCGGCGCGCGGTCTGGATCCGGCGCTGGTGAATCTCCCGTTCGCCGCCCAGTTGCGTTGCCGGCTGGAGCAGCTCGGCCCGACCTATATCAAACTCGGTCAGATCATGGCGGTGCGCGAGGACATGTTGCCGCGCGTGATCACCGACGAATTGAAAAATCTGTTTGATCAGGCTCCGGCCGCGCCCTTTGCGGCGATTCGCGCCCTGGTTGAAACCGAGCTGGAGCAGCCACTGGCGGCGCTGTTCAGCCAGGTCGAAGAGCAGCCGCTGGGTTCGGCTTCGCTGGCCCAGGTGCATCGCGCCACCACCCGCGCCGGTGAGGCGGTGGTGATCAAAGTGCTCAAGCCGGGCGTGCGCGAAACGGTGCTGGCCGATCTGACTCTGCTGCGCCTGCTCGGCAGGCTGCTGAACGGGTTGGTTCCCCACTATCAGCCGGCCGCCATCATCGAGGAATTTCGCACCTACACGGTTCGTGAACTGGATCTGACCGCCGAGGCCGACAATGGCGAAACCTTCGCCGCTCATTTTCACGACATCCCGGCGATTGTGTTCCCGCGCATGTTTCGGGAACTCAGCAGTATCAGCGTCCTGACCATGGCCTATCTGGACGGCTTTAAGCCCGGCGAGCCGGCGACCTTCAGTTTGGATGAAGCGGCGCGGGCACAGGTGGTCAAGCTCGGCGCTCAGGCCATTTTGCGGATGCTGTATCGGGACGGCTTCTTTCACGCGGACCTGCATGCCGGCAACCTGTTGATTCTGAATGGTCAGGATACCCAGGTTGGGTTTATCGACCTGGGCATGGTCGGCCGCTTTGAGGACGAGACCCGGCGACGGTTGCTGTACTACTACCATGCGCTGGTCAATGGCGATGTCGAAAAAGCGGCCTGGCATCTGAGCGGCATCGCCGATCTGGGGCCGGGCGGCAATCCTGGCGAATTCCGCCGGGCGGTGGTGGAACTGTCGCGGCGCTTCCTGCTGCATGCGCAGCGGGGCGATTTCAGCATCGCCCGGCTGATTCTGGAATCGATGCGGCTGGGAGGCCGCTACCGGATGTATTTCCGGGTCGATCTGGTGCTGATGATCAAGGCGCTGGTGACATTCGAGGGCGTCGGGCGGATGGTGGATCCAGACCTGGACGTGGTGGCGCTGTCGCGGTTGTACATTGGCCGCATCTTCCGCGACCAGTTCCGGCTGGAGCGGCTGACCCGGGAATTATGGCGCAACGGCCCGGAACTGCTGGATCTGGTCGGGCGGTTGCCGGAGCTGCTGGCGCAATCGACCCGCCAGATGGATTATGCCGACCCGGCGCCGTCCGCAGCGCCGCTGGCGGGATTACGAGGGGCCATTCTGGGGGCCGCCTGCATTCTCGGCGGCGTACTGACGCTGATCCAGTCGGATGCCTGGTTGCTGGGCAGTGGGCTGCTGCTGGCGGGGTTCTGGTGCTACGGGCGCGGCGCTTAGGGTTCTCTACGTCGTGGTCACGGGTCGCTGCGGGGCGCGAGGAAGCCCGCGCTGCAAGGCCCGAATGCCCTGTTCCAACCCTTCCAGCGTCAGCGGAAACATCCGTTCCCCCATCAACTCCCGCACCATCTGGATCGAGGGCACATAGCTCCACCGGTTCTGATGCTGCGGGTTGAGCCAGATCGCGTGCGGCCAGACTGTCAACAGCCGGTTCAGCCACACATCGCCTGCTTCGGGGTTGAAATGCTCGACGCTGCCGCCCGGATAGGTGATTTCATAAGGACTCATGGTGGCGTCGCCCACTAGGATCAACTTGTAATCGGGCGTAAAGGTGCGCAGGACCGTCAGGGTATCCATCTTTTCGGTATAGCGGCGGCGGTTGTCCTTCCAGACGCCTTCATAAACCATGTTGTGAAAATAGAAATACTCCAGATGCTTGAACTCGCCGCGCGCTGCCGAAAACAACTCTTCGCAGGCTTGCACGTGATCGTCCATCGAGCCGCCGACATCGAGAAACAGCAGCACCTTCACCGCGTTATGCCGCTCCGGCACCATCTTTAAATCCAGCCAGCCGGCGTTGCGCGCGGTGGAACGGATGGTGTCGTCCAGATCGAGCTCCTGGGCCGCGCCTTCCCGGGCGAAGCGCCGCAATCGCCGCAGCGCGACTTTGATATTGCGGGTGCCCAGCTCCACGGTGTCATCCAGGTTGCGAAACTCGCGCCGATCCCAGACTTTCACTGCCCGGCGGTGGCGCGAGACGTCCTGACCGATGCGGATGCCCTCCGGGTTGTAGCCGTAAGCGCCGTAAGGCGACGTGCCCGCCGTGCCGATCCATTGGTTGCCGCCCTGGTGGCGACCCTCCTGTTCGGCTATGCGCTGAGCAAAGGTTTCCATCAGCTTTTCCCAGCCGCCCAGTGCTTCGATGAGCGCCTTGTCCTCGTCGCTCAAGGTCAGTTCCGCCAGTTTATGCAGCCATTCCAGCGGCACGGTCGCGCCGATCAGTTCGTTAAACCGCGTTTCCTGACCTTTGAAGTGGCTGCCAAACACCTGATCGAAGCGGTCGTAATGGCGCTCATCTTTTACCAGCGCCGCCCGCGCCAGATAATAGAATTCCTCGACGCTATGGGCGGCGACGCGCTGATGAAGCGCTTCCAGCAGAGTCAGGAACTCGGTCAGAGTGACCGGAACCCCGGCTTTGCGCAGCTTGGAAAAAAAATCGGTCATCATCGACTCATTGATCCTTTTTCCGGCGGCTCATAAACAACAGCCGTTCAAACAAATGCACGTCCTGTTCGTTCTTCAGCAGCGCGCCGTACAGCGGCGGAATCGCCTTGCGCGAGTCACTGCGCAGCGCCTCAGGCGGAATGTCCTCAGCCACCAGCAGTTTGATCCAGTCCAGCAGTTCCGAGGTGGACGGGCGCTTTTTCAAGCCCGGCGCTTCGCGGATTTCGAAAAACGCCTCCAGCGCCTCACTCAACAGCCGCTTTTTTAAATCCGGATAATGGACCCGCACGATCCGTTCCATGGTCTCCTTGTCGGGGAACCGGATGTAATGGAAAAAGCAGCGGCGCAGAAACGCATCCGGCAATTCCTTCTCGTTGTTACTGGTGATGATGATCACTGGACGATGCCGGGCTTTGACCGTTTGCTGAGTCTCGTAAACATGAAACTCCATCCGGTCCAGTTCCAACAGCAGATCATTGGGAAACTCAATGTCGGCCTTGTCGATCTCGTCAATGAGCAGGACCGGCTGCACCTCGCTGGTGAAAGCCTGCCACAGCTTGCCCTGGACGATGTAGTTGCCGATGTCGTAAACCCGCGCATCGCCCAATTGCGAATCGCGCAAGCGCGATACCGCGTCGTATTCGTATAAGCCCTGCTGGGCCTTGGTGGTGGACTTGATGTGCCACTGGAGAAACGGCCGGTTCAGGGCCAGGGCGACTTCCTCGGCCAACTGGGTCTTACCGGTGCCCGGCTCGCCCTTGACCAGCAGTGGCCGGCCTAAAGTCACGGCGGCGTTCACCGCGGTCATCAGATCGTCGGTAACAACATAGCGGTCGGTGCCGCTAAAACGGGTGGCAGACATGGGAACGGAGTCTCCTGCGGCGCGCGCAACGCCAAAGGTGGATGCGGGATTTGAGCCTGGATTGTTGGACAACACGGCGCTGGGCGCAAGTTTCCCGCGACCGCAGGTGCTGGATCGCCAGAAGCCCGATGAAGCTGAAATATTCTATAAAAGCATATAAAAATAAAAATATATTATATTTAGGAATAAATTTTTTTGAGATACCTTTGCCACTGAACGCTCTAAACTCTGACGACCATTGCATCATTCACCATGCACGAGGACTTACGATGAAGGCGAACAATATCCTGGAAACCATTGGCGATACGCCCCATGTCCGCATCAACCGGCTGTTCGCCGACCGCCAGGTGGAAGTCTGGATGAAACTGGAGCGGGCCAATCCGGGCGGCAGCATCAAGGACCGCATCGGTCTGGCGATGATCGAGGATGCCGAACAGCGCGGTTTGCTCCAGCCCCACAGCGTCATTGTAGAACCCACCTCCGGCAACAC
>Ga0209573_1002941_pt1 | contig 20082 bp, 14 predicted proteins | sample TNRBio252014_DNA_FD_185870 | JGI IMG/M metagenome (GOLD analysis project Ga0209573, IMG submission 185870) | Wastewater treatment Type I Accumulibacter community from EBPR Bioreactor in Madison, WI, USA - TNR Reactor_6/25/2014_ DNA (SPAdes)... | ecosystem: Engineered > Bioreactor > EBPR >...
CGCCCGCCGCCCGCCGCCCGCCGCCCGCCGCCCGCCGCCCGCCGCCCACCTGCCGCCTGCCGCCTGCCACCTGCCGCCGGCCACCCGGGGCAACCCGGTGGCAGGCGCTGCCGGCGGCGCCTATCGTCGGGGCATGAAAGCGCCCATCGACTTCTGGTTCGACTTCTCGTCGCCGTACTCCTACATCGCTTCCGAGTGGATCGAGGCGCTGGCCGCCCGCCACGGCCGGACGGTGCGGCGGCAGGCCATCCTGCTGGGGGTGACCTTCCAGGCGGCGGAGCTGAAGTCACCGGTGTCGTACCCGTTGAAGCGCGAGTACTCGATGCGCGACTTCGCGCGATCGGCCCGCTTCCATGGCCTGCCGTACCGCATGCCCTCGAGCTTTCCGGTGCCGACGCAGAACGCCGCAAGGGTGTTCTGGTGGCTGGCCGACACACGCGGCCAGGAAGCGGCCAGCGCCTGGTCCATCGCCGGGCTCAGGGCCTTGTTCGTCAACGACGTCGCGCTCGCCGACCCGCCGGCGCTGAAGGCGCTGGCGGCCACGCACGGCCTGGACCCCGAAGCCGCCGAGGCGGCGTGGAACGACCCGCACTGGAAGGCCAGGCTCAAGCGCGCCAACGACGAGGCGATCGCCGCCGGGGTCTTCGGGGCGCCGTTCTTCATGGTCGACGGCGAGCCGTTCTGGGGCAACGACCGCCGCGCGCAGATCGAGCGCTGGCTGCAGAGCGGGCCGTTCTGAACCCGCAGGGCCGGTCCGGCTGAAGTCCGGCTCCGGGCTGCCGATATCCCTCGGACGCACCGATCCCTCGCGGGCGGCCCGGCGGCGGCGAACATGGCCGGCCCCGGGGCGCTGCCCCGGGTCGACCGGGCGCCTGGAGCCCTGCCCCCCGATGAGACTCGTGCCCCGCACCCTGCAAGCCCGGGTGTTCCTGCTCTACGCCGTGGCGCTCACGCTGGCGCTGGCGACCGGGCTGGCCGTGATCGCCGGCCACCATGTGCGGCGCGAGATCCAGCTGGCGCACCAGCAGTCCGCAACGCTCATCGAAGTGCTCGCCCAGTCCGTCGCCGACGCCCTGCGCAGCGGCGACCGCGAGGCCTTGCGCCGGGTGCTCAATGCGGCGGTCGCGCAGTCGGCGTTCGGCGAGGTGCGCTTCCAGGAGCGCAACGGCCGCGAACTGGTGGCGGTGGCGCCGGTGCCGGACGAGCCCGCCGCCGCGGCGCCGGCGCCACTGGCCGGGTGGATACGCGAGCGCCTGAACGGCCACGACCGTACGATCGCCGTGCGCGGGCAGGACCGCGGGGTCCTGCGCGCACAGCCTGCGGTCGACGAGGTGGTCACCCAGGTCTGGCTCGCCGTGCAGCGGGCGCTCTGGCTGGGCGCGCTGGCGCTGGCGGCCGGGCTCGTCCTGATGCGCGTGCTGCTGGCGCGCTGGCTGGCACCGCTGGGCCGGATGGCCCGCTTCGTCGAGCAGGCCGGCGGTTCCCCCGCGGCGTCGATCGCCGCCGGCGCCGACGAGCCGGAGGAGATCCGGCACGCCCTCGCGCAGGCGGCGTCGGCGGCCGGCGGCCTGCGTGACCGCTTCGGCCGGCGCATACAGGCGCTCGATCGTGCGCTGCTGCAGCAGCGGCAGGCGATCGACCGCGTGCTGATGGTGGTCGAGCTCTCGGCCGACGGGGCCATCGTGTCGGTCAACGACCTGTTCTGCGAAGTCGCCGGCTGGTCACGGGAAGAGGCCATCGGCCGCAAGGACCTGTGGTCGCTCGCCGCCGACCGCTATCGCGACCTGGCGCGCGCCGCGCCGCGCTCGCCCTCATGGGTGGGCGAGGTGGCCTGCCGCCGCCGTGACGGCAGCCTGCTGTGGGTGAAGCGCACCGCGGTGCCCTTCGACGGGCCACAGGAGGGCGCGGCGGGCGGCCTGCTGTGCCTGGACGTCGACATCACGCGGCGCAAGGCGGCCGAGCAGCGCGCGGTGGAGGAGAAGGAGCGCGCCGAGGTCACGCTGCAGGCGCTGGCGGAGGGCGTCATACGGGTCGACGCGGCCAGCCGCGTGGCCTATGCCAACCTGGCCGCGCAGCGCCTGCTGGGCCTGGACGCGCAGGCGCTGCAGGGCCGGCCGCTGGAGCAGGTGTTCAGCCTGGACCTCTCGGGCGAGGCCGACCAGACCTCGGCCAGCGGAACGCACTCGCGCTTCGTGATCACGCTGCACGACGGCCGGCAGCTCACGGTGGAGCTCTCGCGCACCTCGCTGCTCGACGCCGCCGGGCAGCCGGCCGGCGATGTCGTCGCCTTCCGCGACGTGACGCAGGAACAGCGCATCCGGCACGAGCTGCAACGCCTGTCGCTGGCCGTTCGCCACGCGGCCAGCGGCATCATGATCACCGACGCCCAGGGGCGCATCGAGTACGTCAACCCCCGCTTCACGGAGCTGACCGGGTTCGAGCTCGACGAGGTCCGCGGCCAGACGCCGCGCTTCCTGAAGTCGGGCGAGACGCCGGTGGCGGTCTACGACGCCATGTGGCGGTCGCTGCGCAGCGGGCAGTCCTGGCGGGGCGAGCTGGTCAACCGGCGTCGCAACGGCTCGCTGTTCTGGTGCTCGCAGACCCTGGCCAGCGTGCTCGACGGCGACGGCCGGGCCACCGAATGCGTGGCGGTGATGGAGGACGTGACCGAGCGCAAGGAGGCCGAGGCCACCATCCACCGGCTGGCCTACTACGACGCGCTGACCGACCTGCCCAACCGGCGCATGTTCATGGAGCGGGCCGTGCAGGACGTGCGGCACGCCCGCGAGCAGGGGCTGGCGCTGGCCGCCTGCTACCTGGACCTGGACGGGTTCAAGAACGTCAACGACACGCTGGGCCACCAGGTCGGCGACGTGCTGCTGGCCGAGGTGGCGCGGCGCATCCGGGGCTGCCTGTCGGCGCGGGACTTCCTCGGCCGCCTGGGCGGTGACGAGTTCGCGCTGCTGCTGCACGATGCCGGGTCGCCGGACGCGGTGCTGGGCACGGGCAGGCGGATCATCGAGCTGCTGGAGGAAGTCTTCGTCATCGACGACAACGAGATCTTCATCAGCACCAGCATCGGCGTGGCCATGTACCCCGACGACGGCCAGGACGTCGCCGACCTGCTGCGCAAGGCCGACATGGCGCTGTACGAAGCCAAGGAGATGGGCAAGCGCAAGGTCATGCCGTTCACGGCCCAGCTCGAGGCGCAGCGGCAGGGCCGGGCGCGCCTGGAGCAGGCGCTGCGCGACGCGGTGCCGCGGCAGGAGCTGCGGCTGGTCTACCAGCCCAAGGTGGACATGGCCAGCAACGCGGTGATCGGCTGCGAGGCCCTGCTGCGCTGGCAGCACCCCGAGCTCGGGCTGCTCTCGCCGGACCGCTTCGTGCCGCTGGCCGAGGAGACGCGGCTGATCGTGCCCATGGGCCGCTGGATCCTGCAGGAGGCTTGCCGGCAGATCCGCCGCTGGAACGAGGCGGGTCTGGACGGCGTCAACGTGGCGGTCAACATCTCGCCGGTGCAGTTCCGCGCGCCCGAGCTGGCGGCCGACATCGAGCGCATCGTCCGCGAGTCGGGCATCCGGCCCTCGCAGCTCGAGATCGAGATCACCGAGAGCGGCCTGATGGAAGACCCGGCCGGGGTGGCCGCCATCCTCGTGCGCCTGCGGGCGATCGGCCTGACCATCGCGATCGACGACTTCGGCACCGGCTACTCCTCGCTGGCCTACCTGAAGTCGTTCCCGGTCGGCGTCCTCAAGGTGGACCGCTCCTTCGTGCGCGACCTGGAGCGCGACGTCAACGACCGCGGCATCGCCGAGGCGGTGATCTCGATGGCGCGGGTGCTGCGCGTCAAGGTCGTCGCCGAGGGCGTGGAAACGCGCGGCCAGCTCAACATCCTGCAGGGCATGGGCTGCCAGTACGGCCAGGGCTACTTCTTCAGCCGGCCGCTGGCCGCCGCCGACTTCGAGCGCTACTGGTGGCGCCACCGCCCGCAAGGCGAGTACCAGCCCACCGATGCCGTCGCGCTGTGAGGGCGGCCCCAGGCCGGCCTGGCACCCCCGCGGCGAAGGCACGGCGCCCGACGGGCGCCAGCGTCAGCCCGCGGCCGCTACCGGTCGCTACCGGTCGCTACGGGCCGCTACGGGCCGCTACGGGCCGCGGGCCTGCTCGCGCCGCTCGATCAGTTCGATCTTGTAGCCATCCGGGTCGGTGACGAAGGCGATCATCGTCGTGCCGCCCTTGACTGGGCCGGGTTCGCGCGTCACGGCGGCGCCCAGCGCCGTCGCCTTGTCGCGCAGGGCGGCGCAGGTGGCGGCCACGTCGGGCACGCCGATGGCGATGTGCCCGAAGCCGGTGCCCGCTTCGTAGCGTTCGACGCCATAGTTGTAGGTCAGCTCGATCTCGGCCTGCGCCGGGTTGCCCTCGTAGCCGACGAAGGCCAGGTCGTATCTCTGGTCCGGGCGCTGCGTGGTGCGCAGCAGCCGCATGCCCAGCACCTGGGTGTAGAAGTCGATGGAGCGTTGCAGGTCGCCGACGCGAAGCATGGTGTGGAGCAGTCTCATGAGCCCGATTGTGCGCCCGCGCCCGGTGCCGCGCGGGTGTCGACGCCGCGCGCCGGCGCGCCGCTGCGGGCCGACCGCACGGCCTGGCCGAGCGAAATTACCGCCATCGCGTAGTAGGCCGACCAGTTGTAGCGCGTCAGGGCATAGAAGTTCTGCGTGCCGGCGACATAGCTGGGCGCGGCGTCGCCGTTCTGCAGCTCGATCAGCGCCAGCGCGCCGCCATGGGCGGCGCCGTCGGCGTCCAGCACCGCGCCGCGTTCGGAGAACTGCGCGCCGCTGAAGCTGGGCAGGATGTCGGGGCCCAGCAATGCGGCACGGTCGGCCGTGTCCACCGGCGCCTTGACGGCAAAGTGCGTGGGCATGCCGCGTTGCCAGCCATGCCGGGCCATGTAGTTCGCCACGCTGCCGATCGCGTCGGCGGCGCTGCGCTGCAGGTCGACGCGGCCGTCGCCGTCGAAGTCCAGCGCATGGCGGTTCAGGCTGCCCGGCATGAACTGCGGCAGACCCATGGCGCCGGCGTAGGAACCCTTGACCTGGGTGCAGTCCACCCGCTCGCGGCGGCACCAGAGCAGGAACTCCTCGAGCTCGCCGCGGAAGAACGCGCTGCGGTCCTTGCGCCCGGGCGGGAAGTCGAACGACAGCGTGGCCAGGGCGTCGATGACGCGGTGAATGCCGGTGAAGCGGCCGTAGAAGGTCTCGACGCCGATGATGCCCACCACCAGCTCGGCCGGCACGCCCCAGCGCGCCTCGGCCTCGCCCAGGGCCTGCGCGTGGGCTTGCCAGAACGCCGCGCCGGCGGCCACCCGCGAGGGCTCGACGAAGCGGCCCAGGTAGGCCGTCCAGTTCTTGGCCGTGCCGGCCGGCGGCGGCATGATGAGCCTGCGCACCGATTCCTGCCGGCGTGCGGCGTCGAGCTGCCGCTGCACCCAGCCACGGGGCAGCTGATGGCGTTCGGCCACCTCGGCCGCGAAGGCTCGCGCGGCGTCGTGCCCGCGGTAGGTGGACGAGGCCTGCGCCCGGGTCGTCGCCGACGCCGACGCCCCGCGGGGCTTGCGCGCGGCCTCGGCCGCCTGTGCCGGCTGTGCCCCCAGAGCCCCCAGAGCCCCCAGTGCGCACAGTGCGCCCTGTGCCCCCAGGACTCCCAGCGCCACCAGCGCCGCCGGCAGCGGCCGCAGCGCCCGCAGCGCACGCAGAGCACGCAGAGCACGCAGAGCACGCAGAGCACGCACGAGGGCGGGCCGCAGGCCGGCCATGGTGCAGTGGCGGGCGCTGCGCATCGCGCCCGGGGCGTCGCAGGTCATGCCGGGATGGTAGTGCGCTGCCGGACCCCGCGGCGCCGACCGACGGTGCCGGGCGCGGGACTCAACGGGTGGCCTGCTCGAAGGCGCGCCACCACTCGTGACCCGGCAGCCTCGACGACGGCTGCGCATAGCGCAGGCGGTCCAGCGTCTCCAGGGCCAGGGCGGCGGCTTCGCCGCGCTCGCCCAGCTGCTGCCGCACCCGGGCGGCGCGGCGGCGCGGCGGGTCGTGCGCGGCCACCTCGACGCCCAGCGCGGCCAGCCGCCCGGCAATGCGCTGCTGCAGCCGCTGCCAGGGGTCCTGCCGGTGGCGGTCCCACAGCGCCCAGCCGGCGGCGGCCAGGCTGGCCCCGCACAGCAGCGCGATCAGGCCGTAGGCGAGGTCACGCCAGTCGGGCGAACGCACGCCCAGCACGCGCAGCAGGTCGAACTGCCGGCTGCGCGAGTAGTTCAGCACCCACTGGTTCCAGCGGTTGTTCGCCGCCTCCCACAGGCCGCGCAACTGCGCCGCCAGTTCCGGGTTGACGCTGCCCAGCGCGCCGGCCACCAGGCCGCGCGCGGGCTCCAGGCTACGGCTGGCCTGGATGCGGTCGGGGGCGACGGCCGCGGTGGGGTCGGCGCGCTGCCAGCCGGCACCGGCTTGCCAGTACTCGGCCCAGGCATGGGCATGGCTTTGCCGCACCACGTAGTAGCCGTCGACCGGACGTGGGTCGCTGCCCTGGTAACCGGTGACGATTCGCGCCGGCACGCCGAGCGCGCGCATCATGACGACGAAGGCCACCGAGAAATGCTCGCAGAAGCCGAGCTTGCGGTCGAACCAGAACTCGTCGACGGCGTCGCGGCCGTAGGGCCCGGGTTCCAGCGTGTAGGTGTAGCCCTGGCGGCGGATGTGCTCGAACAGCGCCTGCGCCAGCGTCTGCGCGTCGGCCTGAGCGAGCTCGGGGCGCTCGCGCAGCGCGGCCGCCCAGGCCAGCGCGCGCGGGTTGAATCCCGGCGGCAGTGCCACGTAGTCGCGCAGGCCGGGTACATCGCTGCGCGGGCCGTGCCGATGCGCGGGCCAGGCCCGGGCCCGCACACGCAGCCGCTCGGTGACCGGCCGGTCGACCTGCCACTGCACGTCGGCGCGCAAGGCCAGGGTCCAGCCGTCGAGGTCGGGCGCCGCCCCGGGGCGGTCGGGGGTCAGCTCCAGCATCGGCAGCAGCGGCAGCCGGCTGGGCTCGAGGGTCAGCTCGTAGTCCACCGCTTCGCCCAGCAGCTGCACCTCGGCCCGCGGCCGCTGGGCGGCCGGGTAGGTGGGCAGCACCCGGGTCCATTCGCGGCCGTCGAAGCTGCCCAGCACCGGGCCGCGGAAGTACAGCTCGCTGGGGTCGGGCTCGCGCCCGAAGAAGCGCACCCGCATGGCGATGGTCTCGTCGTTGGCGATCTGCGCGACCCCGCCCATGCGCAAGCTGCCCGACAGCCCGGTGCGGCCGGCGGCGTCCGCCGGCATGCCCCACAGCGGCGACAGTCGCGGGAACAGCAGGAACAGCACGATCATCACCGGCGCCCCCAGCAGTGCCGCCCGCGCGGCCACCGCGCCGGCGCTGGCCAGCGACGGGCGGCCGACCGGCAGGTGGGCGAGGACCAGCGCGGTCAGCAGACCCCACACCGAGATCAGCATGGCCAGCGCCACCGCCAGCGACTGCGAGTACAGGAAATGCGTGAGCACCAGGAAGAAGCCGAGGAAGAACACCACCAGGGCGTCGCGGCGCGCGCGCAGCTCCAGCGTCTTCAGCGCCATCAGCACCACCAGCATGGTGACGCCGGCCTCACGGCCGAGCAGCGTGCCTTCGCTCCACACCGTCAGGCCCATGGCCGACGCCAGCACGGCCGCCACCACCCAGCGTCGCGGCAGCGGCGCATTGCTCAGCGCCAGGCGGGCGCGCCACAGCAGGATCAGCGCCGCCAGCGCGCCGCACCAGGGCGCCAGGTGCGACAGGTGGGGCAGCAGGGTCCAGCCGATGACCGCCAGCTGGAACAGCGTGTCCCGGGCGTCGCGCGGCAGGTGGCGCCAGGCCAGGGCCGGAAAGGCGCCCGCGCGCTGGCTCAGGCCCATGGCCGTCCCGCCTGCAGGGTGCGCCGACTGCCCACGGGAGTACCTTCGTGCTGCGCACTCCGGTGTGAGCCCTTCGGGCGGCCGGGCGGGCTCAATGAAGTACCTTCGTGCTGCGCACTCCGGTATGAGCCCTTCGGGCGGCCGGGCGGGCTCATGACCACAGAGCGAGCGCTTCCAGCGCCCGCCGGCGGTGCAGCTCGCCATGCCCGAGCGGGATGTCCCGGCCCGGCAGGTCCAGCCGCCAGACCAGGCCCTGCCGGTCGGCGTCCAGCACCCAGGCGGCCAGGCGTGACAGCCGGCGCTCGGCATCGCCGGCATGGCCCGGCACGCGGCTGGCCTGCCAGTCCAGCGCCAGCTCGTGGCCGCCGAGCGCGGCGGTGTCGCGGCTGACCAGCTCGCCGCTGCGCGCCGCCTTCTTCCACAGCACCTGCCGCATGGTGTCGCCGCGCCGCCAGGCGCGAACGCCGTCGAACTCGCTGCCCTCGGTGCGGCGCGCCCGGGCCCTTTGCTCCTCGCTGGACGCCCGAGGCGCCGGCAGCGGCGGCGCGGGCGCCTCCGGCACCGGGTAGGCCAGCAGGCGTGTGGCCGGGCGCCACAGCGTCCAGGCCCGGAACAGCCCGAACGGGAAGCCGGTCTCGGCGACCACCGTGGGCAGGGCGTGCCAGCCGCGCGAGCCGGGCACCAGGCTCACGCGCGCCTGCGTCTGCCCCTGGGCCGGCACGTCGCACCAGGCAAAGCTGGGGCCATGCCGGCCGCGGTCGTGGAAGTGCAGGGCCACGCCGTGGCGCTCGGCCCCCGGGTTGGTGACCACGATGTCCAGCTGCGCCGGCTGGCCGGCGAACACCGGCTGCACCGGCCGCAGGTGCAGCGTCAGGCCGCGCAGGTTGCCGTGCGTCAGGTGCATGGACACCAGCCCGGTGCCGGCGAGCAGGAAGGTCAGCACATACCCGAGGTTGAGCTGGTAGTTGATCGACGCCAGCAGCATCAGCACCAGCGTGACGGCGAACACCAGGCCGGCGGTGGTCGGCACGATGTAGACGTTGCGCTGCGTCAGCGTCCACTGGTCGGCGAGCGGCAGCCGGTCGTGCCACCACTGCCGCAGGCCGTGGCGCAGGATCTGGCGCAGGTCCGCGATCACGGGATGGGCACCGACTCCAGCATCGCCCGCACCTGTTCGATGGCGCCACGCCCGGCGCCGGGCAGCGGCACCAGCCGGTGCGCGATGGTCTGCGGCAGCATGGCCTGCACGTCGTCGGGGGCGACGTAGTCGCGCTGCGCCATCAGGGCACGCGCCTTGGCCACGCGCAGCAGCGAGATGCCGGCGCGTGGCGACAGGCCGTCGACGAACCAGCGGCCCGAGCGCGTCGCCGCGATCAGCGCCTGCACGTAGTCCAGCAGCGAGTCCGAGGCATGCACCGCCCGCGCCGACTGCTGCGCCTGCTCGAGGTCGGCCGGGCGCATCACCGGCTGCATGCGGGCCACCAGGTGCCGGCGGTCCTCGCCGGCCAGCAGCGCACGCTCGCTGGCGCGGTCGGGGTAGCCCAGCGTGATGCGCAGCAGGAAGCGGTCCAGCTGCGACTCCGGCAGCGGGTAGGTGCCGAGCTGGTCGCTGGGGTTCTGCGTCGCGATGACGAAGAAGGGCCGTGGCAGCGCGCGCGTGACGTTCTCGACCGAGACCTGCTGCTCTTCCATGGCCTCGAGCAGTGCGCTCTGCGTCTTCGGACCGGCGCGGTTGATCTCGTCGGCCAGCAGCACCTGGGAGAACACCGGCCCGGGGTGGAAGACGAAGGCCTCCTTGCTGCGCTCGAACACGCTGACGCCGACCAGGTCGCTGGGCAGCAGGTCGGCGGTGAACTGCACGCGCGCGAAGTGCAGGCCCAGCGAGACCGCCAGCGCATGCGCCAGCGTGGTCTTGCCGACGCCGGGCACGTCCTCGATCAGCAGGTGGCCGCCGGCCAGCAGGCAGGCGACGCAGTCCTCGATCTGCGGACGTTTGCCGACGATGATCGTGCTAATCTGGTCGACCAGGCTGGAAAGCCGGTGGGCTGGGCTCATGTCCATCGCGCGACCATAGCCGAAAACCTCCCTCCACAAGCCATGATGAGACAAGCCCGGACCGGCCTGTTCGCGCGGTCACCGGCCGACCCCCGGGTCCGGTGCCGCGGCGCCGGCGGGCGGGAAAGCCGACCTTGACCACCGCCTTCTACACCCACACCGCCTGCCGGGCCCACGACATGGGTCCCGGCCACCCCGAGTGCCCGCAGCGCCTTGACGCGATCGCCGACCACCTGCGATCGACCGGGCTGGACATCGGGCTCGACTTCCGCGACGCGCCGGAGGCCACCCGGGCGCAGCTCGAGCGGGCCCACACGGCCGGCTACGTGGCCGAGCTCACCGCCTTGCTGGCCGAGGTGCGCGACGGCGGGCGGCCACGCGCGCTGGACCCCGACACGGTGGCCTCGCCGGCGACGCTGCACGCCGCGCTGCGGGCGGCCGGCGCCGCGGTGGCGGCCACCGACGACGTGCTGGCCGGCCGCGCCACCAACGCGTTCTGCGCCGTGCGGCCGCCCGGGCACCATGCCACGCGCGACGAGACCATGGGCTTCTGCTTCTTCAACAACGTGGCCGTGGCCGCGCGCCATGCGCTGGACGGGCATGGCCTGGCGCGGGTGGCGTTGATCGACTTCGACGTGCACCATGGCAACGGCACCGAGGACATCATCGCCGGCGACGAGCGCGTGCTGATGTGCAGCTTCTTCCAGCACCCGCTGTACCCGTACAGCGGTGCCGTGCCCAAGGGCACCAACATGGTCAACGTGCCGATCGCGCCCTATGCGCGAGGCGCCGAGGTGCGCCAGGCCATCGAGGACATGTGGCTGCCGCGGCTCGAGGAGTTCCGGCCGCAGATGCTGTTCGTCTCGGCCGGTTTCGATGCCCATCGCGAGGACGACCTCGGCCAGCTGGGCCTGGTCGAGGCCGACTACGAGTGGATCACCCGGCGGCTGGTCGAGGTCGCCGAGCGCCACGCCCAGGGTCGCATCGTCTCCTGCCTGGAGGGCGGCTACAACCTGAGCGCGCTGGCGCGCAGCGTGGCCTCGCACCTGCGGGTGCTGGCCGACCTGTAGGCCCGCCTTGGCCGACCCCGAGGCGCGGACCCCGTGAGCAGCGGCTTCTCGATGGCCGAGCTCGGCCGCCTCCTGCACGACCTCACGCGCACCAGCGCGCTGGCCGAGTCCGGGGTGGTGCTGGCCTGCCTGGCAGCCGCCTGGGTGCTGACCCGGCTGCTGCGCGGCCCCGCGCCGCGCCCGCAGTCGATCTGGTTCGGCCACCGCGTGGTCGACGGCGTGCTGTTCCCGGTGCTGGCCTTGCTGTTCGCGCTGTCCGGCCGCTGGGCGCTGGCCGGCGTGCTGCCGCTGGCGGTCTTCAAGGTCGTGGTGCCGGTGCTGCTGTCGCTGCTGGTCATCCGGCTGCTGGTGCGCGTGCTGCACGTGGCTTTCCCCGACTCGCACTTCATGCGTGTCGTCGAGCGCAGTGTGTCCTGGCTGGCCTGGATCGCCGTCGTGCTGTGGATCACCGGCCTGCTGCCCCTGCTGCTGGACGAGCTGGACGCCATCGTCTGGAAGGTTGGCAGCCACCGAATCTCGGTGCTCAACCTGCTCGAAGGCGTGACCACGGCGGCGGCCGTGCTGGTGGTCGCGCTGTGGGTGTCGGCGGCACTCGAGGCGCGGCTGCTGGCCGGCGCCGGCGACAGCCTGTCGGTGCGCAAGATGGCGGCCAATGCGCTGCGTGCGCTGCTGCTGTTCCTGGGCCTGATGTTCGCGCTGTCGGCCGCCGGCATCGACCTGACGGCACTGGGCGTGCTGGGCGGGGCGCTGGGCGTGGGCATCGGTTTCGGGCTGCAGAAGCTGGCGGCCAACTACGTCAGCGGCTTCGTCATCCTGGCCGAGCGCAGCCTGCGCATCGGCGACATCGTGCGCATAGACGGCTTCGAGGGCCGCATCACCGACATCAACACCCGCTGCACCGTGGTGCGTGCCTTCAACGGCCGCGAATCGGTGGTGCCCAACGAGATGCTGATCACGCAGCGGGTGGAGAACCTGTCGCTGGCCGACCGCCACGTGCTGCTCAGCACCGTGGTGCAGGTCGCCTACGGCAGCGACCTCGATGCCTTGATCCCGGCGCTGCGCGACGCCGTCGGTGCGGTGCCGCGCGTGCTGGCCGATCCGGCGCCGGCGGTGCAGCTGACGCAGTTCGCGGCCGACGGCCTGGAACTGACGGTGGCGTTCTGGATCGGCGACCCGGAGAACGGCCAGGGCAACGTGCGCTCCGAGGTCAACCTGGCGCTGCTGCGCACGCTGCGCGCACGCGGGGTCGAGATTCCCTATCCGCAGCGCGTGGTGCACACGGGCCTGCCGCATGGCGCGCCTGCGGCCGCCGCGCCCGCCTCAGCCCCCCAGCGATGACCAGGCCGTGTCGTCTGTGGTCAGCACGGCGGGCCCGTGCATTGCCGGGTCGCTGAGACCCGGCCGGCCGTTCTCCAGGTGTCCCGCCCAGCGCCACTCGAAGGGTGGGCCGTCGAGCATGCGCAGCGACCAGTCGTACCAGCGGTGGTCCGGGCCGGTCGGCAGGCGCAGTCGCCTGTGGCCGCCTGCGGCCAGGCTGAACGTCGCCGGGGCGGGCAGCCCGTAGCGGCGGGCCAGCAGGCTGAACGACCGCGACCCGGGCCCGAGGTTGGAGATCCGCAGTTCGAGGTCCGAGCGCGCCGGGCGCTCGAGCAGCCGGACCTGCGGCAGCGTCGCATCGATGCGTCCCGAAAGCCGCCGGTGCCAGCCGTTCGGGCCCCACAGCCACAGCGCAAGCCCCTGCTCCGCGTCGGCGCTCCAGGTGTCCTGCAGTTCGCCGGCCGGGCCCAGCGTGAAGCGGCGCGGCAGCTCATGCAGGCGCCTGAGGTCCATCACATGCACCACGGCCGCGCTGTTGCCGGTGTTGCGCAGGCGCACGCGCAAGCCCGCCTTGTCGGCGCTGGCCTCGGCCTGCAGCCGATAGGGCAGGGCCCGCGCCGGCCGCGGCCCCTGCGCCTGTTCCGGTGCCCTGGGCGCGTCGGGGGGGGTGGGGCGACGTGTCCGCTCCAGCTCGCGCGCGAGGCGGGCTCGATCGACCACCGGTGCCAGCGCCACCCGCGGCGGCTGGCGGTCGCCGCGGCGGAAGTCCAGCGCCGAGCGCAGGTCGCCGCAGACTGCGCGCCGCCACGGCGAGATGTTCGGCTCCGGCACCCCGAAGCGCGCCTCGATGAAGCGCAGGGTGGAGGTGTGGTCGAAGACCTCGGAGCAGACCCAGCCGCCGCGGCTCCAGGGCGAGACGACAAACATCGGGACCCGGGGCCCGAGCCCGTAGGGCCGGGCCAGCCACTGCGCCTCGGCCTCGGTCTCGCGCCCCGGCGCCAGCCGCAAGTGGTACTCGCCGGTGGTGTCCACCGTGCTGGCGCCGGCGAGTTCGAATCGCCCTTGCTCGACGCGGCGCACCGAGGGCGGCGCCGGCGGCGGGACATGGTCGAAGTAGCCGTCGTTCTCGTCGTAGTTGATCAACAGCACCGTATGCCCCCAGACCTCCGGGTTCGAGGTCAGCGCCTGCAGCACCCGGGCGACATACTCGGCCCCCTGGGCCGGGCTCGACTTCCAGGGATGCTCGCTGCCTTCGGCGGTGCCGACGATCCAGCTCACGGCGGGCAGCCGGCCCGCCTGCACATCGGCCGCCAGGCGATCGATGGCGCCTGTCGTGCCTGCCCGTTCGACCAGCGCCCGGTCGGCCGTCGTGCGCCCGTGGTAGGCGTCCCGGAAGCGGCGAAAGGCGGCCAGCGAGTTGTCTCCGAAGTTGTCGGCCAGGTCCTGGTAGACGTGCCAGTCGACTCCCGCGGCCTGCAGCCGCTCGGCGTAGGTGGTCCACGAGTAGCCGGCCCCGGAGGCCGCGCCCTGGGCCGGGCCGAAGTCGTCGAAGTCGTTGTACAGCGCGGGCCCGCCGCCACGGCCGAAGGGATCGATGGTGCCGGTGTTGAGGTAGTAGCGGTTCGGGTGCGTGCCGCCCATGAACGAGCAGTGGTAGGCGTCGCACAGCGTGAAGGCGTCGGCCAGCGCAGCCTGCCAGGGCAGGTCGGCGCGGTCGAAGCACGCCATCGAGTGATTGCGCTTGGCGGCAGTCCAGTTCGCCATGCGGCCGTGGTCCCAGGCCTGCTGCGCGTCGGGCCAGGTGTGGGGCGTGCCCTCGACACGCATCAGGGCGAAGTCGTTCCCGGTGTCCAGTCGCCAGGGCAATACGACGGGCGGGCCGGCCGCCGGCGATGCCGGATCCGCCGGCTGCGCCCACACCGTGCGGCCGCCAGGCAGCGGCAGCGGGAACGGGTCGGCGAAGCCGCGCACGCCGTTGAGCGAACCGAAATAGTGGTCGAACGAGCGGTTCTCCTGCATCAGGATCACGATGTGCCGTACGTCGGCGATCGTGCCGGAGCGTCCCAACGCCGGCAGCGCCGCTGCCTGTTCGACGATGCCCGCCGCCGCCAATGCCGCCGAGCGGTGCAGGAAGGCGCGCCGGCCGCGTGCGGACTTCATGGCCGACGCTGCCACACGCGAACGTGGTCTATCGCCATCGTGACCGGGAAGTCACTGTCGACCACGGCGCCGCCGAGGTCGCCACCGACGGCGATGTTGAGGATCAGGTACTGGGCGCGATCGAAGGGCCAGCCGCGGGGGTCCGCCGGCCGGCGCGGGTAATGCCAGTGCACGACACCATCGACGCCGAACCACACGCCCTCGGGTGTCCACAGCATCTGGTAGTCGTGCAAGGCGGTGCAGGCATCGGGCACGCGGGCCTTGCCGTTGACTGCGGTGCCGCCATGTCCGGCCGGCGTGTGCACGGCACTGGAGATGCGCTCGGGGTTGTTGCCCACATGCTCGAGGATGTCGAGCTCGCCGTCCTCGGGCCAGCGGCCGCCGGCGCCCGACATCCAGATCGCCGGCCAGCTGCCGCGGCCACAGGGCATGCGGGCCCGGATCTCGAAGAAGCCATAGGTCCATTCGCCCTTGCCGCGGGTCACCAGGCGGGTGGCGGTGAAGCGCTGGCCGCCCCAGTCTGCGGCCGAGGACAGGGACTCCAGGCGCGCGCTCAGCAGCAGCTGGCCGCTGCGCACCACCGCGTTCTCCGGCCTCGGGCCTGCGTAGTACTGCTTCTCGTTGTTCCACCAGCCCTGGCGGTTGCGGTAGGTGTCGTAGGACCAGCGCGACTCGTCGGGCAGCCCGTCGCGATCGAACTCGTCGGACCAGACCAGCACATGCCCGTCGGGCACCGCCAGTCGTGCCGCAGACAGGTCGTCAGGCCCCGGTGTGGCGCACGCGCAGAGCGCGGCGGCCAGCAGCGGGCCTGCAAGTCGGGCTCCGGCGCGGACCCGGGGTTCTGCCGTGTTCATGGTGTGCCCTCTTCCGGTCTCGCGCTGCAGGGATCGAGTCGGCGGCCCTCGGCGTCGAAGGCCAGCACCTGCTGCCGCTGCGCGGCCATCGCCATCGCGCAACCGACAGGGGACTCGCCGGCGCTCGACGGGGCGCGCAGGCGCAGCGGATCCGCCAGCCCCTGCACCTCGAGGTGCAGGATGGCCGACTCTCCCAGTTGCTCGGCCGCCTGCAGCGTGCAGGGCACGCCACTGCCGGGCTCCGCGAGCCGCAGGTGTTCCGGCCGTACGCCCAGCCGCTGCGCATGCGCATGGCCGGCGCCGCCCAGCTCGTCCCACAGCTGGCGGTGAGCCGCGGCCGCGGCGGGGCCCGGTCGGTCGATCAGGTTCAGTCGCGGGGTGCCGAGAAACCCGGCGACGAATTCGCTGGCAGGCTGGCGGTAGAGCTCCAGCGGCGGGCCCACCTGGACGATGCGCCCGCGATCGAACACCGCGATGCGCTGCCCCAGGGTCATCGCCTCGACCTGGTCGTGCGTGACGTAGATCATCGTCGCCCCCAGCTCGCGGTGCAGCCGGGCCAGCTCGACACGCGTGCCCGAGCGCAGCGCGGCATCCAGGTTGGACAGCGGCTCGTCGAAGAGGAACACGCGCGGCTTGCGCACGATGGCGCGGCCGATGGCGACCCGCTGGCGCTGGCCGCCCGAGAGGTCGCGCGGCAGCCGGTCGAGCAGCTCGGTGATGTGCAGTGCGCGCGCCGCCTGCCGGACCTGGTCACTGCGCTCGGCCGCCGGCACGCCGGCCATGCGCAGCGCAAAACCCATGTTCTGCGCCACCGTCATGTGCGGGTACAGCGCATAGCTCTGGAACACCATGGCCGCGCCACGGTCGGCGGGGTGGACCTCGTTGGCACGTCGCCCGTCTATCGTCAGCTCGCCGCTGTCGATCGACTCCAGGCCGGCGATCATGCGCAGCAGCGTGGTCTTGCCACAGCCCGAGGGCCCGACCAGCACCAGGAACTCGCCGTCGCGCACCTCGAGGTCTATGCCCTCCAGCACCTTCACCCCGCCGAAGTGCTTGCCGACGCCGCGCAGGCCGAGGCTGCCCATCTCAGCCCCTGCCTTGCCGCGGGGCCGCCCGCCAGGCCTGCAGCAGCGAGCGGTACCAGAGCGCGCTGCGCTTGGGGGTGCGGCGCTGGGTCGCGTAGTCCACATGCACCAGCCCGAAGCGCTTGGCATAACCCGAGGCCCATTCGAAGTTGTCCATCAGGCTCCAGGCCATGTAGCCGCCGACCTCTGCGCCCTGCCGGTTGGCCTCGGCCACGGCGCGGATGTGCCCGTGCAGATAGCGCACGCGATCGTCGTCGTGCACCTGGCCGTCGTGCAGCGGGTCGGCGAAGGCGGCGCCGTTCTCGGTGATGAGCAGCCGCTGCGGCGCGTAGTCGCGGCGCAGGCGCAGCAGCAGCTCGGTCAGCGCCTGCGGGCAGATCTCCCAGCCCATGTCGGTGACCGGCATGCCCTGTGCCCTGGGGTCCCAGGGTGTGCCGGCCGAGACCACCGTGCGCGAGTAGTTGTTGACACCCAGGAAGTCCATGGGCGTGGCGATGGCGGCCATGTCACCGGGTCCGACCCAGGGCGCGTCGCTGCCCAGCTCGTCGAGCACCTCGGCCGGGTAGCGGCCGTGGAACAGCGGGTCGCAGTACCAGCGCAGCGAACGGGCGTCCTCCAGCCGGGCGGCGGCCAGGTCCGCGGCATCGTCGCTGGCCGCCTGCACCGCCGACAGGTTGAGCACGATGCCCAGCGCCGCGCGACAGCCGTCGGCACGCAGCGCCTGCAAGGCCTGGCCGTGGCTGAGCAACAGGTGGTGTGCGACCTGCATCGCCATCGCCCGCCGCCGCAGCCCCGGTGCGAAGATGCCCTGCTGGTGACCGAGCACGGCGATCACCCAGGGCTCGTTGTGGGTGGCGATCGCCGCGCAGCGGTCACCTATGCGGCGGTTGATCTGCCGCGCGTAGGAGACGAAGCGGTTCACGGTCTCGAGAGCCCCCCACCCGCCATCGTCCTGCAGCGCCTGAGGCAGGTCCCAGTGGTTGAGGGTCGGCCAGGGCGCGATGCCGCGGGCGAGCAAGCCGTCGACCAGGCGCTCGTAGAAGTCCAGGCCGGTCTCGTTCCAGGCGCCGCTGCCGTCGGGCTGCACCCGCGGCCAGGAGATCGAGAAACGATAGGCCCCGACGCCCAGCGAGGCGATCAGGTCCAGGTCCTGCTCGAGCCGGTGGTAGTGGTCGCAGGCGACATCGCCGTCGCTGCCGTCGGCGATCGCGCCCGGCTGGCGGCAGAAGCGGTCCCAGATCGACTCGCCGCGGCCGCCTTCGCGTGTGGCGCCCTCGATCTGGAAGGCACTGGTCGCCACACCCCAGACGAAGTCGCTCGGGAAGCAGGCGGCCAGTTCGGCCAGGGCGGAATCCTGCGACGCGGCGGTCTCGGCGCTCGCCACCGCGGCGGGTGCGGCAGGACGGGGTCCTCGGGTGGGGGTCGGCATGGGCAGTGCGCAGGCTCTCGGGTGGAAGGGGGATGGGGGCTGGGAGTCGACGCCGGCCGGTTGTCGGGGCCGGCTACTTGACGGCGCCGGCGGTCAGCCCGGCGATCAGGCGGCGCGAGGCGAGCGCGTACAGCACGAGCAGGGGCAGCGTGGCGATCGCCGAGCCCAGCATCAGCGCGCCCCACTCGGTGTTGACCGGGCTCTGCAGGCTGCGCAGGGCCAGCGGCAGCGTGTAGTTCGACGCGCTGCGCAGCACCACCAGCGGCGCCATGAAGTTGTTCCACGAACCGATGAAGGTGACCAGGCCCAGCGTACCCAGCACCGGCTGCAGCAGTGGCAGCACGATCCGCCAGTAGATGCCGAACTCGCCGCAGCCGTCCAGCCGGGCGGCCTCGATCAGGTCGCGCGGCACAGCACCCAGCGCGTACTGCCTGACCATGAAGATGCCGAAGGCGCTGGCCGCCCCCGGCACGTAAAGCGCGCGATGCTGGTCGATCCAGCCGAGAGCGTCCATGACCAGGAAGCTGGGGATCATGCCCATGAACGACGGCAGCAGCAGCGTGGCCATCAACAGCGCGAACAATGCCGGCTTGAAGCGGAACTCGAGCAGTGCGAAGGCGTAGCCCGCCAGCGAGCAGAACAGCAGCGTCAGCAGGGTCGAGGCCAGCGCCACGTACAGGCTCCAGCCCAGGTTGCGCCAGAACGGCAGTCGCGTGGTCAGGATCTCGAAGTTGCCCGCCAGTTCGGCGCCGAAGAACAGCGGCGGCGGCAGCTGGAAGATGTCGCCACGCGCTTGCGTGGCGAACACGAACATGAAGTAGAACGGGGCCAGCATGACCAGCGCACCCGCGGCCACAAGGGCGTGCGCGCCCAGACGGCCGAGCGCTCGAGGTGCAGGCCTCATGCCCTGCCCGCCCTGCGCACGGCGAAGGCGCGGTTGGTGGTCCAGGTCAGCAGTGCGACGACACCGCACAGCAGCCAGGACATCGCGCTCGCGCCGCCGAAGTCGTTGAAGTCGAAGGCCATGCGGTACAGGTACACCGCGGCGGTCATGCCGGCCTGGTCGGTGCCGCCGCGGCCGCCGGTGAGGATGAAGGGCTCCTCGAACAGCTGCAGCCCGCCGATCACCGACAGCGTGACGCCGAAGTACATCATGGGCCGCAGGCCCGGCAGCGTGATGTGCAGGAACTGCCGCCAGCGGCTGGCGCCGTCCAGGGTCGCCGCCTCATAGAGCTCGGCCGGGATGGTCTGCAGCGCCGCCAGGTACAGCATGGTGTTGAAGCCGACGAAGCGCCAGAACACGATGAAGGTGATCGCCGCCTGCAGGCCCGCCGGCGTGCCCAGCCAGTCGATCGGCGCGATGCCGGCGATCGCCCCGAGCAGCGCGTTGACGAGCCCGAAGTCGGTCGAGAACAGCGAGCTGAACATGATCGCGACGGCGACGGTCGAGGTGATGTAGGGCAGGAAGTACGCCCCGCTGGTCAGGTCGCGCTGCCGTGGCCGCAAGCCCTGCAGGTACACCGCCAGCCCGAGCGCGACCAGGTGCTGCGGCAAGCCGGAGGCCAGGGCCAGCCACAGCGTGTTCCCCAGCGCCTTCCAGAACCACTCGTCGTCAAGTGCGAAGGCAAAGTTCTCCACCCCCACCCAGCGCATCGCGGCCAGGCCGCTGGTCGGCTCCCAGCTGTGGAAGGCGAGGAACAGCGAGAACAGCAGCGGGAACAGGCCGAAGACCGCAAACAGAAGGTAGAACGGGGCGACGAACAGGTAGGGCGCCCAGCGCGGCGAGACCCGCCAGCGGCGCCTGGGGACGGGCTGCGGTGGCACCGGCGACCCCGCCGTCCCGGCCGCCCGGGCCGAGGGCAGGCCTGCGGCTGCCACGGGGTTCACGTGCTCGTTCATCGATGGGCCCGCTTGCCGAGCAGCCTTGCCGCGTCCGCCAGGGCCTGTCGGATGGACTTGCCGCGCGCGAGCACATGGTCGAGCTCTGTGCCCACGACCTCGTCGGCGAACGTGTCCTGCTTGTGCACCGGGGCCGCCACCATGCGGCGTGCCGCTTCGCGCCACAGCAGGCGCGCCTTCTGCCCGCCCAGGAAGGGCAGCGGCTGGTCGAAGTACGCGTCCTCGTGCGCTTCCAGCAATGCCGGAAAGGCGTCGAAGTCG
>Ga0209573_1002942_pt1 | contig 20077 bp, 18 predicted proteins | sample TNRBio252014_DNA_FD_185870 | JGI IMG/M metagenome (GOLD analysis project Ga0209573, IMG submission 185870) | Wastewater treatment Type I Accumulibacter community from EBPR Bioreactor in Madison, WI, USA - TNR Reactor_6/25/2014_ DNA (SPAdes)... | ecosystem: Engineered > Bioreactor > EBPR >...
GCTCTCGCCGATCCTCGCGTACAGTGTCTTGTCCGAGTCGTCGGCTTCTTCCAGTGAAAACTCACTGCCATCTACAATGCTTTTGAACGAGTTGAAAATTTTCAGCGGCTCATCCAGTGAAAGTAACTCAGCCTCCGCCTGGCGGAACACCTCCATCATCACCGGCACTTTCATGGTGCTGGCGGGGTGCATGCTCACATCGGCATTGATAAAAATCCCTTTGCCGGTTTCCAGATCTTGCACTGATACACTAACGGTTTTGCCTTCGAATTGTGCAATGAAACTTTCCAGATTTTCCAATTTATGCCCCCTCTACAACAATGGCTTTGGAAATGGAGTATTTATGCCGCAAGGCGCGTGCTTCACTATACTCTGGCGAGTTGATCCACGCCTTGGCACGTTCCACGCTTTCGAATTGCAGAACGACGATCCGCTTTGGCTCCCAATCGCCTTCAAGATTTTCTGCGTGACCGCCGCGTACCACATAGGTACCACCAAACTGCGCCACGGTTGGAGCGGCAAGTTGTTTATAGCCTTCATAGTTTGCCGGGTCTGTTACTTCAATATCTAAAATAACAAATGCTGTCATCCCATGCTCCTGTTTGTATTTTTGATTAACATGCTTTATTCGACCGTCGACGTTAGACCGCGGTCAATGGTCGGCGAACTTAATCCTCACATCCACTGCCACTGCGCCCTTTGCCAGCACGCGCAGCGGATTGATCTCGATCTCCTCGATCTCTTCGTGTTCTGCGGCGAGTTGCGAGAGTTTGACCAAAACATCCTTGACCGCTTCCTCATCTACCGATGGGATACTACGGAAACCTTTGAGTTTTCTCCCAGCCCAGGTCTGACGCATCATTACCTCCGCCTCAGCCTGATTCAGCGGACCCAAAGCAAATGCCACATCCTTGAGCCCTTCCACTTCCACGCCGCCGGAGCCGAACATCATCAGCGGACCGAATTGCTGATCGTGCACCATGCCAACGATGACTTCCTGCCCACCGGCAACTTGACGTTGTAGATGCACTCCGTCGATACGAGGCGGCGGGACGAGTTTCTCCATCCGTTTCATCATTTGCGCGTAGCCAGACTGAAGGGCGGCGGTATCGTTTATATCCAATAACACGCCGCCAACGTCAGATTTGTGAAGGATATCCGGTGAAGCGATCTTCATCACGATGGGGAATCCAAGTTCGTTTGCAATGGCAACGGCCTCATTTTCATCACGCGCAAGTTTGATCGGCGCGGTGGGAATGCCATAGGCTTGCATCAACTCATCCGGCAATCTGACCGCAGACCGTAGACTGTTGACCGTGTAGTTTTCCGTCGGCGGTCTGCGGTCGAGGGACTTTGCCCTCTTCACCAGCGCCGCCAGCGCCGAAGCCGCCCGTTCAGGGAAGGGATAGGTTGGAATGCCTGCGTTTTGAAACTCGTCTTTTGCGTTCTCCACGAGAGTTGAGCCGAGCAATGCGATCACCACGGGTTTATCGAATTTTCCAATGACTTCATTTATTTTCCGTGCCACTTCTTCCGCTTTGAACATGGGCGGCGGTGGCAGGATGACCATGACGGCATCCACGTTATTGTCTGCCAGCAGAATTTGCAGGCATTCGGCGTATTGACTTGGCGAAGCCGAGGCGAGCATATCCACCGGGTTGTGGGTATTGGCTGCAGATGGGAGAATGGCGGATAAAGCATCCAGTGTTGTGTCCGCTAAACGGGTAAGCACCATACCGTGATGCTCGAGAGAATCGGCGGCGATGACGCCGGGTCCGCCTGCGTTGGTGAGAATCCCGATTTTGTTTCCCTTGGGCAATGGGCAATTTTCCAACGCCCGCGCCCAATCGAACATTTGCTCGGCGGTTTCGGCGCGAAGTACGCCTGATTTCTCGAAGGCGGCATCGAAGGCGGTGTCGGAGGCGGCTAAGGCTCCGGTGTGCGAGGCGGCGGCTTTTTGTCCGGCTTCGAAGCGACCGACTTTCAGCGCAATGACCGGCTTGTGACGTGTCACCTCGCTTGCGGTGCGAACGAAGCGCCTGCCGTCTGAAATGCTTTCCATGTACATCACAATGACTTTCGTCGAGATGTCACCTGCGAACATGGGCAGCATATCGGTTTCGTTGACATCGGCTTGATTGCCGAGGCTGACGATGCGCGAAAAGCCAAAGCCCTGACCGCGCGCCCAATCCACGATGGCGGCGGCGAATGCGCCAGAGTGTGAGATGAAGCCGACACCGCCCTGTGTAGGCATGGGCGGTTGTAAAAAAGTTGTGTCGAGTGGGAAGTGCGTGTCAATGGTGCCGATGCAGTTGGGACCGAGCAGCCGCACGCCGTGTTTTTGCGCGACCTCTAAGCATTGTTTTTCCAATGCCGCGCCTTCTTCGCCGACTTCGCGAAAGCCCGCCGAGACGATGACCGCCGCTTTGATGCCGCGTTGACCGCAGTCTTCGATGACTTGCGGCGTGGATTGGGTCGGGACGATAAGGATCGCGAGGTCAACCGGGTCTGGGATATCTTTTAGGCTGGTGTGAATCGTTTTGCCGAACAGTTCGCCGCTTTTTTGCGCCACGAGATGAATCGCACCGGCGTATCCGCTTTGGATGAGATTACGCGCCACGCCATAGCCGAGTTTTTCGGGCGAGGTGGATGCGCCGACCACGACAACGCCTTTGGGTTGAAAGAAGGGGAGAAGCGATTCAGCCATTCGTAATGCACTCCGGGTTTATCAGGGAATTACGGCGAACTTTGTGTGATTATACCCAGCGCGGTCACAAATTTCGCTTTTTCGAGAAGAGGGATATCGCAATTTGTGACCGTGGGCATTATGTATATCACCCGACTTCAAAACGAGGTTCCTCCTGACATGCTCAAAACGGGAAGATAATCAGTAGGCATTTTTTGTCCCTTTTGTCATAATGGGTACAGCGCTTTCTGCGCGATCCATGAAAAAGGAGAAATGTCCATGACCCTGTCTGCACAACCGGCAGAATCGACTTTACTGGGGGAATATTCATACGAACTGCGTGCCGTCGAACGCGGCTATGCCAACCGAACGCTTTACATCAATTTGGAAGATAACCGCATCTTGGAAAAACCGGTCACACAACAGATGAAAGACCTGTTCACCGGCGGGCGCGGATTTGCGCTTAAATTATTGTGGGATGCGGTCACGCCTAAAACCACATGGGACGATCCGCAAAATGAGTTGGTCATCGCCAATGGACCGATCTGCGGAATCACTGCATACCCGGGCAGCGGGAAATCAACCGTCGTTACGCTTAGTCCGTTGACCGGTAACGTCATTGATAGCAATGTCGGCGGGTATTTTGCGCCGTTCCTTAAATTTTCCGGCTTCGATGCGCTCGAAATTCAGGGCAAAGCGGCTCAGGATGTGATCATTTTTATCGACGGTGATAATGGCAAGGTCACGATCGAGCCGTATTCGTACGAAGCAGAAGATTCTCATCTCATCGGCAACCTCCTCACGGCAAAGTATGGCGGCGACGAAAAGGGGAAACGGGGAGTTTCGGTTTTGGCTGCTGGTCAAGCCGCGGAGCACACACGCATTGCTGCGATCAATTCCACCTGGTACGACGTCCGCAGGAAAGAAGCGCGCTTCAAACAGGCTGGGCGTGGCGGTGCGGGGCGCGTCTTCCGTGATAAGCATATTGCCGCCATCGTCTGCCGCTTCACCGATATGGGCGGCGATAAGAACGGCGTGGCAGATATGCCGCTCATCCGCAAGGCAGGTCAGCGCATCAACAAAGAGATCACAGACCTCGACGATTCGCAGAATCAGATGCGCAAGATCGGCACAGCGAACATTGTGGATGTGATGGATCACTTTGACCTTTTACCGACTCACAATTTCCGTTTTGGTTCGCATCCCGAAACGCACAAGATCGATTCGAAAGTGTGGAAGGAAAAATTCACACAAGGCTTGCCGGATGGATGCTGGCTGGGATGCACCATGTCCTGCTCGCATGGCGTGGATCAATTCCCGGTTCAAACCGGACCGTATGCCGGGACCTGTGTTCTGGTGGATGGTCCTGAATACGAGAATGCCGCCGGTCTCGGCTCGAACATCGGAAACTTCGATGCGCAGAAAGTGCTCGAACTCAACTTCTACTGCGATACCTACGGCATCGACACGATCTCCGTGGCGAACTGTATCGCCTTTGCGATGGAATGTTACGAAGAAGGTATCCTTACGAAGGAACATACCGGCGGTCTGGAGTTGAACTTTGGCAACGGCGCGGCAGCGCTTGAGTTAATTCACCAAATGGCGCGAGGTGAAGGCTTTGGCGTGATCGTGGGGCAGGGCGTGCGTTACATGAAGGAATACTTCGCGCGCGAATTTGGCGGTGACCCGGTCTTCATGCACGACATCGGCATGGAGATCAAAGGCATGGAAATCTCCGAATACCTGACCAAGGAATCGCTTGCCCAGCAGGGCGGCTACGGACTCGCCACCAAAGGTCCGCAGCACGATGAAGCCTGGCTTATCTTCATGGATCAAGTCCATAACCTGCTGCCCAGTTTTCAGGATAAAGCCGAAGCGCTGCATTACTTCCCCATGTGGCGGACGTGGTTCAGCCTGCATGGGTTGTGCAAACTTCCGTGGAACGATATTTCACCCGCGAATAATAAAGAGACGAAAGAACCTGCCAAAGTGGAGGAGCATGTTGAAAACTATACATGGATACACCAGGGTGTGACCGGCAAGCCGACCCGATCTGATGACTTGCTGGCTCAATCGGAACGCGTGTACAACTTCCAGAAGGTCTTTGCGCTGCGTATGGGACGTGTGGGACGCCAGCATGATTATCCGCCCTACCGCGCGATGGGACCGGTGACCAAGGTCGAATATGAGTCACGCCAGGAGCGCTACGATGAACAACTCAAGCGCCTCGTTGGCATTGACCCGGCGAAGCTATCCACCGAAGAAAAGATGGCGCAACTCCGCACGTATCGTGAAGCGCAATACGAACTGCTGATGGATGCCGTCTATGAACGGCGCGGCTGGGATAAGAACAGCATTCCTACCGTGGAGAAACTCCGCGCCCTCGGCATGGATCTGCCCGAAGTCGTCGAAGTCGTTGAGCAGGCAAGGAAGATCGTATAAAGCAAGACAGAATCAAACAGGCAGGTGGTGAGCCTGCCTGTTTGATTCTGTGACCAGTGAAGGGTTTAAGAAAAAAAGTATATTCCCAGCAAAAGCAGGATCACTGGGAAATACAGAAGCATCATCCACTTTGAAAGAAAAACATCCAAAAAAGAATATTTCCCTTCGGTGTAATTTTGAATGGGCATTTCAAAAGGTCGCACGGGTTTTACATCTTTGGAAAGACCGGTCACATCATTGTAAATCCCGCGGAATTGCCGTTCCAGTTGCAGGTAATAAGAATCCAAGACCCAAAAGATCACTACAGGCACAACGGCAACCAGCGCAAATCTAGTGTTATTAGAGTTGGCATAAAAGCCCAACAGGGCAGAGACGATGGTGAGCATCCAACCCTTCATTTGGAAGGAATTGGATGCAAAGCGGTTGATGCCGCCCTGAATGAATTCCAAATGTTTGATTGTTTCCTCGGAGAACTCTTCCTCTTTTTTGGTCTTCTTTTTGTCAGCCATGGTTATCCCTTTCTCTGCCAGCGGATTTCCATCAATTATACGTCAGCACTGGTCGGCTTCGTCTCATTTTGTAAGAACGACTCTGAATTCCGCTTCCGACCTGAAACCTGAAACCGACTACCACCGATCCCAATGCACCACGTCTTCCAACGCCACCCGTCCACCCTTTTTTGGCGGCGCAGATAACTTCGACTCCTCCAGCGGATAGCCAAACGAGAGCGCGATCCGCAAATGCCACTCAGGTGGGAATCCCAAAATGGCGCGAGCCTTGTCCGGGTCATAGATCGAAGCGGGTACCGACCCCACACCCAACTCCCATGCCGCCAGTTGCATGAACGCAGCTGCCTGTCCCGCATCGAACATGATCTGAAATTTATCGCTTGGGTCGGGGGTGAGGATGGCAACACCCAGCGCCGCGCCAGCGAGATGCCCCGCCCATTCGCCGCAGGTGGAAAGTTCCTTCAAAATGGATTTGTCTCGCATGGCGATGAACTGCCATGCCTGCGTATTTTTCGACGACTGCGAACGCCGTCCCGCGTTCAAAATGGTATGAACCACATCGTCGGGCAGGGGCTTATCCTGAAACTTCCGCACTGCCCGCTTCAACCGAATTGCCTCAGATACATTCATGTTTCACCTCGTCTTTTTCCAAAAGTATACATTCCCTCAGCCCAATTGTGTGGATTCCGTGAGCATTCCCGCCTTTGTAAGAACAAGGCGAATTCTCTCATCTTTATCTAAAAAACAAGCCTTATAGTAACTTCAACGTTTGAGTCGCGTCTGGCATCCCAATACCCTTAGGAATTGTGCATGAGCGAATCGTCTGAAACAAGAATAGCGCGATGGAAAGGGTGGATGAAGAACATCGCTTCATTACTTCGCCGAAGCCTTCCCTTTGCTTCGGGAGTTTTTGCCGCCCTTTTGGTTTTACTTCTCTATCACTTTGTTGTCGTCCAGCCCAGCCAACTCAGCGCAGACGATGTCAATGCGTCGGTTGCCTCGGCGATGGCATCTGCCACGCCACCCCCCGCGTATTCAGCGCTGGTCTATCAAGTCATTCAACCATCGCTGGTTGTGATTCAAACGGAGGGAAAAACCCGGGAGGAAGGATCAGGCTTCGGGTTGGGAAGCGGCGTCGTCGTCGATAGTTTTGGTGACATCCTTACCAGTTTGCATGTCATCGAAGGCGCGAGCCGCATTACTGTCACATTTGCAGACGGCACCGAGTCTGAGGCGCAGATCATCACCGAGATTCCAGAACTTGACCTCGCCGTCATTCAAGCATTGGACACGCCTTTATTTGTCGTCCCGGCAATATTGGGGAATCCAAGTGCGATGCGGGTGGGGGACGAAGCATACGTGGTTGGAAACCCGTTTGGTCTGTATAGTTCGATGAGTTCTGGGGTCATCTCAGGGTTTGACCGCACCTTCCGCGTGCCAGATAGTAACGTGGAGATCCCCGGCATGATCCAATTTGACGCGGCGGCAAACCCCGGCAATTCGGGTGGACCGTTGCTGAACCGCTATGGTCATGTCATTGGAATTGTCACCGGCTTAATTAATCCCACCGAAGAAAATTTCTTTGTAGGTATCGGCTTTGCCGTTCCCATCAACATCGCTGTCGGCGGGATGGGCGGCTCGCCGCCGTATTAGTTGCCATCCCTGTCATTGCGAGCCGCGCTCTTGTTCTTGGCGGCGAAGCAATCTCCTCGGGTAATTATGAGATTGCTTCGGGCGGACGAACACTGCCCTCGCAATGACAGAAATTATAAGGAGACTCTTACATGGAACAAACCACAAATCGCGAAAACAAACTTCCCATGGAACGTGTATTGTATGAAGTGAAGAAGATCATCGTTGGGCAGGACCATTTATTGGAGCGGCTCATCGTCGCCCTGCTCGCCCGTGGACATATCCTCGTGGAAGGTGTGCCGGGGTTGGCGAAGACGATGGCGATCAAAACGCTGGCAGATTCCATCGGCGGTGAATTCAAGCGCATTCAGTTCACGCCTGACCTGGTCCCAGCGGACTTGGTCGGGACGCGCATCTACAACCAGAAGACGGGCGAGTTCAACACCTCGCTTGGACCTGTGTTCACCAACTTGTTACTTGCGGATGAGATCAACCGCGCGCCCGCCAAAGTGCAAAGCGCCTTGCTCGAAGTCATGCAGGAGCGACAGGTGACCATTGGGCGCGAGACCTTCAAAGTGCCGAATCCGTTTTTGGTGTTGGCGACTCAAAACCCCATCGAAACCGAAGGGACGTATGCCCTGCCCGAAGCGCAAGTAGACCGTTTCATGCTCAAGGTGTTGATCGGGTATCCGACCACCACCGAAGAATTTGTCATCGTCGAGCGCATGACCGGTGCGATCCAAGCCGTGCAAAAGGTGTTGACCACCGATCAATTATTGGAATTGCAAGCGAAGGCAGATCAAGTGTATGTCGATCCGTCACTGATCGAATACGCCGTCAAAGTGGTGACTGCCACACGCAGCCCGAAGATGGTCGGGTTGGCGGATCTGGAACGCTACATCACTTTCGGAGCCAGTCCGCGCGCTTCGATCAATTTGATTCTCACAGCCAAAGCGCTCGCCTTCGTGCGCGGACGAAATTACGTCCTGCCGCAAGATGTGGTGGACATGGCTCTCGACGTTATCCGTCACAGGTTGGTACTTTCATACGAAGCGTTATCCGATGAAATTAGCAGCGATGAGATCCTTACCAAAATTCTCGATCGTATTCCGATCCCTGTGGTGCCGATGAATGAACACTTTAATGTCCGCGCGAACTCCTGAGCGAATTCTGCACCGGCTGGATTGGCAGGTCATCCGCCGTCTGGACGGATATTTACAGGGCGATTATCGCAGTCTCTTCCGCGGCTCCGGCGTGGACTTTGCCGACTTGCGTGAGTATCAGCCGCAGGATGACATCCGCTACATTGACTGGAACGTCAGTGCGCGCATGGACACACCTTACGTCCGCGAGTACATGGAAGACCGCGAGATCATCGCGTGGTTCCTGCTCGACCTGAGTCCGTCTGTGGATTTTGGCGCGTTGGATAACCAGAAGCGCAACGTGCTGATCGATTTCGTTGGCACGCTGTCACGTCTGCTCACGCGGCATGGGAACCGTGTCGGGGCGATCATGTTTGGGAGCGGCATCCAGCATAAGGTCCCGGCGCGAAGCGGGCGGCTGCATGTGTTGCGCCTGCTCAACGATCTGCTCAAGCAGCCGCATCATCAACGCGCGCCCATGACCGATCTATCCGCTTTGATGAAAGGCGGACTGCACACTATCAAGAAACGTTCGCTGATCTTTGTAGTTTCTGATTTCATCAGTGTGCCGGGCTGGGAGCGTTCGTTGAGTTTGCTCAGTCAGCGGCATGAGGTCATCGCCATCCGTTTGTGGGATCCGCGTGAGATCAATCTGCCGGATGTCGGTCATGTCATTTTGGAGGACTCTGAAACGGGCGAGCAAATTTATGTCGACACGCATGACAAAAATTTTCGCAAGCGGTTTGCAGAGGCGGCGCGCAAACGTGAAGCCGAGTTGAGCGAAGCCTTCAAACGCGCGGGCGTGGATGTGCTGCCGCTTTCCACCGAAGCGGATTTGATCCATGCCATTGCCAGTTTTGTCATGCTGCGCCGTCAGCGCCGGAGATAACGCATGTCGTTCATTTGGACATCCATGCTTTGGTCGTTGATGTTGATTCCCTTGCTGGTGCTGTTGTATCTGCGAATGCAGCAGCGGCGAGCGCAGATCGCGCTTCGGTATGGAAGCCTGGGCTTGGTGCAACAAGCCTCGGGGCGCGGTGTTGGAGTGCGGCGGCATGTCCCTGCGATCTTGTTTCTCGTCGGGCTGAAGGTTCTGTTCGTCGCCCTCGCCCGCCCGCAGATGGTGATCGGCTTGCCGAAGGTGGAAGGCATTGTCATCCTCGCCTTCGATGTTTCAGGCAGCATGGCGGCGGAGGATTTTCAGCCGAATCGACTCGAAGCCGCCAAAGCGGTTGCAATTGATTTTGTCTCGCGTCAACCTTCGACGGTGAAAGTGGGGGTGGTGGCATTTAGCGAAAGCGGACTCTCGGTGCAGATCCCTTCAGCGGATCAAACCGCCATCATTGACGCAATCGAACGGTTGAAGCCGCAGCGCGGCACGTCGCTGGCGAATGGGATTGTCGCTTCGTTGAATACGATCGCGAATCTCACAGGTCAGGAACCGATCGTTGGCTTTGAAGGTGCGGATGTCCCTCCGCTGCTGAATGGCACGCCGGAAATTTCCGCCGATCAATCTTCTGCCATTGTTCTGTTCACGGACGGCGAGAACAACATGAATCCCGACCCGGTGGAGGCGGCGTTACTGGCTGCCGAGCGCGGAGTGCGCATCCACACCATTGCGGTGGGCAGCCCTGAAGGCACGCAATTGACCGTCAATGGTTTTACGGTTTTCACGCAAGTGGATGAAGCGGCGCTTCAACAAATTTCAGAAATTACGCAGGGAATTTATTACAACGCGCAGGATGAAGATGACTTGCGCGAGGTCTATGAAAGTATCGAGCCGCGCCTCAAGGTCCAGGAGGAAGCGCAGGAAGTTACTGCTGTCTTTGCAGGTGTCAGCATTTTGATCCTGCTCATCGGCGGCTTGTTGTCGTTGTTGTGGTTTAGCCGTGTGCCGTGATGTGGTTTAACCACAGATGAACACGGATGAACAAAGATGTTTGATGAAAAACTGATCTTTTGCAAGAGATCAAATATCAGATCTATCTGCGTTCATCCGTGGTGAATCTTCACCGGCACTGGAGGTAGTGATGGAATTGCTCTGGTCACCAGTCTTATATCTATTGGCGTTGATCCCGCTCTCGATCCTCGTCTACATTCTGATTTTGCGGCGGCGTAAACCGTTCGCGGTGCGCTATTCGAGTCTGTCTTTGATCCGTGCCGCTGCGCCGAAACAATCTCAATGGAAGCGGCATCTGCCGTTCGCCTTGTTCCTGATCGCCATGTCCAGCCTTATCATGGCAATGGCGAGACCGATTTCGGTCGTCACGCTCCCGGCATCGAATGCCACTATCATCCTTGCCATCGACGTGTCCCGCAGTATGTGCTCCACCGACATCTTCCCGAACCGACTCGAATCCGCCAAAGCCGCCGCGCTGGAATTCATCAAGGGACAGAACTCCGATACGCAGATCGGCATCGTCGTCTTCGCTGGTTTTGCCGTCATCGCCCAACCGCCGACCACAGACCGCGCTTTACTCGATACAACGATCACTAACATCACAACTGCTCGTCGAACCGCCATTGGCGAGGGCATTCTCATGTCGCTGGACGCCATCGCGGAGTTTGACGATTCGGTCGTCAGTCCGTATTCTGGCGTGGAGTTCACCCCCATGCCCGAAGGTCAATATGTGCCCGCCATCGTCGTCCTGCTTACAGATGGCGTGACCACCACCGGCATTCATCCGCTCGAGGCGGCTCAAATGGCAGCGGATCGTGGCGTGCGCGTTTACACCATCGGCTTTGGCACCATCAACAACACCGCGCCGATGAACTGCAATCCCTACGCTTCATACTCCGCCCCGTTCGACCCGTTCTTTGGCGGTGGAGGCGGCGGTGGTGGAAACTTCCGCCGCGAGATCGACGAAGCCACGCTTAAAGAAGTTTCCGGCATGACCGGTGGCGAATATCACCTTGCCGAAAGCGCTACCGAACTGCAAGAGGTCTTCGACAGTTTGCCGACGCAACTCTTCACCATCACCGAGACGACCGAGATCAGCGTCTTCTTCGCCGCCATCGCAGCGCTGTTCGTTGTGCTTGCCATTGTGCTGTCCATCATCTGGAATCCGTTGTTGTAAATATGAAATCCGCAAGTTCTGCCTTCGGATTCTTAACAGTTTTACCCAATCTCCAGAAGTAGAACTTCTGGACTCCATACGGGTATAATTCTCCCAATGGATGAGAAACTTCATTTCAAACCATTTGGGTTATCTGCACTTGCCCTCGCCGTCATCGGCTGGGGCGGGTTGTATTTCATCATTTCGCTGACGCTGCCCTTCGTTTGGTCACGCTGGGGATTTTTCGCCCTTCTTCTCATGGCGCTCACCGGCACAGCTCTGCCCATCGTGTATTATCTGCATCAGCGTTTCCCCACCGAGCCGCCCGCCGAAGCCAATGTCATCATCCGACAGGCAACCTGGGTGGGTGTGTACGGCGCGACCCTGGCCTGGCTGCAACTGGGTCGCCTTGTCACGTTGTACGTTATTCTCGGTCTTGCAGGCGGACTCATTGCCGCCGAATATTTCATCCGCATCCGTGAGAAAGCCAACCGCCGCCCGCCCGTGATCCACGATGACAACGCTTCGTAACCTTCCATCCGTTGAAGGACTCCTTCAAACCGAAACGACCGCGCATTTGATCGCCCGCTTCGGCAGACCCCTGACCTTGGACGCGCTTCGCAAAACATTGGATGACATCCGCGCGCGCTTCAAACGGGACCCGGAAATTTCCCTGCCTTCCATCGAGTCGATCCTCGCCCAAGCCGAATCCACCCTCTCCGCCTGGACGGCACAGACCCTCCATCCGGTTATCAATGCCACCGGAGTTATTCTGCACACCAACCTCGGACGCGCCCCGTTGAGCGACGCCACCATTCACGCAATGGACATCGTCTCACGCGGCTACTCCAACCTTGAATTCGATCTCGAAACCGGCAAACGCGGCTCGCGGCTGATCCATGCCGAGTCACTGTTACAACGGCTCACCGGCGCGGAGTCTGCGCTCGTGGTCAATAATTGCGCTTCTGCGGTCTTGCTGACTTTATCCGCATTGGCAAATAAAAAGCGCGTCGTCATCGCCCGTTCCCAACTTGTGGAGATCGGCGGCGGCTTCCGCGTGCCTGATGTGATGAAACAATCCGGTGCGAAACTTGTGGAAGTAGGCACGACCAACAAGATTCGCATTTCAGATTATGCGTCCGCGCTTGAAGAACCGACTTCGTTAGTCATGCGCGCGCACCGTTCCAATTTCAAGATCATTGGCTTCACCGAAGAACCCGAATTCGTGGATGTAGTCCTTGCGGCACATCAAGCCGGTGTCTATGTCGTCGACGACCTCGGCTCTGGCGCATTGTATGACACCGCCAAATATGGGTTCACCCACGAGCCGACGGTCCAAGAGTCCTTGCAAGCCGGTGCGGATGTGGTGCTTTTTTCCGGCGACAAACTCCTCGGCGGTCCACAGGCGGGCATCATCCTCGGCAAAAAGATTCTGCTCGATAAGATCAAGAAACATCCGCTGGCGCGAGCCGTCCGTGCGGATAAATCCTGTCTGGCTGGCGTTTCTGCCACGCTATCGCATTACCTCAAGGACGAGGCGGAGCGCGAAATCCCCATCCTGAGGATGATGTCACTGACGTTGAAACAGGTTCAGGGTCGGGCTGAAGCGTGGCGTATGGAATTGGGGCAAGGCGCTGTTGTATCTGGCGAGTCGACGGTGGGCGGTGGTTCGCTTCCCGGTGAATCCATCCCCACCTTTTTGCTTGAACTCAAAGTCTCCTCCGCCGAAAAATTCCTGCGCGAGCTGAGAAAGAACAATCCGCCCATCATTGCAAGGACCGAAAACGACAAAATCCTCCTCGATCCCCGCACCGTTTTCCCTGAACAAGAAGGCGCATTGCTGGTGGCGTTGAATAATTTATTGAAACGTTAATTGGATGGAGCGCAATGATCTTCCAAATTCCTGTTCCTGACTTGAAGAAGCCGCCTGTGTTGAAATTCCCGGAGCGGTGCGCCAACTGCGGCAAACCGAAGGAAGAGACGCTTGGAATATCGTTGCATATGGGCGCACAGCATCGCAACAGAACCGTGACCCTGGATCTGAAAGTACCCATGTGCAAAGCCTGCGCAGACAGAGAACGCAGCATTGCCAAAGTGACATTGATTCCGTTCTTGATCGTTGGCTTTATCTTCGGAGCCATTGCTTTTGTCCCTGCCACGTTAATTTCACCCGAAGGGACAACCCCTCAAACGATGACGTTTCCACTTGTGTTCGGTGGTTTTGTCGGGTTGGTCGTTGGCATCATCACCGGGACGGTTGGTGAAATGATCGTCAAAACCTTGGCTGTGCCTTTTTATGGGAAATTTGTCACCCGTCGTCCGTTGACCATTCTCAGTTTTTTTAGTGAAACGGATGATCTGCTCGGTGTGTCTGCTAAATTTCTGCGCGAGAAAAAACTCGTGCAGTTGGAGTTCGAGAACGAAGAGATCGCACGTGAATTTGCAAAACTCAATCAACTGGAGCCTCAATGAAATCAGACCTTGACAGCATCATGCAATCCCACAATTTGGATGCGTTCGTTGTGTTCGGCAATGCCGAGAATAATCCGCCCATGTATTACCTGACCGGCGGCGGACATGTCAGCCATGCCACGGTCATCAAGAAACGCGGCGAAGAGCCGGTTTATTTTTACAACGACATGGAACGCGACGAAGCCGCCAAAAGCGGATTGAAAACCGTGCCGTTCAGTAAATATGATTACAACGCTTTGTTGAAAAAATCTGAGGGTAATGCCTTGCTTGCCAGCGCCATGCGCTGCCAGCAGATGTTCGAAGAAATCGGCGTCGTTAGCGGACGTGTGGGTGTGTATGGGCATTACGATGTCAGCATGGTGTTTGGGATGTTAAACCATTTGCAGAAACTGATGCCTGATCTTGAGTTCATCGGTGAAGCGCGGGAAGATTCGATCTTCCTGCGGGCGATGGAAACAAAAGATGAAACAGAAGTCGAGCGCATTCGTAGGATGGGCAAGGTCACAACGACAGTGGTGGCGAAGGTCCGCGAATATCTCACTTCGTGCGATGTCGGCGATGATGAAGTTCTGCTCAAGGAAGATGGCACACCGCTGTCTGTCGGTGATGTCCACTCAAAAATTCGTTTGTGGGTCTCTGAGCACGGCGCAGAACTTCCCTCTGGCTTTATCTTCGCCATCGGGCGCGATGCAGGCGTGCCACACTCTGCGGGCAACCCTGCCGACCTGATGCGTCTCGGGCAGACCATCGTCTTCGATATTTATCCAGCCGAGGCGGGCGGCGGTTATTACTACGACTTCACTCGCACATGGAGTCTCGGTTACACCACGCCCGAAGCGCAGGCGTTGTTCGACCAGGTCAAGGAAATTTATGATACGCTCAACGATAACTTTGACTTGAACGTGGCGTTCAAGGATTATCAACGCATGACCTGTGAATTCTTTGAATCCAAGGGGCATCAAACGCCGCTCAATACCAAGGCGCCCATTGAAGGCTACGTCCATAGTTTGGGACATGGCGTAGGCTTGAACATTCACGAGCGACCGTTCAGCGGCTTGACCGCGGGCGACGATCAACGCCTCTCTCCCGGTGTGATCATCACCTCCGAACCGGGCTTGTACTACCCTGAAAAAGGGATGGGCTTCCGCATCGAAGACACGCTTTGGGTGCGCCCCGATGGCGTGATGGAAAAGCTTGCAGACTACCCGTACGATTTTGTCCTGCCGATGAAGAAGTGGAAGAAGAAATAAGATCGTGGACGATGAACGGACTATACATAACGGTCTGCCATCTGTCGTCTTCCGTCCCAAAATGATCCATCTTCAATCCCTCGCTCCGCGTCCATATCTCGAAAGTGATCTGAGCGAATTCCCGTTCACGGTTCCAGTGATCCGGTCTCTCTCTGAGATTCATTTTACTGCGCCAGTGACCTTTTTTGTCGGCGAGAACGGCTCCGGCAAATCGACGGTGATGGAGGCGTTGGCTTGCGCTGTGGAATCCATCACCGTAGGCAGCGAGAGTGTCAAAACGGACAAGACTCTCGTGCCCGTCCGCAGGTTGGCAAAGTATTTCAAACTGGCTTGGACAAAGCGCACGCGCAAAGGTTTCTTCCTTCGCGCCGAGGACTTTTTTGGTTATGCCCGCTCCATGCGCGAAACGCGCGAAGAGTTGGAGGAAGAATTCAATAATGTGGAAAAGGAGTATCAGGGACGTTCGAAATATGCCGCCGATCTGGCGCGTTCAGCGTACGCTGGTCAATTGGCGGCGATGAAGCATCGCTACGGCAAAGACCTCGACAATTTTTCGCATGGCGAAGCCTTTCTCATGCTCTTTCAGTCACGTTTTGTTCCCGGCGGCTTGTATCTGCTGGACGAACCTGAAGCGGCGCTTTCTCCGTCTCGTCAACTGAGTTTTCTTTCCGCTTTAAAACAGATGATCGAACAGGATTCGCAATTCATCATTGCCACTCACTCGGCGATCATCCTTGCCTTTCCTGAGGCGCAGATACTTCAATTTAAGGATAACGGCATCCGCGAAGTGCAATATAATCAATTGGAACACGTCAATCTCACCCGGGATTTTCTCGCAAACCCGGACGCATTCTTAAGGCATTTGTAAAAAGAATTCACCACTGAGATCACTAAGGGTACGGAGATTCTTAATTTATTTTCTCTGTGTGCTCCGTGTGCTCTGTGGTAAAAAGAAAGAACCATGACTGAACTGAAACCCGCTCGAATCCTCGCCATTGAAACCTCTTGCGACGAAACCGCCTGCGCCGTCATCGAAAACGGACGCGCGTTGCTCACGTCGGTCGTCGCCTCCCAAATGGAGATCCACGCCCGCTATGGCGGTGTTTTTCCTGAAGTTGCGTCACGACAGCATGTTCTGAGCATCATCCCGGTCGTGCAGCAGGCGCTGGCACAGGCGCACCTCACGCTCAACGACATTGACGCCATTGCCGTCACGCAGGGACCTGGTCTCGCCGGGTCGCTCATCGTAGGTATGAACATGGCGAAGGGTATCGCGCTCGCGTTGGACAAACCACTTGTCGGCGTGAATCATCTTGAGGGTCACATCTACTCTGCCTGGGTGTACGAAGCGGGAGACACCATCCCGCCTGCGCCGCAATTCCCGCTTATAGCGTTGCTCGTCTCGGGCGGTCATACTGAACTGAATCTGATGACCGACCATTTGACCTATCAACGCCTCGGCTCGACGCTGGATGATGCGGCAGGTGAAGCCTTCGATAAAGTGGCGCGATTATTGGATCTGCCTTATCCCGGTGGACCGTCCATTCAAAAAGCAGCAGAAGAGGGTGACGCTTCGCGCTTCAACTTCCCCCGCGCCTGGCTCGATGGAACCTGGAACTTTTCCTTCAGCGGAGTGAAGACCTCGGTATTGTATGAAGTGCAGGAATTGAAAAAACGCAGCAACGGTATCCCCGTCCATGATCTGGCGGCGTCGTTCCAAAAAGCCGTGGTGGATGTGCTGTTCAAAAAGACGATGGATGCGGCACGTGAATTCGGCGCGAAGGAAATTTTGGTGGCGGGCGGCGTCTCTGCCAACCGCGCCTTGCGGCAGGTATTCAAAGGGCAAACTGAATTTCCAGTCCATATTCCGCCGCTGTCACTTTGTACGGATAATGCGGCGATGATCGGCGCGGCGGGCTATTTCCGTTACGCGTTGGGTTATCTCTCCGAGTTGGAGATGGATGTCTTGCCGACTTGGCCCCTTTCTTAATTCGTTTATATAAAAATGGGCGACCCGTATGGGTCGCCCATTATGTTTAAAAAATCACTCCCCAGCGGCTTGCCCAAGCCAGACAGGGGAGTAATCAGGAGAATGCATCTGTTATTATATTCTTTGAGTTAAATGGTTGCTGAACACGGATTAAGTATTGGATGAGAAATTATCGGCAGGCGGAAAGTAAATTTTTGAACGTAATCGGACCTTCTTTTGAAAATTCGTCTTTGCGATCCCCCGAGGTATCTCAGTTTTCACCTTTTTCGAACTCTCCCAGGAAGAGATCAACAATGGCAGGGTCGAAGTGTTTTCCAGCCTCGGAACGAATGTATTTAAAGACCTCTGGTTTGGGCATAGCTCTTCGATAGGGACGGTCGTGCGAGAGCGCATCGAACACGTCCACAATGGCGAAAATTCGCGCTTCAAGTGGAATGGATTCGCCAATCAACCCATGTGGATATCCGCTGCCATCCCATTTTTCGTGGTGGTAGCGGGGGATGTTCAGGGCGGGCTTCAGGTATTCGATGGAGGAAAGCAGATCCACGGCGATTTGTGGATGCAGACGCATGATTCGGATTTCCGACTCGGTCAGTGGACCCGGCTTGCGGAGGATGTCGTCGGGGATGCCGATCTTTCCAATGTCGTGCAACAGCACTCCCCGCATGATATGAACAATCTGTTCCTCGGGAACCCCCGCCCGGCGGGCAAGGCGCAGGGTCAGATCCGAAACGCGTTCGGAATGTCCTTGCGTTTCCCGGTCGCGGAATTCGAGCGCTTTCGACCAGCCTTGCAGGGTGGTTTCATAAGCTTCCTTTAGTTCTTCAAAAGTATTTTGAAGGTCTTCGACCAGTTTGTCATTGGTTTGGAGGGTTGTCTGGAGTTGATGCGAAATGACCCAGGTCATGAAGGCGATCGCGAACAATGCGACGATGGCGGTCAGGTTATATTCCCAGATGTAGCCCTCGAGGATGGAGTAGAGGGTGTATCCGGCGGCGGTCAGGAAGGCGTACAAGAATGAAATGGATGGGCGGATGATGAAACTGGACATTGCGATGGGCAGGGCGAAGATGACCATTGAGTATTCGAGATACTTTGCCTCACTGACCACAATTGCCAGAAGAATTGTCAGGGTGATCGAAACATAACCAACGAGAATGACCCTGCCCTTTTTATTCAGCCACCAAAGAAAATAGAATAATGCAAATAGGACGATGTCTTGAATCAGATAGATCGTGTATTCGATGCCGGGATGAAAGAGGAGATAGAGAGAGTTATTGGCGAGGGTGTATATCAGAATCCCCAGGATCAAGATGTGATATAACGCGAGCAGCTGCCCTCTTCTTTGCAGATGCGGATCTGTGGTCTCGACTGTGGATAGCCGGGTAATGAACGACCACACTGTTGAGCCGTACGCTCTTGCAATTGCCTTCATGGTTAAACAACCTTGTTCGAATTATACTGTTTATTCATGCAGGTGAATTTCAAGCAGGCGGTTTTGCCCGGCGAGGTCTTTGTGTAGTTGGATGGTGGCTGCGGAGAGCATATCGTATGCCATGCTGAGGGCGCTCATCCCCTGCGATGCTTCGATCTCCAGCAGGATGGAGCCTTTTGGCGCAAGCCAATCGACCGATAAGGTCAGCAGGCGGCGATAAAGTTCGAGACCGTCTGCGCCTCCATCCAGGGCGAGAGTTGGTTCTCGACCGAAAATTGGGAGGTCGCGTAATGTGTCTGTGGGGATGTAGGGCAGGTTGGCACAGATGAGGTCGAAATGACTTTCTGTCGGCAGCGGGTCGACGTGTTCGGGTAACAGGTCGCATTGCAGGAAGTTGATCCGATGAGAGACATCGAATTTTTTTGCGTTGCGTTTGGCAATCTTGAGCGTCGCTTGCGAAATGTCGGTGGCGAGGATGTTCACCCCTGGGACATGCATGGCAATGGACACGGCGATGATGCCCGAGCCTGTGCCTACGTCTGCGACGGTGCGGCGCTCGGGGGCGGCGTTCAACCAGCGGATGGCTTTTTCGACCAGTAGTTCTGTCTCTGGTCTTGGGATTAGAACATCGGGGGTGATGTCAAAATCCAGACCGTAAAATTCCCAGCGACCGAGGATGTAGGGCAGCGGCTCACCCGCTTCCAGCCGGGCAAAGGCTTGGGTGGCTGAATCCGCTTGCGGCGGGGTCAGAGGCGATTCCAGGTGTGCCAGCAGCCACGTGCGCGGATGTCCGATCACATGTGCGAGCAGAACCTGCGCGTCCAAAACATCGCAAGTTTCTTTTTTTTGTGCGAGAAATTCGCCGAGGTTCATTCCGCCGATCCGAACATCATGCGTTCGAGTAGGGTGCGTTGGAAGATGAGAAAGATGACGACGACCGGGATGGACATGATGAGGGCAAGCGAACCGAGATAGCTCCATGGCTGTGCGCCACCCTGATATTGGGTTTGGACAATGGCATAGATGGACATGGCAAGTGTAACCGTGTCGGCTTTGTCCACGAAGAGCCAGCCGATGGCAAATTCGGAGTACGCCATGAGGAAGGCGATCAACCCGGAGATGGCAATGGTGGGCAGCGCCAGCGGTAATGTGATGTGTAAGAAGGTTTGGAAATCTCCTGCACCATCGAGGAAGGCGGCTTCCTCCACTTCTTTTGGGATGGCTTGGAAGGCGGCGCGCATGTTCCAGATGCAGAATGGCATGGCGAACGCGGAGTAGACGATGACCAGCGCCCATAAGGTGGTGCGGATCTGCAACATGCTGAGCAAAATATAAAGCGGTGTCATAAAAGCGACAGGCGGCAGGAATGCTGTGAGCAGGATGGCGAACAGACCTCCCTGACGGGCTGGGAAGCGGAAGCGCGCAAAGGCATACGCAAGACTGATGCCGAGAATGATGGCGAT